>WNFB01001373.1_pt1 | contig 20645 bp, 22 predicted proteins | sample 5400501 | NCBI WGS metagenome assembly WNFB01 (sample SAMN13153341, study PRJNA577476) | soil metagenome | isolation source: 200 cm saprolite under Douglas fir tree site 2 hole 1 | place: USA:California | collected 2015-04-18 | reverse complement strand
CGGCAAGGTGACGCGCGCCAGCGGCGGGTCGAAACGGGGCCCGATCTTGAGGTAGTTCTCCCGCGCCTTGTCGTAGCAGCGCTGCTTAGCAGGATGGTTAGGGCTGGGGTAGCGGCCGATGAAATAGAAGGTGTAGGCCTGGAAGCGAGCCTCGTCGGCGGCCTTGACGTCGCCGCGCGCTTCAGCTACCTCGGCGCGGCGCTCGAACTCGGCCCCAGCGTTGCCCCAGCAGGAGCCCCAGGTCTCGCCATCGAGGCCCTCCAGCCGCTCGATGGCCGCCGCTGCGACGTCCGCGTCGGCGAACACAAACGGGTTCTTGCGCTCGCGCAAGTGCTCCCGCAGCCACTCTTTGGCCTCTTTCAGGGTGCGCGGACGGTCTCGCGTAAGGGTCAATGTGGCCATAGCGTGTCCCTTTCTACTTGTAGGGTCCGAGCTGTTTGATGGCGTACTGGCAGTAGCTGTCGTTTACGGCCACGCTCATGTCCGGCTGGGTTTTGACGTAGCCATGCTCTGTGTACCAGGTGAGGTTGTCCACGATCGAGGGCGCATTCAGCGAGCAATCGGGGTTCATGTAGGTCCAGCCAACCTGGTCGTACAGGGTTTGCTCCTTCAAGCTGGTGTTCTTCACCATGATTGCCACGAACTCGTCCCAGTTGAGGTGCTTGGTCACGGCATCGTTGTAGTAGCGCAGGCCTTGGGTGTAGGCCGTCATGAAGCGGTTGCCGGCGTTCTGGCCCAGCTTCGGAATCGACGGCCCGAAGGTCAGCGCGTTGGTTTGCAGGCCGGGCGTCATCTCGGCGCTGTCCTTGAAGACCGCCAGGATGCCTTTGGCCTTGCCCTGCGTGATCCACGGCTGCAGCTCCATAGCGGCGTCGATGCTGCCGTTGGCCAGCGCCGGCAGCGTGTCCGGGAAGGGCATGGTCTTGACGTTCACGTCGCCAATCGTGAGGCCGCCCTTGCGCAGGCCCATGTCGAGCGACTCTTCCTGGGTCGCGCCCAGTGCCGTCACGGCGACGTTCCTGCCCCTGAGGTCCTTCCACTCCTTGATCGCGCCGCTGTCGGCCAGCTTCTTCGCGATGACCAGCCCCGAGGCTGGCTTGTCGACGTCCACACGCGTCGAGATCGAACCCTTGGTGGCCACCAGTCGAATCTCGACTCCACGGGCGATGGCGTTGAGCAGCCCGGAAAAGATGGCGCCGACGGACACGTCCAGCTGGCCGGTGCCAACGGCCGAGATGGCCTCCTCGCCATTGATGTCCGTGAACTGGACGTCCAGCCCTTGCTCTTTGAAGTAGCCCTTCGCCTGGGCGATGTACAGCGGCGCGTCCGTGGCTACGTGCTGGGTGCCGGCCTTCAGCGTGACCGGCTCCTGGCTGGCTGCCGGTCCGCTGGGGAGGCTCGCCGTGGCCCCGCAGCCGCTCAGGGCGACCATGGCGGCAAGACCGGCCCAAAGACTGGCGCCTCTCATGCCGCGCCCCGCAGGCACGACCGCAGAAAGGCGATCGTCAGCGGCCAGGCCAAGGCGGTTGCGGCGGCGTTGCCGGCCCGTTCGTGGTACTCCCCGGCCAGGAAGCCGTGTTCCGCGTCTGGATAGTAGTGGGCTAGCGTGGCTAGGCTGCCTGGCCGCGTCTCGAGAGCGGATCGCAGGGCCACGAAGGTTTCGTACTTGGTGGCCTCGTCGAGGCCTGGATAGTGGACCTGAACTGGGCAGTGGACCTCTGGGGCAGCGTCGACGGCGTTCAGCGCGCCCTGCGGCACCGGCATCCGGACCGTTGGGTAGAAGGCCGAGAAGCACGCGAGCCGCTGGTCCAACGCGCCCAGCAGCAGCCCCTGGCGCCCGCCCATGCAGAAGCCGATGCCGCCGACGTGGTCAATCCCCAGCTCCTGCCGTATGTAGCCGATCCAGTGCATCTGCTCCAGCCGCGCATCCGTGTCCTGGAGCACGCTCCGAGTGAGGCGCCGTCGCTCCTCCAGTGGCAGGTCCGGCTCGTACGCCGAGAACGGGTCCCAGGCCAGCGCCATGAACCCCTCGTCGGCCAGCCACCCGCAGCACTGCTCCACCCGCTCGTCGATGCCGGGCCAGGCAGGCAGCACCAGCACGCCCGGGCGCCGTGCCTTGTCCGCCCCAACCACCCGCGCCCGCAAGCCATTGCTCTCGACCGGGTCCATCACGCGTCAGATGGTACGCCAGCGGGCTGCAGCCAATCGCAGGCGGCGCCCGTGTCTTCGTAGGTTGGCATGGGCACAACGGCAGGCCAGGCGTGCTCGGGCATGCCTAAATGTCGATCCGCCCGAGGCGCTCGACGGCGGCTTTGGCGTAGGACGCGTCGATCATCTGGCTGACGTCTACCTTCTGTTTGAGGGTGCCCCACTTGAGGAATGAGTCGGCCTCGAACTGCAGGTCTTTCAGGTCCATGTCGCCGTTGGGATCGACGCTGAACGTGGCCATGCGCGTAAGCAGCTGCGGATCCTTCACCGGCGCGTGGCCCATCAGCACCTTGAACATGTCATCGGGCGGGACGTCCTTCTTGACGAAGGCGTGCCACACGTCGCGCTGGCCGCGAATGTAGGCCACCATCGCCCGCCTGGCGGCCTCCGGCTGATCCTTGGCGAAAGCCGGGCCGATGGTAAACACTTGCGCCGGCAGGCCGGGGTAGACCTGGCCCACTGGCACCACGTTCTTAGCCGTGCCCTGGGTCTCCATGACGCTTACGAACGGCTCGACCTCATAGGCCGCGTCGACGGCCTTGTTGGCGAAGGCCACGGGCATCTGCGGGAAGGGAATGACGGTCTGGCTGATGTCGTTCAAGCCCCAGCCGCCCTTGGCGCCGAGCTTCTCCAGATAGACGTCGCCCTGCCCGCCAGGCGCGTTATTCATGGCAAAGGTCATGCCTTGAAGTCCTTGGGCTCCTTGTAGCGGCCGCTGTCGATCAGGTCCTTGCGCACCACGAACCCCGCTGAGGTAGAGGTCGGCGCGAGCACCGAGTTGTAGCCGATGACCTTGATCGGAATGTCTCGCGCGCCGGCGTTGAACAGCGCCGCGTCGACGCCATTGGAGGCCAGCTGCAACTGCCCGCCAATGAGCTGCGGGATCATGTCGGCCGACTGCGTGTTGCTCGACAGGTCCACGTCGAGACCCTCTTCTCGGAAGTAGCCCTTGTCGGCCGCCGCGAAGATGGCCGCTTCGCCCACCAAGCCACTACCGGCGATCTTGATCTTCACCGCCGGGTTGAGCGGCGGGGCCGCCGCCGAATTCACTGGCACGCTGCTGGCGGGTGCCTGAGTGCCCCCGCACCCGGCCGCGGCCGCGAGCAGCCAGGCGATCGCCACTGGCAGCTTCATGGCCGGCAGCCTAGCAGAGGGCGACTCGCGGCGTCAAAAGCTAGCCGCGGTTGCTAGGCTGGCGCTGATGCCTCGCTTTTCGGCCAACCTGAGCTTCCTCTGGCCGGAGCTCGATATGTACGACTGCTGTCGGGCCGCCGCGGGCGCCGGCTTCAAAGCCGTCGAGATCCTGTTCCCGCACGAGCTTGACCTCGATCGCCTGGAGCGCGAGCTGAGCCGCGGCGGGCTGGAGCTGGTGCTGTTCGACGTGCCGCCCGGCGCCAAGGGCGAGCGCGGGATGCTGTGCATCCCCGACCGGGAGGAGGAGTGCCTCGCGGCGGTGCGCTGGGCGCTGGACACGGCCAAGCGGTTCGGGACGCGCAACCTCAACCTCCTGGCCGGCACGCTGCCCCCCGACCTGCCGCGCGAGCAGGCGCTGCGGACCGCGGCGGAGAGGCTGCGCGGAGCCGGCGATCTGGCCGAGGCGGCGGGCGTGAAGCTGCTGATCGAGAACATCAGCCCCGCCGCCGCGCCGGGCTACTTTGCTCCCACAATTGAAGACTCAGCCGAGCTGCTGGCCGCCGCTGGACATCCGGCCACTGGCCTGCAGCTCGACCAGTACCACGTGAGCATGGTCGGGGGCGACCTCTTAGCCGCCGTGGACCGGTACGCGCCACTCATCGGCCATGTTCAGATCGGCGACGCGCCCGGCCGGCATCAGCCGGGTACCGGCCAGGCGCCCATCATTCCTTTCCTCCGCAAGCTGGATGAGTGCGGCTACACCGGCTACGCCGGCCTGGAGTACGTGCCCCAAGGCACGATGAACGAGGCGCTTGCCTGGCTGACAAATTCTGAATTCTGAATTCTCGCTTCTGTATTCTCAGTACATGAAGCCGCTTGGAGACAACGACGCGCTGATCGTCGTGGACGTCCAGAATGATTTCTGCGCCGGCGGCGCGCTGGCCGTGCCGGGTGCCGAGGGCATTTTCGAGAACATCAACCGCCTGATGCCGCGCTTTCGCCACGTGCTGGCTACGAAGGATTGGCATCCCCCCAACCATTCGTCGTTTCAGGCGCAGGGCGGCATCTGGCCGCCGCACTGCGTGCAGGACAGCCCTGGCGCTGATTTCCACCCAGCGCTCAACAGATCGCTCGTCCAGAGCGTGATCCACAAGGGCCAGGACGTGGACGCGCCTGGCTACTCCGGCTTCGAGGCGACCGACCTCACAGATGAGCTGCGCCGGCGCGGCGTGAGGCGCGTGTTCACCTGCGGGCTTGCCACTGACTATTGTGTGCGCGCCACCACGCTCGCCGCGCGCGAGCAGGGCTTCGAAGCAGTGGCCATCACCAATGCTATGGCCGCGGTGGATGTCAACCCCGGCGATGGCCAGCGGGCGTTGGAGGAGATGCGCGCCGCTGGGACGGAGCTGGCCACGACCGAGGAAGTGCTCAGCGCGACGGCATCCCACATGTCATCCTGAGGCCGTAGGCCGACGGACCTTCCGCCGCGGCGGCGACCAAGGAGATCCTGAAGGATGACACAATCAAAGCCATGCCCGTCTATGACGCCGACGCGCACGTGGAAGAGTCCACCGACACCTTCAGCGACAAGTACCTCGATCCGGCCTACCGCGTGCGGCGGCCGCAGGTCATCGGCAGCAACGGCCAGCCGCACTGGCTCATCGATTACCAGGTGTTCCCGCGGTTCAGCGGGCCGGGCGCGCAAAGCCTGGGCACGCCCACCCGCCTGGGCGACGAGCTGAGCATCTACACCAAGATGAAGCCCGAGTCCGTCGACATCCTCGAGCTGCGTGACGCGAAAGCCCGAGTTGAGCACATGCAGACCGAGGACATCGACCTGCAGGTGCTCTATCCGAGCCTGTTCCTGGCCTATAATCTGACGCCCGATCCCGGCTTCGCAGCGGCCCTGTGCTCGTCCTACAACCGCTGGATGGCGGATGTGACGAGCTCTCAGCACGAGCGTCTCAAATGGGTCGCCGCGATCAACCTGAGCGATGTGGGGCTGGCGGTCCAGGAGGTGCGCCGGGCCAAAGAGCTGGGCGCCGTGGGGCTGATGATCGGCGGCACGGCCGGCGACAAGCTTTTGAGCCACCCGTCACTGCTGCCGTTCTTCGCCGAGGCCGAGGCCCAGGAGCTGCCGATTGCTATCCACGTGGCCTGGTCCAGCCCATCGTTCAATGGCCTGTTCCACGACCTCTACTCGTCGACGCTGATACCGTTCGTCGTGCCGGTAATGATCGGCTTCATCACCCTCATTGGCACTGGCATCCTGGACCGCTTCCCTGGGCTGCGCGTCGGCTTCTTCGAAGCCGGCTGCCAATGGCTGCATTTCGTGACGGATCGGATGGACCACCGCTGGGAGTTCGTCCACATGGTCCGCGAGAAAGGCGTGCCGGCTACGCCGCCGGGCGCGCTGCAGCGCTCGCTGGAGTACATCCGCCGCGGCAGTGTCTACGTCTCGATTGAGGTCGAGGACAAGCTCCTGCCGGAGGTCGTCGAGCTAGTGGGCGCCAAGCAGCTGCTGTTCGGCTCGGATATGCCCCACAACGACCGTGAGCGTTTCAGCGCGCGCACGCTGCGCGAGCGGACCGATATCAGCGCCGCCGATAAGGACGCTATCCTGCACGCCAGCGCCCGCGGCTTCTACCACTTATAGTTCCCTCTCCCTCGGGGAGATGGCTAGGGAGAGAGTCTAAGCGCCTGCGTGGGCGGCGTCGTACACGCCCAGCCGGTCCGGGACGGTGGTGCTCTGAAGGTCGAAGTTCCAGAACCGATTCCCGAGCCCCAGCCCGAAAATCATCTGGCCGCGCACGTAGTCGTCTTCCCGAAGGTGCTGCTCCAGCCACAGGAAGTCGTTGGCCATGGACTCGTCCGTCACGGCGCCGCGCCAGCCGTCGTACAGGCCGGTCTCGGTCAACAGGAAGCCGCCCTTCGGCAAAGGCACGCCTGCATTCGCCAGCGCGTCGTGCACCATGCGGTAGCGCAGGGCGTAGTAGACGTTGTCGGGCGACTGCAGCGTGCCGGACTGCGGCTTACCGTAGGCGTGCAGACCGAAGTACTTGGCCTGGCTGATGGGGCGTGAGTAGTACTTGACGTAATCATCAGGATCGAGCGCGCCGGCGGCGTCGTTGCCCGCCACAGCGCCGACGCCATACGCGCCTTGCAGCCGCTGCACGAAGCCCGATTGGAACTGCGCGTGACAGGGCAGCGACGCCCTATCGCTCGCCGTGGCCTGCTCGTTGTCGCCGACCCAGGCGTCGATCACGCCCTGCAGCGGCACTGCCGTCTTGGCGATCGTGTCCGCGAAGGCTGCGCCTTTGGCCTCGTGATCCTCGCCGCCATCCTGGCAGTTGGCCAGCGAGGGGTCACCGTCGGGCACGAAGCGCCGGCCGATGATGAGCCCTTTGGGGAAGTTGGCGCGCAGATCGCGCGCAGCCTGGGGATCAGGATCCTCTAGCAGGAACAGCGCTGGCCGCATGGTCCGCAGGGTGTCGATCGGAACGCCACCGTAAAGGCCCACGCCGAGCTTGGTGTTGGTAACGATGGGCGTGCCCGGGATGGGCATCGGCGCAGGCGTGAATGGACCGCCGGGATCGCTCCCGCCGCCACCGCCGCCTGAGCTTGGCGGGGGCGCCGGCGCCAAGGTGAAGCCGGCGGATGAGCCGCCGGAAGAACTCGACGTGCCGTTGCTGGTGGATGCCGTTCCGCCGGAGCTTGGGGCGGGCGAAGGCGAGCTCGTTGCCCCGGGATTGTCCTTGCCCGGCGGGCGCTTGACTACCTTCGTCGAGCCGCCGCCGCTGGTGCCAGCCGAGCCTGATGCACCCGTCAGCACCGGTAAGCGCTGTCCGGACGAGCCTGATGTCCCGCTGGCGGAGGTGCTGCCCGAGCTCGAGCCTGTCGAGGACCCGCCGCTGGTCGAGCCACCACCGCCGCCACCTGAGTGAGAGCCGCCGCCGGACGCGCTGGAGTGATCGCCTCCGCCGCCATGTCCTCGAGCCTCGGCCGCCGCGGGCAGAGCCAGCGCCAACGGCAGGATGAGAACCATGGGACCGAGCAAGCGCAGCGGCTTCACCGCCCTAGTGAATCCGGCCTAGGGTGTTGCAGTCATGTGCCTAGTACTTTTTAGCCGCTCTGCGAGGGTTCAGCCGCAGTACACTCCTGAACCCATGACCATTGCCGTCGTCCTGAACATCATCGGCTTCGTCCTGCTGCTGGTCGGTTTCTCACGCGGCAAGCTGCTGGCGCTGGTCCTGGGCGGCATCATCCTGGCCGAGTCCATGGCTCTGTACGTCTTCTTCGGCCCCCTTACAGAGGCGGCCAGGAACCTGTTCGTGCCCAAGTAGCAGCCACGGCCGGTCGCCTCGCCTGCCGCATTAAGGTCAACTACAGCCGCCGGGAGATGGCGCTGATGAGCAGCTCGGCGCGCTCGCGGTCGCCTTCGATCTTCAGCAGGCCCCGCTGCTCCAGCTGGGGCAGCGTCTCGCGGAAGGTGGTCAGCAAGAGGAAATGGTTGGCGTCGGTCCTGATGGTGGCGTCTGGCGCCGGCTCCAGCGGGCCGTAATCCATCTTGCCGTTGAACACGCGCGTGGTCCAGGCTAGGCCCCCCTGCAGCTCGAACCGATACAGCCCATCGAGGTCGGCATTCTCCTCGAACATGCGCTTGCCGACCTGCAGCTGGAAGTGCACTAGGAAAGGCTGCAGCAGGTCCCGCATGCGAGCCTGCGGATCGAGCGACACGTGGATGTCCCAGCCGTGAAGGGCCAGCTCGAACACGCGAGTGCTCACGAACATGGCGATGGTCCAGGTGCCCCGCGGGTGCCAGGCGGGTTTGGTCATGTTGTGAGGGGCGATGCGACGGAACAGGTCGGCCAGCGTGGTACCGCTGGTGTCGAAGGCGCTCAGCAGCTCGCGGGGGGGGCTCTCGGCCAGTGCCTCCTGCTTGGCCGCCGATCGCTCCCGGAACTGCTCCACGGTCAATCGCTGGCCGCCGGGGATCGAGGGTGGCAGGGTGTCTCCCCGCAGCGCCTTGCTGACGCTCTGGTGGTAGAACTCGCCGCCCACGGTGAGATGGGCCACGATCCGAGCGTTGGTCCAGCCCTCGCAGTAGGACATCTGCCGCCAGGCTGGTTCCGGCAACTTCCTGAGCTCGGTTAAGAGGCGGACCTGCTCCTGGGCAATGAGCTGGACGGGGTCGTCCCGCTGCATGGCCATGGCCTAAATATGGGCCAACCAGGCAGGAAACGCAACCCGCTTACTAGATGTAGGCGCATGTCATCCTGAGGCCGAAGGCCGAAGGACCTTCCGCCGCAGCGGTAACGAGGAAGGTTCTTCGGCTAGCGTCTCAGAATGACACCTCGGCTATGTCCCGCGCGTTGCGCTGCTCGAAGATCAGCCGCACGCTGGGCTGCGTCCAGCGGTCGAGCTGGCACCCGAGCAGGATGTCACCTCTGTCCAGGATGGCCTTGCAGGTAGCCATTGCCGGGCTCAATGGGGTGACGGACATGGCCTCTGGCGTGAACTGCTTGAGCAGCCAGCCATGGCCTATCAGCTTACCGTACCCCTCAATCTCTGGGCCATTCAAGTCCGCCAGCCCGGCCTCGACGAACGATCGCCGCGTCAGTCGCGCCGGCTCCGGCTGAGGGATGAACCAGTTGTCGATGATGTTGCGCCGCGCATCGGGCGCTGCGGCCTCGATAGATGGCGCCACCAGCACGGCGTTGTCTTCCGTGTAGCGAGCCAGGTAGCTGATCGCAGCCGGAAGCACTCGATGGTTCAGCAGCTGCTTGGTGATGGCCACAACCTGGTACGGCGTCTCTACGCCACCGATGAGGGCATTCATGGGAAATCAGAATTCAGAATACAGAATTCAGAATAGAGAACGCTTGCCTCGGCCATTTCTGAATTCTGATTTCTGTACTCTCACCTAGGGAGGGCCGCCCGTAATTCGGCAATCGCTGTCTTCTTCCCGCCGGGGTTGTTCGCGATCGCCGTGCCGGCCACGAACTTGCGCGCGCCGGCGTCATACACGCTGCGGATGGTGGCCGTGCCGACGCCGCCATCCACCTCGATGCGCACTTGCAGCTGCCGTTCGGCAATCATGGCCGCCGCCTGGCGGATCTTGGGCAGCATGGCCGAGATGAACTGCTGGCCTCCGAAGCCGGGGTTCACGGTCATGATCAGCAGCGTATCCAGCTCTTGCAGGACGTGCTCCACGGCGTCCACGGGCGTGGCCGGGTTCAACGCCACGCCGGCCGCGCACCCCTCGCCCCGGATTTGCTCCACTACACGATGGAGGTGCCGGCAGGCTTCGGCGTGGACGATGATGCGCTGGTTGCCTGCCTTGGCGAAGTCCGCGATGTAGCGGCCCGGCTCGTCGATCATCAGGTGGGCTTCGAAAGGGACCTGGACGTGCGGGCGGCAAGCGCTGATAATGTCCCAGCCGACGGTCAGGTTCGGCACAAAGGAGCCGTCCATCACGTCCCACTGCAGGATGTCGGCGCCGGCTCGCTCGGCATCGACCACCTCCTCCGCCAGCTTCGATTGATCGAAGCTCAATGTGGACGGGACGATCTCATAATTGAGGCCACTCAATGGATCTGAACCTCCATCAGCTCAAGATCTTCAGCACTGTGGCCGATCACCTCAGCTTCACACGGGCCGCGGAGCACCTGCACCTGAGCCAGTCCTCCGTGTCGCTGCAGGTAAAGCAGCTCGAGCGCACGCTGGGCCTGGAGCTGTTCGAGCAGATTGGCAAAAAAATCTTTCTGACCGAGTCGGGCCGGACTTTGCAGCAGTATAGCCAGAAGCTGTTCGCCCTCATCGATGAGACCCTGCTGGTGATGGACGAGATGAAGGGGGTGATGCGCGGCAGCGTGACTATCGTGGCCGACACCACCGCCGGCATCTACGTGGTGCCGCAGGCCATCGGCGCCTTCCACCGCCTCCATCCCAGCATTCAGCTGTCGCTCGAAGTCCAGGGCCGTACCGGCGCGCAGGAAGCGCTGCTGGCCAACCGCGCCGACCTGGCCATCATCGCCCGCGTGCCCGACTCGCTCACCTTCGTGATCCAGGAGTTCCTGCCCAACGAGCTGGTGCTCATCGCCCCGCCCAGTCACCGTCTGGCCGGCCGCGATCACATCCCGGTGGAGGAGCTGGCCGGCGAAACCGTCATCCTGCGCGAGGTCGGCTCGATGACGCGCGACACCGCGGAGCGCTTCTTCCGCGACCGCGGCGTGGACGTGCGCTTCGGCATGACGCTGGGCAGCACCGGCGCCATCAAGCAAGCCGTGGCGGCCGATCTCGGCATCGCCGTGCTGTCCAAGCAAGCCATCTCGTTGGAGCTGAGCCTGGACCGGCTGGTGACGTTGAACGTGGAGGGCTTCCCGATCCCTCGCAAATGGTTCCTGGTCCATCTCAAGGAGAAGCGCCTGTCCTCCGCGGCGGCCGCGCTCAAGCAGTTCCTGTGGGACTATCGCCAGCAGCAAGCTCCTAATCTCGTAACGTAGCCAGCCCGCCGTACGTAGCTAGACTTGAGAGAGTTTTCTCGTAATGCGGCGCTTTCTGCTTCTCCTCGGCCCGCTGTTAGGCCTTGCCCTGTCGGGCTGCAGCGCCCAGGTGAACCCCGTGCAGCAGATCATGGCGGTGACTCACAAGCCGCCGCTGGCTCCGGCTGCCCTTTCCCAGATGGCCGCCGACGACCACAAGCTGCCGCCCAAAGGCTGGACGAACCAGAGCACGGTCAAGCTCAGCGCGGTGCTGACCAGCCCGGAAAACGGCGCCAACCTGCTGGCCGAGGCTGAATTCGTGCCCCTCGACAAACCCTTTACCGGCTCGCCGACCGTCAGCGGTGGCGTAGGGCAGCCGTTCGTCGTCTCCCCGCCTATGGCCGCCGGCCAGCAATACCAGTGGCAGATCCGGGCGCGCGACGCCGGCGGTCCGGCGGGCCCGTGGGTGCCGTTCGAAGGCAGCGTCGGCTTCGATCCCACGCCGCCGCCGTCGCCCAGCATCGAGCGGCTGGCCAATGACGGCTGGGTGTCCAGCAAGCAGGTGAAGCTCAACTGGGACGCGGTCGCGGGGAAGTCCGGCATCGCCGGCTTCGCCTACAGCGCCGACCAGACGGAGAACAGCCAACCCCCTGCCGAGGTGAAGACCAAGGAGCTCGCCGCCACCGTGACGCTCGGCCAGGACGGCGATTGGTTCTTCCACGTGCGGACGCTGGATAACGCCGGCAACTGGAGTCCCGCCGCCACGCTGCCCCTCCACCTGGACACGGTGCCATTGAAGATCACGGATGCCTTCTACCGGACGTTCGCCTACAACCCCTCGTACGACACGCTGCCGATGAGCTTCACCGTCAGCAAAGCCGCGAAAGTGGTCGTCACCATCCTGGCGGACAAGGCCGATACGTCGCTGCGGACCTATGACCTGGGCCAGCAGAGCGGCGGCAAGGTCAAGCTCGAATGGGACGGCAAGGACGAGAACGGGACGGTGGTGCCGCCCGGCAATTACCGCTTCCGCTTGCTGGCTACCGACCAGGCCGGAAATAAGGCCGATAACGTCTACGACAAGCTGCTGATCAGCAACAAGCGCATTGTCGTGTCGCTGAACCAGCAGAAGCTGTGGGCCTACGATGGCGAGAAGCTCGATCTGCAGACCCTGGTTACCACGGGCAACCAGGCGCTGCCGACCCCCGAGGGTACCTACCAGATCCTGACCAAGCAGAAGAATTTCACCTTCCATTCGCCCTGGCCCAAGGGCAACCCGTTCTGGTATCCGGATTCGCCTACCAGCTTCGCCATGCTGTTTGACGACAGCGGCTACTTCATTCACGACGCGCCGTGGCGGCACGGGTTCGGGCCGGGCTCCAACCTCCGGCCAGGCCAGCCCGGCGAGGAAGGCGCCGGCACCCATGGCTGCGTGAACGTCCCCCTCGACGCTCAGGTCAAGCTCTTCGCTTGGACCGAATTCGGCACGCCGGTTATCGTCCAGAAATGAGAGTCCCTCTCCCGCATTCGCCGTCCGCGTAGGACCGGGAGAGGCTAGGGTGAGGGTTCCCTGGACGTCGCCTTAGACGTGTTCCGCGTAGCCATTCGCTGGCTGCACCTCGTCGCCGCGGTGGCTTGGATCGGCGGCAGCCTGTTCTACCTGGCGGCTCTCGGTCCAGCGGCCAAGGCGCTTAACGTCGACGTGCGCTCCGCCATCGACCGCCGCTTCCGGGACCTGGTCCAGCTCTGCATCCTGATCCTGCTGGTCACCGGCGCCATCGAGACCTTCGATCGCCTCCAGCTGGAGCCGGGCCCCGCCTACGCCATCACGCTCGGCATCAAGGTCGCGCTGGCGATCTGGATGTTCGTGGTGGCCCAGGACCTGGCGAATCGCGCCCGCCGCCGGATCATCGAGCGCCGCCTCGGCGCCGCCGCGGCGCAACCACGCGGTGGGGTCCCCAGCTGGCTGATCCTGGCCCTCGGCTTCGCCGTGCTGCTGTTGAGCGACGTGTTGAAGGTAATCGGCCCGGCGGGCTAAAAGCCGGCGCGCTCGTGGATGGCGCGCATCATTCCCAGCAGCAGCGCCGAATGCTGCTTGAAGATGCGCTTGAGGACCTCGACGCTGAGCTCGAGCGTCTCCACGTCGTCGATGGCGGTGACAGTTGCCAGCCGCGGCGCGCCGCTGAGCACCCCCATGTCACCTACCAGGTCGCCGGGGCCGAGCCTCGCCAGGAGCTTGTTGTCGCCGTTGACGATGCGATCCACTCGAACGCGGCCGTTCACCAGGATATGCAGGCTGTGATTGGGCGCGTCCTGCGCCATGAGGACCTTGCCTTCGAGGTACAGCCGGCGCTGACCACTCTCAGCAAGCGCGATCAGCTGATCGGCGTGCACGTCTTTGAGCGCGGGCTGCTTGGTGAGCAGCTCGACCGCGGCCAGTACCTGGGGCCCCAGCTTGGCGAGGATGGCATCCTCGAACGCCTGGCACCCGCAAAAGCTGCAGCCCTTGGACCTGCCCTCTGTGTGAGCGCTGAAGCTGTGGCCGCAGGTGCACTCCGCCGGCCGGGCGCTTGCCATCAGGGCAAGGATAGCCCCGATCCCCTCTCCTGCCGCAGCGGGAGAGGGCTAGGGTGAGGGAATCTCGGCGGGGTGGACGTGGGGCTCCTTGGCTCGTGCCGCGATCCAAACCACCGCCAGCACCACTATCGTCACCGCCAGCGTGAGCGCCTTGGCCGCGTCGAAGCCGCGCCAGTCGGCGATGGCGCCCACCACCACCGGCGCCAGCAGCACCGCCGCGTCGACCACCAGCCGGTAGCCGGCGATCCCGATCGACCGCAGGTGGGGCGGCAGCGCGTCACCCACCAAGCTGGTCGAGAACGAGTTCATGAAGTAGCCCAGCCCCTGCGCGGCCACGATCACGAAAAACAGGCGCTGGTCGACGATGAAGAACAGCGCGCACTGGCACAGCAGCAGCAGCATGACGCCTGGCGCCGCGAGCCGACGCCGGCCGAAGCGATCGCCTGCCCAGCCGCCGCTCATAAGCATGACGATGCCCACCACGTTGGCCAGCGTCAATCCCAAGCCGACTTGGATGGGACTCAGCCCCAGCTGGTCGGACCCGATCACCGGCACCAGCGTGTTGACCATGCCCAAACGGCTGAAGGCGACGATGAACGCCAGCAGGTAGGCCGCCAGCAGCATGCCACCGCCGCTGCTGATCGAGCTCCAGACGCTTGCTCTGGCGCTGCCGGGTTCGGCCTCGGGCGCTGTTGTCTTGGGCGCTGACGCGGCATCGGTCCCGAACAGTACCGCCAGGCAGGCCAGAAAGCCGGTGATCGTTGCCGTGGCGAAGGCCGCCCGCCAGCCGAATGCCAGGGCCAGCGCGCCGGTGCCCAACGGCACGATCAAACCCACGGTCGAGAACAGGGCCTCGCTCAGCGCCATGACCCGCCCGCGGACGCCGCTGTGCGCGCCGATGATCAGCCAGGCTAGGATGCCCGCCTGTACCACGGATGACGACACCCCCTGCACCGTTCGCGCCGCCACGATCTGCCAGACCGCGGTGCTGGCGATGGATCCGGCGGCCGACACCAGGTTGACGAATAGCCCCACAAGTAGGGCCAGACGCAGCGGCACCCGCCTGATGAGCACCCCAGCGGGCACGTCCATGACAAAGCGCGCCAGCCCGTAGGTGGCCAGCACCGCGCCCATGGCCACGTAGCTCAGCCCAAACTCGGCCCGAAACGGCCCCAGCACGGTGTACAGCGCCGAGTTCGCCGCCTGGTTCAGCGGCAGCGCCACGATGAGCGCCCACTGCTCGCCCGTAGCGCCGAGAAACCGCCGCTGAGCCACAATCACGGCTCTCTAGCCTACCGGAGGCGAGCGTCGCTGGTGTGGTGCTGGAGCGGCTGCCGGGCCTACTTCGAAAGATCGTCGATCTGCTGTTTGGTCATCCCCACCCACTTGCCTTTGAGCTTGCCGTAGGGGAACTTCGTCAGCTCGTCCACCGGCGGCAGCGCTACCGATGCGCCGGTAATCGTCTGGAGCAGGCGCGACTTCAGCGGGTCACCGCTCTGGTCCACTTCGAAGAGATAGGAATTCTGGATGGCCACGTTGCGCGCGCGATCCGCCTTGACCGGTCCCTTGATCGTCTCCATGTCAGTCGCGAATAGCGCGTCGACGAGCTTGAGCTTGTCATCTACTCTGCCGCCCACCTTCTTGATGGCGTCGACGACGATCTGCGCCCCCGCGTAGCCGTTTGCCGTGTCGACACTTTGCCACTGGCGGTCCGGATGCTTGGCGTTCCAGCTCTTGGCCCAAGCCTGATTCATGGGCGCATCGAATGCCGGCGACCATGACTGCTGGCCGATGAAGCCGGCGGCCTTGTCTTTGAGGCCTGCCAGATTGGGGCCATTCGTCGGTCCTCCGAGCACGTCATAGACCTTGATCTTGGAGCCGTAGCTGGAAAAGGCCTGCCCGAATCGCAGGCCGGCGATGCTGGGCTCGAAGACGATGATTGAGTCGGCGCTCGCATCGAACTGGGTCACGATAGGCCCGAAATCGGTTGTGGCGATGGGTGGATGCAGCTCCTGCACGAAGCTCCCGCCCGCCTGGACGAACGGTTTGGCGTAGCTGTCAGCGTTCTCCTGAATGCCGGCGTTATCGATCGACAGCATGATCGCCTTACGGGCGCCCTGCTGGTAGATCCAGTTGGCGATGGCAACGCCGCTGCCGTTGCTGCTGCTGCTGGTCAGCCGCACGAGATAGGGGCTGACGAACTTGGGGTCGAGCCCGAGCGAAATCGCCGCGCAGTTATCGACGATCACCATGGGCACCTTCGCCTGGCCGGCATACGGCGCGACGGCGAAACACTCGGTGCTGAAATTGAAGCCCGCCAGGAAATCGACTTTCTGGTTCTCGACCAGCTCTTTGGTTTTTGTGAGAGCCGCATCTGGCTGTCCGGCAGCGTCCGCGCTGATGACCTGCACCTTGCGGCCGGCAACCGTATTGTCGACGGACCCCAGATAGAGGTTGAAGGCATCCAGGTTGTCCTTGCCCTCGTTGGCCGTGGGCCCGGTAAGGTCGGTGACGAAGCCGATCTTGATGGGCTCGGTGGCTGCCGCGGAGGCCACCACGGGCTTGGCGCTGACCGCGGCCGGCGAAGAAGCCGGGGCTTGCGATGCCACAGGCGCTGCCGGTTGAGAGCCACACGCTGTTAGGGCGAGCCCCACGAGCAAGGCTATCGAACGATCGAGGTTCAGTCTCATCGCTGTCCTCCTTGAGCCGGCATTATTGATCGCTTCGGGGTGGTGCTATGATGCCCTCCCTCAAATCAGCCGACGGAGGGCGGGGACCGATGCTTTCGGAGACTGAGAGCCAGCGGCAATTCCCTCTCCCGCATTCGCCGTCCGCGTAGGACCGGGAGAGGGCTAGGGTGAGGGAAGCTGGAGCCCGGTATAAATGCGGGTCATGAAGCGCACGCTGATCCCCGTCGCGCTGCTGCTAACTGCCTGCGGCGGCAATGCCGCGCCCGCAGGCTCGCCGGCGTCCGTCGCCCCTCAGCCCAGCACAGCCGCCAGCGCCAACGCAGCGGCCGGCGGCACGATCAAGATCGGCTACCTTGCGCCGTTCACCGGACCGACCGCCGCCGTCGGCAAGAACAATCGCCTCGGCGTTGACCTCTACCTCTCGACCGTCAACAGCACCATCGCTGGTCGAAAAGTGGAGGTCCTGTTTGAGGACACGCAGAACCAGGCCGACGTCGCGCTCACCAAGGCCAAGAACCTGGTCGAAAACAACAAGGTCCAGTTCCTGATGGGCATCAACCTGACGCCCGAATGCTACGCGGTGGCGGGTTACGTGAAGCAAGCCCAGGTGGCGCTGCTGATCACCGCCAACTGCGCCGCGGAAACGGTAACGACCGACCCCAAATTCAAGAGCCCGTACCTGGTGCGGCTGACCTACAACGCCACCCAGGAAGTGGATCCGGCTGCCGATTGGGCCTACAAGCAGGGCTACCGCAAAGCCATCCTGATCGCTTCCGATTACGGCGGCGGGCTGGAGAATGCCGACACGTTCGCCAGCGCCTTCATCAAGCGCGGCGGAGCGGTGGTGCAGGAGCTGTATCCGGCCCTCGGCACGCCCGATTTCGGGCCGTTCCTGGCCCAGTTGACCAACGATGCGGACGTGATGTTCTGCTTCCTGCCCGGCACCGACGGCCTCCACTTCCTGGAGCAGCTGGCCAACTATCGCGGCCAGCAGAAGACGGCCATTATCGACGCCCACGCGGTGATGACCGACTCGAACATGGACCAGCTCCAGGACAAAGCCGTAGGCGTTTATGCCGCCAATGAGTACTCCACCGGGCTGGCCACTCCGGAGAACCAGACCTTCCGGAAGGCCTTCGCCGCCAAATACCCCAGCGAGCCCCTAACGGCGACCGTCGCCTACAGCTACTCCGGCATGCAGATGATGGCCGCGGCCGTTCAAAAGATGAACGGCAACGTGGAGCAGGTGCAGCCTTTCCTGCAAGCGCTGTACGACACCAATGCCGCTACCGCCAAGGGGCCCATCAAGCTCGACGCCGACCACGACGCCGTCCAAAACGTGTACGTCTACCAGATCGTCAAAGACGGCGCCGGCTTCGGCCAAAAGCTGCTGACCACCTACGAGGCTGTGTCCCGCAACTGGGACCGCAGCCCCGCGGAAATAGACAAGTTCCCCTTCGGCAAGATGAAGAACAAATGGGTCGGCATGACCAAGGACAAGCTCGGGCAGCTAACGACCTAACTTCGAGGCGACGAGCGGATTCGAACCGCTGCATAGGGTTTTGCAGTTCGATGTGGGATGCTCATAGCAAGCAACCATCGTTGCAGAGCCGTGTGGTTGCCCAAACAGGCGGTTCCATGACCGCGTTGGGCAGCGGGTGCCGATTTCATCCAAGCCCGAGACTCACCGGCTCTTGAATTACCTATGAGCGTTTGCTGGCAGCGGCGATCATTAGACGGGTAGAGGCACGCTTTCGCCCCGGTCGTTCGCCTTTTAGAGTTAGTTACCAGTGCAGGCGGTACTGAACAGTACGAGCACTGGATCGCCGATACGCTGCTCTGTTCCGCGCCAAAGGTCCACCCAGTAGATCATCGAGAAGGAGACTGCCGATGCAAGCCCAATCCATCAGCCGCCGCTTACTTATGCGTGCCGGTGCTGGTCTGGCAGCCTTCGCTGCCCTGTGGCCAGTGGCCGCGCTGGCTGACGAAGATGATGGCGACGATAATGGCCACGATAATGGCCACGGTCGTGGCCCTCGAGGTAGACCTTTCGCTAGTGGATGCCCGCCGTTCGGCCGGCGGTTTGGGCGGCCGTTCGCCGGGCTGACTACGGCACCTGGCGGCGCAGTCACTCTCCGCCTCGCTTCAGTTGGCCAGGTGAACGGTGGCACCGGGGGCGGTGACTTCGCGGCCAACAATCCAGGGGGCGACGGCTTGGCGGCGGGCATGGTGCAATGGGGTGGTGGCAACACCCAGGCGCTGGTCGCGTTGCAAAGTGCCGCCGCGAACTCCGGCTACGACGTTCAGTTCGAGCGCTTTAACGACCATGGGCGCGAGGATTTAGGGACGATCACTACGGATGGCAACGGGAACTTCTCCGGCGCCACCCCCAACGGCCTCGGCGGCAACGGCATTCGAGTCGGCACCTTCGTGCTGATTCGCAACGGACAGGACCAGTACGTCGCCGCCATGTAGTGGAGCTGCCGAACCGATGGCTCGTTCTCGTTCGGGAACTCCTTGGGCTAGCAGACGGTGGCGAAAATGCACGCGATTCGGAAGAGTCGCTAGAGAAAGCCCGTGATTCCCGTTGCTACAGTGGGGCATTTCCGGTGGCCAAATCTGACGCAACGTAAAAGATTTGAGCGTAAATCCTAGAGGCGACCGCTCTGAAACGGCTCTCAAAGCTGGCGGCAACCCGTGCGGAATGGCGCATCGCGCCAAGGGGTCACGAAGCACGGCGATGTCTCGATTGGACGACGTGCAGCGTAACTAACTTCCGCTGACCCGCGCCGCCCGCTCGGCCTCCCCAGCCAGCGCATCGTCAGCCCACGGGCAGCCTTCGTTGTAGTTGCTGCACGGCATCCCCCGGCGCATTGCAGTTCTCGTGGGGCCAGGGGCCAGTCAGTCGGACTAACGCAAGCCGAGGAAATGGAGGATCGCCTGGAGTAGGCTCCCGCTGGTGCTGCTGACGGTCGTGCTGGTGGTGAGGCCAGTGACAGTCCCGGTAACAGTCGGCGTTGCCGTCGCAGTCGCGGTGCTGGTAGCTGTTGGTGTCGAGGTTGGAGGTGTACCTGTCACGGTCGGCGTAGCAGTCGCCGTATCGGTCCCGGTTGGGGTAGCTGTCGGCGGAGTACCGGTTGGGGTCGGCGTTTCCGTCGGCGGTGTGCCGGTGGGCGTTGGTGTGCCGGTCGGCGTTTGAGTCAACGCCACCAGGGCAGTTGCTGTGGCCGTCGCCTCAGCCTCACCTTCCTTCCCTCGCGTGCAGGGGTCGAAATCTGGTCCGCCACCCGGAGGGCCAGTATGGACGTGGTTGTCATCACCACAGCCAAACCCTGGGCGCGTGCCGCCGCGCTCGTCCCGGTCATTATCGGGTTCGCTGTCGCGCCGGCCGCGTTCGGTCCGCGTGTTCGTCGCCACGATGGCCGCTACACCGGTCGGCGTGGCCGTAATGACGAAGCGACCTTCCTCGCCCCTTCCGCGTGCGCGACCATCCTCGGCGGCATCGTTGCCGCGACCACGTTCGCCGCGGTCGCCTGGCGCGGCGCCGGACTGGCTGACGAACGAGGCCAATAGGACGCCGCTCGTTACCACGGCCGCCGCCGCTTGGATGATGCGCTGACTGCTCATGTTGTCCTCCCTAGTCGTTTTTGCCGAAAGGGTTCTGAGACTCCAAACGCCGCGGGACCCACGGCGTTACAAGAAATTTTTGGAGCCGCTCTGTAAGGTCACCGACCGGGAGCCAGCGCGAAACCCGAGCAAAGGAAAACGGCTTACACCAACATGACATGGCAATTGCCAGCCCCCGCACCGAATACAACGCCACCAACCGATGGAAGGTGACAGGTAAACGAAACCCCCGCCAGCCGTTGCCAGCGGGTTTCGGGAATGCCCGGCAGCGTGCGCTCAGGTCAGAGCCGTTGCCTCCAGCTGGACGCGCTCCAGCCGGCGCGTGACGGCGTTGGGCTGGGCGAAGTCCCACTGGCAGCAGGGCTGGCCGTGAACGAGCTCGACGCAAAACCACCGGCCCAGGCAGCGGCTGTTCATCAGATAAGCGCCTCGGGAGATAAGCGCCTCGGGCACTCCAACATCAGCTTGACGATGAACACCTACAGTCATGTGATGCCGGATCTTCAGCGTGAGGCGGCTGACAAGATGGATGCGATTCTGGTGAGCCGTTAGCCCGGATCCTCGTGGGTTCCTACGAGGGAAGATTTCGCCAAGACCAGAACCTAACAAGCTGGCCCCTGAGGCTGTCTCGTCCCTCTTCGGTGAGCGACGCTATCTTAGTCAGGCCGCTCAGAACGGCCACTGTGACCGAGGTGACAAACCGCAAGTCGGCATAGCACTCTGGCTTCAGGATCCCCGGAGCGAGGCAAAACGTAGCGAGATTTTGTTCCGTCCCGGATGTGTTCTCGTTGGGATTCACGCTCGTTATGTACTGGGAGTACTCGGGCCAGCGTCACTGGATAGGTCATTCGTTTGTCGAAGACACATTCATGCGTCAGTGCGATTGACAATCCAACGCCGCCGCGCGCGAGTATTGGACCCTTCT
>WNFB01001371.1_pt1 | contig 20670 bp, 14 predicted proteins | sample 5400501 | NCBI WGS metagenome assembly WNFB01 (sample SAMN13153341, study PRJNA577476) | soil metagenome | isolation source: 200 cm saprolite under Douglas fir tree site 2 hole 1 | place: USA:California | collected 2015-04-18 | reverse complement strand
CCTGCAAGAAATTATCGAGCATCTGAAATCGCCTAAGAAATTCAAAAAGCTCACGTCGCTTTTCCATCCGGAGTGGAGCCGGCTCACCCAGGAAGCAAAGACTGATCAAGGTGAGCTCAAAGACGTCGAGCACTTCGAAGCGGTCCTCCATTTCCTCCAAATCCGTCAGGTGCGGGAGAACCTGTGCAAACGCTGGGATCGACAGATGGCCGGTCGGTCGGTACCAAGCTCCGAAGGTATGGGTCCGAAGCCCGAAGAGACCATGTTTGCCTATGCCGTCAAGCTCGAAGCAGCCGTCAACTGGATGGACGAACACTGGGGGAAGCTCAAGACGGAAATGGCTGAAGTTGGGCTCAAGTGGGAGCTGTTATTCAATCGGCTACCACTTCAGCCCCACAAGGAATCCGAAACAGCCCGGATCGTGCATCTCATTCGGGATCAGTTGATTCCACTTACGGACAAACAAGTCGAGACTGTCGAAATCAAGGGTCTCAAAGGTGTACGGGAACGGTGGCTCAAGACGATTCGGTCGCTCGAGCCTACGGAAGTCTCGCGCCCACTGTTGAAGACTTTTGAGCAGGCGTTCAAAGACATCGACTATGACGCTTACGACAAGGCTTGGAAAAGACTCGCGCAATTGCTCGAGCGAAAGCCCGCATTCGAAGAGCGGAAGAAACTCTTGGACCAACTCTCGAAAGTGGCCGCCCATTGGGCAGAGGCGATCACGCACCGCGACGCTCCCCATGATACCGACCGACCTCCTGGCAGCCTCGACAAGGCGTGGACTCATCGGCAGTTGGCTCAGAAACTGAGCGGCTTGGCTGGACCAGACGTCGAAAAACTTGAAGAGCGGCTTGCCCATCTCACGGAAAAGCTCCAGAAGGTCAATGCGATGTATGTCGAGAAGTCGGCCTGGAAGGCCCAAGTTGAAAGAACGGGGTTGAAGCAGCAGCAAGCTTTAAACGGGTGGCTAGGACTTTATCGGAAAATTGGTAAAGGCACTGGGAAGCTCGTCGGAAAGCTTAAAGAGGAAGCGAGGAAGAGTCTCTCAGAGTGCCACCAGGCGGTCCCTGTATGGATCATGCCGGTCTCACGCGCACTCGAAAGTTTTGAGTTGGGCACCACTGATTTTGACGTGATCATCATCGATGAGGCAAGCCAGTGTGATGTCCTGGGGCTCGCCGCCTTTGGTTTGGGCAAGAAAATCGTCGTCATCGGCGATCATGAACAAGTGAGCCCGTACGCAGTTGGATTCGAGATCGATCGGGTGCAAGGGCTGATCGACGAATTCCTGGAGGGGGTCCCGAACAAACAGCTTTACGACGGAAAGACCTCGGTCTATGACCTTGCTCGGCAGGCCTTCGGCGGCATTATTCGACTCATCGAGCACTTCAGATGTGTCCCAGAAATCATTCAATTCAGCAACCAGCTCTGTTACGGAGGGGAGATTCTTCCATTACGGGAGGCGTCGACCAGCCAGGTCTATCCTCACCTGATTGCGCATCGTGTGCAGGGGGCGGCATCTGAGAACAAAACGAACGCAGTTGAAGCCCTGGAAGTGGCGTCGCTGATCACAGCAATTTGTCGGCTCGAAGAATTCGAACGGTGCACGGTTGGTGCGATCTGTATGGTGGGAACCGAGCAGGCCATCAAGATCGACTCGATTTTGCGGCGATGTCTGAGTGCCACGGAGTATCGACGTAGACGAATTCTTTGCGGCAATGCCTCACAATTTCAGGGCGATGAAAGGGACGTTGTCTTTCTATCGCTCGTCGACACCGCCCAGAAGGGAGGGGCGTTGGCTCTGAGAAGTTCGGATGAATGGCGAAGAATCTACAATGTGGCAGCAAGCCGCGCGCGGGATCAGCTGTGGGTGGTCTATTCGATGGACCCGCATCGGGACCTCAAGAAAGGAGATCTGAGGCTCGGGCTCATTTCACACGCACAGAAGGGCGGAGTGGAATCAAAGCGGGCGCAACGGCCGGGCGAACAATTCGACTCGGAATTTGCGAAGTCCCTGAACGGACGGCTGGTGGAGCTTGGTTATCGGGCTGTGCCCAAGTACGCTATCGGTGAGTTTGAAGTCGATTTCTTGATAGAAGGAAACGCAGGGACGAAGGCTGTCGTGTCGTGCGACGGAGATCGAATTGTCTCTGAGCCTTCAGTCCTCGCACGAATGGAAAGGCAGCTTACTTTGGAGAGGCTGGGGTGGAACTTCATTCGCCTAAGGGCGAGCGAATATCTGGTGGACGAGTCTAGGGCGATGCGGAGGGTCGTGCGGAAGCTGGGTTCCTTGAAAATAGAGCCGATGGCGGGGAAACAGGCCGAGGCGTCAAGTGGAGTCGTGCGCGAGGATCTGCGCGAGAAAATCTTCAAGAGAGCTGAAATGATCCGGAGTCGGTGGAAAGTCTGAGATTTTAACCCCGTCGTAGCCACGTCAGGGAAGTTCTCGACGTCGGTCCCGCCTCGGCGGCGATCACAGAATCGCCGAACACCCCCCAGCCTCGCGGCTCTGATTGCTCGGAAGCATGATCGCGCTCACTCCGCCAGCGCCTTGAGGTAGGCCCCCGAGTGCGGAGAGTTCAGGCAGGGGAGGCCGGGTTCCGGGCTGGGCTCGAGGGGGCGAGGCGGGCGGAACGGCCGGGACACACCTTGTGGTACCAGGTAGACCCGAGCTTCACGTGGTTGCCGTTCTTCCGGATCCTGCGCTTGCACTTCGGACACGTTCCCATCGGGAGCTCCTTCGGGAGTCGCTGCAGCTCGACAGGCGGGTATTATAGCAGCGCGTCGAGGAGGCGCCGTGACGGACTGCGTGTTCTGCCGCATCATCGACCGCCAGACTCCTGCCGACATCGAGTACGAGGACGACGCGGTCGTCGCGTTCCGAGACATCTACCCCAAGGCGCCCGTCCACCTCCTGATCGTCCCGCGGCGCCACATCCCGTCGGTCATGGCGATGGAGGCTGGCGACGCCGAAGTGCTGGGCCGCTGCTTCCTTGCGGCCCGAGCGCTGGGCGAGGCGAAGGGCCTCGCCGAGCGCGGCTACCGGCTCAGAGTGCACTGCGGGCCAGAGGGCGGGCAGGTCGTCTACCACGTCCACATGCACTTCCTCGCCGGCGCCCGGGGCGGCGGTGGCTAGCCACGTCATCGACTACCAGCTTGTCGGCGACCAATTCTCGACGCCCGAGATGCGGGCGGCCTTCGATGAGCACACGATGCTCCAGCGCTGGCTGGACGGCGAGGCGGATCCTCCGCCGCGACCTCTTCGCTCTCACGCTCGCCCTCGCCGAGCGTCACCGCGACACGCTCCTGGCGGGACGTACCTCTGCGCAGCAAGCGCTCCCGATCACGTTCGGTTTCAAGGTGGCGATCTGGACGGCGGGACGCCGCCATGGGCCGGGACGAGATCGACCGGCTACTCGTTCCCGCGGCGTACACCGGCCTCGCCGGGCCTTTCGTGGACGGCGCGGTGCGAGACGCCCGCCGGCTGAACAGCTAAGCGGACGACGCGGCGGGCGAGGTCTTCGCCTCGAGAGGCAGGCCGGCGTTGGCCCAGCTCCCAAGGCCGCCCTTGAGGATTCTGACGTCCTGGTAGCCGAGCTGCTTTAGCCTGTGCGCCACCCGGGCGCTGGTCGCCTCGTCCGGTCAGGTGCAGTAGGCGACAACGGTGCGGGTCGGCTCGATCTTGAGCGCGGTGACGCCGGACTCGAGCTCCTGGGGCGTGATGTGCTTGGAGTCGGGGATGCGGACCGGGCTCTTCTGGTACGTCGCGGCGTCGCGCACGTCGAGGATGATCGGACGCTCCTTCGATGCCTCGATCAGGCGCACCACCTCGGACGGGCGGATACGATAGCGGTTGCGCCGCCAGCGGAGCCCCCACATACCGGCGTAGGCGCCGAGGCTCAGGGCCGTGACGACCGCCGCAACAGTCGCCCACGGGAACGGCTTCGGCGGCGGGTTTTTCGCCTCAGCGGTGATGCGACGGACGTCGGGGAGCTCGGGGACGAGCCGGTTGGCCTCGGCGAAATACTTCTCAGCGCGCGAGTAGTCGCCCGAGAAGTACGCGCGCAGGCCGGCGTGCCAGGCGGCGTTGAACCGGCTCGGCTCCTCGAGGGGGACACCGGTGCCCTTGAGGAACTCGCGCACCGCGGCTGACGGGATGACGAAGTTGAAGCCCTGGACGATGCCTTCATCGGTGCCGCCGGCGACCGAGACGAACGTGAGGACGCCGAGGACCTCGCCCTGCGAGCTCACCGCGGGGCCGCCGCTGTTGCCCCACGCCGCCGGCGCGTCGATCTGGATGACCGGCTGGTTCTTGAGGTCCTGCTTGAACCCGGAGATCGCGCCGCTCGTCACCGACGCCTCGGCCTTGGCCGACGCGTTGAGGAGCTCGTGGCTCAGCACCACGCCCGGGAAGCCCAGGATGTGAATCTTGTCGCCGATCTGCGCGTTCGAGGAATCGGCGAGCGAGAGCGTGGGCATGTCAACGGCCTCGAGCTTGAGCAGCGCCAGATCACGACCCGACATGCTCTCGCCCGCGACGGGGGGACTGTACTTGCTCACGGTGGCGGGGAGACGGATTCCGTTCGAGAGGATGACGGAGATCGACGGGTCCAGCTTGACTTTCGCCCTCGCGACGGCAGCCGCGAGCGCCTGGGGCGAGAGCTCACCGCACGCCTCGCGCACGGCCCTGCGCGCCTGCTGGTCGGCAACCCACGCGGGTGTCTGGCTGGCAGGCGACACGAGGTGCGCGTTCGTGATCATCCATCCGCTTGGGCTGATGAACCAGCCGGTCCCGGTCTCGCGGAACGGCGCCGGACGGATGAGCTTCTGTCCGCCTCCGCCACAGGTCACGATGACTTCCGAGCCTACCTCCGCGACGACGAGGGATACGGCAGGCTTCGCGCGGAGCAGGGCTTCCTGCACGGAGATCTCGGCAGCCGTCGAGGTGACCGGAAGGAGGAGAAGGAGCGCGCCCGTGATCCAGGAACGCATCGAGCGAATCTTATACCCCGCTCGGACAAAAAAGAAGGCTCCAGGGGGGTCACCCCTGGAGCCTTCGGTGACGCGTGCTGCTTCTTACTTCAGCATCTTCATCGCGGCTTCGGCCTTCGCCTTCGCCTCAGCCATCTTGCCGGCCTTGCACGCGGCCTCGGCCTCACGGATCAGCTTCGCGGCGTCGCTGCCATGCGGCGCCTGAATAGCCTGACCGGCAGCCTGACCGCTACGCGGGGCCTGAACATCCTGACCGCGCGGAGCCTGCGTCTCCTGACCACGCGGGGCCTGAACATCCTGACCACGCGGAGCCTGCACGTCCTGCTTTCCACGCGGAGCCTGGGTGTCCTGGCCGCGCGGAGCCTGCGTCTCCTGACCACGCGGGGCCTGAACATCCTGACCGCGCGGAGCCTGCACGTCCTGCTTGCCACGCGGAGCCTGGGTGTCCTGACCGCGCGGAGCCTGCGTCTCCTGACCACGCGGGGCCTGAACATCTTGACCACGCGGAGCCTGCGTCTCCTGACCACGCGGGGCCTGAACATCCTGACCACGCGGAGCCTGGACATCCTGACTGCGAGCGCCCGCGAGTGATCGCGGCGCCTGAACGTCTTGGCTTCGCGGAGCCTGCTGGTCCTGACGAGCGCCGGCGAGCGTGCGCGGCGCCTGAACATCCTGAGCCTTGGCGACCTTGCTGAACATCTCCTTCGCCTGCTCGACCTCGGGGCAGGCCGACTGAGCGTCCACCGTAGGCGCCAGGGCGCCGAACACTGCCACGCTCATGATGACTGCGAAAAGTCTTTTCATCTTTCTCCCGTTCCTTCTACGTTGTTGAGGTGTGGTGCGTTCTCATTGTGATTCCTTCCGAGCCAGCCGGCTTCAACCCCCCTTTCATCCTGCGAGTCGAGTCAGCACACTGGAATCTCCGTGTCCTGGTAATGAGCAAAGCAGTTGCCAAGCGACCATAGCCGAAAGAATTTCGAAATATCAATAGGTTACCCCATGAGATTACGGTGAGGTCCCGGCGTTGTGCCCGACGCCGACCCGAGGGTCGGCCCGGCATTCTGCCCGTTCGTAAACGACCCGTGTGGTACCCTCGCTGACACGTATGTCCTGTCAGGCGCGGCTCGCGCCCGTGCTGCTGGCGTCACTGCTCGGGAGCGCGTGCAGCGCGGTGACACCCTCGAGCCCCAACCCGTCCGAGGGCTCGATGCCCACCCGGCGGATCCTGGCGAACGGCGTCCGGGTCGTGGTCCAGGAATTCCACGCCAGCGATGTCGTCGCCGTCCAGCTCTGGGTTGGGGTGGGCGCCCGTGACGAGGCGTCGTCTGAGCTCGGGCTCGCCCACTACCTCGAGCACATGCTCTTCAAGGGCACGGTCACCCGCGCTCCGGGCTTCGTGGAACGCGAGGTGGAAGGCGTCGGCGGGCGCATCAACGCCGGGACTTCGCTCGACTACACGTATTACCACACCGTGCTTCCCGCGCCGCGCGCGATCCCGGCCGTCGAGATGCTCGCCGACATGAGCGTGAACTCGACGCTCAGCGAGAAGACGCTCGACCTCGAGAAGCGTGTCGTGCTCGAGGAGATGCGGCTGGGGGAGGACAACCCGCGTCGCCGTCTCTCGCGGCAGCTCTACGAGCTCCTGTTCGACGGACACCCCTACGGCCGACCGGTGATCGGCACCGCGGAGCTCGTCCAGGGGCTCACGCGCGAGACGCTCGTCGGCTTCTATCGCCGGCACTACGTCCCGGAGTCTTTCGTGCTGGTCGTCGTCGGACCCATCATCGCCTCGGAGGTGCTGGCGGCGGCGGAACGCACGCTCGGGCGGCTGCCGCGCAGCGGACTCAAGCGGCTTCCCCTGTCGGCGCCCGACGCCGGGCGCTCGGCGAGGCTCGAGATCGAGCGGCCCGGGACGCAGGCTTATCTCGGGATGGCGTGGCTCGGCCCAAAGCTCGACCATGCGGACACGCCCGTTGTGGACTTGCTCGTGTCGATCCTCGGCCAGTCGCGATCGTCGCGGCTGCCGCAGACGCTGCGCGAGAGGCTCGGCCTCGTCAGCTCTGTGAGCACGGCCTACTCGGCACTCGAGGCGGCCGGCGCGGTGACGGTCACGGCGCAACTCGAGCCGGCGAACCTGGCGCGCGCCGAGGCACAGATCCTGAGGGAGCTCCAGCGCGTGCGCGAGCGTGGCGTGACGGACGCCGAGCTCAGGCGCGCCGTGACGGCGGCCGAGGCGCGCTACGCCTTCTCGACCGAGACCGCGGAGGGCCGCGCCTACGCGTTCGGCCGCGCGGAGACGGTGTGGCGCCTCGAGGAGGAGCTCGCCTACGTCGATCGCCTCCGCTCGGTCACGCCCGCCCAGATCCGCTCGGCGGCCCGCCGCTACCTCGATCCCGAACGCTACGCCCGGCTGGCGTTCGTGCCGCCCGCGCGATGACGCCCGGGCGGAGCTCCGCCATGCTCGCCTCGCTCGCGGCGCTCGTCGCGGCAGCCGGCACCGCCGTGGCGCAGCCGCCGAGCGTCACTCGTCACGTCCTGCCCAACGGGATGGCGGTCGTCGTGCGCGAGAATCCGGTGGCGCCGGTGGTCACGGCGTCGCTCCAGGTGCGGGCCGGCTCGCGGTTCGAGACGGCGGAGACCGCCGGCATCACCAACTTCCTGGTGCGGACGATGATCCGCGGCACAGCGCGGCGCTCGGGCACGCAGGTCGCCGAGACGGCGGAGGACATCGGCGGAAGCCTGGATGCCTCGGGCGAGGTGGAGTCCGCGGAGATCCGCGGCGAGGCGCTCGCGCGCCACTGGGAGGAGCTGCTCGGGCTGATCGCCGAGGTCGCGCTCGAGCCCTCGCTCCTCGGCGAGGAGATCGAGCGCGAGCGGCGGCTCGTTCTGAGCCAGATCAAGACGCGTGCCGAGACGCCGTTCTCGCTGAGCCTCGACACCCTGCTGCGGGAGCTCTACGGCAGCCATCCGTACGCATGGCACAGCCTCGGCCTCAAGTCGGCCGTCGAGCGGCTCGGGCGCGCGCAGCTCGCCGCGCACTACCGCGCGGTCTTCCGGGCGGACCGGGCGGTTCTCGCGGTGAGCGGCCAGGTGTCGCGCGAGCGCGTCGTCCGGGCCGCCGAGCGGCTCTTCGCGAAGCTTCCGCGCTCCGGCCCGCACGAAGTCGGCGCCGCCCTGCCCGCCGCGCCGAGCGGCGAGCGGCGCGTCCTCGAGCGGCCCGCTCAGCAGGCGCAGATCCTCGCGGGCTACCTTGGTCCCGGGCTCAACGACCCGGTGTATCCCGCCTTCCGCGTGCTCGGCGCCGTGCTCGGCGCCGGGACGGCAGGCCGGCTCTTCGCCGAGCTCAGGGAGAAGCGCGGGCTTGCGTACTCGCTCGGTGCCCTGACGCCGTTCCGCACCGGACCCAGTTTCCTCGTCACCTACCTGGGCACGGCGCCCGAGAACTCCGCCGCGGCCGAGGCGGGCCTCCTCGCCGAGCTCGAGAAGGTCCGCCGGGCGCCGGTCAGCGACGAGGAGCTCGCTCGGGCGAAGGCCTACCTCCTCGGGAGCTTTGCGCTGGACCGCCGGACGAACGCGCGACAGGCGTGGCACCTCGCGTTCTTCGAGGTGATCGGCGTGGGCTGGGATTTCCCCGAGCGCTACACGCGCGCGCTCGAAGCGGTCACGACCGCCGATGTCGAGGCCGCCGCGCAGCGCTACCTGAACCGCCCGTCGATCGTCGTCCTCCAGCCCCCATCCCGATGATCCCCATCAGCGACGACGTTCCCAGCCGCACCGTTCCGTTCGTCACGATCGGCCTCATCGCGGCGAACGTCGTCGTGTTTCTCTATCAGGCCTCGCTCGGCATGAGCGACGATCCGCACACGGCGAGGGTCGCCGAGGCGTTCGTGACGGAGTTCGGCGCGATCCCATGCCGGCTCAGCGGTAGCTGCACGGTCGCCGATGAGTTCCCGCACCCAGCCATCACGATCTTCACGGCGATGTTCCTCCACGGCGGGCTGTTTCACGTCGGCGGCAACATGCTCTACCTCTGGATCTTCGGGAACAATGTCGAGGACACCCTGGGGCACGGGCGGTTCCTCCTCTTCTATCTCGCGTCAGGCGTCGCGGCGGCTTTTGCCCAGACGCTCGTCCACCCCGACTCGGCGGTGCCGATGATCGGCGCGAGCGGCGCCGTGTCCGGCGTCCTCGGCGCCTACCTGTTCCTGTTCCCGTATGCGCGGGTCCACGTGCTTCTGATCTTCGGCTTCTTCATCCGACCCGTGCACGTTCCGGCAATCATCGTGCTCGGCTTCTGGATCGTCGTCCAGTTTCTCAACGGCCTGATCACCGTCAGCGCGTCGGCGCATGGCCGCGTCGAGGCAGGAGGGATAGCGTGGTTCGCTCACATCGGCGGGTTTCTCGCGGGGATCGTTCTGCTGTTTCTGATGCGGTCGCGGCGGGGCGGTCGCCTATAATGAAGGGCGTGACCAAGCCCGTGGCGCGCGTGCGTATCGACCGTGTGCTCGTCGAGCGCGGGCTCGTCGAGAGCCGGGAGCAGGCCGTCCGCCTCATCCTGGCGGGCGAGGTGCTCGTGGACGGCAAGCGCGTCGACAAGGCGGGCGCCCTCGTCGCCAGGGAGGCGAGCGTCGAGGTCCAGGGGCGTACGCCGTTCGTGGGCCGGGGCGGCGAGAAGCTCGCCCACGCGCTCGACGCCTTCCAGATGAAGGTGGCCGGCCGCGTCTGCCTCGACGTGGGCGCCTCCACGGGCGGTTTCACCGACTGCCTGCTGCAGCGCGGCGCCGCGCGCGTGTACGCCGTAGACGTCGGCACGGGCCAGCTCGACGTCAGGCTGCGCAAGGACCCCCGCGTGGTCGTGATGGAGAAGACCAACGCGCGGGCGCTCGACCCGCGGATCTTCGGCGAGCAGCCGACGCTCGCCGTCATCGACGTCTCGTTCATCTCGTTGGAGAAGATCCTGCCATCGGTGTTCGGCGTGCTGGCGCCGCGCGGCGAGGTCGTCGCGCTGGTGAAGCCGCAGTTCGAGGTAGGGCGCGAGGCCGTGGGCAAAGGCGGCGTCGTGCGCGACCCGGCGCTCCACCGTCAGGCGGTCGCCCGCCTCGCCCGATACGCGGTGCTGCGCGGCTGGCACGTGCTCGGCGTCACCGCCTCGCCGCTCCGGGGCCCGAAGGGCAACCGCGAGTTCTTCCTCCACTGCTCGAGCCACGGGCGCACCGCGAGCGACCTCGAGTCCATGATCGACCGGAGCGTCGAGGCGCTTGCGTGAAGCGCGTCGGCGTCGTGGCGAAGCCCGGCGCGGGCGAGGCCCGGGCCCCGATCCAGGAACTCCTCGAGTGGCTCCAGGCGCGGCGGCTCTCCGCGGTCCTGGAGAAGGAGACCGCCGGGCTGGTCCCGGCGGCGAGCGTCCCGTCCGTGAGCAAGCCGGAGCTGCCGGCGCAGGTGGACCTGCTCGTCGTGCTCGGCGGCGACGGGACCCTCCTCTCCATGGCGCGCGCGGTCGGCGACCTCGGCGTGCCGTTGCTCGGCGTGAACCTCGGCGGGCTCGGCTTCCTCACCGCGACGACGCTCGAGGAGATGTTCCCGGCGCTCGAGGCGTTGCTCGCAGGCCGGATGGCGGTGGACGAGCGCATGATGTTGACCGCGCGCGTCGTCCGGAACGGTCAGCGGCTCGGGGAGTACGCCGCCCTCAACGACATCGTCATCACCAAGTCCGCGATGAGTCGCATCATCGACCTCGCGGTGTCCGTCGAGGGACAGCACGCCACCTCGTACCGTGCCGACGGCCTCATCATCTCGACACCCACCGGCTCGACCGCCTACAACCTCTCGGCCGGCGGGCCGATCCTGTTCCCGACCATGGACGCGATCGTGCTGACGCCGATCTGCTCCCACACCTTGACGAACCGGCCGATCGTCCTCCCCGGCGTGCACCGGGTCGAGGTCACACTCATGGCGGACCAGGACGTCATGGTCACCGTGGACGGCCAGATCGGGGTGGGCCTCCGGGAGCACGACACGGTGGAGGTGGTCAAGGCCGCCGCCAGGATCCGCCTCGTGCGCTTCCCGCAGAAGGAGTTCTTCTCTGTCCTCCGGACCAAGCTGAAGTGGGGGGAGCGCTAGGGCGTCTTCCCCCGGATACGACTTGAGCGGCCGCGGCGAGTGACCTAGCATCGTCTCCGATGCTCCGCGAGCTTCGCATCCGGAACTTCGCCGTCATCGAAAGCGTCGCGGTGGAGTTTGGCCCGGGCCTCAACGTCCTGACCGGCGAGACCGGCGCCGGCAAGTCGATGCTCATCGACGCCATCCTATTAGTCCTCGGCGGGCGCGCCCAGACTGACGTGATCCGAAGCGACGCCGACGCCGCGACGCTCGAGGCGGTCTTCGACGTCGAGCCGCGCGGCGCCGTCGTCGCGGCGCTCGACGAGGCGGGGCTCGCGCTCGACGACGGTCTCCTGGTGGCGCGGCGGGAGCTCGGTCGCTCGGGCCGCCACCGCGCCTTCGTCAACGACGCGGCTGTCACCGTCGGGCTCCTCGAACGCCTCGGCGACCACCTCGTCGAGGTGCATGGCCAGCACGAGCACCAGCGCCTGCTTGAGCCGGCCCGCCAGCTCGAGCTCCTGGACCGCTTCGCCGACACGGAGGAGCTCAGGGAGCGCGTGGCGGGCCTCGTGGCGAAGTTCCGCGCCGCGCGCGCCGAGGCAGAGCGGATGCGCGCCGCCGAGCGCGACCGCGCCCAGCGCGAGGATCTCTTGCGCTTCCAGCTCTCCGAGCTCGACGGCGCGCGTCTGCGTCCGGGCGAGGAGGAGGAACTCCGGCAGGAGCGGCGGCGGCGTCAGCACGCCGACAAGCTCACTGCGGGGCTCGCCGACGTCGCGGCGCTCCTGGACGACGATCGCGACTCCGCGACGGCACGGCTCCACCGCGCGGCGCGGGTCCTCGGCGACCTGGCGCGTCTCGACCCCGCGTTCGCCGCGCCCATCGAGCCTCTCGACGCGGCCCAGGCGCAGCTCGAGGAGGTACGGGCGGCGGTCCGGGGGCTCCGCGACTCGGTGACGCTCGAGCCGGGCCGACTCGAGGGGATCGACGAGCGGCTCGACGCCCTCACGCGCCTCAAGCGGAAGTACGGCGACACCGAGGAGGCGATGCTCAAGTTCCGCGACGAGGTCGCCGCCGAGCTCGACCGCCTCGCGCGCCACGAGGAGATCCTCGCCGCGGAGGAGCGGAGGCTGGGCGAGCTCCATGCCGAGCTGGCCCAGGCGGCCACCGCGCTCTCCGAGCGGAGGCGGGCTGCGGCGGAGCGCCTGGCTCCGGCCGTGGAGCGAGAGCTGCGCGCGCTCGGAATGGAGCGCTCCGTATTCAGGATCGGGGTGGAGCGGGCGGAGCTCGAGGCCGTGTCGCCCCGGGGGCTCGAGCGGGTCGAGTTCCGCCTGTCGACCAATCTCGGGGAGGAGGTGCGGTCGCTCGCGCGCGTGGCGTCCGGGGGCGAGCTCTCGCGGACGATGCTCGGGCTCAAGACCGTCCTCGCGAAGGCAGACCGAGTGCCGACAATGGTCTTCGACGAGGTGGACGCAGGAATCGGCGGACGCGTCGCCTCGGTCGTCGCGCAGAAGCTCGCGACCGCGGCGGAGGGCCGCCAGGTGCTCTGCGTGACCCACCTCGCGCCGATCGCCGCGCGCGCCAGCCACCACGTGCGCGTGATCAAGAGCGTGCGCGCCGGGCATGTGCGCGTCGCCGCCGAGGTGCTGGCCGGCGACGCCCGCGTCGAGGAGATCGCGCGCATGCTCGCGGGCGAACGCGTCACCGACACCGCGCGCGGCCACGCGCGCGAGCTGCTCGGCACGTCAGGACCGCGCGGAAGGCGAGCGTGAGTCGCGCGGTGTGCCATAATCGATTCTGATGATCGACGTGGTCCTCCGGAAGATCTTCGGCACCAAGCACGAGCGGGACGTCAAGCGCATCATGCCCACGGTCGTGGCGAGCAACGCGTTCGAGCCCGCGGTCCGGGCGCTCGGAGACGCCGAGCTCCAGGCGAAGACCGACGAGTTCCGCAAGCGGCTCGAGGCGGGCGAGCCGCTCGACGAGCTGCTCCCGGAGGCGTTCGCCGTCTGCCGTGAAGCGGCGCGGCGCACCGTCGGCATGCGCCACTTCGACGTCCAGCTGATCGGCGGCGTGGTCCTCCACGAGGGCAAGATCGCCGAGATGGCGACGGGCGAGGGCAAGACGCTCGTCGCAACGCTCCCCGCGTACCTCAACGGCCTCACGGGCCGCGGCGTACACATCGTCACGGTCAACGACTACCTCGCCAAGCGCGACGCCCAGTGGATGGGGCCCATCTACCACGCGCTCGGCCTGACCGTGGGGGTGATCCAACACGAAGCCTCGTTCCGCTACGACCCGGCCTATGTCACCTCGGACGTCCGGATGACGGCGCTCCGGCCGTGCGCGCGCCAGGAGGCGTACCGCGCGGACGTCACGTACGGCACGAACAACGAGTTCGGCTTCGACTACCTCCGCGACAACATGCGCTTCACGCTCGACGAGCTCGTCCAGCGCGAGCTGCACTACGCGATCGTGGACGAGGTGGACTCGATCCTGATCGACGAAGCACGAACGCCGTTGATCATCTCGGGGCCGGCGGACGAATCCACGGAGCTGTACTACAAACTCGACCGCATCATTCCCAAGCTCAAGCGGGCGGCGACGATCGTCGAAGGCAAGCTTTCCGAGATCGAGGCGCAGAAGGAAGGCGACTACATCGTCGACGAGAAGGCGCGCGCCGTGGCGCTCACGGAGCAGGGGATCGCCACGTGCGAGCGGCTGCTCTCCGTCGACAACCTCTACGATCCCCAGCACATCACGCTCCTCCACCACATCCAGCAGGGCCTCAGGGCACACGCGCTCTTCAAGCGTGACGTGGACTACGTCGTCAAGGACGGCCAGGTCATCATCGTGGACGAGTTCACGGGCCGGCTCATGCCGGGGCGCCGATGGTCGGACGGCCTGCACCAGGCCGTCGAGGCCAAGGAGAGCGTGCGGATCGAGCGCGAGAACCAGACGCTCGCGACGATCACGTTCCAGAACTACTTCCGGATGTACGAGAAGCTCGCCGGCATGACCGGCACCGCCGAGACGGAGGCCGAGGAGTTCGCGAAGATCTACAAGCTCGACGTCACGGTCATCCCCACGAACGTACCGCTCGTCCGGGTGAACCTCCCGGACGTCGTCTACAAGACCGAGCGCGAGAAGTTCAACGCGGCGGTCGAGGACATCATCGAGCGCAACACGCGGGGCCAGCCCGTTCTCGTCGGCACGGTCTCGATCGAGAAGTCCGAGCAGCTCTCGAAGCTCCTCAAGAAGCGCGGGATCCGCCACGAGGTCCTGAACGCCAAGTACCACGAGCGCGAGGCCGAGATCGTCGCCCAGGCCGGCCGCGAGGGCTCCGTCACGATCGCGACCAACATGGCGGGCCGCGGCACCGACATCCTGCTCGGCGGCAACCCAGACTTCCTCTCGAAGGAGATCCTCCGGAAGAAGGGGCTCGACCCGGCGACCGCGGCGCCCGGGGAGCGCACGGCAGCGCTCGGGGAGGCGCGCCGGATCACCGAGCCGGAGCACGCGCGCGTCGTCGCGCTCGGCGGGCTCCACATTCTCGGCACGGAGCGGCACGAGGCGCGGCGCGTGGACAACCAGCTTCGCGGCCGAAGCGGGCGCCAGGGCGACCCGGGCTCCTCGCGCTTCTATCTGTCGCTCGAGGACGACCTGCTCCGGATCTTCGGCTCCCACCGCATCCAGAAGATCATGGAGCGCCTCGGGATGGAGGAGGGCGAGCCGATCGAGCACAAGCTCGTGACGCGCGCGATCGCGACGGCGCAGAAGCGCGTCGAGACGCACAACTACGAGATCCGTAAGCACCTCCTCGAGTACGACGACGTGATGAACAAGCAGCGCGAGATCATCTACGGCATGCGCCGCCAGATCCTCGAGGGGGAGCCCCAGGCGGACACGATCGCGGAGTGGATCGAGGACCTCGTCGCGGTGACGCTCGACGCCTACGCCGCCGAGGGCGCCCACCCCGAGGACTGGGACCTCGGCGGGCTCGGCGAGGCGCTCTACCGCCAGTTCGACGTGCGGATCCCGTCCGCGCGCTTCGGGGAGGCCGTCTCGCGCGAGGGGCTCGCCGAGCTGGTCGGGGCGGCGGTGCGTGAGCGCTACGCGGACCGCGAGCGCGAGCTCGGCCCGGACCTCGTGCGCGCGCTCGAGCGCCACGAGATGCTCGTGGTCATCGACGCGCAGTGGAAGGACCACCTCCTCTCCATCGACCACTTGAAGGAGGGGATCGGCCTCCGGGGCTACGGCCAGCGGGACCCGCTCACCGAGTACAAGAAGGAGGCGTTCGACCTCTTCCAGGACATGGTCGAGCGCGTGAAGGCGGCGGTCGTCGAGCGGCTGTTCAAGGTGCAGATCGTGCGGGACGCGCCGATGGAGCTGCCCGCGATCACGGCCTGGGCCGACGCGCGCGAGTCCCGCGGTGAGCTGCCGGCTGAGCCCGGACGCTCCACCCCGCCCCTCAAGCGCGAGCCCGTGCGCACCCCGACGGGCGCCAAGGTCGGGCGCAACGACCCGTGCCCTTGCGGCTCCGGCAAGAAGTACAAGAAGTGCTGCTATCTGAAAGGATGACCACCGCCGCCTGACCCTCGACATCTGGGGTCGGCACAACCCTCCGGCCCCACCCCTGGTACATTTATTTTGGTCGTAAGCGCCCCTGCATGTTAGAAAAAGCCATGCGCCTCGAGTCCGTCACGCTGCACGGGTTCAAGTCCTTCGGCGAGAAGACTGTCGTCAAGGTCCTGCCCGGCATCACCGCGATCGTCGGGCCGAACGGCTGCGGGAAAACGAACCTGGCAGAAGCCGTGCGGTGGGCCCTCGGGGAGCAGAGCTCGAGGTCGCTCCGCGGTCAGCGCATGGAAGACCTGATCTTCAGCGGGTCGCAGTCACGAAAGCCGGTCGGGCTCGCCGAGGTCGAGCTGACCTTCGGAAACGACGGCACCCTCTCGGTGCCGTGGGCCGAAGTGTCAGTCGCACGGCGGCTCTACCGCACGGGCGAGAGCGAGTACCTCCTCAACAACAGCCCCTCGCGCCTGCGCGACATCCTGGACCTCTTCGCCGGCACCGGCGCGAGCCCGCGCGCCTACTCGGTCATGGACCAGGACAAGCTCAACCACGTCCTGACCGCGAAGCCGCACGAGCGGCGCGTCTTCATCGAGGAGGCCGCGGGGATCGCGCGCTACAAGCAGCAGCGCAACGAGACCCAGGGCAAGCTCGACGCGACCCGCCAGAACCTCGTCCGCGTGCGCGACGTCATGGACGAGGTCAAGCGCCAGCTCTCCTCGCTCGAGCGGCAGGCGAAAAAGGCACAGCAGTACAAGGCGCTCCAGACTACGAAGCGCGACCTCGCGCTCGCGGTCCTCGCGGCCGAGTACATGGCGCGCGTCGCGGAGGGCGAGCGGCTCGCGGGGGAGCTCACCCGCCTGCGCGACCAGGAGCAGGCGCTCCGGACGCGTTCCGCCCAGCTCGCGGCGCGGGAGGCGCGGCAGCGCGAGCGGCTCCAGGAGAGCGACCACAGCCTCTCGGACCTCCGGCAGTCGGTCCAGAAGGTGCAGGGCGAGCTCGAGCGGCTGCTCGAGCGGCGCGAGCAGATGGGCGTCCAGCTCCAGGAGCTCCGCGAGGAGGCCCTCCGCCTCGACGAGGAGATCGGCACCGCGTCAGAGCGGCTCGGCGCGATCGTCGGCGAGCGCGAGACCGCGCGGCAGTCGCTCACCGAAGCGTCACGGCTCGCCGAGGAGCGGGCGCGCACGGCGGACGCGCTCGCCGCCGCACTCGAGCGCCACCGCGACGCCCTCACCGCGGAGCGCGAGCGTGCCGAGGCGGCGCGGCTCGAGCAGGTGCGGGTGGCCGCCGAGCGCGTCGACCTCATGCGGCACGCGGGCGAGCTGCGGGAGCGCGAGGCCCAGCTCCGCCGGCGCGCGGAGCGGCTCGCGGCCGAGCTCGCTGAGGCGGAGGCCGAGGCGGCGCGGATTCTGGCACTCCACGCGAGCCTCGCCCAAGCGCGCGACGTGGCCGAGACGGAGCTCGGCGCGCTCGCGGGCGAGCGCGAGCGGCTCGCGGCGCGGCTCACGGCGGAGGAGCGTCGCCTGGCCGAGGCGGCGGGCGCGCTGGCGAACGCGCGGGTCACGCTCGCGGCTCGGCGGTCGAGTCTCGAAGCGCTTGCAGAGCTCGAGCGTGCGCGTGAGGGCTACGGCGCGGGCGTGCGCGCCGTGTTCGGGGAAGGACGCGCGGCGGCGATGGCGGGCGTCGTGGGGACGGTGGCGGACCTCCTGGAGGTGCCACCGGGCATGGAACGCGCGATCGAAGCGGTCCTGGGCGAGCGTCTCCAGTGGGTGGTCGTCGAACGCTTCGAGCACGCGCGCGCGGCGGTCGCGTACCTCCGAGAGCGTTCGCTGGGTGCGGCCACGTTCCTGCCGCTCGAACACCTGCCGGCGCCGACTGGCCCGCTGCCGGACCAGAACGGCGTGAGCTGGGTGGCGCTGAGCGTGGGCGCGCCGAGCCTAAGCCTCGTCCACTACCTCCTCGGGCAGGTCGTGATCGTCGACCACCTCGACCAGGCGGAGGCGCTCTGGCGGCTGAACGGCGTCGTGGCGACGTACGTCACACCGGCGGGCGAGGTGCTCGGCCCGACCGGACGGCTCCACGGCGGTGGTCCGGCGCCCGCGGCCGACGTCGAGCACTCGCTGCTCGCGCGCAAGCGCCAGGTGCGCGAGCTCGAGGAGGAGGTGCGCCGCCTCTCGACCGTGGCGGGCGAGACCCAAGCCCGGGTGGCACGGCTCGAGATCGAGGTATCGGCGATCCGGGCCGAGCTCGCCGGGATCGAGCGGACCTTCCACACGCGGGAGGCGGAGCAGCTCGCCAGCGCGAAGGACCTCGAGCAGGCGGCGCGGGAGCACGAGCGGGTCCACCGGCACCGCGAGACGATCCAGGCGGAGGCACGCCAGGTCGCGCAGGAGGGCGCCGAGACCGTGGCGACACTCCGCCAGCTCGAGCAGCGCGTTGCGCTCGCGCGCGAGGCCGAGGCGACCCACGAGGCGCAGATGGCGCGGCTCCGAGAGGCGATCGAGGCCGCGCAGACGCGGGAAACGGAGCTGGTCGCGGAGACGACCGGGTGCCGCGTGAACCTGGCGTCCACCACGGGGCGCGTGGAGGCGCTGGGCCGCGAGCTCACCCGGATCGACGACATCGAGCGAGACCTCACCGTGCGCATCGACCAGGCCCGACAGCGTCAGACGCAGCTCGGCGACCGGGGAGCCTGGCTCGGCGAGGAGAGGGAGCGCACCGATGCGAGCGCGCGCGAAGTCGCGGTCGAGCGCGACCGGATGGACGCCGAGGTGCGGAGGGCGGCAGAGCGCCACGAGGAGCTCGCGGCGGAGCTGCGCACGATCGAGGCCGACCAGCGGGCGGTGGACGGCGAGCTCGGGCGGCTCATCGCCTCGATCCACGAGCTCGACCTGGGGGCGACGGAGTGCCGGGTGAGGCGCGAGGAGCTCGAGCAGGAGGCGTGGCGGGCGTACGGCGTGGCGGAAGCGGCGCTCGCCGCCCAGCACGACCCGGCCCGGGACCTCGAGACGGTCCGGGCGCGAATCGTCGAGCTCGAGGAGAAGCTGGCCGCGATCGGACCGGTGAACCTCGTCGCCGACGACGAGTACCGCGAGCTCGACGAGCGGCTCGGGTTTCTCCAGACACAGCACGACGACCTCGTCGCCTCGATCAAAGACCTCGAAAAAGCGCTGCGGGGCATGACGCGGAGCGCGCAGGAGCGCTTCGCCCAGGCGTTTCAGGACGTCAACCGTCACTTCGGGGAGCTCTTCGAGCGTCTCTTCGAGGGCGGCCGGGCCGAGCTCCGGCTCGTCGAGGCCGAAGAGGGCGGCGACCCGCTCGACACCGGCGTGGAGCTGATGGCCCAGCCCCGGGGCAAACGCCTGCAGTCCGTGACGCTGCTCTCGGGCGGTGAGCGCGCGCTGACGGGCCTGGCGCTCCTGTTCGCGATCTTCTACTTCCGGCCAAGCCCGTTCTGCGTCCTCGACGAGGTGGACGCGCCCCTCGACGATGCCAACATCCACCGGTTCCTGCGCGTCCTGCGTGAGCTGACGAGCCGGACCCAGTTCCTCGTGATCACGCACAACCGGAAGACCATGGAGGCAGCCGACATCCTCTACGGCGTCACCATGGAGGAGCCTGGGCTCTCGAAGCTCGTCTCGGTCAACCTCAACGCCTAGAGCGAGCGCTCAGTAAATCGGTGAAGGGGCTGACGAAATAGGCTAAACTCGCCGACGCAGGTATGTCGTCGGTCGGCTCTTATCTCCGCGAGCTCCGCGAGCGGCGAGGGCTCTCCCTCGACGAGATCTCCCGCTCCACTCGGGTCCTGCACCAATATCTGGAACTGCTCGAGGCGGACGATCTCGCCGCGCTTCCGGCCCCCGCCTTCACCAGGGGATTCATCCGCGCGTACTGTCAGGTCCTCCGCGAGCCTCCTGACGAGGCGCTCGCCCGCTATGAGGAAGGGGTGCAGCCGCACGCCGTCCACGGACACGACGCCGCTCTGCCCGAGTCGCGGAAGTTGCGGGAGTTGGGGACGCGCCGGGAGAACCGTGGTCGCGGCGCGGTCCTCGTGAGCTTCGTCCTGCTCGTCGTCCTCGGCATCGCTCTCTTCTTGGTGACGCTCGCGCTCCAGCCTGCGGGGGAGCGCCGGGGCGAGCAGCGGGCACCCGCGTCGGCGAGCGCGCCCCCGGCACCGCCGGCCGCGCGGCCCAGCGTGGCGGCCAAGGCGCCGAGTCTCGAGCCCTCGTCGGTGCTACCGTCGACCACAGTGGCGTCGGGGCCGAGACCGCCGGTGCCGCCCACCTCCACCCCCGTTGTTGTGATCGACGACGTTGCGTCACGTTATCGGCTCGTCGCGCGCACGACGGAGGCGACGTGGATGCGAGTGCGCACCGGGGATGGAAGGACGAGCGAGGAGAACATCCCGGCCGGCGAGGTCCGCGAGTGGATCTCGAACGAGCCGTTCGTCCTCAGCGTCGGTAACGCGGGAGGGGTCACCCTCGAGCTGAACGGCCGCCTCCTTCCGCCGCTGGGCCCGAGCGGCACCGTGATCGCGCGGCTCGTCGTGCCCCCGGAAGGTCCGTGACGTTCCTCTCCGGCCTCAGGGACCGGCTCCGCGAGGGGCTCAAGCGATCGCAGGAGTACCTCGGGAGCGGTCTGAGCGCGGTGCTCGAGCCCGAGCGGCCGATCGACGATGCGCTCTACGAGGAGCTCGAGGAGCTGCTCATCGCGGCCGACCTGGGCGCCACGCTCGCCGCCGACTTCACGAACCGCGCGCGCGAGGAGGTCATGTTCGGGACCGTTACGCGCGCCGACCAGCTCCGCCCGCTCTTCCGACGGTTCCTCGCCGACACCCTCCAGCCCGCGGCGCAGCCGCTCAATCTCGACCACCGGCCCGCGACGGTGCTCATGCTCGGGGTCAACGGCGCGGGGAAGACGACGACCGCGGCCAAGCTCGCCGCCGCCCTCAAGGGATCGCACAAGCAGGTCCTCCTCGCAGCCGCGGACACGTTCCGGGCCGCGGCG
>WNFB01001367.1_pt1 | contig 20714 bp, 23 predicted proteins | sample 5400501 | NCBI WGS metagenome assembly WNFB01 (sample SAMN13153341, study PRJNA577476) | soil metagenome | isolation source: 200 cm saprolite under Douglas fir tree site 2 hole 1 | place: USA:California | collected 2015-04-18 | reverse complement strand
TAGGTACATCGGCGCACGTCAGAGCACAATCTCACGCTCCAAAGTAGCCCTGGATGGAGTGCGGGCGGGGGGAGTTGAACCCCCACGCCTTGCGGCACTGGATCCTAGGTCCAGCGCGTCTGCCATTCCGCCACGCCCGCGCGAGGTGAAGGCTAGCACCTGCCCTGGCGGCCCTGAGCGTGCCCGATGCTATACTGCCCGGCGTTCGTGACGTGGCCCCACGCGCGCGCCGGCAGGCGCCGCTGGCGCATGATTAAGGGAGGCTATGGCAGCTGAGGTCAGCCCAGGCGACAAGCTCGACGGTGGCGCCGACGAGCAGCCGGCCGAAGGCAAGTACGTCTACTGCATCATCGAGGAAACCTCGCCGAAGACGTTCGGCAAAATCGGCATCGGGGGCCGTGGCGACGAGGTCCAGACCATCCATCATGCCAACCTGGCGGCCGTGGTAAGCGATACGCCGCTGGTGGTTTACGACCCCACCCGCGAGAACGCGCTGCGCCACGAGCAGGTCAACGAGACGGTGATGAACGACTACACCGTCATCCCCATGAGCTTTGGCACCGTGTTCAAACGAACCGACGACGTGGTCGAGTTCCTGAAAGGCACGTCTGATGCGTTGATGGACGTGCTGCAGAAGATGCGCGACAAGATCGAGCTCGGACTCAAGGTTAACTGGGATCGCGACGCCATCATCGCGGAGATCGAGCAGGAGAACGAGGAGATCCGCCGCCTCAAGGAAGAGATCATCCGCACCAGCTCGTCCACCTACTTCGCGCGCATGCAGCTGGGCCGGCTGGTGGAGCAGGCGCTGACCAACCGCGCAGACCATTTCGTGTCCGAGGTCTACGACCACCTGCGCGACACCGCGGTGGCGTCCCGTGCCGGAAAGCCCATCGGCGACAAGATGATCATGAACGCCGCCTTCCTGGTGGAGCGCGAGAAGGCCGACGGGTTCGACTTCAAGGTCCAGGAGATCGCGCGCAAGTACGAGGGGAAGCTGGCCTTCCGCTACACCGGCCCGTGGCCGCCCTACAACTTCGTCAATATCCGCCTCAAATTGGAGCGCGCCGGCGAAGGGCCGATGATGCCGGCCGCCAGTTTGAATGTTGATCATTGACAAGCTTCTGCTGCTGCCGATAACCGGCCCCGTGGCCGGCATCCGCTGGTGCCTGAAGCAGGTCGCCAACTTCGCCGAACACGAGATGATGGACGACACGGCGGTCAAAGACGAGCTGCTGGAGCTGCAGATGGCGCTCGAAACCGGCGACATCAGCGAGGAGGACTACGCCGTCAGCGAGGCTGCCCTGATGCGTCGCCTGCGCGACATCCGCGACTACCGCGAGCGCGTGTCCGGCCGTCCGGAAGGCGAGTCCGATGCCTTCATCTCCTACAGCTAGACAGCGCTTCCTGTTCTTCGGCGGCAAGGGCGGCGTGGGCAAGACCACCTGCGCGGCAGCCGCCGCGCTGTCGCTGCCCGGCCCGGTGCTAGCGCTTTCGCTGGATCCGGCGCACTCACTGCGCGACGTGCTGGGCGAGGCCGAGGTCGACGTGCTGGAGCTGGATGCTCGGCAGGCGTTCCGTGAGTTCATGGGCCAGCATCGCGAGGAGCTGCGGGCTATTGCCGACCGCGGCACATATTTCGACGACGAAGACATCGAGGGCTTTCTGGACCTGTCGCTGCCGGGGCTGGACGAGATCATGGGTCTGCTGGAGCTGGGGCGGCTAGCCCGTGACGAGCGCTACCAGCGAATCGTGGTGGATCTGCCGCCCACCGGCCATGCGCTGCGCCTGTTCGACGTAGCCACGGCCTTCGACCAGCTGGTTGAGGCGCTGGAGCTGATGCAGGACAAGCATCGTTTTGCCGTGACGTCACTGACGCGGCGCTACGCGCGGGACGACATCGATGCCTTCCTGCAGGATCTGCGGAGGGCGTGCCAGGCGGCGCACGACGTGCTGATCGCTCCGGGGGTGTCGGGCTTCGTGCTGGTCAGCCGGCCGGAGCCGATGGTGCTGGCCGAGACAGCGCGCTACGCTGAGCGGCTGCGGAGCCTTGGCGCCGAGATGGTGGGGCTGGTGCTGAACGATGCGTCCCGGGACGCAGACGTGGGCCTGCCCGCGGAGTTGCAGGTGCTGCCGCAGGTGCGCGTGCCGTGGCTCCCCGAGGCGCCGATTGGGTCGGTGGGACTGGAGCCGGTGATGGGGGCGTTGGGGCGATTGGTGGGGACCGCGCGTCGAAGGCGGCGCGCCAAGAGCGCTGAGGCGACCCCTCTCCCTAGCCCTCTCCCAGGGGGAGAGGGAATTAGCCGGCTGCTGGAACAGCCGCGGCGGCTGATGATCTTTGGGGGGAAGGGCGGGGTGGGCAAGACCACGCTCGCGGCGGCGGTGGCGCTGGCGCTGGCTCGAAGATCGCCGGAGCGGTCCGTGATGGTGGTGTCGATCGATGCCGCGCACTCGCTGGGGGACAGCTTCGGGCAGGCACTGGGCGACGATGCCCGCCAGGTGGATGGGCTGGCCAACCTGCTGGCTATCGAGCTGGACCCTGAGCGCCACTGGCGTCAGTTCAAGGAGGACTGGCAGGCCGAGGGCGAGCAGCTGTTCCAGGGTCTTCACGGAGCCGGACACCTGGACCCGGTCTACGACCGCCAGATAGCCGCCCAGCTGGGGAAGATTCAGCCCACCGGGCTGGACGAGCTGCAGGCGGCTACGTCGGTGATCGACCTGCTGGACGAGGACCCGGCCCGGCTGGTGGTTGTGGACAGCGCGCCAACTGGCCACCTGCTGCGCTTTCTCGAGTCGCCAGCGCTGGTGGTGGATTGGGCCAAGGAGCTGATGCGCATCCTGCTGAAGTACGGCCTCGCCACGCGCGTCAAACGACTGTCAGAGGATCTTCTTGAGCTGTCGCGCAAGACCAAACGGCTGGAGGCACTCCTGCACGATCCGAAGCTGTGCGAGGTGGTGGTGGTCACGATGGCCGAGCGGCCCGTCATCGCCGAGACGCAGCGCCTGACCGAGCGCTTGCAGGAAATGCGCATAGCGGTGCGGCACGTGGTGGTGAATCAGGCGACAGGCGACAGGCGTCAGGCGTCAGCTATGCAAGGGTTGCGGAGGCGGTTTCCGGAGCTGCGCTTTGTCAAGATTGCGCGACGGGCAGAGCCAATCCAGGGCCTGGCGGCGCTCCAGGAATTGGCGGCGTGACGCTTATTTACCTTTACTGCCTGCTGCCCGGCGAGGCCCAGCTCGGCGTTGAGGACATTGAAGGCATGGAGCCGGGCCGTCCGCTGGAGCTGGTGGCGGCCGGCTTGCTGCAGGCCGCGGTAAGCGAGGTGGGCGAGGAGTTTTCGGAGGCTACCCTGAACGCTCGCATCCGCGACCTGGACTGGCTGTCGCCGCGCGCGGTGCGGCACCATGAGGTCGTGGATCAGCTGTTTGCCCGCTGCCGCCCGCTGCTGCCGCTGAGCTTTGGAGCCATCTTCCAATCCAAGGACAGCCTGAAGGAGCGGCTCGCGCCACAGCAGCATGAACTCGTGGCCAGACTGGATCGGCTGCGCGGGCGCGAGGAATGGGACCTCAAGCTCAGCCGCGACGAGGCCATCTTCCGGGGTCAGCTGCGGGAGGAAAGCGAACCTGTGCGGCAGCTCGAAACCGAGCTGGCGGCCAAGCCGCCGGGCACGCGCTTCCTGCTGGAGAAGAAGCTGGAAAACCTGCAGTCACGCGAGGCGCAGCGCGTGTCTGCCAGCGTGCGAGGCGAGGTGCACAAGGCGCTCAGCGCGAGAGCCGTGGAGGCCCAACGCGATCCGCTGTCCACGCCAGCGCAGCCTCAGAGCATCCGGCTGGAGCTGCGGAGCGCCTACCTGGTGGAGCAGCAGGATGCCGGTACGCTCAAGAGCACAGCCGATGCGCTGGCTGATAAGTACGCTCCGCTTGGCTATCAGCTGGAGCTCAGCGGACCATGGCCCCCCTTTACCTTTGCCGGCGGTGTGCGGGAGACCCTCGAGTGACAGACCTGCCGGCGCTGCCCGATGAGCCCGTGGGCGCCGAGGACGAGATGAGCCTGGTCGATCTGGTCGACCACGTGCTGAACAAGGGCGTCGTGCTGGCCGGCCATGCCACGATTGCCGTTGCCGACGTTGACCTGATCTACCTGGGCCTGAACATCGTGCTGGCCTCGGTGGAGGCCGTGCGTGGCAAGCGGCAGCCGGGATCGGACCAGGGCTGATGCTGTACGCCTACGGCGCGGTGCGGGCGGGGGCGGCGGCGCCGGCCATTCCCGGCATAGACGGCACGCCGGTGACAGTCCTCGAGGCTGGTGGCCTGGGCGTCGCCGTCAGTGAGCTGCCGGCCGCTGTTGAGCCGACGCCGCGGCGGTTGGCGGAGCATCATGGCGTGCTCATGGAGCTGCTTCGCGCCGGCGGTGGAGTGGTCCCCTTCCGGTTCGGGAACATGTTCGGCGGACAGGCGGAGCTGCAACAGGCAATCGAGGCTCGGGCCCCAGAGCTGCGGCAAAAGCTGGAAGAGCTGGCCGGTTGCGTGGAGATGGCGCTGCAGGTTTTGCTTGACACGAACGGCCAGATCCTTTCCGGAACGGACTATCTGCGAACCAAGCAGCGCCAGTTTCGGACGGGCGACGAGCTGCGCAATCGCGTGGACGATCTGGTGAAGGATTGGCGCCAGGAAGTACGGAGCGGGACGCTGAAGGCGGCGTGCCTGCTGCCCGAAGACCGGGTTCCGGAGCTGAGGGCCAGGTTGGCGCAGCTCGATCCTCGGCCGCGAATCAGCGGCCCGTGGCCGCCGAGCAGCTTCGTATGAGGCCCGACCCTCTCCCTGGCCCTCTTCCGGAGGGAGAGGGAATTCTGCCTGCCAGGATCAACAGCACGCCCGAGGAAGTCGAGCAGGGGCTGGCCAAGCTGGTGCTGTCGCTGATTGAGTTTCTGCGGCAGGTGCTCGAGCGGCAGGCGGTGCGGCGCATGGACGTGGGCGATCTGTCGGATGAGGAGATCGAGCGCATGGGCCTGACGCTGATGCGCTTGGAAGAGAAGATTGTGGAGCTGGCTGGGCAGTTTGGGCTATCGCCTGAGGACCTGAACCTCGATTTGGGCCCACTCGGCAAGCTACTATAGGCAAAGAACGTCTAGCAAGCAAGAGGTATTAATCAACAGTGGCCGAGGGAGATCGAAGCGCCATCGCCACCCGCTCGGCGGGCCTGGTCGACATCCTCGATCGCATCCTGGACAAGGGCCTGGTCGTCGCCGGCGACATCAAGATCTCGCTGGCCAACGTCGAGTTGCTCACGATCCAGATCCGCCTGCTCGTGTGCTCGATTGACAAGGCCGAGCAGATCGGGCTGAATTGGTGGCGTTACGATACAGCCTTGAGTCGTGTGCCGGGGGCGGGGGGCGAGCTGGAATCCGATCTTCGAACGCGCATAACGGCGCTCGAAGAGGAGATACGGCGGCTGAGCGCGGCGCTGGGGCAGCCCTCAGGCGGCCGGCCGGGCCGGCAAAGCCGTGCGCGCCGGTCGCGGGGCGCGCAATGACGAATAGCGGGGCGGCCCGTTTCGTTGGCCGGGACCGATAGTGGACAGGAGCTTAGGAGGGAAGCGTAATGGCGGTAAATAGAGCACCCGGCGGCACCAGCCTCATCGATGTCCTGGATCGAATCCTGGACAAGGGCATCGTGATCGACGCATGGGTGCGCATTTCTCTCGTTGGAATCGATCTGATCACGGTCGAGGCTCGCATCGTCGTAGCCTCAATCGACACCTATCTCAAATACGCCGAGGCCGTAGGCATCACCGGTCCGGTGTCGCGACCCGCGGTGCAGCCACCGCCGGCGTAATCATTCGGAAGGCATAAACCATGGCAATCCAGCGCCCACCACAGCGCAAGATCGCCAGTCGTGGGGGCCGCATCCGCCGCGATGCACTCGATCCTGTCGTCATCCTCAATCAGCTCAACCGTCGGGTGCACGCCACTCAGGACGTCGATGAAGTCTGTCTGCTGCACCTGGAAGCCATCGTGGAGAAGATGGGCTACGAAGCGGCTATGGTGGCGATCCTGAACCGCGGCCGGGCCGCTCTGGAAGGCTGTATCGCCATGAACTGCGATGAGACCCTGGCGCGCTCGCTAGACGTCTCGATCGACGATTCGGAAAGCGTGATGGTCGAGGTTGCCATGGGCGCCGAGCCGGTAGTCATCCGCCGCGGGGCTACGGAGGGCCGAGTGCTCTCGCCGCTGCGCGACGTGCTGGGCGAAGGCCGGTCCTGCACCGGCATCGTGCTGCCACTGCTGAACGGCATCGAACCGCCGCGCTGCTGCCAGCAGCAGGCGCAGCCCGAGCAATGGCACTCGACCTTCAGCCCCCGCTGCCTCAGCTGCTACAACTACCCGGTCGAGGGCGTGTTGGTGGTCGGCTCGTGCTCAGTCGACCTGGACGACGCTGACGTGGAGGTGCTGCAGCCATTTGCCGGCCGGCTTGGCTCAGCGCTGGGCAGCATCAACGTGCTGAGCCGCCTTCGCGAAAGCCTCGAATCCTCCCATACCGAGCGCGACTGGCTGGTAACGGCGCTGAACAACATTCCCGAGCCGGTTCTGCTCACCGACCTGAACAACGACATCATCGTCGAGAACAGGAAGGCCGAAGAGCTGTTCAGCTCGTCGGGCGAGGACAGCGAAGGCAAGAAGCAGGCCTGCGGCATGAACAACTTCCTGCTGTCGGTGGTGCTGTCGAGCTACTCGGTGGACGAGAATCCAGCACCGCGCGAGCTTACGCTGGTAGATCCCATGGAAGGCGAGGAGCTGCCGTACGAGATCCTGTCCACCCACACCCGCAACCCGCGTACCGGGCAGGAAGGCATCGTCTCGCTGATGCGCAATGTAACCGACCTCAAGCGGGCGACTGAAGAGCTGAGCCAGAGCTTCGAGCAGGTGCAGGAGCTGCGCCAAGAGGCCCGGCAGGAGCGGCAGCGGCTCAACCTGATCATCCAGAACGTGGCCGATCCGGTCATCGTCACTAACATCGAGAGCGAAGTGCTGCTCATGAACGAGCAGGCCGAGCGGTTGTTCGGCCGGCCCGCGGCTGGCGGCGTTATCGCCGGCACCGACGAGCGGCGTCGAACCTACGAGGCCAATGAGGTGAAGTTCACCTCCTTTGTGTCGCAGATGCGCATCGAGGTGGGCCCGCGCAAAAGCGGTGAGCTGGAGCTGGTTGATCCTGACACCGGCGAGCAGATGAGCGTATCCGTGGTGTCGGGCGAGATCGAGGATGAGCTGGGCCAACCGACGGCGGTCATTTCCATCCTGCACGACCTCACGAAGGTGCGCGAGCTGGAGCGAACACAGCTCGAGAAACAGCTGTTCGAGTCAGAGAAGCTGGCGGCCACCGGCCGTCTGGCGGCGTCGATTGCGCACGAGATCAACAACCCACTGGAAGCCATCAAGAACTCGTTGTATTTGCTGTCTTCGAAGTTCCAGGGCGAGGACGAAGACCGCCGCTTCCTGGAGATCGCCAATCGTGAAACGGAGCGGGTGTCGGCCATCATCCAGCAGATGCTGGGCTTCTACCGGCCGTCGCTGGCGCTGGCGCTGGTGAGCGTCAACAGCATCATCGAGGACATCCTGGGGCTCATGGAGAAGCAGCTGCAGAAGCATCGGGTCATCGTCAAGAAGGAGCTCGCGCCAGACTTGCCGCCGGTGTTGGGCCATGGCGATCAGCTGAAGCAGGTGTTCTTAAACATGGTCCTGAATAATCAGGACGCAATGCCTCGCGGCGGCACGCTGACAGTATGCACCCACATCGCGAAGGAAGAGGTTGGCGGCGTGCCGTACAAGACGGTCAACGTGGAATTCAGCGACACCGGCAGTGGTATCGCTCCGGAGATCCTGCCGCACATCTTCGAGCCCTTTTTCACCACCAAAGCGGAGAAAGGCACCGGCCTGGGACTATGGGTGAGCTTCGGCATCATCCAGAGCCACAACGGCCACATCAGCGTAAAGAGCCGGCCCGATCGGGGCGTGACGTTCACCATTTCCTTGCCCGTGATCCAACAAGCGTGAGCGAGGACCGATCCCGAATCCTGCTCGTCGATGACGAGCAGAGCGTGCTGCTCACGCTGGAGGCAGTGCTGAAGCAAGAGGGCTACGACGTCGCGGCAGTGGGCTCCGGCGCCGATGCCCTGAAGGCGATCCGTGGCGGGCAGTTCGATTTGCTTCTCACCGACCTGCGTATCGACGAGATCGATGGCCTTACCCTGCTGGCAGCCGCGCAGAAGCGCGATCCGGAGACGATCAGCATCCTGCTCACCGGCTATGCCTCTTTGGAATCGGCCGTCCAAGCGCTGCGGCACGGCGCCTTCAACTACCTGCTCAAGCCCTGCAACATCGACGAGATGAAGCTCACGATTGCCCGCGGGCTGGAGAAGAAGCGCTTGGCCGAGGCGCTGCGCGAGCGCCTCGTTGAGCTGGAGGAGGCCAACAAGACGATCCGGTCGTTTACCTCTCAGCTCGAGGGCAAGGTGCAAGCTGCGACGGCCGAGCTGGCGGAACGCGTACGCGAGCTGCAGGAGTCACGCGGTCGGCTCGACGCGGTGATCGACTCCATGCAGGACGGTCTTATCGTGTACGACCGCGAAGGGCGGGTGCTGCGGGCGAACGCCTTTACGCGAGCTCTATTTGGCCTCGGGCCGGAGGACCTGGTGGGTCGTACCGCGCAGGACGTAGCCAACATCACCAGTGAACCGCCGCTCGAGTTCAACCAGCCGGGGCTGGTGCTGGCCAGCAGCCTGGACGAGCAGCTCGCCGAGGCTGCAATCTTCGAGGTCGAAGGGCCACGTAAGCGCTTCGTGCGGCGCCTGATCTCGCCCGTGGTCGGCGACGGATCGCCTGTCAGCGGTCTGGTGGTGGTGTATCAGGACATCACCGATCAGAAAGAAGTGGAGCAGCTGAAGGACGACTTCCTGTCGATTACGTCCCACGAGCTGAAAACGCCGCTCACGTCAATCATGGGCTACGCGCAGCTGCTGAGCCGGCGGCTCCCGCCGGAAGCGCGCAAGGCCGGCTCCGACGACGTTATCGAGGTCATTGAGAACCAGTGCCGCCGCATGAAACGGTTGGTGGAGGACCTGCTGGACGTATCCCGAATCGAGCGCGGCACATTGGAAACCGCCCATACGGTCCTGGACCTGGCCAGCTTGGTAGAAAACACCGTCAAGAAGCTCAAGGGCACCAGCCCGATACATGAGTTCGTGGTCTCCCTTACAGAGAAGCCACTCACGGTGTGGGGTGATGATGATCGCCTCGACCAGGTGCTCACAAACTTGCTCAGCAACGCGGTGAAGTACTCGCCCGACGGTGGCAAGGTGGAGGTGCGGGCCGCGCGCAACGGGGAGAACGCGGAGGTGGCGGTGCGGGATTACGGGATTGGGATTCCAGCCGACCAACAGGCGCGGATTTTCAGCCGCTTCTATCAGGCGGAGAGTGTGGTGCGTTCGCGCCGCTTCGGTGGCATGGGTTTGGGGCTGTTCATCTCCAAAGCGATCATCGACGAGCTGGGCGGGTCGATCAACGTGCAGAGCACAGTCGGCCGGGGCAGCACCTTTCGGTTCACGCTGCCGCTGTACACGGGGTGAGGCCTTGGGCTGGGGGAGCGGCCCTGGCGCTGGCCTTGCTCACCGGCTGCGCCCCTCCCATCCCTCCGCAGCCAACAACTGAGCCACCGCGGTCATTGGCCCCGAGCGCCGCGGCCAAGCCTTCGGAGCAACCGCGCGTAGCGACGGTCAGCGGCACCGGCCGGTTTGGGCTGAGCATCCGCAAGGAGCCTGGCCTCAATGCCGAGCGCATCGCGACGGTGCCAGACGGCTTTCAGGCCGCGATCGTGGCTGGGCCGCTAGCCAAGGATGGCGCCGATTGGTATCAGGTCAAAGGTCCGGAGTTCGCGGGCTGGGCCAGCGGCGCCTACCTGACCATCGCCGCTGGGCAGCCTTCGCCGCTGCCATCAGTGCCGCCGCCAGACGTGGTCGCCAAACCATCGGCTGCGCCCAACCCGCTGGCGACGCCGCTGAGCGGCTTGCTTTCGCAGTTGAACCGAGACGCCAATTACAACGTCAACGGCAACGGCATCTTCGTCGAGGACCGGCTCAGGCCCGCGGTCGATCACCTGGCCGGGTCCAAGACGGCCACCGGCCTGCTGGGCAAGGCTGCGCCGGCCTACTTGCGCCTCACCGTGGCTCACTTTCCAGCAACGTCTGAGGGCGGCGAGTTCAGCACGCTGGGCCACAGCATCAAGATTGCCGACTCGATCCTGACGGAGAACGTGGACGTGCAGGCGGCGGTCATCTCGCACGAGCTGCAGCACGCCAGCGACATCCTGGTGGACCATGCCGCTCCGGACACTACCCAGGACTGCGTGAACCTGGAAGTCCGCGCCTTCAAGACGCAAGAGGCGGTGTGGCTGGAGCTGACGAAACCTTCGCCGCCACAGACGCGCATGGAACGCGAGCTGGACCAGTTGGCCCGCGTGGTCGACACGCCCAGCTTCGCCCAGCAGCTCACGAAGTTGTACGCCAGTGAGTGCGCCAACTACGCCGGAAGCTCGCGTTAAAGCGGCCCAGAAGTACTAGGCGACCCGGCCACTATTTGGCCGGCGCGTTGTAGTTCGCACACTACTTTCATCCACGAGGACACAAATCTTGATTCGAAACGCGCTCTTGAAGCGCTTGATCGCTGCCGGACTGCTGGCTATGACGCTGCTGCCTGCCGCGGTCGCCCCCGCCGCCGCCGCGCCCCCGCCTCAGGTGGCCAGCAACTTCCCGGGCTACAACCCGACGCCTGACGGCCGCTTCGGCGGCATCCAGGTCAGCGATGTGCCCATGCAGAATGCGATCGATCTGGGTCTCGGCTGGACGCGCGAGCAGTACCTGTTCAACGCGCTGCCGAGCTTGGACGCGAGCCGCTTCCGCACGATCAGCACCGATCAGAACATGCCGTCCGGTACTGTCCGAGAAGTCGGCTTGTTCAATTTCTTCGCCAGTTACTGCAATGGCGGGCAGGACAAGGCGGTGCCGTGCGGCGGTCTCGATCAGCCCTGGAACAGCCCGGCCAACTCTTTCGGGCAGTTCGCCTATGCCCTGGCCAAGGCCAAACAGGGCAAGGTGGACACCTGGATCATGTACAACGAGCCGGACATCTGCAGCCCAGACCAGTTCGGCTACGCCTGGAACTCGCCTAACCGCGCGCAGGACTACTACAACTACCTGAAGACGGGCTACCAGGCCGTCAAGGCGGGCAATCCGGGAGCCACCGTGGTGTTTGCCAGCCTGGGGATCACCAATGCAGCGTGCCAGACCAACGGTGACGAGCTGACGTTTTGGAACCAGTGGCTGGACATCGCCAGCAAGGATCCCGCCGCGGCGGTGAACAACTGGTGGTTCGATGAGATGTCGCTGAACATCCACAAGGAGCCGGAGAAGATCTATGACTTGCTGCGGCGCTACCACGAATCCATGCAGGCCCACGGCTTCGACAAGTCCACCTGGATCATGGAAATGGGCGTCCCGCTGTCACCAGGGCCGGTTAATCCAAACACCAACGGTGACCTGGCGGTGGACAAGGGCAACCAGCAGTCGTTCCTAATACAGGCCTATGCCAATGCCATCGCCGGCATGGCCGACCACATCGGCGTCTACAAGATGTCCGACTTTCCGGCCGGTGACCCGGCGTACAAGACGATCAAAGCGGCGGTGAAATACATGTCGCACGTCACCAGCGCGGTCAAATCACCTGAGAATCGCACCACGGCCAGCAATCGCTACGTCGACCGCCTGCAGGGAGTAGTGAAGATCACCATGAGCGGGGCTGGTTTCCAGACAATGGTGGCCTACAACCGCAGCGCCACGCCCGAGCAGGTGACCATCGCGGCGACGTCGGGAATGGCCTGGATATCGGACAAGAACGGCAACGAGCAGCAGGTGACGCCGCAGAACGGCGCCTACAGCTTCTGGCTGGAGCCCACGAGCGGCGTGTTCAATGCTCCCTGGGGCGAGCAGGTGCGCTTCATCGGCGGCTCGCCGATCATGCTGCGCCAGGCAGCTTAAGAGCCTTTCGCAGGCAGTCTCCTATCCTATAGGCGTGGATGCCTCGGCGCTAGGCGAAGCGTATCGGCAGCAGCTCAGCACGCAGAGCTACGCGGCTGGGTCGCCCATAGAGGGGGTCGAGTTCCTGCAGCTCCGGCAGCTGCTGGATGAAGGCGGCGACTTTATGGAGCTGCTGCGGCTCAACGGACGGGGCGAGCTGCTGGCCAAGCCTGGCATGCAGGTGAGCCAGGTGAACTACTCGCGGGTGTTGCCTGGAGCGATCAAGGCCTTTCACCTGCACTTCAACCAGGAAGATGTGTGGTTCGTGCCACCGACAGACCGGCTGCTGGTGGGGCTTGTGGACGTCCGCGCCGGGTCGCCGACGTACGAGCAGCGCATGCGCTTCGTGCTGGGTGGTGGGCAGCAGCGCATGGTTTACATTCCACGCGGCGTGGCGCACGGGGCGGTGAACGTAGGGCGCGAGCCGGCGCAGCTGATCTACTTCGTGAACCAGCATTTCTCCGCTGACGAGCCCGACGAGCGCCGCCTGCCCTGGGATATGTGCGGGGCCGATTTCTGGAGCATCCAACCGGGCTGAGCACGTGATCGTCAGCCTGGGCGACCTCACGCTCGACATCCTCGTCAAACCCGACCGTCACACGACCGGCCGGCCCGAAAACTCGCCGGGCAGCGTGACCATGACCAGCGGCGGACCGGCGGCCAATTTCGCGGTCTGGGTAGCGCGGCTGGGGGGCAGCGTGCGCTTTATCGGTAAGGTGGGCGACGACCCCGCTGCGCAACTGCTGGTGTGGGACCTGTTGAAAGAGGGCGTGCTGCCGGAGACGGTCACCGAGAAGGGCTCGACCGCCACGCTGGCTCACGTGCAGCGCCGTCACGGCGAGGTGGAGCAGATGCCCGATAGGGGGGTGGCGGTGAACCTCAAGCAGGAGGAAGTGGATCCGTCGTGGCTGGCCGACGCGCAGTGGCTGCACCTGCCCGCGCAATCGTTACTGGCGCTGCCGATCGGCACCGCGGCGGCCCGCGCCGTGCGGCTGGCGCGGCAAGCCAAGGGCAAGGTCAGCATCGACCTTTCCTCGGCCAAAGCGCTGCGGGACTACGGCGTGGCGAAGTTCAGCGTCCTGCTCAAGACCGTTCGGCCCGACGTGGTCTTCGCCACGGAGGAGGAGGCGGCGCTGTTCTCCGCCGGCGCCTTAGGGGAGCTGGCCGACGTCGCCGTGCTGAAGCTGGGCAGCGGCGGCTGCGGGTTGGCCGACGACAAGGGCTACAAGGAGTATGCTCCAGACAAGCTGCGGTCGATCGATCCGGCCGGCGCTGGAGATGCGTTTGCGGCAGCCTGGTGCTTGAGTTACCTGGCCAGCGGCAGCACCGAGCAGGCGTGCTTCAAGGCCATCAAGCTAGCGGCCCGGGTGGCGGCCCACCATGGAACCCGGCCGAAAGTGGATCTGAAGGGCGTCACCTAGGCGGCCGGAGTACACTGGCCTCATGGCCCACTTGACTTCCAAGAGGTATGGGGTTGAGAGCCTGCACGAGGCCATCGAGCTGTACTACCGGCGCGGCTGGACTGATGGCCTGCCTGTGGTGCCGCCCACCGAAGAGCGGGTGATGGAGTTCCTGAACTATTGCGGCCATGAGCCGCAAGACATCATCGGCGTGGTGCCGGAGCGGCGACGGACGATCACGGCAGAGAAGGTGGCGATCAACGCCATCATGGCTGGCTGCCTGCCAGCCTACGCGCCGGTTGTGGTGTCCGCCATCGAGGCGCTGACCCAACCGATCTTCACGCTGCACGGCAGCCAGAACAGCACCGGCGGCTCGGCGATGATGCTCATCGTCAACGGCCCGGCGGTACAGGAGCTCAAATTCGGCACCGGGATCAACGCGCTGGCCCCGACGAATCGGGCCAACGCCACGATTGGCCGAGCCGTGCACCTGGTGATGATGAACGTGTGCGGCGGCCGCCCCGGTATTTTCGACAAATCGACGCTCGGCTGGCCCGGGGACTACAGCTTCTGCGTGGCCGAGAACGAGCATTGCGTCAATTGGAGGCCGCTCCACGTGGAACGTGGCCTCCCGCCCGATGTCAGCGCCGTCACCGTGTTCGCGGCCGAGTCGCCGCACCAGGTGACGGACAATGCGATGCACGCACCCGAGCCGCTGCTGGACCGCGTCGCGACAGTCGTCCGTCACGCGGGCGCGCCACCGCCTTGGACCGGCTGTTTTGTCGTGGTGCTGTGCCCCGAGCACGCACGGGTGGTGGCGGGCGCCGGCTGGAGCAAGCGGCAGGCGCGCGAGTACATTGCCGGCAAGACCACATGTCTGGAAACGCCGGACGACTTGCTGCTAATCGTGGCCGGCGGGGACGCGGGCGGCTTCTCTGCTGTAGTGCCGCCGTGGCCGCCCGGCAAGGCCAGCTCCCAGCCCGTGACGCGGGGGGTTGGGGTATGCGTAGACTGCGAGGAATGAACGGAGAATTCAGAACACAGAATTCAGAATGCCGGCTGATCCGCTGAGTTCTCTTCCGAGTCCTTCGGCCTCTGATTCTGAATTCTGTGTTCCAGCGACTGAAAGGAGCTAGGTCATGGCAATTGACGTGCGGCCGTCTTTAGTGGTCCTCGACCCGACGGAAGAGGCCGAGCCGGTGGAGGCCAGGCTGGCGCCGCGGCTGCCAAGCCTGCAAGGCAAAACCATTGGTTTGCTGGAGAACTCGAAGCCGCATTCCAGGGAGCTGCTGGAGGTCGTAGAGCAGCTGCTTCACGAGCGGCTCCAGCCGGCGCAGGTGCTGCGCTTTCGTAAACCCAACGCCAGCAAGCCAGCCCCCGACGATCTGGTAGCCGACATCGTAAGGCAGTGCGACGCCGTCATCAACGGCGTGGGTGACTGAGGGTCCTGCTCTTCGTGCAGTGTGCACGACAGCGTGACCATCGAGCAGCACGGCATCCCCTCGGCGTACATCTGCACTGACCTGTTCGAGCCAACGGTTAAGGCCATGGCCGAAGCGCAAGGCCTGCCGGACTACCCTTATGCGGCGGTACAGCATCCCATCGGCCGGGCCACGGATGATGAGCTGCGGGCCAAAGCCGAATCGGTAGTCGATCGGGTGTACCAGCTCCTCATCGCGGGGCGCTAGCTCATCGAGGAGTTACCTCCGAGGGTCAGCTCGGGGAATCAGCTCCGCAGCCGGTAGCGCTGAATCTTGCCCATGACCGTTTTGGGCAGCTCCGTCACAAACTCGACTGAGCGCGGGTACTTGTAGTGCGCCAGCCGGTCTTTGGTGAACAGCTGCAGCTCCTCGGCCAGTGCTGGCGTTGGCTGGATGGACTCACGCAGCACGACGAAGGCTTTCGACTTGATGAGCCCGTCGGCGTCGCGAGCGCCGACAACGGCGCACTCCGCTACCGCGGCGTGCTGCAGCAGCACCGCCTCTACTTCTGAGGGAGCAACGTACAGGCCGCCGACCTTGATCAAGTCGTCGGCGCGGCCTTGATAGATGAAGTAGCCGTCCTGGTCGACCAGGAAGTTGTCGTGCGTACGCAGCCAATCGCCGGCAAAGGTCTCCTTCGTCCGCTCGTGCTTATTCCAGTAGCCCGCGGCCACGCTGTTGGAGCGCATGTAGAGCTCGCCAATCTCGCCTGCTGGCACGGGCTGACCGTCGGAGTCCAGCACCTTGGCCTCGTGCGGCGGAATGAGCTGTCCGGCGCTGCCGTGGCGGACCTTGCCTGGCCGGTTCGAGATGAAGATGTAGCCGAACTCGGTCGAGCCGATGCCGTCCAGGATCTCGACTTCGAAGCGCTCCTTCCAGCGTTCGAAAATGGCCCCAGGCAGCGGCTCGCCCGCGGACACGCACAGGCGCAGGCTGCTGAGATCGTGCGGCGCTTCGTCGGCCAGCATCGCGGCTAGAGAGGTCGGCACGGAGAAAAAGAGCGTCGGCCGCTCAGTTTCCAGCAGGTGGTAGAGGGTGGCCGGCGCGGGACGGTCGGGGTTAAGCACTACCGACGCGCCGCCGTACAGCGGCAGGTACAGCGAGTTGACCAGCCCGTACGACAGGAACAGCGCCGACGACGAGAGGAACACGTCGTCGGGCGTGGTGCGAACGATCTCCTGGGTATATGGCCCGACGCAGTAGAGCATGTCGTGGTGCAGATGGATAACGCCTTTGGGCGTGCCCGTAGTGCCGGAGGTGAACAGCCAGTAGGAGGCATCGTCTGGGCTGGTGGGGGCCGGGTCGTAAGCGGGGCTGGCGGCGCAGGTGATCTGGTCATAAGACAAGCAGGCAGGCGGAATGTCGGCGCCGACCATCACGAAGTGACGCAGGTAGCTCAGCTCGCCTTTGATCTGGTCCAGCCGATCCCAGACCTCACGGTTCACGATGGCCACACTGGCGCGGCTGTCGTTCAGGTAGTACAGGAAATCCTTGGCAGGGGCCAGGCGATTGGCCGGCACCGGCACCGCGCCCATCTTCATGGCGCCGAGGAAGCTGGCGTGGAACTCGGGGCAGTCGGGCAGCAGCAATAGGCAGCGCTGCTCCATCTGCAGACCAAGATCTGTGAGGGCATTGGCGGTGCGATTGACCTGATCGAGCAGGCGGCCATAGCTCCACGTATCGCCCTGATAGCGGATCGCCGTCCGCGCGCCGTTGCCAGCTTCGACGTGGCGGTCCACGAGGTGGGCCGCCATATTGAAGGACGGGCCGAGATCGATCAGACCGGCGTGGCCTCCGGCAGGCTGGCGTAGTTGCCGCGGAAGAACAGCAGCGGCTTGCCGCTGGGCAGGTGCTCGACGTGCTGAACGTTGCCGATAAAAATGGTGTGATCGCCGGCCTCATAGGCTTGATGCACGAGACACTCGATTACCGCCAGGGCCCCCTCAATAATGGGCGCCCCCGTTTGGCCCTGGCGGAAAGGAACGCCCTCGAATTTGTCCTCGCCCTTGCGAGCGAAGCGCTGCGAGATCTCGCGCTGTTCCTCGCCCAGAATGTTGATGGCAAAAAACTCGGCCTGGCCGATCACCGGGAAGGTATCCGAGCGATGGTCGACGCACACCAGCACCAGAGTGGGATCGAGTGACAGCGAGCTGAAGGCGTTGGCGGTGAGACCGCGCGGCTTGCCGTCGGTGTCCATGGCCGTGATAACGGTGACGCCGGTGGCAAAGCAGCCGAGCGCGCGGCGAAATTCCATCGGGTCGACGGGCATGGTTTCGGGCATCAGTCTAACAAGAGCACGGCCTATACCCGCTCCGGCGCCAAGCGACCATCGCTCAGCGTGCGAACCGCTGCCGGAGGCTGAACGGGCCGGCTGGCGACCGCGAAAACACAGTGCGGCTCGCCGCGGGCAATGGACCGCTCCAAGGTCACCGGCGCGCCCAGCAGGCGAGTCAGCACCTGCGTGTGGTAGCCGCAGACGTCGGTCCGCTGGCGCGCGAGATCAGCATACGGGCAGTGAAAGTCGCGGATGAGGAACTGGTCCTCGGCCAGCTCCCAGCGAGCTAGGCCGCCTTCCTGCTCCAACAGCTCGGTAGCGGCGGCTACACGCTGTTGCAGCGTCTTCCCCGTGGCGGCCGCGGCGTGGCGGCCGGCATAGCGTGAAGCGGCCACGTCCAGCAACTGATCGACGCCGCGGCTGCCCGTCAGCGCTTGGAGGCTGGCAAGCAGATCGGCGGCCAACCCGGCGTTACGGTTGGGCAGCAGCGCCTCGGCTTCAGGCGTGAGATGATAGCGGCGGCGAGGCCGGCCCACGCGGCCTCGTTCATCCTCCGCGGCTACCAATCCCTGCTCCTGCAGCGCCGCCAGATGGCTGCGCATCGTCACTTGGACGACGCCCAGATCGCCAGCCAGATCGGCCACGGTGGAGGGCCCGCGCTCAAGCAATCGTCGCAGCACGGTTTGGCGGGGACCGGAGTTTTTATACATTTCACCTTGAATACTAGCCAGCTACAGTGCCCGTTCAGGCAGGCCGATGATCAGATGTGATCATCGGCGGCGTCGCGGGCTCCGGCGTCCCCGTTGGCGGCATCTCTACGTCGGGCGCCGCCCAGCATCAGGCCGGCTTCGACCAGCTCAAAGAAGAAGCCCAGCAGGGCACCCTGAGACGGACCGGTGAGCTGCACGAGCTCACGGAAAAAGCATGGCACTTCATCCCGCCGCCAAAGACTGAGGCCGGCCCAGGCGGCACGCCTGTTTGGCTGAGCACGCCACAATCGACCAACGACCTCATCCGCTCCGTCCAGGCCAGTGGCTATCCCGCGCTACGGTTGGGCAGCGCCTTCCCCCCAAACTCCTACGCCGGGCACATGCTGAACCCGTTCTTTCACGTCCTTGACCCCGTGTTTGGCGGGCTCAAGGTCGATTACCACGCCTAACGCGCGAACAGCCCCAGTTTCGGGAAGGCGCCGCCAATCACCGGCCCGGGATCGGCGCCCAGCCAGTCGGCAACGACGGTGCCGTAGACGCTCCGGAAATCGGTGGTGAACTTGAGATCGCCGGAATCGAGGTCGCCCATATCGGGATAGCTGCCGTACAGGCCACCCTGCACACCACCGCCCAGTAGGAACATGGGCTCCGCTGTGCCGTGGTCGGTGCCCGCAGAGCCATTCTCCTTGACCCGCCGCCCGAACTCGGAGAAGGTCATCAGCAATGTGTTGCCGAAGGCGCCCTGCGCCTGCAAGTCCTTGGTGAAGGCGTCGACGGCGTCGTTCAGCTGCTGCATGAGGCGGTCGTGGGTGTTCTTCTCGCCCGAATGAGTGTCGAAGCCGCCCATGGAGACGTAGTAGATGCGAGTGCCTAGCTTGCTGCCGATCAGCTGCCCTACGAGCTGGAGCTGGCGGCCGAGCGGCGTCGTCGGGTATTGAGCCGTGCTCTTGGTGCCGGCCACAGCGCTCTTGAGCTCGGTTGCCGTCTGAAAGGCGTCGGTGGCAGCCTGGCGGAAGAAGTCGGCCGCATCGCGACCGATGGGGTTGCTGAAGATGCGGTTGATAGCGTCGATCTGCGCCTGTTTGTCGTCGGGCGCCTTGGGGTCTGTCAGGAACTGGTAGTTATTCAGGCTGCCGATGGACGGCACGACGGTGTGCTCGGTCCAGAAGGTCCGTGGCAGCTGCTCGCCAAAATTGAGCGCGCCCAGCCGCTGCCCCTGCAGGTTCGCCTCGTCGTAACGGCCCAGCCAGCCAGTCTGCATCGCAGTGTCGGGCGAGGCGGTCTGCCAGATCTGCATCGACTGGAAGTGCGAGCGGTTGGGGTTTGGATAGCCCACGCCCTGCACGATGGCCAGATTCTTCTGGTCGTACAGCGCCTTCAGCGCCTTCAGGTTGGGATGCAGGCCGACGCTGCCGTCGATGGCCAGCACCTGGTCCTTGGCGATGCCCAACGTGGGGCGGCTCTCGGCATACTGCTGGGTAGCGTAGGGGACGACGGTGTTGATGCCGTCGTTACCGCCGCTGAGTTGGATGACGACCAGCTGGTTATTGCCGGCGGCCAGCGCCTTGTAGGCGGTGCGAGCCAGGAAGCTGGGGGCGAAGGAGCTGGAGGCGGCCACGATGGCCGCGCCCTTGATGAAGCTGCGTCGAGTAATCAGCATGGCTTTGTTCCCTTAATTCATGTGCGCCGTGGGCGTGCTGAGGATGAGGTGCACCAGCCCCCGGATCTTGGCGTCGGCCGCTTTGGCAGTCCCGCCGAAGTAGTCCTGCAGCGCCTGGCGGTTGGCGTCCGCCATGGCCCCATCGGTGAGCAGATCGACGAAATATGCGACGGCGTCCTTGGCCGCGCCCAGAAAGGCGCCGGGGTCGACGTACGTCGGTCCCTCGCTGTTGCGATTTGACACGATCCGGTCGGCAAAGTTGAGCCGCGTGAAGATCGTGTCCGTATTCAGCCAGGCGCGGCCGCCGGGCCAGCCAGCCACGTTAGGCGGGTTGAACAGCTCTTGACCCATGCTGCGCATCGCGCCCAGGACGGTCTGGTCCACTGATTTGGCGCCCAGCAGCTTCAGGTTGGTCACCACGTACTCGGTGGGACTGGCGATCTTGTCCATGAAGCCGGCAGGGTTCTTGAAGGCGTCACTGGTGAGCACGGTCCGCATGACGGCTTTCATGTCGCCGCTGGTGCTCGTGTAGGTGTTGGCGATGGCGCCCAGTGTGGCGTCGTCCGGCGCATCGGAGATGAAGAAGCGCGCCAGCTTTCGGCCAATGAACCTGGCGGTGTCAGGTGAGCTGGCGAGAATCGAGACGACGTCATCGAGGCCCAGATTCTCGGAGTGGCCGAGAAAATTCTTGACGCCGTCATCAAAGCGGGCTGGAACGAACTGGCTGTTGTCGGCGTCGCGTCTGATCACCCAGCCGGTGAGCGCCCGCGCGCCCTCTTTCACGTCCTGCTCGGTGTAGGTGCCGATGCCCATGGTGAACAGCTCCATGACCTCGCGGGCATAGTTCTCGTTGGGGGAGCCCTTGCGGTTGGTCTGCGAATCGAGCCAGAACATCATGGCGGGGTCTTTGGAAATCTCGGACAGCAGGGCCGGGAAGGCGCCGAGTGCGTGCTGCCGGAACAGCAGGTTCTGGTTGTACAGCCAGCCCAGGCGGTTGACTTTCGATGCCGCGGTGGCGAAATGGCCGTGCCAGAACAGGGTCATCTTTTCTTGCAGCGGGCGTT
>WNFB01001364.1_pt1 | contig 20736 bp, 17 predicted proteins | sample 5400501 | NCBI WGS metagenome assembly WNFB01 (sample SAMN13153341, study PRJNA577476) | soil metagenome | isolation source: 200 cm saprolite under Douglas fir tree site 2 hole 1 | place: USA:California | collected 2015-04-18 | reverse complement strand
AGGGGCGGCAGGGGCGCCGGGGCAGGGGCGCCGGGGCAGGGGCGCCGGGGCAGGGGCGCCGGGGCAGGAAGGCAGCTGCCCGGGTGGCAGGATTGCCGCCCAGCTGCCGTAGCTCGCCCCGGTCAGTGCGGCAGGGGCGGGCGCCGGAGTATCTGGAATCCGGCCTGCCCGAGGATCGCCGGGATCTGCCGGACAGCTTCCCGGTCCATGTCCCTGGCCCGGTCGCTGAGGTGCTCCCAGGCCACGAGGTCGGGGTGATGCCGGTCATCCCGGTCAGGCCCGTACGCATACCCCCGTGCCAGCCGCTCCCGGACCCAGCGCTCGTGCTCCATCTCGGCCAGAAGCTGGATCTCGTCGGCGGTGAAGGTGAAATCCGGGACCGGGCCGGATTCCGGCACGATGACGCAGTGAATCCTGGCCAGCTTGGTGCCGAGGTGCGAGGCCTGGGCGAAGTTGGAGTGCCGGAGGTGCTCGGGCAGCTCCGCCCATGGCCGCATGGACTTGTTGTCCTGCGGTGAGTCTCCCCGGTCCGTGCACGCCTGGAGGTAGCCGTGGTGAATCGCCCGGGCGAGCCGGTCGTTGAGGTCGTCCGTGATCCGGCTGGGCATGCACGCCTCCTCCATCACGTCGAACACGGTCAGGCGTCCCTCCACATCATCCAGCAAGGCTTTCTCACCGGTAAGGACCGAGTCGAAGGGAGTCGGCTCGCCCATGCAGATCACTACACGGTCGGACCGGTCGGCCACGGAGTGCGCGGCAGCCAGCCCGGCACTCAGCGCCTCGTCATTGTCGGACAGGCAGACGAACATCAGCGTGGGCGCGTTATCGGCTAGGGCAATCTGCGCCGTCCGGTCCTGGACTGCGACAACGCAATTCTGCCGGACTGCCGCAAATCGGCTGACGAAGCTGGACGCGACCCCTGGGCTGTCGTCCTGAACAAGCACCGCGACAGGCGGCCCGCCAGGAATCCGGCGCCGCGCGATCTCGCGGAGCACGGCGCGGCCCAGCCAGCCGAAGCCGACGATCACGACCCGCGCGGCGATGCCGTTCGCGTCCGCCAGCGGGTGCTGGTCCAGCAGCACCTTGGCGGCTACTTCCTCGATGGAGAAGAAGTCGAGGCGGAAGCGCGGGTCACCCTCGGCCCCGATGCGTCGGGCGCGCAGCGCTGCGCCGATCTCCGCGTCGCGGACCTGCGCGTACGTGACCAGCGACCGGCCGGGTTCCTGCGAGATCTCCAGCGCCCGCAGCGCGGTTGCCGCGTTCGTGGTGCTGCGATCCGAGCAGGCGAATACCACCTGCGCGCGGCCGAGCCCGGCCGCGCGCAGCGTGCCGGCATCCGTCGGGTCGCCGTACACGTCGAGCAGGCGGTATCGCCGGGCCTGGGCAGTCGCGGCCTCAGTGGCGCTGACCAGCACGACCGTGCGGTACTCGGCGCGCAGCTGCCGGGACAGCTCGAGTGCAGCGGGTCCGTCGCCGGTAACGATCGCGTGCCTTGATGCGCTCGCGGCCGCCCAGCTGCGCAGCTGCTCGCTCAGCAGCACGCGCAGCGCCTCGACTGCGGCCAGGATCGTCGTGCCCGGCGCGAGGAAGCGCGCGATCTGGAGCGGGAGGGAGTATGGGCCCGGACCGTTCAGCGGCGCTTGGAGCACGAACAGCTGCACGTCCGCGAAGAGGATGTCCACCCAGCTGCGGCCCAGGCCCGCCTGATGGAGCACGAACGTCCTGAGACCGATGTATCCGAGTATGAGCGAGGTAGCTGCACACCCAAGCACGATCAGCCCGCGAACTAAGGCCCCATTCACTCGCATTCCCGCCCCCTTCGGCCGGCCCGGCGATCCGCCCGGAACCGGACCGTGCCTGAGCCCGCACTATGCATGAATTGTCTCGCCATTCACGGCGAGCTTCCCAGGCGCGTGATGCGCACATGGTACGGCGCAGGCGGCTCACCTGGTTTGCCCCGAACTGGCCCGCGCGGAACATGTCGGTGTCCGTGGCGCCGGGGGAGACCGAGTTGACGGTGATCTCGCGTTCGCCGAGTTCGTAGGCGGCCACGCGGCTGAGCAGCTCAAGGGGCTGCCTTGCTGGCGGCGTAGGTTGCCATGCCGGGACCGTTGAGTACCGTGTTCACGGTCGAGATGTTCACGATGCGGCCGCCATCCCTGAGCCGCTTGGCGGCCTCGCGGATCAGCACGAACGGGCTCCTGACGTTAGCGAGCATTACCGCGTCGAAGGCCTCGTCGCTGGTGTCTGCGATCATGCCGGTGCCGCCGACGGCCGCGTTGTTGATCAGGATGTCCAGCGGGCCGGCCAGCGCCTCGGCCTGTTCGTAGAGCCGGCGGGCCGCATCGGGGTCACGGAGGTCTGCCTGGACGGCGTGCGCGCGGCCGCCGGCGGCGCCGATCGCCGCCGCCACCTCCGCGGCGGCGCCCTCGTTGGCCGCGTAGCTCAGCACGACCTCGGCGCCATCGGCGGCCATGCGCTCGGCAATGGCCCGGCCGATGCCCGCGAGCCGCCGGTCACCAGGGCCGTCTTGCCATCCAGCCTTGCCACATCCCAAGCCTGCCATGGCGCGGGCGGGCAACGGAACTGCGGCCTCCCGTGGGCATCTCCGCCGCGCTTGCGTGGCTGCCGGACTGCCGCTCTCACGTTAGCTGAGACGCTGAGTCCGAATCGTTACCCGTTTACGGATATCTGTCCTTTCCGTGATGCAACGCCAGTCCTCGGTGAAGCGTCTGTGATGTTGGTAATCGCGTGCGCATTTACCGAGGAGGAGAGGGCCATGAAAGGACCACGATGGAGGCTGCGGTGTGCAGCCGTTGCCGTCGCCGGGTGCACTGTGGCGGCGACCGCGCCGTTGGGGGCAGCCGCGGCTCAATCCGCCGCGCCGCCATCGGCCACGCCGCCTGGGCCAACGGTGAAGCTGATAACCGCGCAGAACGACATCACCGTGCAGCGCTACGGCCCCCGGGTCTACCTCGACCCCGGCGTCTACGTGGTCTCCCTGGGGTCCGCGCTGCAGTTCGACGTGCGGCGGGCGAGTTACACCAAGCCGCTGACGATCACCCAGGTCATCCACCTGCCCAATGGCGGCACAGCGACGAGGCCGCTGCCGGCCAGGATCCTGCACGGGTTCTCCGGCCTGCGGAATTTCCTGCACATCAGCGTGGCAGATTCCACCGGCACGGTGGTGGCATCGCAACGGGACATGTTCTGCCCGAACGTGTTCGACCCGCAGCGGGCGACCCCGAATAGCCCTGCTACCTCGCCGTACCCGTTCGGCTGTGTCTCCGACCCCTTCCAGCTGGGCATGGTGTGGGGAATACAGAAGGGCTGGGGCGCCGATCCGGTCGAGTTCAGCGGCAATTCCTACCGGCTGAAGCTCGGCACGTACCAGGTCACCGCGCAGATCACCAACAAGTACCGGAAGTTGCTGAACATCTCCGCGGCCAACGCGACGGCGCACGTCACGGTCACCGTGGTCAAGGGAACGCAGTGCTGCAGCGCCCGGCAGTCCCGGCATCATCGGCAGGGCAGCCCGCTGCCGCGGCTGCCGCATGTCGCCACGCTCAATAACCCGCCGAGTGCCGCGCTGCCGGACCTGGTGCCGCTTCCCTCGTGGGGGATCCAGACCTTCCACCTGCGTGCGACGAAGACGCAGCGTGCGACGGACGAATTGACCTTCGGCGCCACGGTGTGGATCGGCGGCACTTCCCAGCTCGACGTGCAGGGATTCCGATCGAACGGCTCGCCGATCATGAAGGCCTACCAGTATTTCTGGCGGAACGGCCACGTCATCGGCCGGGCTCGCGCCGGGACGATGGGATTCGAGGCCGGCGGCGGCCACAATCACTGGCATTTCAAGCAGTTCGCCATGTACCAGCTGCTCAACTCCGCCAAGACGGTGGCGGTGAAGAGCCACAAGCAAGGGTTCTGCATCGCCCCGTCGGACGCGGTCAACCTGCTGCTGCCGGGAGCGGTATGGCAGCCTCCATTCACCGGGTTCTTCGGCGGCGCCTGCGGCTCGTCCACCGCCCTTTCGGTGCGGGAAGACCTCCCGGTCGGCTGGGGAGACACCTACTTCCAGTTCCTGGCCGGCCAGGCCTTCAGCATCAACAATGTGCCGAACGGCACCTACTACATCGAGGTGATCGCCAACCCGGAGAAGGTGCTGCACGAGTCGAACTACGGCAACGACATCTCGCTCCGTAAGGTGATCCTCGGCGGCACCAAGGGCCACCGCACGGTGCGGGTGCCGGCCTTCCACGGCATCGACCCGGAGCACTGAGGCAGGAGGACGGCGCCCGGGCCGGCCGATACTGACGCCGGCGCCGGGCGCCGTCCCGCTGCCCCGGCAGACTGAACGGCAGCCGAATGCGGAGAGCGAGTGGGGGCGCCGGATGAGCAGGACGGTCCTGCATGGCGGGCGGGTCTTCGACGGCACCGGCAGTCCGCCGGTCGCAGGTGACGTGGTCTTCGAGAACGGCCGGATCCTGGCCGTCGGCTCCGGCCTGGATGGCGATGAGCGGGTCGACGTATCGGGCCTGACCCTGCTGCCCGGGCTCTTCGACTGCCATGTGCACGTCATGAGCTCGGGAGTTGACCTGCTGCGCCGCCTGCAGCGGCCGTTCTCCTACCAGTTCTTTGAGGCAGCAGTGAACCTGCGGGCGACGCTCGACTGCGGGATCACCACGGTGCGCGATGCGGGCGGGGCGGACCTGGGTGTCAAGCGAGCCGTCGACGACGGGCTGATCGACGGCCCGCGGCTCCGGATAGCGATCACTGCGCTGAGCCAGACGGCGGGCCATGGCGACGGCTGGCTTCCGTCCGGGCTCTCGGTGTCCCTGCGAGTGCCCCACCCGGGCCGCCCCGGCGGGATCGTGGACGGTCCGGAAGAGATGCGCAAGCGGGTCAGGGAGATCGTCAGGGCTGGCGCGGATGTCATCAAGGTATGCACATCGGGCGGTGTGCTCTCGCCGCGCGACAATCCGCGGCACGCTCATTTCCGGCCCGACGAGCTGGCGGCCCTGCTGGCCGAGGCGTCCGCCGCCGACCTGCCGGTGATGGCGCACGCCCAGGCGACGGAGGGCATCAAGAACGCGATCCGGGCCGGCGTCCGTTCCATCGAGCACGGCATCTACCTCGACGACGAGGCGATCTCCATGATGCTGCTGGCCGGCACCTGGCTGGTGCCGACCCTCGCCGCGCCGGTCGCGGTGCTGGACGCGGCCAAGAACGGCGTCCAGTTGCCGGACGGCGTCGCTGCCAAGGCCGAGGAAGTGGTGGGGGTGCACCGCGAGTCGTTTGCCAGGGCCGTCGCGGCCGGCGTCAAGGTGGCCATGGGCACCGACAGCGGAGTCGGCCAGCATGGGCAGAATCTCCGTGAGCTCACCCTGATGGCCGAGGGCGGCATGTCACCGCGGGACGTCCTCGTGGCGGCCACCCGCTCGGCCGCCGGGCTGCTCGGCATGCAGGATGAGGCAGGTGAACTCAGCCCGGGCAAGCGCGCCGACATTGTCGCGGTCGCCGCTGACCCGTTCGACCTGGCCAGCTTGAAGGCCAACATCCGCGCTGTCTACCAGGACGGGCGCCTGGTCCGCGGATGAGCAGGCTGAACCCGCAGCTCGTGGCCGCTCGGCAGCGGGTCACCCGGGGTCGGCTCAGCTGAGCCTGGAGTCGACGATGATCGGGTGGCAGGAGCTATGGAAGAAGGTACCGGGGTAGCCGGGGCGAGCGCGGCGATGAGCATAGCGGCAGCACGCATGGATCTTCTGGGCCCGCATGCTAGCCGCGGCAGCGACGCCCGCATCGGCGTCATCTGCGCGCCATGCCCTCCAGCGGTTCCTGGCCTGCGCGCCGATGCCGGCGGTACTGTCGAGGTCGTCGAGCCGGGGCCGGTCCGGTCAACGCCGTCCAGCGAGGCAGCAGTCACCAGCCGGATGGGGCGCAGCACGGCATGCGCGGCTCGGTCCGCCCCAGCTACCCGGGAGAGGCGCCATGCGCACGCACCAGCTGGAACCCACGCCGGACACTACGGCCGACGTCTTCTCGCGCGAACTGCCACCGGTGCTCACCGTCGATCCCGGCGACACGGTCGTGGTCCGCTCCCTGGACGCGTCCGGACACCTGGCCCGCCAGCAGCGTCCCGGCGGCCGGACGCCAGTCATGTTCAGCGCCGACCGAGGGCACTGCCTGACCGGGCCGATCGAGGTACGCGGCGCGGCGCCCGGCGACGTGCTGGCAGTGCACCTGGCGGCCCTGCATCCTGGCGACTGGGGCTGGACGGTGTCGGCGGCCAGGGACACTCCGCTGACCCGGCGCCTCGGGCTGCAGCAGGCCCAGCCGTCCTGGCTGCTGTGGGACATCGATGCGGCGGCGGGCACGGCGACGAGCAACTATGACCACACCGTGGCGATCGCGCCGTTCCTCGGCGTGACCGGCGTGGCCTGGGACGAGCCCGGCGAGCACTCGACGATCCCGCCACGTGCCGTGGCCGGCGGCAACATCGACTGCAAGGAACTGGTCGCCGGCTCCACGCTGTACCTGCCGGTGAGCGTGCCAGGCGCGCTGCTCAGCCTCGGCGACGGGCATGCCGTGCAGGGCGACGGCGAGGTGGCGGGCACGGCAATCGAGTGCGGCATGATCACCGAGCTGCAGCTGGACCTGATATCCGGCGCGCCGGTACCCGGTGTGCACGCGGTAACCCCGGCCGGCCGGATCACCTTCGGCTTCAGCCCGGACCTGAACGCGGCGATGGGCGACGCGCTCGATGCCATGCTGGGCTGGCTGCAGGGGCTCTACCATCTGGACAAGGCCGCGGCCCTGGCGGTGGCCAGCCCCGTCGTGGACCTGCGGGTCACCCAGGTGGCGAACCAGTCCTGGGGCGTGCACGCCGTCCTGCCGCACGGTGCTATCCGGGCGGATTGACAGCGCGGAAGCCGGCTCATCCGCGATGATCACCTGCGGCCGCAGCGCGATGGCGCGGGCATTTGCAGATACGCTGCCGCTGCCCGCCGGAGAACTCCTGCGGACACCCAGTGCTCATTCCCGGCAGCCCGAAGAGGACGATTTATTACCCAGGTCCGTCAGGCGTCCCCTGACCCGCCCTCGCCGGGAGGCGATCAGCACGCGGTTGTGCGTAGTGCCCGGTACGCGATCACATGTGCCCTATGCGGGGCTGCCCGGTATGGAGGGACTCGAACCCACGACGCTGCCCATCGCGTGCACCAGGATGGCTGAATATGCCGTCAGCCTGTCGGCTTTCGTGCTCGCCTCGTCCTACCCGGCTACCAACTCCCGAAGGACCGTGCGCACCGGAGTCTCAGTCTGTCAGGTCAGCCTCCCAGTTGGCTCGCTGGATCCGGACATCAAGCTCTCTGTGCTCTCTGGCGATCTCATCAGCGGTCGCCCGCAACTGGCTGACCGGGACCGCCGACAGGTACCTCAGCTCGGAGCGCATCTGGCGGATACCGGACCCGGAACTGCCAGATGCCGCGTCTGCCACGGACGTGCACAGCGAATGGCGCAGACGTAGCACATCACGGCGGGCAATCGCGTCCGTGATCGTCATCTGCTCATCCAGCGCGGTAGCGGCATTGGTGCGGTTGATTCGCCGGATCAGGTCCTCCAGCTCATCAAGCACTCGCCCGGCCTCGGCCAGCAGCTCGGCGGCGTCCTCCGGCGGGGGCTCGCCCTCCTGGTAGCGGGCATTCGCCTGGGCGCGGCTCCGCAGCCGCTCGAACCGCTTGCTAGCGTCGCTCCGCAAGGCGAGCGCCTCGGCCAGCTTCATCGGTCTCATCACTCCCTCCGGCCCAAGGGCCAGTGTCCTCTCCGGACCGCCCGTTCGCACCCGGATATCCCGGCCTGCCCGAGTCCACCCGGTCCCGGGATTCGGCATCACTTTGGCCAGCTACCGATGAGTTCCAGGATCGGGTCCGGTCCGCATCGGTGGTACTGGCCACGGCAGGAGCGCAGGATCATGTTCGCTAAAATGGAGTCCCTCAGCGGGCTCGCCGTCAATGGAACACAGCTCAATAGCACAGAGCCCGACAGCACGTCGATAGCACAGTACGTCGGTAGCACCGACACGGCCCGGGCAGACCTGCGGCGGCAGCTCGTCCGATCGGCGCAGGCTGAGGATGCCGGACCGGGGCCGCGGCCGGGAAATTCGGTTGCCCTAGGCCCGGCCGTGCATGCACGATCCGCGGTGTGGCCGGCCGGTTCACCGCGTGCGGTTGCCGGCCGGCCGACGACCTGAGCAGGAGGATGCGGTGTCGCCCATCAGTTCGGGGCCGGGCAGTTCTGGGCCGGCCATTCTCGTGGAGGGCCTCACGAAGTCGTTCGGGAACGTGCACGCGCTGCGAGGTATCGACCTGTCGGTGCCGCGCGGGACGGTGCTCGGCGTGCTCGGCCCGAGCGGCGCGGGCAAGACGACCGCCGTGCGGATCCTGACGACCCTGCTGCTCCCGGACGCCGGGCGGGCAGTGGTGGAAGGCCACGACGTGGTGCGGGAGGCGGCCGCGGTCCGCCGCTCGATCGGGCTTTCCGGGCAGTCGGCGGCCATTCAGGAGGAGCTCACCGGCCGGGAGAACCTGGAGATCATCGGGCGGCTTTACCACCTGAGCTGGCCGAGCGCCCGCAGCCGTGCCGCCGAGCTGCTGGAGCAGTTCGACCTCAGCGATGCCGCCGATCGGACAGCCAAGACCTTCTCCGGCGGCATGCAGCGCCGCCTGGACCTGGCCGCGAGCCTGGTCGGGCGGCCCCAGGTCCTGTTCCTCGACGAACCGACGACCGGCCTGGACCCGCGGTCGAGACTGGGAATGTGGGACATCATCCGGTCGCTGGTCGCAGGCGGAACCACGCTGCTGCTCACGACGCAGTACCTGGATGAGGCCGACGAGCTGGCCGACGAGATCGTGGTCATCGATCACGGCCAGGTCATCGCCGCGGGCACGTCCGAGGAGCTGAAGGGCCGGGTCGGCGGGGACGTGCGGGTTACGCGGTCGGCTTCCGGTTCCAGAACGGCGTCGTCCCGGCCATCCTCATGGTCGTGCTCGCCGTCGCGTTCGGGGTAGCGATCTGCGTCATCGCCGCGTTCACCGGGCTGGCTATCGGGGATGAGGAGTCGGTGCAGGCGTTCGGGCTGATCTGGCTGTTCCCGATCACGTTCGTCAGCTCGGCGTTCGTGCCGATCCAGACGATGCCGGGCTGGCTGCAGGCATTCGCCAACAACCAGCCGGTCACCTACGTCATCGACACGATGCGCGCGCTGGCGCTGGGCGGCCCGATCGAGGCGAACCTGTGGAAGAGCATCGCGTGGCTGGCCGGGATCTTCATCGTGTTCGCGCCGCTGGCTGTCCGCGCCTACCGCCGGGCCAGCTAGGCCGGCTTGGACCGCCAGGACGGAGTGCGCGCATAGCAGGCTGACCTGTATCGAGCGTTCAGGCGAATCGGCCGCTCTTCCGCGACGCGGCCGTGATCGATGATGATGGGCCATGAGGATGCCAGCGGGCGGCGGCTGAGCGGAACGCGGAGGCGGCGACATGACGACGACGGCTTTCCCGAGGTACGCCAGCCCGGTCGACTTCGATGCCTACGGGCAGTACGGCGCCGGGCGCGGCTTCGATTCCGGGCAGGCGTTCAAGCGGCCGCGCTACCCGTTCCGCGGCCGGATCACCGCCGATGGTTCCAGCGGCTACCGGGCAGAACCTGGCCGCTACCACCTGTACATCTCGTGGGGCTGTCCCTGGGCGCAGCGGACGGCGATCGTCCGCAAGCTCATGGGGCTGGAAGAGGTCGTGTCCCTGTCCTACGTGGACGACGAGCGGGACGGCCGCGGCTGGGCATTCCGGGCCAGGCGCGGCCCGGATCCGGTCAACGGGTTCACCCTGCTGGCCGAGGCGTACGAGGCGACCGAGCCCGGCTTCGGCGGCCATGTCTCGGTGCCCGTTCTGTGGGACCGGCGGACCGCCGCCATCGTCAGCAACAATTTCCCTGACATCACCATCGACCTGGGCACCGCGTTCGGCGAATGGGGCAACCCGTCCGCTGACCTCTACCCAGCGGCCCTGCGAACCGAGATCGATGCGCTCAACGAGCGGGTGTACGAGACCGTCAACGACGGCACTTACCGGATCGCCGGCGCCACCACGAAGCAGGACTACGAGGAACTCAGGAAGCGCCTGATCGGAACGCTGGAGTACCTGGAGGAGCGGCTGTCGACGAGCCGCTACCTGTTCGGCGCGGCTGTGACCGAGTCGGACGTGCGGCTGTGGCCGACGCTGGCCAGGTTCGACCTCGGGTACAACCCGCTCGCCAAGATCAGCGAACGGCGGCTTGCCGACTTCCCGGTGCTCTGGGCCTACGCTCGCGACCTCTACCAGCTGCCCGCCTTCAGGGAGACCACGGAGTTCTCCTCGTTCGCCCGGTTCGGTGCGGGGCCCAAGCCCAGCTTCCTCAACGACGCGGACTGGCGGATCCCGGTCGTGCCTTTCCACGGCGACTGGGACGCCCCGCACGACCGGCAGCTACTCGGCTGAGCACCCGGCCGGCGCCGCGATCGCTGTACGTGGGATACGCGTCGGCGCACTGGCTGCAGGGCGGCGACATCGCGTTCGGAGTCGGGTTCGTGCTGGGCCTGGTCGTCTACGCTGGGATTCGCTGGCTGGAAACCGGGACACCACGTGACGCCACGGCCGCCGAGCCGGCCGTCAGCCGGGCAGCGACCGGTGCCGCCGACGGGTGCCGCCGTCGGGTGGACGCCGTCGGGTGGACGCCGCGGCGGTGCTGCCCGCGGTGGCGACGATGCCAGCCGGTGATCGGGGGGCGACGACACGATGATCGATCTGACAGTCCGCGGAGTCCGGCTCGGGGACGAGCCGGACGGCGCGCTGAGCGACCTGCTGGTGGACCGGGGCCGGTTCGTAGAAATCCGCCCGGGTCGGGCCCCCGATCCCGCCGCTGCCTCAGATCCTGCCGCTGCTCCGGTCAATGCTCCCGCTGGCCCCGAGGGTACCGGCGAACTGCCGCCCGCCCGCACGGTCATCGACGCCCGTGGCGCGTTCGCCTCGCCTCCGTACGTCGAGCCGCACGTGCACCTCGACGCGACCCTGACCGCTGGCGAGCCCCGGTGGAATGTCAGCGGCACGCTGTGGGAGGGGATCGCCTGCTGGGCCGAGCGTAAGGCGATGCTGAGCCGGGACGACGTGATCGACCGGGCGACCGAGGTGCTCCGCTGGCAGGCGGCGAACGGGGTGCTGCACGTCCGCAGTCACGTTGACGTGACCGATCCCGGCCTGGTGGCGCTCGATGCGCTGGCCGAGGTGGCGGACCGCGTCCGGGACGTCATCGGCCTGCAGCTTGTCGCGTTCCCGCAGGAGGGCATCTGCTCCTTCCCGGATGGCGAGCGGCTGGTCGAGGAGGCGGCGCGGCGCGGGGCCGGCGTGATCGGCGCGATCCCGCACTTCGAGGACACCAGGGAGGACGGGGTCCGGTCGCTGGAGATCGCCGTCGGCATCGCGGTCCGCCGTGGGCTGATGCTGGACGCGCACTGTGACGAGATCGACGACGAGCAGTCCCGGTTCGCCGAGGTGCTCGCCACGCTGGCGGCGCGCAGCGGACTGCGGGAGAGGGCGACGGCCAGCCACACCACCGCGATGGGTTCCTACAACGCCGCGTACGCGCTCAAGCTGGAGCGGATCCTGGCCAGGTCCGGCATCAGCCTGGTCAGCAACCCGCTGGTCAACCTGCACCTGCAGGGCCGTCTGGACGGCTACCCGAAGCGCCGCGGGCTCACCAGGGTCAAGGAGATGCTCGCGGCCGGCATCAACGTGGCGTTCGGCCACGACGACATCATGGATCCCTGGTATCCGCTCGGCACCGGGAATCCCGTGCAGGTCGCGTTCGCCGGAGCGCACGCCGCCCAGCTCATGTCGCCGGCCGAGATCGCCGAGTGTTTCCGGATGGTGACCGACCGGGCAGCCGCCGTGCTGTGCCTCGGCGACGAGTACGGAATAGCGCCCGGCCGCCCGGCCAGCTTCATCCTGCTGCCCGCCACTGGCCCCTTCGACGTGGTGCGGCGGCAGGTCCGGCCCTCGCACGTGGTGGCGCACGGGCAGGTGGTGGCCACCACGCCGGCCTCGGTGACGACGCTGCGCTGGCCTGGGCAGTCGGCCGAGGCCGTGGACTTCGTCCGCCACCGCGACGCGCGCGGCGCCACCTGGCGGGAATCTCATACCACGGTATGAGCGCGGGCGAATTCCTTACTACGGAGGATTCGGCCGGCCGTGGCGTGTCGGATCCTCCGTAGTAATAGGAACGGCACCGGTGGCCCGGCGGGCCGGCGCGCTATCGTCCTCGGCAGGACTCACGGCCCGGCCAGCGACGGCGGCTGGGCCGACGGCGGGACATCGGCCATGTCAGGCTGCGTGCGAGGAGAGCGATGAGCGAATCAGTCGGCGATGAGCAAGCCCGCATCGTCGTGGGGGTTGACGGGTCGGATGGCTCGAAGCACGCCGTGCGCTGGGCGGCCCGGCAGGCCGGGTTCACGGGCGCCGTCCTGGAAGCCGTCATCGCCTGGCAGTACCCGGCGTTCTACGGCTGGGCGCCCGCCTACCCGGACGACTACGATCTCGCCCAGATCGCGGAACAAGCCCTCAACGAGGCCCTCGATGAGGTGTTCGGACCTGATCGACCCTCCTGGCTGGGCCCCGCGTGGTGGAGGAGCATGCTGCCCAGATCCTCGTCGAGGCATCGGCAGGCGCCGAGCTACTGGTGGTGGGCAGCCGCGGGTACGGCGGATTCGCCGATGCGCTGCTCGGCTCGGTCAGCACGTACTGCGTGCATCACGCCCACAGCCCCGTCACCGTCATCCGGCCGCCCGACCACCGCGGAAGGGCATGATCAGCCCGCCGCAACGCCACTCGGCGGCATGGTTGGAAGATTGCTGTTGCTGTTACCACACCAATCTTCCAACCATGCCGTCGAGCGACACCCCGTGATCAAGGTATGGGCGGCGGGGCTGGCCAGTTGCGCTAGCCGGGGTCAGCCTCGGGCGCCCAGCGGCTCGGCCGGCGTGTCGAGCAGGTGCTGCACAGCCGGGATCGCGGCCTCGACCGAGTCGACGATTACCGGCAGCGCCAGGTCGTTGGCGTCGACTACGAGTTCGGTGCCGAATGCGGCCACCAGTCGGCGCCAGCCGACGCCGACCAGCACTAGCCGCGCCGTGCCTCGCTCGGTCTGCGCGGCGGCCCACACCGCCGCGGCCTCGGCCAGAGTGCCGATACCGCCGGGCAGGGCCACCGCCACCCGGGTAGCCAGCATGAAGGCGAGCCGCTGGGTGTAGTCGTCGCTCCAGCGCAGCTCGGCGTTGCTCCCTTCGGGTGTCAGGTGCTCCCACGGCGTCATCGGCAGCCCCACGGTGTGTCCGCCCGCCGCCGCGGCGCCCCGGGCGACCGCGGCCATCAGCCCGCCATACCCGCCGGTGACGACGATCCAGCCCTGCGCGGCCAGCAGGCCGCCGAGCCGCCCAGCCGCGTCGTGCCGCGAGTCGCCAGCCGCCACCCGCGCTGACCCGAGGACCGCCACCTCGACCGCAGCCCTGGCAGCGGCCCCAGCCTGGGCGGCGGGCCCGTTTGCCGGGCCGATGTCCGCCGGGCCGGAGTCAGCCGGCGACGAGCTGGTAGCCACGGACGCCTTTCTTCGCTGACAGGTTGACGATGACCCCGCGCAGCACGCCCTCGCTGTACTCGCTGCCCGGGTTGAGCGCCAGGCTGCGGCCGATCCGCGCCTCGCCACGGGACTCGTGGATGTGCCCGTGCAGGCTGAGCATCGGCTGGTACCTGGCGATCGCGTCCCGCACCGCCGAGCTGCCTACTCCGGTAATGATCGGCGAGCCGCCGCTCATTTTCGGCCTGAACTCCTTGTCCAGCGCGACCGCCTGGTCGATCGGCGTGTCCTTCGGCGGGACATGCAGGTTGAAGACCGCCTTCCCCGGGTCGTCAAGCCTCGCCACCTCCCGGTCGATCACCTCGGCCAGGTCGGGCTCGTCGAGCTCGCGGGGCGAGTCCCAGGGCGTCCGGTTCGAGTAGCCGACCGAGATCATCGGGAAACCGCCAGGCAGCTCGATCACCCGCTCGTCCGGGTCGATCACCGACGCGCTGCCGCGCAGCAGGTCGTCCACGAAGAACGGGTCGTCGTTGCCGGGCGCGAAGATGCACTGGATCCCGCTGCCGGCCAGCCGGTCCTCGGCCAGGTCGATCCAGCGGCTCAAGGTTTCGCTGATCAGCTTGCGGAACAGGTCGTCGACTCCGGCCGGATCCTGCTTCAGGGCGGCGATCTCGTCCGGGGTCATCGGGTGCGGGTAGAACCCGGCGTCCGAGATGAACTTGTTCAGTCCGGCGAGGCCGTCGGCATCGACCTCCCGCTTGCGCCCGAACAGCTGTACCGAGAACAGGCCGCCCGCCTCCTCGACCACCGGGACGATCATCTTGCCGGTGATGTCACCGCCCATGATGACCGCGTCGACCCCGTAGAACTTGCCCGCGTTCAGGAACTTGCGCAGGCACCGGTCCGACCCGTGGATGTCCGTGGCGAAGAAGATCTTCGATTCCCTCAACGACGCGCTCCTGTCCCGGCGACCTCTTCGGGCAGCTCATACCAGGGGGCCCGGCGGCCGACCATCGCCCGGGCCTTCCAGCGGGCGGTCTTCCTGGCGCCGCCGAGCGCGGCGGTCACCGACTCGATGCGCTCGCCGACGACCGTCGCCGCAGCGTCGTCGAGCAGGCCGGGCGCCGCCCGGCCCACGGCGGCGAGGTTGTCGGTGAAGGTGGTGTACCAGCCCCAGTCCGCCCGGGTGACCTCGACCAGCCGGTCCAGCGAAAGCACGTCGGCCGACCCGGGGCCCGCCGGAAGGTCGGGCGCCGCCACCTCATGGGCCAGCAGCAGCCGGACCGCGTCGACAACATCCTTCTGGTTGAGCTCCACGATCTGCAGCTTGGTCAGCAGCAGGTCGGCCGGCGCCAGCGCGCGCGGATGCAGGTTCAGCCGGTGGTCCAGGTCGAGCCGGTGGGACATGGCGAACTGGCCGACGAAAACGTCGAGCTGCCGGTGGTTGGCGGTGTCGTAGAACAGCAGCCGCCGGGCGCCGTGCAGGGCGTTGAACGCCTCGTTCGGCGTATACCCGAGCGCGGTCAGCCCGTCGGACAGCGCCCGGCCGCTCTTCCGCCCGGTCACCAGGTCGATATCGGCGTAGGTCCGCTGGAGCGCGGCCGGCACCGGGCCATGCCGGTGGGCGGCCACGCCCGCCCCGCCGATCAGCCGGGCGGCCACGCCGCGGGCGGCCAGGCCGTCGACCACGCGCTCGGCCTCCTCGATGACATCGGCCAGCGGCAGGCTCGCCGCCGTCATGCCGGCTCCCCGATGGTGGCCCGGTGGATCGTGTCGTAATGCTCAAGCCGGGCGGCCTCGCCAGGGAAGTTGTAGGACCGCTTGCCGCTGAGCCTGGCCATGTGAAAGCCGACCAGGGCCGGCGGGAGGCAGGCGGTCACCGGCGAGAGCTCCTCGGCCACCCCGGCCGCGAGCGGGAGCAGCAGCTCGCCGTCGACGCCGCCCGGCGGCAGCGGCACATCGCTGACCACCACCGGCCGGGTGGCCATGAACCGCAGCTCGGAAAGGATCTCGACGCCGCGATCGTGGCCGGCCCCGGCCGGGTTGATGAGCACCACCGGGTCGCCGGCCGACGTCACGAAGTACTCCTCATGCGCCCACTCCTCGAGATTGACGGCGACGCCAAGCTGCTGCGGGCCCTCGAACAGCTTCGCCGCGCCGAACCTGGCGGTCGCCTCGTTCGGGCCCGCGCCGAGGAACGCCACCCAGGGGGCGGAAAGCAGCACCCCAGCGGCCTGCAGCGCGGCCTCTCCGGAAGCTGCCAACGTCGCCTCGGCCTGACCGGGCAGCCGGGCCAGCCCCGCCGTCAGCTCACCGGCGTCCCCGCGCAGTTCGCCGAGCGCGGCGGCGAGCCGCAGCAGAGCGGCGAGCATCGCCACGTAAGTCGATGTCCCAGGCGAGAAGCCCAGCGTGGGCACGTCGAGCGGCAGCACCTCATCGCTGGCCCTGGCCAGCTGGCCGCCGGTGGCGTTGGTCAGCGCCACCACATGGTGACCGAACCGGCGCGCCTGCACCGCGGCCTCGGTCGTCCGGCCGACCTGGCCGGAGAACGAAAGGGCGATCACCGCGCTGCCGGCCGGCAGTGCCCTGGCCCGGTATCTGGCCAGGTCCAGCGCATGCACCGGATGGGCGGTCAGCCCGCTATGGCGTTGGAACGCGAGCTCGGCGGCCAGCCCAGCGAACGCGGAGTCCCCGCACCCGGTCAGCCACAGATGCCGGATGCCGCGCGCGGCCAGCCGCTTGGCCAGCGCCGTGACCTGCCCGCCGGCATCGTCAAGCAGATCGGAGATGACGTCCGGGATCATCGCGATCTCCCGGCGCATCACCTCGATGTCGTACCGCTGATCCGCCGCGGACCGGCCCCCCGCCACTGTGGCAGGCTCACCGGCCACCGGGTCGGCCGAAGAAACCACGGCGCCGGCAGGCCCATCGGCCGCGGGGCCAGCTGCAGCAGCCTCAGCTGGGCCGGCCCCGGCCGACGCAGGGTCAGCCGGCCAGGGATCAGCCGCGACAACCTCAGTTTTAACGGGGCCAGCCGGGGCCATGTCGTCGCCAGAGGGGCCGGCCGCTGGCGGACTGACCTCGGTCGCCGGGAGAGCCGGAGCGGGATAGGCCGCGACAACCTCAGTGTTAACGGAGCCGGCCGGGGTCATGTCGTCGCCAGAGGGGCCGGCCGCTGGCGGACTGACCTCGGTCGCCGAGGCGGCCAGCCGCCGTCCGGCCGTGGCGATGCCCGCCCGGTCAACGCCCGGCCGCAGCAGCCGCAGGCTGCCGCTCCCGGTGATCGCGGCAGCGGCCACGGCGGCGCCGAGCCCGGCCGACTCGACCAGGCTCAGGCCGCGGGCCAGCCCGGCGGCGAGCCCGCCACAGAACGCGTCGCCGGCCCCGGTCGAATCCGCGACGGTGGTCTCCGCCGCGGGCACATGCACGATCCGGCCCTCATTCAGCACGTAGGCGCCCGCCCCGGCCGCCTTGACCACGGCCCGGCGCAGGCCGGCCGCGGCCAGCGCCCTGACCCCGTCAACCGGCCCGTCGCCGAGCCCGTCAACCGGCCCGGCCGCCGGCCCGTCGGCGGCCACCAGCTGCGCAAGCTCCTCCTGGCTCGGCACGAACAAGTCGACGGCGCTGGCCAGCGCGAGCACCCGGTCGGCCACGTTCATATCCCAGGTTTCATGCGTGTCGACGGTGATCAGGGCGCCCGGCGCCTGCCGGCGGACGCAGCCGACGATCCGTTCCGCATGGCCGAGCGGCATCGCGGCCACGTGCACCACGGCCGCCCGGCCAAGCAGGGCCGGATCGAGGTCCGCGGGCGCCGGCGCCACCTGCTCCGAACGCTCCGGCGGCGTCCGGTAGAGCCAGCGGCGGCGGCCGTCCGTCTCGTAGATCACCCAGTTCCGCACGGTCGGGCCGGGGATGTCGGCCAGGCCGGTCAGGTCGATGCCCGCGTCGGCCAGCGCGGCGAGGGCGCCCGGCGGGAAGTCCTCGCCCCGCCGGGCGACCAGCGCCGCCTTCGCGCCGGCCGTGACCACCGCCGTGGCTGCGTGCACGCTGTTCCCGCCCAGCATCCCCATGTGGGTGACGCCAGTGGGCAGCACCACGTCGTCGATGGTCAGGTTGCCGATGACCAGGACGAGCGCGCCGTCTGGCGGGCGGGTCAACTGTTCCTCCTGGCTGCGCGCGGTCACTCCGGCGGGATCTCCCGGTAGGCGAGCGCGAGGTTGACGCCCTTCTTCTTGTTCAGCGACCACGCTACGGCGTACCAGATCGCGCCGATCACGACCGCGCCGATCATGAACTCGAGCGAGAGCCTGCGGGTGACGGCGAACGCGGCGCTGATCGACGAGTTGAGGATGAACACCAGCATCAGCCCGCCGAGCGCGATCACCCCGCCGACGCCGGCCAGCGTCACCGCGGGAATGCCCGCGATCCTGCGGCCGCCGCCGCTCTCCCAGACCGCCTTGAGCCGGTACGGGAAGACGATCCCGGCGATGCTCACCACGATGAAGGCGGCGATCTGCGCGAGCAGCGCGCCGAGCAGGCTGGCCTGCGGGACCTGCACCAGGGCGAACAGCGCTATCTCGCCGGTGACGGCGCACAGCAGGATCGCCTTGACCGGCGTGTGGAACCGGTCGTTGACCGAGCCCAGCTGCTTCGGCACCACCCGGTCCAGCGACCACGCGAGCATGTACCTGGTGGCCTGCAGGGTGGACAGCGGGGTGCCCATCAGCGCCCACAGGATGAACCCGACGCCAATGATCAGCAGCAGCGGAACGCTGCCGGTGAGCAGGCTCGCGATCAGGTTGATGCTCGGCGGGACGCCGCCTGGCAGCCCGAGCTTGGTCGGCGCGGTGTTGTTCAGGAAGGACAGGCTGGCGGCCCAGTTCCTGCCGACCGCGTGCAGGTAGGCCCACACGATGAGGAGCAGCACGGCGCCGTTGATCAGCACGCCGCCGACCATCGCGAAGTACTGGCTGCGGGATGCGCGCTTGACCTCGCCGCCGATCTGCGCGGAGCCCTGCGCATAGCCGACGACGAAGAACACCCACGGCAGCATGAGCAGGGTCCCGGTCAGGCTGAACCCGGCGCCGTTGCCGGTGAAGCCGGCCGACCTCGCGGCCGGGATGATGGAGTTGTAGGAGATCCCCTTGTTCGTGGCGGCGAACGCGGTCCAGGCCTGGGCGATCTGGTGGCCGCGGAACAGCAGCAGGCCGGCCACCAGCAGGACGCTCAGGCCGGCGATGGCGAACAGCCACTTCTGCACCCGCCAGTACGACTTCGAGCCGTAGATCAGCAGCGCGGCGAAGGCCAGCGTCAGGACAGTCCCGAACAGGATCACCCACCATTGCGTGGTGATGCCGAGGATCGTGTGCTTGGCGAGCAGGTCGTTGCTTGCCGTGATCCAGCCTGGATGCCCGGTGATCGCGCCCAGCGTCGTCATCGCGACCGGCGCCGCGAACGTCAGCGCGAACCAGGCGTTGAAGCCGATCCAGAAGAAGATCAGCCATAGCCCCTGGCTCCACGACATCAGCCAGCCGACGAACGGGTGCAGCGCCCGGCTGACGAACACGTAGTCACCGCCGGCCCGCGGCATGGCCGCGGCGAACTCGGAATACACCCACAGCAGGGTGAACGCCATCACGAGCGTGCCGATGATGATCGCCAGCAGCATGTTGCCGCCGGGGAAGTCACCGGGCGCCTGCAGCAGCAGGAAGATCGCGCCAAGCGCGACGTTCATGCCGAGCGTGTTCATGATCAGGGCGTCCCACCGGGACACCTCCCTGACCAGGCCGGTCGCATTCCGGACGAACAGCTGCCCGTCGCCGGCGAAATCCGATGGGAGGGAGACGTTTGTCATGTGATCCTCCGGGATCAGGCGTGCGGCGGCTGAGCGCCGCCAGGGGGCTGTGACTCGCTTCCCGGCGCAGGCCGCCGGCTTTCGATCGCGAACCGGAACCGCTCAGGCCGGTAGAGCACGTCGGAGTACTCGACCGGGCGGTCCTGCTGGTTCCTGGTGATGCCGATGACCCGCAGCACCGGCGAGCCGGGCGCCAGGCCAAGCAGCTCGGCGTCGCCGAGCCCGGCCCTGTCGACCTCGACGACGTTGTCGGCCGACGTCATCTGCACGCCGTGCACTTCGGCAAGCGCCTCGTACAGCGAGCCCGCGCCCAGGTCCAGGTCGCTTACCCCGTGCGCGTACCTCGGCGGCAGCCAGGCGGTGAGTAGCGCCAGCGGGTCGCCGTCCAGCAGGGCGAGCCGGCGCAGGCGCCAGGCCTCGTGGCCGCGCAGCGCCAGCGCAGCCGCCACCTCATGCGGCGGCATGGCGAACTCGCTGCTCAGCACCTGCACGGTCGAGTCCAGGCCCTGCCGACGCACCGAGTCATGGAAGCTACCCAGGATATGAATCTTCTCGACCAGCTTGCGGTCACGGACGAAGGTGCCCTTCCCCCTGGTCCGGTCGACGTAGCCCTCTTTGGTGAGGTCGGCCATTGCCTGCCGGACGGGTGCGAGGCTGACGCCGAGCGCCTCGGCGAGCTCCCGTTCCCTGGGCAGCTGCTCGCCGGGCCGAAGCCACCCCTGCTCGACGCCCTGCAAGACCGCGACCTTGATCTGGTGGTGCAGCGGAACGGGGCTGTGCCGGTGAACCGCCGCGGCCAGGCGTGAGCGGACCGCGAGGTCGGAGGCAGGCATCATGACAAAAGACTATAAAGTCATAATCAAATGTAAATCAAGGGCTTGTATCCCGGCTGACCCGGGATAGCCGGCCGCCGATTGCTAGCCGCGCAAGCACAGCGCACCCCGCGAGTGTGGTGACCAGCCGGGCCGCGACTGTGGCGACCGGCGCGGCCGCGACCACGGCGACCGGCGCGCCGCGACCACGGTGACCGGCGCGCCGCGACCGTGGTGACCGGCGCGGGCCGCGACCACGGCGACGACGGCCTGGAGCAGTACCCAGCGCTGTCACTTCGGTAACGCAGGTGACCCGCTGTCAGTGGCTGACCCCTGCGGTGCCCGGCTTAATCCATGATCCCGGGGATTTCTCAGGGCGTAGTGACTGAGAAATCCCCGGGATCATGG
>WNFB01001915.1_pt1 | contig 20738 bp, 23 predicted proteins | sample 5400501 | NCBI WGS metagenome assembly WNFB01 (sample SAMN13153341, study PRJNA577476) | soil metagenome | isolation source: 200 cm saprolite under Douglas fir tree site 2 hole 1 | place: USA:California | collected 2015-04-18 | reverse complement strand
CCACGTCAGCGGTCGTGTGGATAATCTGGCGCTGAAGATTCGTGTAGTCCACCACATCGAAGTCCACGATGCCGAGGGTACCCACGCCGGCGGCGGCAAGATAAAGCGCCAGCGGAGAGCCGAGCCCGCCCGCGCCGATGCAGAGCACACGCGCCGCTTTCAGCTTTTGCTGCCCCTCCATGCCGACCTCTGGCATGATCAGGTGGCGCGAGTAGCGGAGGATCTCGTCATTGCTAAGAGTAATGGCTTCGGATTTAGCTTCGGTTAGGGTGGTCATGTGGACCTCAACGAAAATCTCAAATTTAGGAAATCACGCACTGACGAACTAGCGGAGGCAACAACAGGACGAGCGACAACAGCAAGGGACGGACATTCGAAATTCCGTAAATCGTGGCATCGTCGTGTCACAGCCCCCGGCGATCGAGGGCACAATAGAAATATTATCACTCTCGCTGACCGCAGTCGCTTCTTTCTGTAGGTAACGAATGTCTTCGTCATTCAGGTAAACGTTTACGAAGGCGCGCAGTTTGCCGTCATCCGTGTAGAGGTGACGGCGCAGGTCAGGATGCTTGGCAATAAGTCCGTTCAGCGCCTCACCTACTGTGGACGCCTGTACCGCTACAGTATCTTGCTTATTTGCGTATTGCCGAAGCGGAGTTGGGATATGTATCTTCATACCACTCATTTAGATAAAGATGCGTCCGTCGGTACAGCGGATTCAAGCACTTGTGCCTAGAATCGCCGTGGTGGTGTTTATATTGTCGCCTCCGGTATAAGTATCTCTGTTTTCCACGCATCGGCAGGTGAAGTTGAACAAGGGGCGTTTAGGGTCAATCCCAGCGCTGGCGTGAGAGCCGTTGTCGAGGCTACGAGATTTCGATCTTCTCCTCCGAAAATTTCTTGTCGTTTTCGTCGTTGCCGGAGAGCTCAAACGAACTTGTTGTTTCAGCTTTACCTTTCTCCACGCTGGTGATCGCGTACGAACAGCCGTACCAATGTGCCTCGGCCAGGTCCGTTTGCGACCAGCGAGCGGGATGGTCGGGATGCGAGTGGTAGAAGCCGATGATGTCTTCTCCGCGCTTCCGGCTTTCACGCTGGATCTCCACTAGCTCACGCGGATCGATGTGGTAGCGGTTATGCGGCGAATCATCGCGAGTGTTGCCGCAGCGTGCGATCGAGGTCACGATGCGCTGGTCGCCGTCCATGCGGCCGAGCAGCACGCCGCAGCACTCGTGTGGATAGGTTTCCTCACCGTGCATTCGAAGTGCTTCGTACTCTTTGCGCCCGATTGTTAACATGGGGCCCGCTTCAATATGTGGAGACAGACAGAAAGTATTTCAGATTTCGGATTTCAGATGGCAGATTCTAAACCCTGCGCGAGAGCAATACCGCGTATCCAGAAAATCTGGAATCTACACTCTGCAATTCCTCTCCGTGTGAACGTAGCAAGCTACGTCTCTACGGACCGGTTGAAGGGAAAGACAAGTTGCCAGCTCGACAAGGGCGGCTTCCCGACGGTCCGTAGTATCTCATCGCCTACCTCGGCAGAAGCTTTACTCCTCAGTCAAAGTACCAGCTAGTAGTTCGCTACAGGTTCTCTTAGTTCTTCGTTGATTTTTTCTTTCCGAACTTTGTTTCCACGCTCGCTCCGATGCTGGCCAGCATCTGCTTAGCCGGCTCCGCATACTGTCCGCTGGGCTGCAGTTCCAGGTATTTCTTGAAGGCCTCGGCGGTACCCTCGGGAGCAACCATCTTGTCACCTTTGAGCGTGGCCTTGCCAATCATGTTCACCCCTTTCCAGTAGTAAGCGTCCGCTTTGTTCGGATCTGCGGCAATGACCTTGTCAAACGCCTGGATGGCTTCATCGACCTTGCCTGCGTTGGTGAGCACCGCGCCGATATTGAAGCTGTACTGCGCTGCGTTGGCAGGATCGAGCTGGGCAGCCTGTTGGTAAGTTTTCACAGCATCGTCAACTTTGCCGGATTTGGCGTAGACCTCCGCCAGATTGTTGTAATAGGAGCCGTTCGGTTTGATGCCGATCGCCTTGTTGTAGGCCTCAATTGCCTGCCCAAAGCGCTTGCTTTTCTCGTTTGGATCGGTTTGCTTGGTAGCGGACATACGATAAGCATCACCCAACTTGAACCAGAGCAGATCGCGCGTTGGGTCCATCTGCGTGCTTTCGTTCAGGATACTGATCGCCTGGTCGTAGTCGCCTGCTTGCGCTGCCTGGTTGGAAGCATTCAGCTTTTCATTCAGGGTCTTGACGGTCATCGCCTCTTTTTGCTGCTTGGCCTGTTGCTCCTGTATTTGCTTTGCCTGCTCAGGGTTCATCCCCTGTCCCTGAGCCCCCTGTGCCTGCTCTTTTTTCAAATCGAAGTCGAGGTCGACTTCATCAACTCCGACAGGGACGTTGCCGAAGTGGAACAGTTCCTTGCCATCTTTACTCAGGGTAACCTTGTACTTGCCGGGTACGATGCCCAGCGAGAAGTACTCGCCCTTGTTGTTTGTCTTAAGCGTGTACTTACGCCCGGTGTCGTTACTAAGCCACTCAATGGTAGCTCCTGTGACCGGCTTGCCCTCCACGTCCTTGCACACGCCTTTCACGCTGCCCGTGACCTGAGCAAGGACTGGAGGCACGCACACTCCTGCCATCAAGGCAACGAGCACCACAATTACGAAATGTTGCTTCATTTTGGCCTCCCGGCTCAAAGAAGAGATTGCAGATTTTCAGATTCGAATGCCAATCACCAACACCGCATATAGCAAGTCACAAATCTGCGGCCTGAAATCAACAGTCCAGAATCAATCACCGAATTTCGCACTACTCTCAGCCGCTCCCCACCGCTTCCATGTAGGGGATTGCATCCTCGGCACCCGCCTGTTCGAAAGCCCGCAACCGCAGCACGCAACTGTCGCACACTCCACAGGCCCGATCTTCGCGACTGTAACAAGACCAAGTTAAATCGAAGGGCGCGCCCAGTTCAAGACCGAGCCTCACGATCTCGGCCTTCCGCATCGCGATCAGCGGGGTGACGATTTCGATCCTACCCTCCTTCGTGCCCGCCTTAACCACTTCATTAAACGCCCGGTAGTACGCAGGACGGCAGTCAGGGTATCCAGAACTGTCCTGTTCAACTGCGCCGATGTAGACCTTCTCCGCGCCCAGCACCTCGGCCCAGCTCACCGCCACGGCCAGAAAGTGCGCGTTGCGGAAAGGAACATAGGTCACCGGAATGTCCTGTACGGGCTCGTGCGCCATCACTCTGGGACGCAGCGTTCGTTGATCCGGCATCTCATGTATCGACATTCGTTGAGGGGGGGCTCCCGACTGAGGCACCCCGATATTTGGGTCCGTCAGCGCCGACCCACCAATCGCTCGCAACGCTTCGTTGCGCACCACCAGGCGATTATGGATTCCCAAACGGTCACAAATGCCGAAAAACGAGTACCGCTCACGCTCTTCGGTGCGCTGCCCGTAGCTGACGTGCACCGCAGCGGCTTCATAATCGCGCACCGCCAGTGCCGCACATACACAAGAATCCATGCCACCACTGAGTAGGACGACCGCGCGTTGTGGGCTGTCCGTCATCTGTAATTACTTAGATGCCAATTCACTGCGGGCACCACTTCACCGGCGGTAAGCGCTTGAAACGTTCGAGATGCCGCTAAGAACGATCTGCCGCGAGTGCCCAAACGTAATTGATCGGAGCGTGGTCGGCAAGCCCCCGCGCTGGCACATTACCTGGCCTCAAATACTTTTCCAGGTACTCCAGATCCGCATGGAGCCCGTCTTCCAGCATGAAGAAATGACTGGGATCGAATGTCACCTTGCGGCTCACGTCGATGTAGTATGGCTTCCCGAGATGCACGTACCCCACGCCTTTCGGCAAGTGAGTAACTACATCTTTGCAATCGACAAAACGATGGTTGCCCACACCTTGCAGCGTGGCTACGAAATCTGCGTCGCCCACCCGCGGCGACCCGAAGGTATAAGGTATAAAGAGAAGCAGCATTCCTCAGGCTTGCCAGCAGAGTAGCCATGGCCGCACCCAGACTGTGACCGGTAAAGAGCAATTTGCACTTTATCGATTCGAGCGCTGGACCAAGCTTCTGCTCTAGAAGTTCATCCAAACCGTTGGCGAAGCCCGAGTGCACCTTGCCGCGATCCTTCCAGGGCCGAGGTATAGCGTCCAGATCGAAGCCCCAATCCCTAGCATCGTCTTTGTCGGTCCCCCGAAAGGCAACAATGGCCAACTGCTTGTCATCGCGAGAGGCGAGGAAGCAATGGGCACCCTTCCCTTTTGGGTCTGTTTGGCTCTCGAAAAATTTGCAATCGTTAAAGCCAATGCCACGGAGAATGCTTCGAATCTTATCCTGATCGAAAGCAAAACTGGACTCCTGCTTGCAATATGCAAGCCGCGCCATCTCTGCGCACAGGGCCCCTTCCGACTCAGGCTTTCCTGCAGGGAAAAACTCTCCACGCTTGCAGGGATAGAAGAGATCATCCTGCTCTGCGCTATATGGAATGCTTGGGCTCATAGTCAGGCTCCTGCGATTCTTGCGCTTCAAGCCATCAAAGCACCAGGGTTCTCAATCAACGATCGATAACTCAAGCTTAAACGCCTTTCATCGCCGGGTCCCAAATGAACTTGTGGATCTGCAGCCCCAGTCGCGCTGGGACATTGTCCGCCAGCATCCATTCCGCTAGTTCTCGTGGGTCGAGAAGGCAATGTTCGGTGTCGCGCCCGCCAGTGGCTTCCTTGCTGAATGCCGGAGAAAAGAGCACCGCATTGATCCGCGAGGTCAAATTGTGTCGCGCCACGAAGTCGCGGGCAAACTCATAATCCGATCGATCACTCAGCACAAACTTCACTTCGTCGTGCGCTTCGAGCGCGTCCAAGTTATCCATGTTGAACGTATCGGGCTCGCCGGAGTCAGGACATTTCACGTCCACAATTTTGATCACGCCCTTGGGCACATGCTCCAGTGGCCGCTCACCACTGGTTTCGAGCAGCACTGTATAACCAGACCGCAGCAATCGCTGCATCAGTGGCACCAGTTCGCGTTCTTGCAGCATAGGCTCGCCGCCGGTGATCTCGACTAGCCCACCCTGGGGGCTGAGACTCTCGACTTCGGTTTCCACTTCCTCCAGCGTCATGCGATGCCCGCCGGTGAAAGTGTACTCACTGTCGCACCAGTTGCAGCGCAAGTTGCACCCCGTCAGTCGGACGAACACGCACGGCAGTCCGGCGTACGTCGACTCGCCCTGGATCGATTTGTAGATTTCAGTTATCTGCACTGATTGAGCTTTCAGCCGTCAGCTATCAGTCCGGGAACTGGGAAGGGCACAATTTTATCCGTGCCGACACTGACCTATCCTCTTGTCTCTCCGAGCAAGCCTTGCTTTTCGTACAGCGAAAGGCAAGGCGCGTCGGGGGCCCTACAACGGGAAACATTCCTCGAGAAATAGAGCTTCCCCAACTCGCTTCGCTGCGTAATCGGGCCGAACAAGTTATTCCGAATACGTCGCCGTCGTCGTGTCCGTTTCAAAGATCGTAACCTTCTTCACGCGCACACGGCCATTGGACACGCGGTCGAGCTTGCTATTGGTTTCGTCGTAGAAATACTTGGCCAGATTCTCGGCCGAGGGATTCAGTTCCGTGAACGGCTCCAGTTCATTGATCATCTGGTGATCCAACCGGTCGATGACTTGCTTCATCACATCCCGCAGATCTTTGAAATCCAGCAGCAGACCGGCCTTGTCCAGTTGCTGGCCAGCCAGGGTCACCCGCACCTTGTAGTTGTGCCCGTGCGGCTTCTCGCACTTGCCCTTGTAATTGCGCAGGTAATGCCCGGCGGCAAAGGAGTCTTCCACGGTGGCTTCGAACATTAATCCTCTTCGGGGGCCCGCAGAAACACCGGCTGAGCCGCGCTTACCAATCTAATCTAATGCCCTATTTTATATGACGGCACCAGCGCCGTAGTGCGTACTCAACATCTTTCAACGGAAGAGACTGAATACCTTCGCTGGAAGGCCGAGCGCTGGATGAAAGTTCGCCACATGCCTTTCGCGACGACCCGTGGTTCATCTTGCGCCACGCCCTGAGATGCTAACCCACACCTTTCCGCCGGTGCACGCTCCGTTCGGTGCTGGGGCTGGAAGACGAGAGGAAGGCATTCGAGCGCTACAAGGCGATTCGGAAGAACGAACGGGAGTACGTGTGACCAGCGTGAGCTCTCGTGTCTATCCCTTAAATGCACAAGTAATGCCTGCGACAAATGAGTCTTCGAACCGTATTGCGCCAGAGGCGCCCCCGCATCGAAGGCTAGTCCTCAAACTGCTTACGGAAATTTGTGAACTGCTGTTTCAAGTCGGCGACCTCTTTCTGAAGGTTTGCTACTCCGTCCTCCAGGCGCGCAATCCGCTCGGCATCCCCTGAATTGCGAATCGATAAACTGCTTGAGAACGAATTGCTGGAAGACGAGCTGCTGGTGAGTGCCGCGCCCGATGCCGTTGGTGGTTCCCAACCCTTCACATCACCCGATAACAGGTGCACGTAGCGCGCTTCCTTGGTGCCGGGTTCCCTGGGGAGCATTTTCACCAACGGCGGCTCGCGCTGCATCAGGCGCTGCAAAGTAGATTGCACCTCGGTCAGATCGTCAAAGCGATGCATGCGCTCCGTGCGTCCACGAAGCTCGCCGGGCGTCTGCGGGCCTCGCAACAACAACACGCAGAGTATGGCGGTCTCGCCGCGATTGAAGTTGAAGGCCTCCTGCAGCCGATGCTCGTACTTTGTCACACGGCTGTCGGCGCTGCTGGTGGGTCCTGCCAGGCGTTTTTCCTGGAGAGTGTGCAACGCCTCCCTCACAGCGTCTCCGTTCAGATTCATCACCGGATCGCGATTGTTTTTCTGGTTGCACGCGTTGACCAGCGCGTTCAAGGAAAGGGGATAGTAATCCGGAGTGGTAATGTCCTTCTCTATAAGCGAACCCAGCACTCGAGTTTCGACGTCATTCAGCAGAATGTTCACCGCGCGACACCATCCATTGTGAGAGCATCCTTTTCCAGGTGAGTGGACGCACAGAAATATAGTAGCGGACATGACGGGGTTTCGTTGCAACGCGGATCCTTTGTCGCAGAACGGAGTGACCACTGATTAGCGATCATCGTGACGGTCGTGTTATCTCCCCTGCCTTAAGCCACAGCGCGTTAAAATTTCTTTGTCACGCATCTTGACTTTGGCACGACGGTTTGGGATTATGCGCAGCCAAGCCATCTGAGGAGGTGCTATGCCGCATTACTTGCATCAGGTCGCGTACTCGCGTGAGGGCTGGGAAGCTCTCGTGAAACACCCGCAGGATCGCATCGAAGCTGTAAAGCCTGCGATAGAAAAGTTGGGCGGAAAAATAAACAGCGCCTGGTTCGCCTTCGGTGAATATGACGTTGTCGTCATCACTGAGATGCCAGACAACGTCAGCGCTGCAGCCATCGCCATTGCTTTTGCCGGCGGAGGCGCTTGTAAAGCCGTCCAGACTACTCCGCTGTTGTCAGTCCAAGAGGCTGTACAGGCGATGAAGAAGGCTGGTGAGTCTGGCTACCGGCCGGCCTTAGTCTCCGCTCGAGCAGCATAAAGACGGCTGGCGTAAGAAGGGGCAGCTGACAACGGGCTGCCCTCTATTTTTCTGATCCAAAGCCCCGAAGGCAGCCCGGGTTTGCCGCTCACCTCTCGGCTCCGTTATAGTTTTGTGTTGCATGTACGAGAACTTCCATGCTGTCGACCGCTGGACCAAAAGGCAAGTGCACTGTGTCTACCAGGCACTGATCGTCGCCATCTCCACGCGGCATGCCGACGCGATTGACGTCAAGTTCCTGGTTGACGGGCGCCCAGTGTGGGTTGCGCTACCGCACACCGCATGGGTGGAATACAACCAGCGCACCGGCAAAATGATCACCGATCCTCTGGCGGTGGAAATCGCCGGTCATTACTTGAAGACGGCGCTCGAATCCGGCGAAGGCGTGGGCCTCGAAATGTACTCGCTTACCGTCACCGAAACGCTCAAGCACCTGGATTCGGTCGTTTCTGAACTAGAGTCCCAGACGGTATCGCAACAATAGGCGCGTTCCGTTTCGTAAAGAGTTTTTTCCCCATAAACAAGCGCTGTCGAGTCTCATGAATCAAGGTAGGTATGATCCCGCACAAATGAAGCAGGTGTGCCGAGGCGAAAATTGCGAAATCGATGGCGCCACTGCCACCCACCCCAGTGATCAATAATTGGAATGATCGCCCGAAATGAGGGAAAATATGTGTTTGTCTTCATAGCAGACGCAAGTCTCAGTGGGGCACGCGAGGAGAGACGCCTTTATGTCCAGTCTTGCCATGGAAGTTGAGACCGGCAGCGAAAACAAGCATAAGCAGCTTGCAGGCTGGGTCGAAGAAGTCGCGCACATGTGCAAACCGGACCGCGTTTATTGGTGCGACGGTTCCGGCGAGGAATATCAAGCGATGCTGCGGCTGATGGTCTTGGCGGGTATTGGTATCCCGCTCGCTCCCGAAAAGCGGCCCAACAGCATTGTGGTCCGATCGAACCCTGGCGACGTGGCCCGGGTTGAGGACCGAACCTTCATCTGCTCGCGAACCCAGGATGACGCCGGTCCGACCAACAATTGGGAAGATCCCGCAAAGATGAAGGAGCAGCTGAAGGCGCTCTACGCTGGATCGATGGTCGGCCGCACTATGTACGTCATTCCCTACAGCATGGGTCCCATCGGATCCCACATCGCAAAGATTGGTGTTGAGATCAGCGACTCGCCGTACGTTGTTGCCAATATGCACCTCATGGCCAGGGTCGGCACCCGCGTGCTTGACGTTCTCGGTGAGGATGGTGAATTCGTGCGCGGGCTGCACTCCGTCGGCGCCCCGCTAGGCCCGAGCGAACAGGATTCCACCTGGCCCTGCAACGCCGAGCACAAGTACATCTGCCACTTCCCCGAAACCCGCGAGATCTGGTCTTACGGTTCCGGCTACGGCGGCAACGCCCTGTTGGGCAAGAAGTGCCACGCGCTGCGCATCGCCTCCGTGCAGGCGCGTGACGAAGGTTGGATGGCCGAGCACATGCTCATCCTGAAGCTGACCAACCCCTCCGGCGAGGTCAAATACATGACCGGCGCGTTCCCATCGGCCTGCGGCAAAACCAATTTGGCCATGCTGGTCCCGACAATCCCTGGCTGGAAGGTGGAGACGATCGGCGACGATATCGCGTGGATGAAGGTCGGCGCGGACGGCCGGCTCTACGCGATCAATCCGGAGTACGGCTTCTTCGGCGTGGCGCCGGGTACGAACATGAATTCGAACCGGAATGCCATGCTCACGATCACCAAGAACTCCATCTTCACCAATTGCGCGATGACCCCCGATGGTGACGTGTGGTGGGAGAGAATGACGGACGATAAACCGGCCGAATTGATCGACTGGCTGCGACGGCCGTGGACTCCGGCGTCGGGCCGTAAAGCGGCCCATCCCAACGCGCGGTTTACCGCTCAAGCCAAGCAGTGCCCGGTCATCGCCCCAGAGTGGGAGGACCCGAAAGGCGTGCCCATCCACGCGATTCTCTTCGGTGGCCGGCGTGCGGGCATCGTCCCACTAGTTACTGAAGCCTTCAACTGGCAGCACGGCACTTTTCTGGGCGCGACTGCCAGCAGCGAAACGACAGCCGCGACTACGGGCACGGTCGGCCAACTCCGTCGCGACCCCATGGCCATGCTTCCGTTCTGCGGCTACCACATGGGTGATTACTTCGCACACTGGCTCAAGATCGGCGCGCAGTTCGAGCCATCGAAGCTGCCGAAGATCTATTACGTGAACTGGTTCCGCCAGGACGAAAACGGCAAGTTCCTGTGGCCGGGCTATGGCGAGAATAGCCGCGTGCTGAAGTGGATCTTTGAGCGGTGCGACGGCAAGGCGCACGCCGTCGACACGCCCATCGGCCGGCTACCCACCCCAGCCGACCTCGATACTCATGGCCTGAACATCCTGGCCGCCGACATCGCCAAGTTACTCAGCGTCGACATCGAGGGTTGGCTGGCCGAGGCGCCGCTGATCAAGGAGCACTTCGCCCAGTTCGACAGTCACCTTCCCGAGGGCCTGAACCGCGAGGTTGCTGGCCTTGTGCAGCGGCTCGAGTCGGCGAAGTAGACTTTGAACAATTCCGTATGCACACAGAAAGCCAGCGCAATGCTCCAGCGATCGGTTTAGAAAACTCAAGCCGCTGCTGTGCACACCACCAGGAGAATTCAGAGAACAAGCGGCAAGAAGTTTTCCACAGCTCAAAGTTCCCAGCCTGGCGATTCTTTTCTTGCTGCATCTAAGGAAGAATGAATTCCATACAATCGCGTCCCGGGCTCACAGTCGCCGAATTGTTCGCCTCCTGGTGGAGCATTTTGCGTGGCCGGGCTCCCATGCTGTCCATCGAAATCACTCGCGAATGCCCGCTCCACTGCCCCGGATGTTATGCCTACGGCGATCAGCACCTGGGAGGCGAGGTCAGATTGCGTGACCTTTCAGATCTCCGAGGAGACGCTCTGGTTGAGGGTGTGCTGGAATTGGTGCGGCGACATCGTCCTCTTCACGTCTCACTGGTTGGCGGTGAACCATTGGTCAAACACCGCGAGCTAAGCCGGATACTTCCGATCCTGAATGAGCGAGGGACGTTCACACTGGTCGTCACGAGCGCTGTTATTCCCATACCTCAGGAGTGGATGAACCTGCGTCGCGTGCGGGTAGCGGTGTCCGTTGATGGGCTGCCAGAACACCATGACGAGCGGCGAAAACCAGCTACTTACGAGCGAATCCTGCGCAATATCCAAGACCGCCAGGTCAATATCCATTGGACTATCACACGGCCCATGCTGCAGCGGCCCAGCTACGTTGAAGAATATGTCTCTTTCTGGAGCTCTCGCCCGGAGGTAAACCGCATATGGGTGAGCCTTTATAGTCCACAGCAAGGCGAGCAGAGCCCGGAAATGCTGAGCTCAAAGGACCGGCAGTTTCTGGCCGAGAGATTGCCCGGTCTGCGACAGCGCTATCCCAAGTTTCTGATGAACCCGGGTATCGCTGCAACCTTTCTCGCGCCTCCACAAAATCCCGATGAATGTCTCTTTTCCAAGCTGTCCGCAAACTATTCCGCGGATCTCAAGACCCGGGTGGAACCCTGCATTTTCGGCGGCACTCCGGACTGCAGTCAGTGCGGATGTGCCATTACCAGCGGACTGCACTGGGTGAGAACCGTCAAGCTTGCCGGACCGCTTAAGATGGACCATCTGATTAGAGCTTCGATGGGAGTGGGATCGCTGATGAGCCGCTTCCGAGCAACTTCTTCAAAGCCAAAACGCTGGCAATCTCCCCGGAGCCGCGAAGACAAAGCCGATCATCTCGTACGAATCAGCCCGAGTTAATTCTGGTTGCGGTCGGTAGAAAGCAGAGTTAGGCGACTGCTCCTTAGCAGGCGGCGGACGAACTCGATTTCTCCGCAGCCTCCTTAGGCTTTGCTCAACTTTCGGGCCAACGCCACGAGGATAACCGCGCCGAGGATGGCAACCAGTATGCTCGGCAGCAGTCCACCAGTAGTGTAGAAGCCCAGCAGGCGGAGGATGAAGCCGCCTACAATAGCGCCCGCGATGCCAAGGAGAATGTCGATCAGGGGGCCATAACCGGACCCTTTCATGATCTTGCCGGTTGCCCAGCCTGCGATCAGACCAACCAGGATCACCCAGATTATCCAGAACATTGAGACCTCCTCCCTCTTTGAGGACGGTAAGCAGCCCGCAAGTTTTTTGAAAATGCCCGACGGACAATCAGACTGTCACGGCAGCTTATTTGCGCGGGAGGAACACTGTCAAGCCGAAGCTGCCAGACCCTCCCGTATCCGACTACTTCTGATGTGTTCTGGTGTCCGCCAATCTTCAACACCACTTACGGCCTCACCTGGACCGCACGAGGGTGCCCGTGCCTCCATTTTCAAGCTGGCCTGGGCGGAGGAAGTACCCCTTTCTCACACAAACCGTATCTCTGTGGTTAAATCAAACCATGTTCGCCCGTAAAATCCGCGTGGAGTACGAAGACAACGGGCAACGTCATCCCTGCCCGATGAAGTGGCTGGACAGCTTCAGCATGCGCAACTTCACCAACGCCAGCGTTTTTGACGATACCCTGCCCGTGGCCGATGGATTGATGGAGATTGGAACCCGCGTTCCCCTTGTCGAATTGAAGGATGCCATGGAGGACTGGTTTCGGCGCAAGAGCTATTTGCCGAAGGGTACGGTATTAGTCGTTTCAGAAAATGAGGTTGATCGGACCCAGCAGCCGAAACCATCGGGCTAAAATAGTGTCAACCGAAACTTCCTTCCCTCGCTATTTGTCGTAGTGCAACAGTGAGAACACGTCGTATCCGCTCAGTTTCTCGCGGCCTTTCAGGAAATCCAGTTCGACCACGAAGCCGAGCCCGGCGATCTGGGCGCCGAGTGAACTTGCCAGCCTTGCGGTGGCATCGGCCGTGCCACCCGTTGCGAGCAGGTCGTCCACGATGATGACGCGCTCGCCTCTCTGGATGGCGTCCTTATGGATTTCTAGCGTGCCTTTGCCGTATTCGAGTTCGTAGTCGTATTTCGCTGTGATGGAAGGCAGTTTGCCGGGCTTGCGCACGGGCACAAATCCGGCATTGAGGCGATAGGCGAGCGCGGGTCCGAAGATGAAGCCGCGGGCTTCGATGCCCAGCACCAGGTCGACTTCCTTCTCCAGGTAGTGCTCTGCAAGCGCATCAATCAGGGTGGCGAATCCCCGCTTGTCCTTGAGCAGCGTTGTGATGTCGTAAAAGAGAATACCCGGCTTGGGGAAGTCGGGGACTTCGCGGATGAGTTTCTTGAGTGGCTCACAATCGACACTCACCTTTGGCGTCATTTACCAGGCTCCTTCGATGCGGAATGTGGTGAGGCCAGAAACCGGCTTCGCTTCGAGTTCTTCGACGTTGTCCACGCGGGCGGCACGCGGGCCCTCTCTCAGTCGAGAACGCAGGATGGCAAGCTGCTCCCGGCTGCCCATGGCCAAGATTTCCACGCTACCGTCGGGATTATTGCGCACCCCTCCGGCGATGGCCAGAATGTGCGCCTCACGTTCCACGAACCAGCGGAAACCGACGCCCTGCACGCGACCACGAACAATAAAGCGGCGGGCTTGAAGCGTGAGTTTTTCGGCGGATGTCATGCCAAAGGTGATTGTTTGTCATTTCGAGCCGGCTTTAGCCCGCGAGGAATCTGCCGTTTGCATACATTCATGGAAAGCAGATTTCTCACCGGCTCAAAGCCGGCTCGGAATGACCGAAAATTATAGGACGTTTGCGGCATGCCTGAACAGGCTACCGACGGGAGAGGAGGGTAGCGTCCGAATTTAACCACGAAGACACGACGGAATAAGAGGGAAACCGTAAAAGGTACCCCTTAGTGTAACTTCGTGGCCTTTGTGGTTTATGAAATTAGGACACCATCGACAGGAGAAGGAAGATCCGGGAGCCAAGCAGAGCCAGAAGAACCGGAAATGGGTCGAACAGGTGTTGGTTGGCTGAAGCAGGCTTTGACGCTGCCAATTTTGCCCTGTTAGACTCGTAACTTGCCAGCCCACTGCAATTCACGAAGTAACTAGAAGGGGAGTTGTGCGCGCACAGACCCGACATTCACTAAAAGAAGACCGGTTCAGCAGGACCACGATTCAGGTGGCCGAAAGGACCGCAGACTGGACGGTCGAACACAAATCGAAGCTCATCGTTGGCACACTCGTTGTAGTCGTGATTGTGGCCGCCGTTCTTGGTGGTTGGTACTACCTCAGCCAGCAAGACGAAAAAGCCAGTGTGCAACTGAGCCAAGCCATGCGCACGATGGATACGCAATTGCGGCCGCCGGGTGTGCCGCCGCAACCTGACTTCCCCAGTTTCGCTTCGGCGAACGAGCGCTCCACCGAGGCCAGGAAACAATTCCAGGCGATACTGGACAAGTATCCGCACACCCACACGGCGGATATCGCGCGCTACTTTCTGGGCGTGACCTCGGCCAATCTCGGCGACAATGCCGCTGCCGAGCGTCACTTGAACCCGGTGGCATCTTCGCACAATAAGAATTTGGCCGCCCTGGCCAAGTTTGCTTTAGCCTCCTTGTACCGCAAGGAAAGTAAGGACGCACAGGCCATCGCTTTGTACAAGCAATTGATTGACAAGCCAACTGACACGGTGGGAAAGGTGACGGCCCAACTGGAATTAGCATCCTTCTACCAATCGAAGCAGCAGCCTGCGGAAGCCAAGCGAATTTATGAGCAGATCCAGAAAGAGAATCCGGCGACTGAGGCGGCGAGCATCGCGTCTTCCAAGCTGGCGGAGTTGAAGTAGGCGGCAAGTAGCAGGCGGCAGGTCGCAGGCATCCGGTTGCAGATATCAGGCGCAAGGCGGACTGTCTTAAGAAGCAAATTTTCCAGAAAAATGGGGGACGTAGCACCGAGACCCCGCGACCTGATATGTAATCGCTTCAACGCTGAATAAAGAGCTTCACCCATTCCTCGGGCGTCGCTGGGGGTACAAATGTCGGCTGCAAATTGGCCACCACGTGCTCTTTGTGCCCCATACCAACGAGTGACGTCGTCACGCCCGGCGTGGAGCGGGAAAATTGAATTGCATTCCCCGCATCGTTTTTCATTCCCAGGATTTTCCCAATGAAATCTGGCAGTCCGTGCGTAAGCTGTCCCTGGTGGAGCGTGGCGCTGCCCATCACCGCAATGCCAAGCCGTGAAGCCGCGGTCAGCACCGACATTTTCTCCTTTGCATGCGTCTGGTTGGCGAGACCATAGGCTTCCGGCATGGCCAGATTGAACGGAAGCTGCACGAACCGGAAGTGATGGTGGTCGCCTCCAGCTTCCCGTGCTATATCGGCCGCTTCAAAAAGGTTGATGTAGTCCCGCGCGCCTTCGGCCACACGGAAAGCATTCCAGGTCGCGACTCCGTAGCAGCGAATCTTGCCTTCCTTGGTAGCTTTTTCCAGCACGATGAAAGCATCTTTCAAGCGGCGCCGGAAGACATCGTGCGGGACATCGGCGAGTTGCGATTCTGGATTGTGCACGTAAAACAGGTCGATCGTTTGGAGTCCCAGATTGTGACAGGAACGCTCGATCTGATTTTCCAGAAATCGGGGCGTCATGCAATGCATTCCGCCGGCCAGCTGCTTGGGATCGAGAATGCCGGGCTCGACATACTCGCACCTGAAGTATCCGCGCGGATCGGCGGGCATGTTGCCGTCAAACGAGAGATATCCCGCCTTGGTACAGACCAGGACTTCATCCCGCTGCAGTTCCCCGGCATCAATCAATTGCCTGAGTGCTGCGCCGATATTGCGCTCCGAGCGCTGGTGTCGGTAGTTAATAGCTGTATCCAGAACATTGATGCCGGAGTGCAGGGCGGTAAGGATGGCTTCCGTATAGGCAGAGTCGGTGACATCGTCAGGTTCGCCAAGATAAGTTCCCAAGCCAATCGAGGATAACCATAGCCCGCCACCGGAAACGCGCTCCGGGCGGCGGAAGTGTCCAGCATCACGCAACTGCGGGAAGCGGTCCCGATAGCGGGCAGTGCCTTCAATAGTGGCGGACCCGGCGAGCATAGGCGGACAGTGTATCAGCGAAGTTAACCAGCACCTCGTGGACGATTCCGTTTCGACGCAATCCTGCAGCCGAAACGGTACGCGTTTCGGTTACGTCCGTAACACTGCTTAGAGCTTTTGCGATGAATCCGCCGCGCGATTCTCAGACAATTTTATAGCGCCTGATTTTTCTGCCCAAGGGGTTCAATGCCTAGAGCTCGTGTTCATGCGTGTCTGCTTTTTTTGTTTGTATTCGCTAGTTCGGCTCTCGGCCAACAGTCGGGATCTGCTCGACCCGTTGGCGATCCCAAATCCGTGGCTGGGCAGGACCAAAGCTTGGCCGACGTGGCGCGCAAACTGCGGGACAAGAAACCCGTGGAAGTGAAAATGTCCGGCGAAGATGCGAAGGAACTCTTTCGTTCCGTGGACACGATCTTTACCTTTGCGGCTGAAGACACGGGATTCCCTCGGCACTCCACGGTCAAGCGTCAACTTGTGGCTCAGGCTGACGTTGAAAAGTTCACCCGCGAGCGGTTGGCCAAAGCAGAATCCACGCAACGCTTCTCGCGCACCGAGCTGACCATGAAGAAGTTCGGATTCCTGCCAAGGGATTTCAACATGAGCGAGTTCCTGGTCAAATCTAATGCACAGCGGATCGCGGGCTATTATGACGAGGAAAAGAAATCGATCTCCCTACTGAACTGGGTTCCGCTCGAACGCCAGCGGCCCATCCTGGCGCACGAATTGACACATGCCCTTCAGGACCAGAACTACGACCTGAAGAAATGGATAAAAGCAGGGCAGCCTGCCTCGCAGTCAGCGGACAAAAAAGAGGGGGCATCTGAAGTTGAAGACAGGGAGAGCACAATCGCACGGCGCGCTGTAGTGGAAGGTCAGGCCATGGTGGTTTATGTCGACTACCTGCTCTCGGCCTTTGGACGCAACATGCAGAACACACCGGGTGTGCTTTCCTGGATCGAGGATCCCGCGGTTACCGCCGTGATCGATAGCGAACTTCTTCATGATGCGCCGATGGTGCTTCGCGAGACCGGCACCTTTCCTTACCGCGAAGGTCTTATCTTTGAAGGTGAGCTTCTGGAAAAAGGTGGCAAGCGCATGGCCTTTGCGGGCGCGTTCGCGCGACCGCCGCGCAATACGCATGAAGTGCTGCAGCCGAAAGCCTACATTGATGGTGAGAAGCTGCAGTCGGTTCACATCCCTGACGTCCGGCAGGTGCTTGCAGATAAGTATGAGGTCTATGACTCTGGCGGTATCGGCGAGCTCGACGTCCGCGCGCTCTTGAAACAGTATGGCGAGAGAAAGATCGCCAACGATCTTTCCTCAGCTTGGCAGGGTGGAGCTTACATGGCGTTCAGGCGGGCAGGCAAAGAGGCTGCGTCCAGCGCCAGCACGGCAGATTTAGCACTCTTATATGTATCACGCTGGAAGACGTCGAAAGCGGCAGAGAGCTTCGCTGCTATCTATGCGGCAGCAGTCCAAAAACGTTATCCGAGCGCCACCATAAAACCGGCAGCACCCTGCTCGGGAACGTTGTGTCCTATTTCAGCGACGCAAGCCTCTACTGAAGAAGGCCCTGTGATTGTGGAGCAGTGGCCAGACAACACGGTAATCGTTTCCGAGAGCTTCGATACAACTACCGCCGCCAAGCTGCGGGACGCGGTGCGCCATGGCGACACTGAAATGCACGCTGCTGAGACGCATGCAGAAGACATGCAGCAGCGGGAGCTTAACTTCCGGCTCTATGACTTCCCCGCGTTTCAAGCGTTTCAGGCGGATCTGGGAGAGAGAATTGTGCACACGCTCGAGCAGAGAGCGCGACAGCGGTAAACCATAGTGGTTATCACTCTGCGCGTGAATAGCAGCCAGCACAGGTCAGCGTCTCTCCACAGACGTCGCTGCTCTGGGTGTTGCGCGACCCCCCTAGAACTCAACGGGACGAGGTTTGCCAGTTCTTGCCTGATATTCCTCTACTCTTAGTGTCGTGTCCCGTTAATTCACGTCATATCTCGGAGGCCGTCATCCTTCTATGAAAAGAGGCATGCCGTCCATGAGTGGCCTCCAGGCCGCGAAGGCACTACATTTTCAGCCGTGCCTTAAGGCGGAAAAACTGGCGCATGCGTGCAGCACCGTGGAAGAGCGGCCCTTCAGGGCCGCGAAAGCCATTCGGAATCAGTGACGGCTTTTAGCCGCTGTGGCAACGATTTGTCGCGCAGGCGCGTTTTTCCGCAGCCTGTTGAAAGGCGTGCCCTCCCAGGGGTGAGCCACTCCAATTAGTTTTTCCGCAACCTCGTTTGGGCACTCGGACTGAAGTAGCACCTGCAGATCTACAACGCTCCCAGCCATTTCACTGGCAGGTATGCTGCGAGCGCGCTTGCCAGGCGCTGGTCGGCGGTGATGAACTCACCCTTGATTGAGATCGCAAGCGCGACATAAAGGCTGTCGTAGACTGTGCGGCCAAAATTAAGAGCAATGGCCAGCGCTTCCGGCAGCAGACCCAAGGAGGGTACGGTCGCAATGCCACGCTCTTGCATGGAAGCGATGGCAGCCTCTGCTGATGGCCGGGACTGCCTTTCCTGGCGGACCGCTTTCCACAACACATTGCCAAATTCTGGCCAAAAGATATCGGGCACAATCAGGCGGATTTCGTTGGCCGTGTAGCTCTCCAGCAGCCGGAAGGCTTCGGGGATGAAACGCTCTTCTGCGGCGGGCAGGACCCATTTCGCCGCCACGCTCACATCGGGGATAAATGTGTTCACCGCTCCCGGTCCTCGCGCACCATTTCTTCAGCAGACGGGAAAGGGCCGGAGGCCAGGGGTCTCTGGGACGACAGCGCGCGCATCCTTTGCAGAAACTGACGACGCTTCCTGAGTTCCTCTGCTGTCGGAACATTCTCCTTGAGCAGCGCTATGACCTCGGCCGCAATCGACTTATGGTTGTGTCGCGCCTGTTTGCGCAAGGCATCGTACAGATCATCGGGAACGTTTTCCACGTAGAGCGTGGCCATAGGAGTTACCTATGGTGATTCTAGCATACCCATAGGAAGAAGGCTTGAAGGTAGTGTGTTAACTCAGTGTTGCTATGAGAGGAATTCCATCGAATCCGCCGATTTCCGCGACCGTCTTCGCTATTATAAGCCGCCCTTGACAGCAGCACGTATAATCGCTCAATTCCATACGGCGCTCCTATTCCTGCGAGGAGGGTCTAAGTGGCAGCACGCATCAGAACTCCCATCACCATCGCCATACCCCGGTCTCTAGCTGCTACTGCGATAGCATTGCTGCTCCTGCTGATTCTTTCGGTGCTTTCGGCAGCCAGCGAACGCCTTCCAGAATTGCTGCGCGATGGGCTACCGCATTTGCTACTGTTCGCGCAGGGAATCGCCGTTGGCGGCGTGCTCCTTTGGATTCTCGAGGGTATCATCCAGGAAGTATTGGGTCCGCTGGTCGCTGAGAGCATACGTGACGGGATTCAGCAGAGTTTAGATACCCTGCGCGAAACCATAAGCGTCGGTTTCGGCGGATTGGCAAATTCGCTTGCTCTAGAGGTACGACTATTCCCCGAAAAATGGAAGGGCCTCTCAGACGCGAACGTCATAACAGACCTGCTTTCCACGGTGAAGAGTCCCGAAGTTAAACAATTGTTATCGGAAGGAAAAGTCGAGGGAGCTATCGCAGCCTTAGACCATATCTACATAAGAGACCAAACGAGAACCGACGAAGAGCTTGCAGTGCTGTTGTTGTCAAAGGATGAGAAGGATTGGAACAAGGCACTTTCGATCATTACGGAACAAGACATTCGAGAGCCAAAGTATTTCCTGACCCTAGCATACCGATTCTGGTCTGCGGGACAGCTACCCCGCGCCATAGAAATGGGCGAGAAGGGGTTGCGCTGGGCTAAGGAAAACGACCCGGCGATGGTTCCCAAATTCACGAATAGTCTTGCTTACTACTACGCAGACGGTGACAAACCAGAGCATGAGGCGATAGCAAGGCAATATGCGAGAGAAGCTCGCGTGGCCCAACCGGACGAGATCAAAGCCATGGACACAGAGGCATTCGTCTTGGTTAGCTATGGGAAAACTCGGGAAGAGATACTCCAAGGCGTGAAGCTAGCCGAACAGGCCCGCGACAGCGGGGTTATTCCTTTTGAAGCGTTTGCCAAAACCATCACTAAGGCTAATCGACGCATTCAGACGCTGGAGAGGTGAACCAGCCTGCCACTATTTTCCTTGGTCAGGAATGAAGCATTTTCCTTGGTCAGGAATGAAGCATTTTCCTTGGTCAGGAATGAAGCATTTTCCTTGGTCAGGAATGAAGTATTTTCCTTGGTCAGGAATGAAGCACATCGGAAACGTCCTTTCCGTCACTAGATTGGATTCAACAGACTGCAATTGGATTCAACACCAGTGGCTGGGGGATGCATCCATGGGAGCGAGATTAGCCCAGCCGCCTGCGGTTGTCAATACTCCGTTGAGCACGAAGGTACTCCCGAGGTAATCATGTCCGTACGCCCTTTATTTTCAGTATTTATACCCACTCACAGCCGAACTGGTCGGCCCTTTCCAGCCCACCACGGGCGGGTTAGTGGAACCGCGCCGAATCCATTCCAGAGTGCTTCCCAGACATTCTGTCGGGTCCATTCCACATGAGAGTGACCCCTTGCATGGAGGCTGGCGTTACGGACCACATTAGGCCGCCATCATTTTCCAGCAACACACTGTTAAGGCACTACCGCCTTGTACCCTTCCTTGACACCCCTCCGTATGCCCTTTATTCTCTAAAGCTGCTCCCTTGGAAATTTGCGCCACTAGGCGTGCCCCGCGGGCCTTCGCGGTATCAGTAAGTTGGGAGCGCGGAGGTTCCCATGTTCATCGAAATCAGAGCATTGGAACTCCATCCCATTCATTTTGAGGAGGAGTTCGGGCCGGGTGAGATCGATTTGGGGGAGGATATCCGCCAGCGCGGTTCCCTAAAAGCTAACGGGCGCGCGGACTTGGTCGAAGAACATCACGGTAAGCGCCAGAGAATAGAAGACATACGGCTTCAGGGGAGTT
>WNFB01001363.1_pt1 | contig 20751 bp, 24 predicted proteins | sample 5400501 | NCBI WGS metagenome assembly WNFB01 (sample SAMN13153341, study PRJNA577476) | soil metagenome | isolation source: 200 cm saprolite under Douglas fir tree site 2 hole 1 | place: USA:California | collected 2015-04-18 | reverse complement strand
ATTACGAAGACCAAGCCGATAAGGCGGAAAATCTGAATCCCGATGAGTATCCTCGCGTATCTCACCGTTCTCGGCAGCCTCTCCGTCATCGAAGTCTGGGGCTTACCTTCCATCTGCTCGCCATCGATGGCAGGAGTATATAACGACAAGACGCTCCCGCGCTGCTCCCGCTACGTCTCATATCCACCCGACATCTACTTTCGTACTTAGTTCTCTGCGGATATCGCATCATTCGTATCGATGAAAAGTCCTCGCGATCGTCGAGGAGTGTGCGCGCGCCGTCGTCTCAGCGACGCTCAGCTCACGCTAACGGTCGTGCGGGCCGTCGCGTACAGGAAATTGGGGTCGGGCTGCGAGCCGTTGAACGTCGCCCTCCAGTCGTAGAACTCGACCTGGACGGGGAAGCTGCCGGCCGCCCTCGGCCGGATCAGCAAATCGAAGCGCCGCGCCGAGCTCAGGGGCCCCACGGGAAGAGGCAACGACGCGCCGGGTTGAATCTGGAATGGAACCGAGAACTGGGCGTTGCACCCCTGATACCCCAGAGGTCGGCCGTCCATCGCGATGATTTCCAAGTCCAACTTCCCCTGATCCTGCGGACTGCCGAACCGGTATTGCTTGAGTGTGTACCCCGTATTCTCGACCCGAAGAAGGATCGTGTCGTTTACCTTCGCCGTCACCCCGACCGCGGGGAAGTCGAGACTTACGGGGGTCCGGGGCAAGCGGCAACCCTGTCGGTCGACCTGGGCCACGCCCATCTGCCCGTTTACGCCCGCCACGAAGAAGACGTCCGGGCAGAAATCGTTCAGGAAACCATCCTGGGTGAAGTTTTGGGGGGCGACGGGGTTTTCCGGGTCGCACTCCTGCATGAACGCGTTGTGGTCGAGCTCCGTCCATCGGGTGTCGATCTCGCCTCCAAGCAGCCACTGCTCGACGTCGTAGCGGACGATGTCGTTCTGGCGACGGACGAAGCCTGGCCCTCCGTCGGGGTAGGGCGGGTCCGGCCCCGCCACCCCGGTCGGCCTGGGGGGGTCGATGATGAGGAGCCCGAACAGACCTCGGATGAAGTGGAGGACGGTGTTCTTATGACAGTGGTAGAAGTACGTCCCCGCGCAGCCGGCTCGCCACTGGTACGTGAAATCGCCCAGCTCAAGGGATAGCTTCCCGACCCCGTCGTTCATCGTCGAAGGTTCAATCCCGTGCCAGTGGATTGTGTGGGTGTCCCCACTCGCCCCGACCTGTGCGTGGATGACATCCCCCTCGCACACCCGGATCCTCTTCGAGGGAAAGGTCTCCCCACCTTTGTCGTCATTGGGGTCCCCGATTATCCACATCGGCACCGTCCCTCCGTTGGGGATTTTGAGATCGAAGTCGACCAGCAATTCCCTGCTGAGATGGCGGATGACGGTCTTTCCGGGTGCGTTCGGGCTCTTGTCCCCCTCCCTGATGTTCAAGTCCCCCTTGATCGGATCGATGGGGCCCCCGTCGAATTCCGGAGGGCAGACATGCTTGTTGAATGCCGCTCTCTCGTCCGGCGCTACCGGCCTACGGGGAACGATTGTAATGGTCAAGCTCTCAATCCTTCATCCCACTAGTGGTCGCCTTGGCCGTGGCGCTTCAGGAACGGGAAGAAGTTTTGGTCATGGGAATTACCGCCCGAGGGTCCTGTCGATCCCCCGGTCTTCGGTGTTGGGAAGTCGAGATCCAAGTCGCCGGTGAGGTCCCAATCGGTCACGAGCCCCTGGGGGTAGTTGCCGCCCGCCGCGGTTTGGGACATCTCCGTGTGGCAGTGCATTGGATACCGGAGCGGGGACTGGGCGACGCCTCCCAGCACCATTGCGAGCTCGGTCGGGAGGAGGTCGCGCAGAGGCTTCGCCGGATCGCCAGGGATATCCGGAGGGCGGATGAACGGAAGCAGCCAATCCACACGGTCCATCGGCTTCGTGGTCCACGTGTCGATCAGGAAGACGTTCCCCTGGACGACGTTGTTTACGGAGAGGACGTAGACGTGGTTGCCGTGAATGTGCGGCGAGTGGCTAACCAGGCCGGCGTTCAGGATGCGGATTAGGTGTGGCTGGCCGATCCTCCCGCTCGGGACGATCGTGTGGTTATGGGCGGCAAAAGCTCCGGAATCGCCGTTTATCGTGAAATATCGGGGCTTGAACTGACCGGGAGTTACGAGAAAGGCAGCAATTTGCTTCGGGTCAACGCCACTCTGCGCCATCTGGTTAACGGCTGGATCGACCTGGTGGAAGAGCCAGATTCGCGTACGCTCGCGCTTCCAGGGCTCGCCGGGGAATTGCGCCGTGGTCCCTAGGCTATTGAACAAGCTCTGGACGCTCGTGGTCGGATTGCTGTAGGGCGTGTTTCCTGTCGCGGGCTGGACGGTCAGAGCGCCGTGCAGGCCAAGCACCCGGTTCGCAGGGTCGTTTAGCGGATCGAGGTACATGTACGTGCCGGCCTTGTCCGCGGAAATCGGAATACTGAGCTTGGTTGTCGCTCCAGGGGGAATCGGGGGGCCAGCGAACAGGCCAGGGATGGCAAACGCGTGTTCCTGGGGAAGGTTGTTCGTAATCTCTATCGTAAGGGGGACTCCCGCTGTCGCTTCCAGGACGGGGCCGGGGACGTGAGGAAGCTGGGAGGGATTCCGAACGCTATCGAGGTCTTCGAAGGCCCACATGTAGACCTGTTTCCCGTCGACCATCTCGAAGAGCGCTTCTGTAATCGAGAGACGGTAGACGGCCGAAGACGTCGTGGTTTGTGCGAGAGCCTGAACCCAACGCCACTGCACCTGTGTGCCCACGGCCAAAGCACCCAAACCGAACGCGAAGTATTTGATCATCGTCCGTCTGCTCAACACCCAATCTTTCCACACATCGCCATCGCGAGGAGCCTGGGGGAGGCGATCTGTCGGCGCCGCATCGAGCCGTCGAACCTCACCGCGGCGAATCGCCCGTTTCAAAGGGCTATGGGAAATGCTAGGCTTCTTCAGCAGAGTTGTTGCCTCAGTCCAGCTGAGCAGGCGCGAAGGATATTAAATTATTTTCAGTGGAGGCGAGATGAACCCTCGGTCCTCGTAGTCGGAGTGGGTTAGCCGGCGCTTTTTTTGCGCATGAGCCCATATCGCCAGTATCGGGGCCAGGATCTTCAGGCTGGGACCTCGCCTGTACTCCCACGCTGTCACGAGCGAGGATTTCTAATGTCTTCTTTCCGTCACTTCTTCATGCTCTATGGCGATGACTACTCCGATCACGATTCTTGGGTCCGCATTACCCGTTATCGAAACTCCAAACTGATCTCTGATGGAGACCCACTTGCGATGAACCTGCGCTACCTGTACCTTATCGATTTCCATCCTGTAATCGTGCTCAACGAAGTTTCCGAAGATGCGCATGTAATCGACCCCATTCCGTTCAACCCAATACTCGCTCCCGATCAATTTGACAAGCTTCTTCTTCATGATGCCGACCAGATTTCCGGAGGGGTCGTAGATGTCGAATTCTCTGCGAATCGAGAGAAGCTTGCCGTTCAGGTGCATTATCTCGGAGTTGTTCGCGTCGAGCACCGTGAACTTTGCAGGGAATTGGAGGAAGTTCCCGTCTCCCTCGCCGAGCTTCGTCCCGTCGCGAGTTGTGAAATCGTAGTGTTCGCGAATTGAAAGTATTTTCTTTGTCATGACGAAGTCTTTGGTGGAGAGTAGGATGTTGGGAAATGCTGAGGGGGGACTCCCCCCTCGCCCCCCTTCCGTCGTGCTCAGGTTCGAGAAGCCGGTTGGTTTTCCGCACGAGACGCAGAACCTTGCGTCCTCAGAGATAGCGGTCCCACAATACTGGCATCTGGCCAAGTGGAGGTCCAGATTCCCTTTCTCTGATAGGCTTTTCGAATCGAAACCCTTCAGGGACAGCAGTTTCCGCTCCGATAGACGCCCGAGTTAGCCGCGGGATCGGCTCAGCGCCACGTCGAGGTAGAGTTTTCGCAGGCGGCTGATAACAGCGGTCACGCCGGCCACGAAGAGCGAGAGAACCACGGAAAGAAATGGCACTCCTTTGATGCAGACGTCGCTTATCCCGAGATACGACTTGCAGCCCAACTCTACTGCTGCCGGAGCGCTGAGATATCCCAGCAGGCCGAAGAGCGCGCTGCCCAGGGAGACGAGCTGGACCAGGGCCAGAATCGTCTCAACGATGTCAACCTCGGTTGTCCGTCGTGAATGCAATTGGCCAGCTTCGAGCTCGCGGTTCCTAAAATGGATTTGCGGTTCCGGTTGACGGGCGCGATGATATGCCCGCGAAGAGTTGAAGGAAAGGATTCAACGCCACCCGCGAAAGGAGGTCGTAGCCTCAGGGAGAGCATCCGGGCTTCGGCTGCGGTTGTGTGCCCCCTACGTTCCCAGGAGCTGAGAGGTACGCGCCAAACCACTTCACAGGACCGCGCTACTTCGCCTGCTCGCCCTGTTCGACGGTGCGCGCGATCACGTAAGTCCTGATCAGTGCAGTCCCCGCGGAGAGCATGACGAAACCAATCACGGCGGAGAGGAGAGCAGCGACAACGGCCTGGGCGGGAGGAGAGATCAGGGAGACGGAGGCGAGGAAGAAGTAGACTGATACCGCTATCAGCCCGACCCCCGCCCAGAGTGAAGTGCTCGCGTATCTCCTTGGCATGCTATCTTTCACCTTCCAGGCGTCGAGCGTATAAAACTCCTTGTTGGAGTGAAACTACTCAACCCCAGAGCAACCGGATCACCTGTCTGATGATGTCCTGCCCCTGGACGACGTATGAGTCCACAGTCCTCACGAAGTTGCGCGCGGTCGCTTCAAGGTCCCCCGCTCCAGCACCCTGTACCCCGTGAAGGCCGAAGATTGACAGAAGGTTGTCCCACAGACCCTGGGGGCTGACCACGAAGAGGGAGAGGGACGAGACGGAGACGACGCAGACGATCGAGACGCTGAGCCAGCCCCACCCCGCGGCGGGCCTCACCCGAGCCTGCCTTCTGAGTTTTTTCGCGATGTCCTCCACCTCGTTGAGAGCCATTTTCACGGCGTCCTCGTATGTCAGCGTGAAGTACATTATGATCGGTTCGAGGACCTGACGCATCGCCCAGATCAGCGCCCCCGCGACCCCGATCGAGACGAAGACGAGCCCGAAGCGGCTTTCCAGGTAGAGGGAGGAGAGCGTCGAGAGGGGCTCCGGGAGGAGCTTTGTCTGGAGCGTTAGCGTCGTCACGATCGCAGAAACAGCTACGGCGAGCGCCACAGCGGCGAGGAGTGGGAGGACGAGCTCGAGCGACGTGCTCAGGAGCTGGTACCCGAGTGGCCCCTGCCCCTCCACGAGGGCCGGTCGCCCGCCTAGGAGCTTCGCCGCCCTCGCATAGTTGAAGCCGATCAACGCCATGAAGGTGGCGAGGATGACAAGCGAGACGCTACCCGTGAGGCCGAGCGCTGTTCCGGAGAACCCGGACTCGCCGAGCGCGGCGGCGGCCAGGAAGAATGAAGCGGTCAGAAGCGTGACCAGGGCGGAAGGTCTGAACCTGACCACGGCCAGAATAGAGAGGGCGAGGAGGACCCAGGGGAGCAGCTGGACCAGCTCGGTGATCCCCGCTCCGAAGGAAGCGAGCTGAGGACTGAACTGTCCCGGGTTCGCGGCGACGGATGAGGAGAAGAAGAGCTGAAGAGCGATCGCCGGAAGCGAGAGCGCATAGTAGATGATCGCCTCCCTGCTCGCATATTTCTTCGAGGCTGTCGCCTTCAAGAACCGCCCCTCCTCCTCATCTCCTCGACGCGAGCGACAAGCTTCGGGAAGAAGTCGCTCGGCCCCACGTCGAGGACCCGGATTCCGAGCTTGGCGGCCTCCCTCACGATTCTCTTCCTCGTCCGCCACTGGTACGTCGCGTTTATCGAGTATATCGTCTTGTCGAGTCCCGTGAGGCCGTGGGCCTCGAAGAGCGGGGTGAACGGTGATATGACTATCACCTCGTGCTTCATCCCCACGAGTTGCTTCAGGGCGGCGAGGTCGACCTCGGACTCCATGTCGGTGATCACGATGAAGAGTGTCCTTCCCTTCACCCTCCCGAGCGCGAGCGAGCGCTTGACCCCCATGCTGAGCTTCTGAGCCTGGGATGGCGTGGTCCTGACTGAGCTCAGCCTGCTCATGATCCTCGTCGTCTGCAGCCTCCCCTTAGCGATCGGGATGACCTCCGCCGAGTCTTTCCCCCCGATGAGTGTCAGCCCAACGAGGTCTCCCCTCCTCGTAAGGTAGGCCACAAGAGATGTGACTGCCCTCGCCGCATAGTCGAGCTTCGTCACTCCGGCCTCCCCGTAAGCCATCGTCTCGGTGATATCGAGGAGGAGCATCACGTTGAGCTGCGTCTCCGCGTGCGTCTCCTTCAGCATCAGCTCCCCCGTCCTAGCCGTGGAGGACCACTCTATCCTCTTGAAGGGGTCACCCGGCTCGTACTTCCGGATGTCGGCGAAATCCATGCCCTCCCCCTTTCTCCTCGACGTGATGCTTCCGCCGTACGCTGAGATCATCATCGCGGTGAGAGCTCCGCGCGCGATCTCGTCCCCGCTCGGGGTCACGTCGATGAAGTCGGGCGCGGGGATTCTCCTCTCGTAGTAGAAGAGCCCCGCGATATCCCGTGTGACCAGGCTGACCGTGCCAAAGGAATGCGAGCCCACCGAGGTCGGCGTCATCGCGTAGACCATCCTGGAGTACCCCTTGGCTGGAATGGCGAGGACCACTGCGTTCGAGCCCACCTTCAGTCGGAAGAGGGGCGGGTATGGGTCCACCACTTCAGCGTTGAACCTGATGAATGTCCTGTTCACGAACGAGACCGTCACCTCGACTTCGCTCCCCTCGGCGATCCGTTTCGTGTACGCCCTCCTGACCTCGAGGAGGTCCAGCGCCTTGGTCTTGATCTGCAGCACCAGCTTCGAGACATAGTAGTAGAGGAAGAGGCCGATTCCGGCCAGCAGGAGGGCGAAGGTGGACCCCACGACGGCTACGAGACCCAGGGTGATGAAGACCGCGGAGAGCAGGAGGACCGTGTTACCCCGCGGCGTCCTCTTGAAGACCAATCAGGGGACCTTTACGCCCTTCATGATGTCATCGACTACTGACTTCTGTGTCACCCCGTCCAGGAGCGCCTCCTGGGTTAGAATGAGCCGGTGGGCGAGGACGTGCGGTGCCACACGTTTGACGTCATCCGGAATGACGTAAGCCCTCCCCTCAATCATCGCCACGGCCGCGGAGGCGCCCTGCAGGGATGTCGCCGCCCTCGGGGAGCCTCCGAGTTTCACGAACCTGTGCGCCCTCGTACTCTCGACGATATCTGTTATGTAGCCCCTGATTGTCTCGTCGATGTTCACGCTCCAGATGCCGTTCATGAAGCCCTCCACCGTCCCTCCGTCGACGACGGGCTTGATGTTCCACTCCGCAACTCCCTTCATGTTCCTGAGTATCGCAAGAGTCTCCTCCCTCGTGGGGTAACCGATCTCTATCCTCATCAGGAACCTGTCCACCTGCGCCTCGGGGAGCGGGTAAGTCCCCTCGAACTCAATCGGGTTCTGGGTCGCGAGCACCATGAAGGGGGAGGGGAGCTTCAGCGTCGTCCCCTCGATCGTTACCTGCTTCTCCTGCATCGCCTCGAGGAGGGCGGACTGCGTCTTCGGAGACGCCCTGTTTATTTCATCGGCGAGGATTATGTTTCCGAAGATCGGCCCCTTTCTGAGTTTGAAGTCGCTCTCCTTCTGGTCGTAGATGTACGTCCCGATTATGTCCGAGGGGAGAAGGTCGGGTGTGAACTGGATTCTCTCAAACTGAAGACTCAGTGAGCTCGCCACCGCCTTTGCTATCGTGGTCTTCGCCACGCCGGGGACTCCTTCCAGGAGGACATGCCCCCCCGCGATGAGGCACGCCTCGATCATCTTCAGCTCCTCCCTCTTCCCGATGATGACTTTGCCGACTTCGCCGATCACCTTCTCGGAGAAGAGCTTCACCTGACCGTCCCCGGTGCTCAATCGCCTACCTCGCTGAACCTGGAGAGCATATAAGCCTCAGCGCCCCCGGACCGCATACTCCACCTTCTCCTTCATCTCTGCGCTCCCCGTGATCGTCATCCCGAGCTGGTTCAGCGTCTCCTCGGCTCTGGCCGTGAGCCTGGAGACGTGCGACTTCCACCTGAAGACGGGAGGGAAGAGGAACCTGCGCTTCCCATTGGCGTACTCGTACATCCTGCGAAGGTCGGCGAAGAGCTTGAACGTCTCTCCCGCCCTCTCTCCGAAGCGCGTCTGGAGCTCCTCGAGGCTCACCGAAGAGACGCCAAACCCGAACTCCTTCGTCATGATGTCATCGAAGACCTCGTACAGCCTGGCGAGCGTGGCAACGTAGAAGCTCTTGTTCCGCGAAGTGGTGAGGAAATCGATCCTCGATCTGGACTCTGCCACAATCGACCTCTCCACGCTCGGGATAGGCTGGTCGTCCTTCCCCTTCATTTCGGGGGCAAACCACCTTCTGACCGCCCCATAAACCGAGAGGAGGAGAAGCATCGCGATTCCTACTCGTGCGAGGGCTTCTGGGATTGAGATACCGAAGTTCTGGAAGAACCCCTGGGCCTGCGCGGGGAGGCTCCCGTAGTATGTGTTCAGCCCGGAGAGGAGCTGCGCGAGGACGTACGCGACGATGGGGCCGACGGGTATTCCGAGAGAGAATTTCGGGGCGGCCGACCTGTAGTGGTAGTTGTCGTACAGGACGGTCTGGCTCTTGTTCGAACGGGTGACCCAGTCGACCATGCTGCCGACGAACCCCTTTTCGTTCGCGCTCTGGTTGTACCCGAAGAGGTAATTCGTGAAGGGGGCTGAATCTGTTATCAGAACCGTCCTGGAACCCGCCGCGTTCGTTCCCGTAGCGACGACCGTCCTTGCTCCGAGCCGTGAATCCAGCGCGTCGAAGGAATTGGCGGAGGAGCTCGCGACCGGCCGAAGGACGGAGCCGGAGTTGGCCTGTATGGGAGACGCTATGTCGATCACGCCCGTTTCGGTTGTCGCTCCGAGCTTGAGAGTCACGGTGAAGATCCTCTGGTCCTTGAAGGGCGACGACCTGTCAACAATCGCCGCTCCGGAGACGGTCGCCCCGTAAACGGTGCCGAGGAAAGCCGCGTTTGTCGTGTTGCCCTCCGCGAGCAGGATTGAGAGTTGGCCGCTCTGATAGCGGGCCCTGATCGACTGCACCTCCCCCTGGCTGAGCTGGAGGTCCGCCCCGAGCAGCATAAAGACCGATTTCCCGTTTAAGAGGAGACGCTGCTCGGTCTGGGTGTCGTTCACCAGGACGACGTGGTAACCCGACTGCTTCAGGGAGGAGAGGAACTGCGAGGCGCCTCCCTGAGTCGTGTCGCTGGGGCTTGTCGTTCCGACGCCGCTCCCCGCCTCGACGCCGATCGTCGAGGGAGAGTAGATTATCGCGATAAGTGCGACGAAACCCATGACGTAGATGAAGGACCGAAGCTTCAAGGGGCCTTCTCTACCGATTCCCCTTCGCGCTCCGCCAGTGTTGCGTCGCTAGGGGTTACCTCCTTCCCGGAGAAGACCGCCTTCTCGTACAGCGACGAGATGGTCCCGATGTGCTCCCCCTCCGGCCTTTCAGAGCACTTTGAAGAGAACTCCCTGTGCGTCTCGTGCCTTAACTTCGGGACGCCTCTCCCCCTCATCAGCCTGACCGACTTGCGGAAGATGGCGATGACCCTCTCCTTCGGGGTATTCGGGACGAGGCCCAGGTCTGGCTCGAGATCTCCAACTTCACCCACGGCCGGAAATCTCTGCGAGCCGAGAAGCCTTCCGAACCTGTGCCGCGAGAGGAAGACTCCGATGATCGCTGCGGCCACCAGGAGGGGAAACGCGAAATCGGTCGGGTTCACGGCCGGCAGGGAGACGCCGCCACCCACCGAACCGAAGGTCGGTGTCGATATCGTCGGAAGGCCAAGCTTGTTCAGGTTGATCCCCGGTGGAGTGATCGGAGGGATGCTTTTCTGCCCCTGTACATTCTGCGTCGGCTGTCCAGCCTCCCCGAGGAGACTGCTCGCTAACGCGGGGTCGACGTACTGCAGGAGGTTCGCCAAGGCATTCAGGTCGACGGGGATCCGCGACGGGCTTTCGTTGCGGAGGTTTGAAGGGACACCGTTCGGGGACGGGTTGTTCGCTCCCAGGAGCGCGGAGAGAAGTTGAGGGTCGACTGTGAGGCCATTCTTTCCCGCGCTGATGCTCTGAAGGAGTGCCTTCATCGAAGCAGACATGTTTGGATTATTGGAATCAGCCTTGAGTTGCAAGATTGTTGAGGAGGCCCCCGCGTTATCTCCGCTGCTCACCTGCGAATTCAATTGCTGCAGCAGTTGCTGGATGCTCGAATCGTTCGTGTTCTGGCCGAGCGCCGTGAGGGCCGTTGCGACCTGCTGCGGGGTCAGGGTCGGATTTGGGGTGAGGTTCCCCGAGTTCGAGTCGTCGGCGGCGAAGACGGTGGCAACCGGCGAAAGTAGCACAAATCCCAGGAGGCCAAGAGCGATTAGAAGCTTGAATCCTCGAGTCATTCTTTGGTTTTGGGTCCGTTCAGGATTTTAACCTTTGGGAGTTCAAATCCATGTCCCGAGGAATTTGGTGGGTCGGTGCGCACCTGACGGACTCACCCGGTTCGCCAGAAGCGCGAGGGATGGCCAAGGCGCAACTGGGACGAAGGTGTAGATGCGTGAGATCAACTCCACTCGCATCACGGGCGCTCCAAAACCGACACGTGCAATGACATGCAGCCCAATTCGGACTAACCTACCCGTCAGCGAATTCCTTCCTTCTTTCCTTCCCGAATTATCGTCACACCGGCCGGAGTGCTGTCTGATAGATGTGCTTATGTCTGAGATAATCATGATTCTCCGTTGAACACCGAATTGTCCGAGGACGTAGTTGTGGGGAAGCGTTACACTGTCGTAATCAAGTCGATCAGGAAGAAGTTGAAGATCGAGGAGGGGGAGAGAGTCTCGATTAAGGTGCGGGGGAATGAAATTGTGATGGAGCCGCTTGCAAAGGATCCCTATGCGACTCTAGCCCGACTGATTGGTGAACCGAACGACGAGAGGAGGGATGAGCGAAAAGCGGAGGAGCTGCTGAAGAAACTTGCCGGCGGTTGATACCGAAATGCTGTTCGCCCTTGATCCAAGGGATAAGAAGCACAAGCGCGCCATCGGCCTTCTGACCTCAAGGCAGGACCTCTTCGTTCCCGATACCGCAACCTTTGAGTTTCAGATGGTCATGCGGGCGAGGGGCTGACGCGCATTCGAAATCAAAGAACTCGCGCAAAGCATCCACGTCATTCTCCTGGAACGCGGTGTTCCAGAGGTGAGAACCATGGACTCCGCACTTATCGCACAGCAGTGCAGCCTCGAGTCGGATCACAAGCTCACGTTCTTTCGACAGCCTTGTCGCCGCCTCTGCACTCTCGCTGGATTCTACCATATTTTCAGACGACGCCTCCTTTGACCTGGTGCCTGGCCTCAGCAGAATCCCTCTGACTTAGTCCGCGGCGGCGGCGGCGACCGCACCCTTCGTCCCTCTTCACGAGCGGTTGGCCACTTGTTATGGATACTCCCGGAAGGCGGGACCGCACTGATAGATAGGGCGACGGGACTCGTCGAGGTGCCGCACCGGGCAGAGGGTGAGCGGTGACGAGGCCGTCATAGCAGGCTGGGTTGCGGTGGCGGAGCCAGAAGCTCCACCGACCAACTGCTCCCGCCGCCAGGGAGAATAGCTTCTCAGGGGTATTCGCTACCTGGCCAAGCCAAATGCCCCTTCACAGCACGAGATGAGACTACCGCTATTATCGCCACGATTGCCCCTGCTTCCACCACCCTTCTTGGGCGGTCTTGCGTCCAAGGGCCTCTCGCATCTTACGCGGTCTGAGAGTCTTATTGGTGACCCCTTCCCTAAGATTCGTGAATTCTCATTCCATTTTCTGGGTTTTTTTCACCGTGGTGCGGCCCGCCCTACTCGGGGCATCACTTCCACGACCCGGGACTCTCCTTTGCGTCGAGATGGGTCGTTCTATCCTTTCGAACAGGATGGTCTGATTCCGATTTCGAGAAAGATGCTTAAAGGGGTTCTATGCATTATCATATGTTGGCTAGTAGAAGGCCCGTGCTGGTGGGCGACATCGTCGCCGCGCTCCTGGAAAACGGGGGGATAAGGTCCACGACCCTCCCTGTCCTTTACCTCTGGAAAGACTCGGGAAGAGTGGTTCGGAGGATCGAGATCAAGACCCTCGAGGAATTCCTCAGCCTCTTCGGGGTAGGGACCTATCAGGTGTACATCGAGAACCCCGAGATCGATTACGTCGACTCCAAGAGGTTCAGAGTCAACTCGCTCTCCATAGTAACGAGATACCTAGGCGATGGCAAGTGGTCGGAACCCGTGTTACAGACCGACGAGGAAGAGGTGACGCGCGACTTCTCCCGGGACTTCAAGGCGAAGGCAACGCGAAGGGCCGCGAGGATCGCGGGGAAGGTTCAGGGTACTCTGACCATACTGTCAATCCTGTACGAGGCTTACAAGATAATCCGGGGGATCAGGGGCTGAGTTCCGGCTCTATCTCCGCTCTCAGCCTGTCAAGGGCCTGGAATGCCTTCGCTAGGGTGCCCTTGTTAACCTCGTAGTATCTGCCGATCTTCCCCTTAGAGCGTGGCTCCCTCAGCATCTCGTATCGGGAGGCGACTATTCCGTTCTTCTCCAGAACTGCTAGGTGATACGAGACCGTCGCCCTGTCCAGCTTTGTCTCGCCGGCTAGTTCGCTTATGTTCTTCTTCCCCCTCTGGAGGATCCTGACCATGCGAAGCCGCTCTTCCTGTATCAGGGCTCTCGCAAGCTCAAGATCACGAATCGCACCTCTCTTGCTCAAATCCGCATCTTCACCCCAACCTAAACCCATGGGCGTTTATAATCGTATGCACAAATTTCATCATGTGCGGTGATTGTCCTCACGTACTTAAAATGACTGTGGATGCGGAATCCATCCATCTGGTCCGAGAACGTTGATCGCAGAGCTCCCAGCCTTAGCGGACGTGCCACTCGTTTCGGACCCCCCGGAGGAGGGGTGGCTGGTTTGCAAACCTCCACGTAGGGGGGCGACGCGAACCAGAGGCGCGGTTAAGGGAACGCGATTCCTTTCCTTGCCTCTTCCGTTCGCTCGGCGAAGGCCTTCGCCCGAAGGTTGTAGAAGAAGTCGGTGCTCATCTCCCCGAATTCCACCAGAAGGTACTCGTCCCCGAGAAGCGGTATGTGACGCTCGGCCTCCCCTCCCTTGCGGGCACGGTTTCGATGAGCGATTCGGAATTCAGCGGCATCCGAAGGCTCCTCCTCGCCACCGTCGATACACATTGAACGCGGATCACGCGATGTTCCTGATGGAAGTCACCTCGACGCCGTGGGACTTCAGCTCGGCTCGTATCACCCTCAATGCGGCGGGGGCGTTCATCGTGTCGCCGTGAACAGACACGCTCTTGGCAGGAATCTCCAGCTCCTTCCCCTCGGTCGTCTTGACCTTTCCCGAGTCCAGGTACCTTACCAGCCTCTCGGCTGTCTCTCTGGGGTCCGGCTCGTGCATGAACTGATCTCTCCGCACCACCAGCGCCCCATCGGGGCCGTAGTCCATGTCGACGTACATCTCGCCGACGACCTTGACTCCCATCGAGTCGGCGACCTCCGCCGCCCTGTTCGGGACGGGCATGAACCAGTAGAGGTTCCTGTCCAGGTCGAGAATCGCCTCCGAGACCGCCCGAGCCAGCTCCTCCTCCTTCCTCAGGACAGTGTAGAAAGCACCATGCGGCTTCACGTGCTGCAACTTCATGTCGCGCGTTTCCAGGAACGCCTTCAGCGCCCCCGTCTGATACAGCAGGTAGGCCCTCGCCTCCTCCGGTGTGATTTTCATCTCCCTCCTTCCGAATCCCATCAGGTCGGGGAGGCCTGGATGCGCCCCTACCCCCACTCCGTGGTTCTTCGCGAGCGCGACCGTCCGCGCCATCGTGACGGGGTCTCCGCCATGGAATCCACAGCCGACGTTCGACGAGGTGATGAGGGGCATGACCTCCTCGTCGTGGCCCACCTTGAAATTCCCGAAACTCTCTCCCATATCGCAGTTGATATCTATCTTCCGCACTGCAGGGCTCGAGAGAAAGAACCCGCGTTCTTATTCATGCTGCCTGAAGAAGAATCCTCCCCCCCAGCTAGTCTTATTAGGCCAGACCGAGCCGTTTCGACGGATGAAGTTCGGGCTGATCTATTCTTTCCAGGTCCCGCCTGGCTCGGGCGCAACACACGCGCAGCTTTGGAGAGACGCCCTGCGCGAGGCCGACCTCGCCGAAAAGCTGGGGTACGACTCGATCACACTCGTTGAGCATCACTTCCTTGACGACGGGATGAACCCATCACTCTTCGTGAGTGCAGCTGCGATCGCCGCGAGGACAGAGCACGTGAAGGTCGGTACTTCTTGTTACCTTCTGCCCCTACACCATCCGATCGAGACGGCGGAGAACGCGGCCGTCCTCGACAACATCTCGCAGGGGCGGCTGATCATGGGCGTCGCGGCAGCCTACCGTGAAGAGGAGTTCAAGGGATTCGGAATCTCCCGGGGGGAGAGAGGGCCGAGGATGGACGAGTACCTGCAGATACTCAGGGAGGCCTGGACGAAAGACGCTTTCTCGTTCAAGGGTAGGTTCTATTCGTGCAAGAACCTCTCCGTGACACCGAAGCCGGTCCAGCGGCCGATCCCGATGTGGTTCGGCGCTTCGGGGCAGGCGGGCCTCAGGAGGGCTGCTCGCCAGGGCCTTCCGCTCGTCGGCTCCAACAGGCACCACGTCTCCGAGCTGGAGCGGCACTATTCCACCTACCGCAAGTACCTCCGGCGCTACGGAAAGCGGGTATCTGAGGTTCCTCTCCTCAGGAATGTCTACGTGGCCGAATCCGACGGGAAGGCGGTGGAGGAATCCGCGAATTCGATGATGGCCGTCCTCGCAGGGTTGTACGGGAGGTGGGCGAGATGGAGAAAGATGGTCGACGACAAGGGAAGGTCGCCAGACGACCCCGCCTTCCACTCCTTCGAGTCTCACAGGGAGAAGTGTATCGTGGGGAGCACAAGGACCGCTGCAGACCAGGTCGAGATGTACTCGAAGCGCCTCGGCGTCAACCACCTGCTCTGCTGGACCGCCCTCCCTGGCATGCCCCACGAAAAGGTCGAGAAATCGATCAGGCTCTTCGCGAAAGACGTGGTGCCCTCCTTCCGCTGACGACATCCAAAAAAATGGACGTGTGGTTTATCTACGATAGAAGTACCGTGAGTTGTGGTGGCCGGCCTGGCGAGCGAGAAACGGTCCCTGGAGGTTCTGAGGGGAGGCGTTGAAACGACGGTTCAGGATTATCCCGGCCGCCTCGGCTACTGGGACATCGGCATCCCGCCCTCTGGTCCTCTCGATGACTACAGCCTAAGGGTCGCGAACCTCCTCGTCGGAAACGCTCCCGGTGAGGCTGCTCTCGAGGTGACGGCAGGGATGTTCTCCGTGAAGGCGAGAAGCGACCTCGTCCTCGCTATCACGGGGGCCGACATGCAGCCGACCTTGGGGGAAAGGCACGTCCCGATGTGGGAGAGCTTCCCAGCGAAGGAGGGAGAGGTCCTCAGTCTTAGAATCGCGGGGACGACCGGCTTCAGGGCGTATATCGCGGTCGCCGGAGGGATAGACGTCCCCTCCTACCTCGGCAGCAGGTCGACCTTCGCGGCCGGGGGGTTCGGCGGCTTTGAGGGGAGGGTGCTGAAGCCGTCCGACCTGTTGAAGGTGGGCTCGAGCGATCGCAGACCCTCCGAACTTGTCGGAAGGAAGGCCAGGGACGGAGTCATCCCCAGGTTCGCCAAGACAATCGAGGTGGAGGCCACAGTCGGACCACAGGCCGCCCCCGACTTCGTCTCAGAAGATGACCTCGAGGCATTCTTCTCTGAAGTCCACAGAGTCGACAGAAACGCGAACAGGCTCGGCTACAGGCTGTCGCCCCGGCAGTGGAGGTGGGCGAGGCTCGACGGGGGGATCGCGGGGAAGCACCCTTCCAACATAATCGACAACGGTTACACGGTGGGCTCGGTCAACATCAGCGGCGACCAGCCCATCATCCTGATGAGGGACGGCCCGTCGGCGGGGGGCTTCATCTGTCTCTGCTGCGTGGTGACCGGCTCTCTCTGGAAGGTCGGGCAGGCGGCTCCCGGGAGGGACGAGCTGAAGTTCAAGAAAGTCTCGTACGATGAGGCGATACAGCTCCGCAGGGGGCTCGAAAGGAACCTCCAGACGGGAATACGCTAATGGTCTCGGCGAAGAAGAGGAGTCAGTGACGTTTGGTTTCAACCGAGATTCTTGCTCCGACCGCCGGGCTCGTCGTCCAGGTCAGCGTTTCCGAAGGAGCGGCTGTCTCGGCTGGCGAGACGCTCCTCGTCCTCCAGTCGATGAAGACGGAGATAGCGATCACGGCCGAGGTGGGGGGAAGGGTCAGTAAGATTCACGTGAGGAAGGGGGACGAAGTGAATATCGGGCAGACCCTCGCCGAGATCGAATCGTAGATCTCCCGCCATGTTCTCCAAGCTCCTCATCGCAAACCGTGGAGAGATCGCGACAAGAGTCATAAGGACCTGCAGGAGGCTCGGCGTTGAGACAGTAGCAATCTACTCAGACGCGGACGCCGGGGCTCCCCACACCAAGCTCGCGGACGAATCGATAAGGGTGGGCGAGTCTCCCCCGCTCAAGAGCTATCTTTCGATCGCCAACATATGCGAGGCGGTAACCCGGACAGGGGCGGAGGCCGTGCACCCGGGTTACGGCTTTCTTTCGGAGTTCTACCAATTCGCCGAGGCGGTCGAGAAGGCCGGAGCCGTCTGGGTCGGACCCAGCCCCCGAGTAATGAAGAGAATCGAATCGAAGACGTACTCAAGGAGGGTCGCGCGGGAGAACGGCATCCCGACAATACCCGGGGCGTACGAGCCGGTCAGGGACCCCGTTGAACTGGAGAAGCTCCTGAGCGAGTTTGGGCCCATCTTGATCAAGCCGGATGCAGGCGGGGGCGGAAAGGGCACCAGGAAGGTGACCGAACCCCGGACAGCCAAGGAGGCGCTGGAGGGGGCCTCGAGGGAGGCGAAGCTCTACTTCGGGAACGGAGACGTCTATGCCGAGAAACTCCTCGATGCGCCGAGACACGTCGAGGTCCAGATACTTGCCGACGAAGGCGGAGTGGTCCATCTCTTCGAGAGAGAGTGCTCTCTGCAGAGGAGGTTCCAGAAGATCGTGGAGGAGTCGCCCTCCCCCGCGCTCACCCGGGAGCGACGGACAGACCTCCTCCGAACAGCCAAGGCGATGGCGAAGGCCACCGGGTACACCAACGCCGGGACCTTCGAGTTCCTCTACGAAGAATCGAAAGAACAATTTTACTTCCTAGAGATCAACAAGAGACTGCAGGTCGAGCACCCCGTCACAGAAATGACCACCGGAGTGGATATCGTCGAGCAGCAGCTAAGGGTCGCGAGCGGCGACGGCCTTAGTATCAAGCAGGACGGAGTCGAACAGAGGGGCAACTCGATCGAGGCGCGAATCTACGCGGAGGACCCGAAGACCTTCATCCCCTCCCCGGGCAAGATTACGAAGCTCAGCATCCCCGACGGCGAGCACATCCGCGTGGACCATGCCCTTGAGGTCGGGACGAGCGTCTCCTTCTACTACGACCCGCTCATCGCGAAGCTGATCGCCTGGGGGAGTTCCCGTTCGGAGGCGATCTCGAGAGTTGAGGAGTCACTCGCCGCCTTTGTCATAGAGGGTGTGAAGACCTCAATCCCCCTGCAGAGGGTTATCTTCGACGACAAGGACTTCCTGGACGGGAGGTTCGATACCACCTATCTCGATTCCAAGCTACCAGAACTCCGGGCACAGATCAAGGACTGAGCCGTGCTGGAACGCTTAATACTAGAACCGAGCTCAATTCGTCCCGTGGCAGGGGGTTCATCCGAAGGGAAGAAGCGAGCCCTAAGGAACTTCATAGAGGCGTTCAACACCGGGAACATGAAACTTCTTGACGGCGTCGTGACGGACTCGACCACGTACACCTTCCTCGGCACCACGAGGCTCGCGGGAGTCAACAACGCTCTCAAGACGATAGATGAACTCGGGAAATCCGCGTTCCCCGAGGGGATAAAGTTCGACATCAAGCAGATAATAGTAGACGGAGGCTTCGGGTGCGTCCGCTGGGAGGACTTCGCGACGAAGAACGGTCGCAAGTATCACAACTACGGTGTTTTCTTCGTAGAGTTTGACGGAAACAGGATTCGGAGACTCTGGGAGTACATCGACTACGAACGTTTCAAGGCCTTCTTCGACTACGACCTCGTGCAGCGGAAGGTGGGGGAGTCTGTCTTCGACTAGAGCCGACGCAAGCATTGCTTATGGTTACCTAAGGTAACTACAAATAGTCCCGAGGAAACAGTCCGAGCGGTTGAGGTTACCGGAGTACGCTTCGTGCGATTCGCCCTTCGCCTGCGCCGCGGCTCCGATCATCGCGAGAAAATGGCTGCCTGTGGTCGTCTGCCATCTGCTGAACGGGGCGAAGAGGTTCAGCGAGCTCAAGCGGAACATTCCGTACGCGTCCGCGAAGGTGCTTACCGAGAATCTGAGGTTCATGGTCGAGGAGGGGATGATCCTACGCGAGGTTAGGGGGGAGCACACCGTCGAGGTCTGGTATCACCTGACAGGCCGGGGGAAGGACCTCGGGACAGTCATCAAGGCCATGAATAGCTGGGGTGAAAAGTGGCTTCAGGTTCCGGTTGGTTCCGGAGCATCCGACGATAGGTCTAAGAAGGCGAACATCCCCCTCGCCACCCGGTGGTGATCGGGGTTGAAGGTTGAAGTTCTAATCGCATCGTGCTGCACGCCTCTCGAGGTCAGGGAGAAGGTCGTCTCAGTCCTTGAAGGAATGAAAGCAGAGGTCCCCGACCTTGCCTGGAGGGTGATGGACGTAACAGAGGAGCCGGAACTCGCGGTCAAGTACAGGGCGCCGATCACCCCCGCAATATTCATCGATGGCAAGCTCGAATTCATCGGATACCCGAAGCAGGCGGCCCTCCAGGCCAAGATCAGGGAGAACCGCCATAAGTAGCAGTCGAGAACGCGGTCACAAAGTTTGTCGACCAGGCGAAGCTCATCAATAGGCTGATAGGCGTCAGCTTCCTCATCGGTGGCCTGGTCCTTTTCTTCTGGCTGTAGCGAGCCTCGGATACGCTCCTTGACGCGATATGGCATCGAGGAGAGCCATCTCGGGGGTCGTGGCGAGCAGGCTCTTACGCATCTAGGTTTCAGGGAGAGCTACGGTCTTCGCCCCGCTCCTGCTTCGAAGCATCACGACTCCAATCGCCACCCCGAGCAGTGCAAAGGGAACCGGGACAGTAAAGAACCTGATGAACTCAGGAGTCGAGATTCCCGAGGTTGGAACGAAGGTCTCCACTAGATATTCATGAAACGACGGGATTTGAATTTATTAAGTATTGGAACAAGACTCTTGAAATAGAGGCCCACAACGTAGCCGATGATTCCTCCGACGACTGCCCCACTCCGGTCCAATCGTCTCTCTTCCCGCAGAGAGCCAGCTGTGACGATTTCAATTTTGCGCCAAACTGCCCGGTTGTCCAGTTACGCTGCGGTAACTTCCCATCTTAAATAAACCGCGTTCGGAATCAAAGACCCAATGGAGTTGGGGGAGTACCAGGCGATTGGTTCGGAGCTGATGCTACTCCTGCGCCTCGAGAACCCTCCTGTGGCGATATCGTTCGTGGACACGCCTCCGCGGGGAGCGAAGAAGAACAAAGAGAGCGTTGCCGCCGGCTGCGTCTTCTGGATAAGAGGCTTCAAGGATACCTTCTATACCGACCAGAGGGACCATGCGAACTGCAACATCGGCAGTTTCACTCACGGGTTCTTGGCGCCAGAGAAGGTGTCGCTTGACGCATGTGTGGATATTGCCCTCTTCGACAAGACTGGCTACTTCCCCGCCTCGGAGTTTGGCGGAGTTCCGAGGATGAGCGAAGCTCCGAACTTCGTGGCGTACGGCCCCCTCCACAAGATAGGTTTCGAACCGGACGTGGTGCTGATGGTCTGCAACCCCCAGCAGGCGATGCTCGTGGGGGAAGCCGCGAGTGCTCCGAGGTTGATGGGCGCGCCCACCTGCGCTGCGATACCGATGGCCTACAACGAGGGTCGGGTGGGAGTTAGTCTCGGTTGCATCACGAACAGGATCCGCACCGGTATCAAGCCGAGCGAGATGGTGGTGACCGTCCCCCGCGAAGAGCTCGCCGGTTTCACCGAGAAGCTGAGGAGGCGAGCGAAGGCCAACGACGAAGTCGCTCACGCAGTTACGGCGATGCTGAAGGCGAAGTAGCCCGACTAGGGCCCACGTGATCGGAATAGATCGCATCTCGCCCAGTCCAGCAACGATGCTTAAATCAGACCACAATTTCATGGAATCCTAATGAAAGCGTATGTCCTGATGCAGGTCGAGCCGACCAAGATAGAAGAAGTAGCCGAGAAGATCCGCGGAAGAGGGGCTGGCGGAGGCAAGTGCACCTCGGTAGATATCGTCACCGGACCATATGACATCGTCTGCCTCTGCGAAGGGCCCGACCTCAAGGCCATCTCCACCTGCGTCCTGAAATGCTGCTGCG
>WNFB01001362.1_pt1 | contig 20755 bp, 22 predicted proteins | sample 5400501 | NCBI WGS metagenome assembly WNFB01 (sample SAMN13153341, study PRJNA577476) | soil metagenome | isolation source: 200 cm saprolite under Douglas fir tree site 2 hole 1 | place: USA:California | collected 2015-04-18 | reverse complement strand
ACCCACGCCTGAATATCGTTTGGCTTGATCCGTCCATCAGAAGCGAATCCGTGTATCTGTGGGATTTGCCGCTTGACGGCCTCTTCGATCGTCATGCGCTCGCCTGTCGATGGGTCGTCGAGCAGCGTGCTGCTGCGGGCACACTTTCCCATCGCCGGCCGGCCTGCGACGATGATCAGGTCTGAGTCTTTGAACCCGCTCGTCATGCGGTCCAGGTCGTGGAATCCCGACGGGATGCCGACGATCCCTTGACCGCTCTCCATCTGCAGCGAGATCCGCTCCATCGCCGGCCCCAGCAGGTCGTACAGCCGCGCCAGCTCGCGCTGATCGCGGTCGTCGGCCACGCCGAACACCAGTGACTGCGCCTGGTTGATCGCGTCCTCGGCCTCGATCGAGTCGTCGTACCCGTATCCCGCGATGTTCCCCCCGGCCGAGATCAGGCGTCGCTTGTACGCCTTCTCCTTGACGATCCGCGCGTAGTACTCGATGTTCGCCGCGGTCGGGACCGCGCTCTGCATCGACGCGAGGTGCGCGCGCCCGCCGACCCGATCGAGCAGCTGCATCGTCTGGAGCTGCGCGGCCAGCGTGACGTTGTCGATCGGCTCGCCCGCGGCGAACAGGTCCAGCGCCGCGCGGTAGATCTGCCCGTTGTTCTCCCGATAGAAGTCGTCGGGGCGCAGGAACTGAAGCACCTTGGCGATCGAAAGGGGATCGAGGAGGATCGATCCGATGATCGACATCTCGGCATCGAGGTCGTGCGGTGGTATCCGCCCTGCGGCGAGTGGAAGCGTGGTCGCCATGCTGGTTTCGGTTAGCGGTCCTGCGTGACGATTACGTTGACGTGCGCGCTCACGTCGCGGTGCAGCTTGAGCGACACCTGGTGCTCGCCCAGCGTCCTGATGGGCTCCTTCAGGTCGATCTTGTGCCGGTCGATCTCGACGCGGTGCTGCGCCTTGAGAGCCGACGCGACGTCCTGGTTGGTGATCGAGCCGAACGCTTTGTCCTCGGCCCCCACCTTCAGGCGAACCACGACCGTCTTGTTGTCGATCTGGTCCGCCACGGCTTGCGCTTCATCGCGCTCCTTCGACTCGCGCTTGGTGGCGGCGTCGCGCAGCCGCTTCGCCTCCGCCTCAGCGCCCTTTCCGGCCGGCACGGCCAGCTTGCGCCGGAGAAGGAAGTTGCGGCCGTATCCGTCGGCCACCTCCTTCACGTCGCCGGCATGACCGACGTTCTCAACGTCCTTCGTCAGCAAGACCCGCAATTCACCCGACCTCCGACATGGATTGAAACTCGTCGCGGTGGCGGACTCGCGAACGGATGCGGCCGATCAAACGGTAGATCCCATGGCGCGCGGCGCCGACGGTGTCGCGCACGTCACGATCCCAGACGCTCTGCTTGGCCTCCAACGCGGCCTCGTGCTCTTTCCGGATCTCTTCGGGGCACGCTTGGATGAAAGTCTCCACCGCAAGTATCGCCAGCGCGAGCATGTCGAGCTCGCCCACGACCGGGATCCAGGCCGGGAGGTCCAGCGGGCTGACGATGATGCCGAGTGCCGCGAGCAGCGCCGCCTTCGGGCCGCGCGGGATTCGCTCGTCGCGCAGCAGGCAATAGGCAAGCCTGCCGTGTCTCGGCACATCGAACAGGACTGTTTTTGCCCGCGAAAGGATGGATGGCATGGGAGGGCCGCCAAAGACTACAGCTTTCCGTCCTGCCACGAAAAGCCCATTAACAGTAGCCTTGCGCGGTGGCCACGACAGCCGCGATCGAACGGCACATCGAGGCCGCGTTCGGAAATCTCAGGCACGTGGGCCTCAGCGCCTTCTGGTTTGGAAGCAACTTCCTGTGGATCCCCCTGACCACGGTCCTGATTCAAAGCCAGATCGACTCGGTGGTGGCCAAGGGATCGCAGAACACCGCCATCGGCGTTGCGCTTGGGGTCGGCGGCATTCTGGCGTTCGCCGTCCCACCCCTGGTCGGGGCGTGGTCGGATCGCCTCAACACGCGTTTCGGACGCCGGCGACCGATCATCGTGGCCGGTTCGCTCCTCACCATGCCCGGCCTGCTGATCCTGGCGGTGGCGAACAACTACGTCGAGGTGCTCATCGGCTACGCGATCATCCAGTTTTTCTTCAACGGAGCCCAAGCGGCATACGCAGGCATCATCCCGGACGTCGTGCCGGCCCAAGAGGTCGGCAAGGCCAGCGGCTTCCTCGCCACCATGACGCAGCTGGGCATCGGCGCCGGCCTTGGGGTCACATCTTTGATGGGCGGGAGCCGGTCCGTCTATCTCGTGATGGGCGCGGTCGCGCTGCTCAGCATCATTCCGACGATATGGGCGGCGCGAGGCGAGGGGCAGGAGCCGATCATCCCGCATCCGGGCCGGCCGTTCAGCGAAAGCGTCCGCGAGTTTCTCCGGCCTCTGCACGAAGGCGACTTCGCGTGGGTCATCTTCACGCGGCTGATGGTCTCCTCCGGAATCACCGCGGTTCTGTACTTCCTCGTGAACTTCTTCCGCGACGTCGTCTTGCCGGCAGGGCAAAACGCGTCCACCTTCACCAGCAACTGGCTGCTCGTCGTCGTCGTGACAGCGATCCCCTTTGGCTTTTTCGGCGGCGTGATTTCCGACCGAATCCACCGGCGCAAGATCTTCGTCTATCTGGCCGGCGCCGCCCAGGGATTCGTGGCACTGGTCTTCATCGCCTTGTATCCGACCCTGATACCTCTTGTTTTCGCGCTGGGTGTCGCATACGGCGTCGGGTACGGGCTGTACTTTGCGGTCGACTGGGCGCTCGCCTGCGACACGCTGCCCAACCCAAAGCAGTCCGCCAAAGACATGGGACTGTTCCACATCGCCTTGACGCTTCCGCAGGCAATCATCCCCTTCTTCGGTGGGCCGCTGATCGACGCGCTGAATGGACCTCATGGCAACAGCGGCTATCGCGTCGTTTTTTCCAGCGCCGTCGTGTTCCTGTTCCTTGGAACCGTTCTAGTCAGCCGCATCAAAGTCGTTCGCTAGAAACAAACGAGGCGGCGCCTGCAGCGGACACCGCCTCGACCGGGTTGCCACCGGGTGACACGCTTTTGGTTTCTGCGCCGCTTTACGGCCGTTGCCTACTTGTGGAGGCCAACCTTTGCGTGAACTGTCAGCGGCCCCGGACGGAGAACGAACTGACTCCACAGTGCGACGATCCGACGGCAAAGTCAAGAGGTTTGGAATTTATTCGGGAGCTCCTAGCTGAGGGACTCGTACGGGATGGCCGCGGCAAAGGGTTCGTAGAGCAGCAGCACCTTCTCGATCGGCAGCATGTCCCGCATGAAGATCGCGCCGGCAGCCACCCCTGCGAAGCCCACGATGCCGAGCCCGTCATGCGGGGCGGCGTGCTCCGCGCCGTCCTGCATCGCACGGAACGTCTGCGTGCGTCCTGCCTGGTTGGCGGTGGCGATCACGAGCTTCCACGTCGCGGCGTAATTCGCCGCCGGGTCGAGGGCCGCGGCCGCGGCGAAAACGGGCACCGAGGCCCCCGCGGCGGTGGCAGCCGTCTTGGGCAGCTGGCTCAGCGCCTTGGCCACCGCAGCGACCTCGGCCTCGCTATCGCCCTTGAGCGAGGGCAGGAAGCGCACGAAGGCGGCTACCTGGCGGTCGACCGTGGGGGGAGCCTGATATCCGGGACCGGGAAGGATCGAGGCAAAGGGCCGGTACACCCCCTGGAACTGCGCGGGGTCGAGCTGCTCGCGCACCAGGATGCCGAGGGCGACGACCTGGGCGGATTCGAGCGCGGCGGCGGCCGCCGTGCTATCGGGCAGCGATCGGTTGATCGCGTTCTGCGTCTGCGTAACTCGAAATCCCGTCGTGAACGCGTTGACCATCGCCTGGTCGGCGCCGGACAGCAACCCGTCGAGCACCAGCTCGACGGCCGCCGTGGATGCGCGCTGCCGGGAGAGCAGACGCGCGGTGGCGATCCACTCCCACTGGGCCGGGCCCAGCGCTTTGCCCGCTGCGGCAAGAAACTGCCCCGCCTCCGTCGCGCTCAGCGGATTGCGACCTGTTCCGGCAGCAGGCCTTTGGCCCGCAACTTGTCGATCGGGTGGTACGCGTCGACGATGCGCATGGTGCCCGAGGCGGAGCGCAAGACCATCGACTGCGTGTAGGCGTAGACGTCCTCGTAGCGGACGCCTTTGAGCAGCTCACCCGATGTGATCCCCGTCGCCGCGAAGAAGATGTCCTGGCCCGAGCACAGGTCGTCGAGGCAGAGGACCTTGTCCGGCCGGTGCCCTTCCTTCACCGCGATGTCGCGTTCCTTGTCGTCGCGGAAGAAAAGCTTGGCCTGCATGTCGCCGCCGATGGTCTTGATGGCGCACGCGGCCAGCACACCCTCGGTCGCGCCTCCGGACCCCATCATGCAGTGGATCCCAAAACGCGTTTCGAGCGCGGCCTCGAGCGCGCCGGCGACGTCGCCTGCGCTGATGAGCTTGATCCGGGCTCCGACCGAGCGAATCTCCGCGATCACGTCCTTGTTGCGATCGCGCTCGAGCACGACGACGGTCAGCTCCTGCACCGGCAGGCCTTCGGCCTTGGCGATCCGGCGCAGGTTCCACTCCACAGGCATCTCGAGATCGATCACGCCCCGCGCCTTGCGGCCGACCACGAGCTTCTTCATGTAGTGGACGTGGGTCGTGAACATCGTGCCGCGCTCGGCGAGAGCCACGACGGAGATCGCGCCGGGCAAGCCCGCGGCGGTGAGGCTCGTGCCTTCGATGGGGTCGACCGCGACGTCGACCTCCGGCTCCAGGCCGTTCCCGATCTCCTCGCCGAAGTACAGCATCGGGGCTTCGTCCTTCTCCCCCTCGCCGATCACGACCGTGCCCTTCATGTCGACGGTCGCGAGCGACGAGCGGATCGCCTCCACGGCGCGGGCGTCCGCCGCCGTCTTGTTGCCCCGCCCCTGCAGGGGCGCCGCGGCCAGCGCGCCCGCCTCGGTCACGCGCAACAGCTCGAGGGCCAGGTTGCGATTGATCTTCGGCTCTTCGATCATCGTGGATCGAAGGGTAACTTACGGTTCAGGAAAGGCTGCGCCGTCGGATCGGGAGTTTGTCCGCCTCCACCCAGAGCTCTTCCTTGCGCGCCAGCCTGCGGTCTCCGCCCGAGCCCACGTAGACGCACGTGCGCTCGAGGACGGCGGTGATGCGGACCTTCTCGCCCTCGAGGGTGGCGTCGAAGCCGTCGATCAGGACCTCGTCCTCATCGAGGTCGACCTCGCTCAGCCTGCGCGGGCCGCCGGGCCTGACCCTGGTCGAGAGCTCGAGCTGCATCCGGGGGCCGGTCGGCGGGCTGGGCTTGATGGTGAGCCTGGACGACGCAGACCCGGCAAGCCGGATCGAAGGTCTTGGCGGAGCTGGGACCGGCTTGGCCGCTGGCTCGGGGCTGGGCGCCACGGGCTTTCTGGCCGGTACCCGAGCGGCCGGTTGCGGCCTGGATGTTCCGGCCTTCGCTGGAGCCCGCTTCGCCACGCGAGTGGCCGAACCGCGGGCCGGCTTCGAAGCCTTCTGGGCGCGCGACGCCCGACCTCGCGCGCTTGCCTTTTGTGAGGCGCGAGGCGCCGGGCCTCGTGCCCGGGACGGCTTTTTCGACGGTCGCTTAGAAGAACTCACCCCAGAACTTTCTGACCTTCCCGACCGGGCTCGGCACGGGCTTCAAAGGTACGACGGTTGCGGTGCCCTGCGCGTGCGAAACCCGTTCTGGAGGCGCGTCCGGAATTCCTTCCGGATGCACGCGGATCACCCCATAGTGAACACCGCCCTCCTGGACGACCAGCGCTCCGACCGTGGCGTCGCCCTCGAGACGCCCCGTGCTCATGATCTTCAGCCGGCTGGTGGCCACGACGTTGCCGCGTACGAGCCCCGCGATCGTGACCCGGACGCCTCGAATGTCGGCCTCGACGTGTGCATCGGGGCCGATCACGAGGTCACCGTCCGACTCGATCTGGCCGCTGAAGTTGCCGAGCAACTGCCCGGTGCCTTTCAGCTCGAGCTTGCCCGAGAGGGAATCCTCCTTGGCGATCGTCGTCGCCCTGGAGTCCAGACCGAGCAGGTCGGACCCTCCGTTCGTGCTCGCCGGAACAACCGCCGTATCCACCCCAACCTCGGTCATAGCAAACCTCCCAGGCCGCCTTCTCTCCCCAATGAGCGGCTTCCTCCTGTCGCAGCATAGCGGCTGCCGGCGCCGGCGCTACAGGTCTTGGTGAGCCGCCAGGTAGTCGAGCACGACCGCTCGGTCTGGCGGAATTTCTCCGTCGATCACCAGCTCCTCCAGGCGCTGCTTGATCCGCCCGACCTCCGGCCCGGGACCGATCCCCCTCACCCGCATGATGTCTTCGCCGGAGACGAGCGGCGCCAGCCGCGAAGGCCGTTCCGTCATGACCACCTGCAGCCTGGCCTGGAGCTCATCGAGCTTCTCGGGCGTGGGGTAGGCCGAGGCGGCGATGTCGGCTCGGGCCAGCCCCATCAACCGGTCGAGAAGCGGCCCGGCGTCTCGCGCCAGCCGGCGGACGGCGCCGTCCGTCCACTCCGACCGGTAGAAGACCGGCCGCAGGTGGAGCCGGACCAGCCCGACCACCACGTCGATCTCCCGCTGGGCGAAGCGCAGCCGTTCCAGCGCCTCCCTGGCGATCGTCGCGCCAACCTCCTCGTGGCCCATGAACGTGCCGTCGCCCCTGGCTGTCGCGGGCTTGCCGGAGTCGTGGTAGAGGGCAGCCACCCGGAGGAGCAGGTCGGCGGGCGTGGCGGCGACGGTGAGCAGGGTGTGGCCGAAAACGTCGTGCGTGTGGTAGCCGCTCTGAGCCACGCCCTTGCACGCGGCGATCTCGGGGAGGATGACCTCGAGGAGTCCCGCCTCGTCGAGCAGCTCGAGCGCGAGCTTGGGCCGCTCGGAAGAGAGCATGCGCCGGAGCTCGTCGGCGATGCGCTCGACGGAAATGACCGGAGGCGCCAGCCGCGAGCGCATCTCGCGCATCGCGGGAATCAGGTTCGGCGCGAGGTTGAACCCGAGCTCGGCGGCGAATCGAATCGCCCGAAGCATCCGGAGGGGGTCGTCGGCGAACGTGCGCAGCGGATCGGCCGGAGTACGGAGGAGGCCTGCCTCGAGGTCGGCCCGCCCACCGAGCGGGTCGTGAATCCGGCCCTCGAGGTCCATGAGCAAGGTGTTGACGGTGAAGTCCCTACGGCGCAGGTCCTCCTCGAGGGTGGCCGGCCGCACGTCAGGTTTGCGGGAGTCCGGCGCGTACGACTCGGCGCGCGCGGTCACGAACTCGACGAGATGCCCGGGGAGTGTGACCTGGGCCGTCCCGTAGCGCTCGAAGGTCACCGGTGGGGGTGCGCCCGCCAGCTCCGCGAAACGCCGCGCCATGGCCAACGCGTCGCCCTGCTCGACCACGACGTCCGGATTGGGGTGTGGTCGCTTCAAAAGCTTGTCGCGGACGTAGCCGCCCACCACCCACGCCTTGACGCCGAGACCGGACGCCGCGCGCTGGAGGAGAGCCATGAGCTGCTCGTCGCCTGTTGGTTTGTCTGTTACTGGTTTATGCGGGCCCATTCCACGGCTCCCACCTGCCCGGCGCGGTCGCCGAGTTTTGCACGGCGCACGCGAGGCCGGCGGGCCGGCTTGATGAACGGCGACGAGCGCAGCGTCTCCAGCATCGTCGGCTGGACGAGAGCCCAGGAGCGAGACACGCCGCCGCCGATGACGAAGATCTCCGGGTCGAGGGCGTTGGTCAGGCTGATCAACGCGAGGCCCATGTATCGCGCCGCGCGCTCTACGACCATGCGTGCGTGGCGGTCCCCGCGCGCCGCCTCGGCGAAGAGGACGGAGGCCGGGTGGCCGGTTTCTTTCGCAAGGTTGGCGCCTCCGATGAACGCCTCCAGGCAGCCGCGCTGTCCGCAGTTGTCGAGGGGCCCGTTCGGGTCGATGATCATGTGCCCGATCTCCCCCGCGGTGCCATGCGCGCCCCGATGCAGCTTGCCGTCGATGATCAGCCCGCCGCCGACACCGGTCGACCACGTGATGTAGACCATGTTCTTGGTCCCGCGGCCTGCGCCGCGGTGGAACTCACCGAGGCCGGCCATGTCGGCGTCGTTGGCCAGGCTGACCTTCGCGCCCGTGGCGCGGCTCATCATCGCCTCGAGCGGCGCGTTCCTCCATGGAAGGTTGGGTGGGTTGACGAGCACACCGCGCTTGATGTCGATCGGCCCGGGGGCCGCGATCGTGATGCTCCGCACCTTCTCGCGGCCGCGGTGTCGATCGATCTCCCCTGCCGCCCAGTCGACCATCGCCTGCGGGGTCGGCACGAGGTGCGTCTTGGTCTTGATGCTCGCCACGATCTGTCCGTCCGAGCGCGCGAGCGCGACCCGGACCTGGGTCCCGCCTAGATCGATTCCCGCCAGCACGTCAGGAAGCGAGCAGCTGCTGGCCGCGCAGCGCGGACAGGATCTCGATCGGCCCTCGGGCCCGATTGAACGTGTAGAAGTGAAGTCCTGGTACGCCGGATTCGATGAGCTGGGCGCACTGCCGCACGCAGTGCTCGACACCGAGGGCGCGGATCGCGTCGTCGTTCGGCGCTTCGTCGATCGCGGCCTGCAACGCGGCGGGGACCGTCGCGCCTGACATCGCAGTCATCACGCCGAGCGATCTGCGGCTTGGAACGGGCATCAGGCCGGGCACGATCGGCACCTTGATCCCGCCCGCGCGCGCGCGAGCCACCAGGTCGAAGTAAAACCGATTGTCGAAGAAGAGCTGGGTGATCAAGAAGTCCGCGCCTGAATCGACCTTGAGCTTCATATAGCGAAACTCGTGCTCGAGGTCGGGGCTCTCGGGGTGCTTCTCGGCGCTGCAGGCCGCGCCGATGCCAAACCGGTAGCCGCTGCCGCGCACGAGCGTGATGAGGTCGCTCGCGTGAGCCAGCCGCGGATCGGCGGGCACGAACGGCTCGCCGCTCGCGGGCGCGTCGCCGCGCAACGCAAGCACGTTCGCGACACCCTCACGCTCCATCCAGTTGAGGATCTGGCGTGTCCGGTCGGGCTTGTTGGCGCACGTGAGGTGGGCCATCGCCTCGATGTGGTACTGGCGCTTGATCTTGGTGACGAGCTCGAGCGTCTTCTCGCCCGTGCGGACGCGATAGGTGACAGAGACCCAATCGGGCGTATGCCCCGCCAGGGCGGCCACCGTGCGCTCGAGCAGGTCGACCTCCGACTCGTCGCGCGGAGCCATGAACTCGAACGAGATGCTCGGCCGGCCGCGGCCTAGGAGGTCTGCAATTCGCATGGTGGCGCGAACTCTATCAAGCCCAACCTTAAGGAGGGTGAGCAGGGGCGCTTGCCCGGCCGCCAGGCCGGGTCGGCTTTGCCGACGCCCCGATGAGAGGGAACCCTGGGTTCCCTCTCATTTTTCTACCTCAGGAGGCGAGCATCCCCTACGCGCCGCGTGACGCGCTGCGCGTCCAGGTGCTCGAGCAGCGCGAGGACCGGGCGCCGGCTCGCGCCCATCCGGTCGCGGAGCTGCGCGACCGTGACAGAGCCGGTGGCGGCGACGATCTCCTTCACGAGCGCAATCGCCGACTCGTACGCCGACTTGGTGAACGCGACGTCATCGCTCACCCGCACGATGTCACCGCGCTGCGCCAGGGCGCGGACGATCTCGGCGCTCGCGCCTGTCTCCTGCATCGCCTCGGGCAGGGAGGGCGGCGCAAACGGCTGACGGCCGAGCACCAACAGCAGCGCCGATGCCGGCCCGGCTTCGGTCTCCAGCGCGACCTTGTGCCCAGGCGCGGCAAGCGAACCGTTCCGCTCGACCGCCCGACCGTCCTCGACCAGCCCCTGCACCACCGCACCGAACGACGCGGCAGGCACGCCCAGGCGGCTCCGCAACTCCTCGCGGCCCATCCCTGGGCGAAGCGGGAACGCGCCGTGATAGGCCCGCAGCTCGTCTGTCGCGCGGCTCGCGATCGCACTCCACGCTTCGACGCTGTAGATCCAATCCCCGAAACGGCGCGCGCTCAGCCGCCCTACATCCGAATCAGGGGCAATGGTGGCCTTGAGCAGAGCGGTCACCCTGACGCCGCGCGGATATTTGCGCAGCTCCTCTTCCAGCACGTTTCCAGCCGCGCGCCGAGCCAGCGACTCGCGCACAGCCGAATCGTGCCGGGGGTGCTTGCGCGGAGCGACGTCGACGAACGTGCCACCGGCGACGGTCATCGCGGGGCTGGGCACGCGCAGCACGAAACGGTCTCCCTCCGCCGCGGCGATCGGCCGGTCGAGATAGAGCTGGACCCAGCCCTCTGACCCGGGAGCCAGCCCGTCGCCCTCGAGGACGATGACGCGGCCGCCAACCTCGGCCGTGCCCGTGTGGAGGAGCACCTCCGCCCCATGCCGCAGGGGCGCCGGCGCGGAACCGAGAACGCGGAGGCGGGCATCCGCCCTGCGCACGGGCTGCACCGACCGCGGCCGCGCGAGGACATCGCCCCGCGCGATGTCGCCCTTGTCGACACCGCCCAGGTTGGCCGCGACCCGACTGCCAGGCCCGACCGTGTCCGCCGGCCGGTTGTGCCGCTGCAGCCCGCGAATCCGCGCCACCCGGCCGCCGGGCGCCACCTCCATCTCGTCCCCGACGCTCAGCGAGCCGTCGACCAGGGTCCCCGTGACCACGGTGCCGAAGCCCGTCATCGTGAAGACGCGGTCGACGGGCAGCCTCGGCCGCCCGAGGTCGGGACGCGGCTCCGTCCGGCCAAGGAGGTCGTCGAGTGCCGCCACGAGGTCGGCCAGGCCTTCCCCGGTCACGGCCGACACCGCGATCATCGGGGCGCCTTCGATCGAGCTGCCTTTGATCGCGTCGCGCACGTCGACCTTGATGAGCTCCAGCCACTCGCGGTCGACCAGGTCGACCTTCGTCAGCACCACAATGCCGCGCCGGACCTCGAGCAGGTCGACGATCTCCAGGTGCTCGCGGGTCTGCGGCATGACGCCCTCGTCGGCCGCCACCACCAGCAGCACCGCGTCGAGGCCGTGGGCTCCGGCGAGCATGTTGCGCATGAACCGCGCGTGGCCCGGAACGTCGACGATTCCGATCTCGCGCCCGCTCGGCAGGGTCAGGTTCGCGAACCCGAGGTCGATCGTCATCCCGCGCCGCTTTTCCTCGGCCAGACGGTCCGGGTCGATGCCGGTCAGTGCGGTGATCAGCGTCGACTTGCCGTGGTCGATGTGGCCTGCGGTGCCGACGACGAAGCTCACCTGCTGATTTCCTTGACCGCCACCTCCACGGCGTCGATCAGGGTCTCGTCCTCCCCTCTCAAGACCGTCCGCGGGTCGATGCAGCACGCGTCCTTTTCTATGCGTGCGATCACGGGCGGGTCGCCGCGGCGCAGCGCGGTGAGCAGCCGCGACGCCGGGCCGCGCAGCGCGACCATGACGGTGGGCAGACCGTGGCCCGGCACCGAACCCCCACCGATCGCCGACTCACCTTCCGTCAGAGTTGCCACGACGCCGCGGTCCTCGAGCTTCACAACCCATAGCGCGGCGCGTCTTCGCAAATCTTCGGCGTTCGCGTGGAGCATGCGCTCGACAGGCAGGTCAGCCGAATGCCCCGTGAGGCGCTGCCTGAGCGTGGCCTCGAGCGCCGCGAGCGTGAGCTTGTCGATGCGCACGGCGCGGGCGAGTGGGTGGCGTGACATCTTCTTCACCGCGGCCGCTCCGCTCTCGCCGTGGCCCAGCACGATCCCGGACTGCGGGCCGCCAAGCAGCTTGTCGCCGGAGAAGGTGACCACGTCGGAGTGCGGGAGCGATTCGGCGACCGTCGGTTCGTCGGCGATCGCTTCGGTCGCGCCGCTGCCGAGATCGTCGATCAGCAGAACGCCGTGGCGGTGCGCCACCTCCCCCATCGCTTCGAGCGGCGCCGCTTCCGTGAAGCCTGTGACCCTGAAGTTCGACGTGTGCACGCGAAGCAGAGCCGCGGTGCGCGGCGTGATGGCCTCCTCATAGTCGGACGCGCGGGTCCGATTCGTCGTCCCCACCTCGATCATCCGCGCACCGGAGAGCCGCATCACGTCCGGCATGCGAAAGGAACCGCCGATCTCGACGAGCTGGCCGCGCGACACAACAACCTCTTTGCCCTTGCAGAGCGCGGTCAGCGCGAGCAGGACGGCCGACGCGTTGTTGTTGACGACCAGCGCCGCGTCGGAGGCGAAGAGAGCGGTCAGGTGGCCGGACACGAGCGCCGCCCGCTCTCCCCGGCGGCCGCTGTCGAGATCGAGCTCGAGGTTGCTGTAGCCGGCGGCCACGGCCAGCGCGTCGAGCGCGGCCTGGGAAAGTGGGGCGCGGCCCAGGTTGGTATGGAGGATGACGCCGGTGGCGTTGATGACGCGGCGCAGCTTCGGCTCCACGAACGCGCGAAGTCGCGACTCAACCGCCGCCAGGCGTTCGGAGGCTTCCGCCTTCCCGTTATTCCGTTCGGCGGCGAGCTGCTCGCGAATCGCCTCCACCACCCGCTCGTGGCCGTACTGACCGGCGAGCCCGGCGTAGGCCGGCTCGTTGATCAGCGTCCCTACAGCAGGCAGGGAAACAGGAAGTTCAGGTGTGGAACGGTGTAACCGATGCATGCGCCGCCATATGAGATTTTGCTTGCCGGCTCGAAGAAAGGCGTCATCACGTAGTTGAGCAGGTTCACCTGGTTGAGGAACTGGAACAGAACGAGGATCAAAATCAGGCCGGCCCAGATCTCGCGCCGCCTCATGGAGACGTCGAAAAAGAAGCGAGGGTTGCGATCTCTGAAAATCGCTTCGATGATGTTCCACCCGTCCAGGCCCGGAATCGGAAGCAGGTTGAAGGCGTAGAGCGACAGGTTCAGGAATCCGATCGCGTAGATCGCAGCCAGAATCAGCCCCGCGCCGAAGTCGAATGAATAGGGCAGGCCGACCTTCAACAGGACCTGGAGCAGAAGTCCAAAAATCAGCCCGACGAGGAAGTTGGCCGCCGGGCCGCCGAGCTCATAGAGCACCTTCTGCCTCTTGGTGCTGATCCGGTTCGCCTGTATCGGCGCCCGCTTGCCCCATCCGACGAGGGAGAGAAAAACCGCCAGCACCCCGATCGGCTCGAGGAAGCGCCGCGCATCGAGGGTGAAGTAACCGAAGTACCGGACCGACCGATCCCCCAGCAGGTACGCGGCCGCGGCGTGACCCATCTCGTGCACGGGAATCGCGATCAGCAGCGCTGGGACCAGTAGAACCAGCCCTATGATCAGGGCGACGAGCGGGCTCAATCGATCGGGATCTTGCGGTCGCGCTTCGTCGTTCGCCGCTTCGGGCCGGCACGCCTGGCCCGCTTCCCGGCGGGCGGTGGCGCGACGCGGTTCTCGTAGATCAGCATCAGCGCGGTGATCAGCTCGCGCTGGGCGTTCAGCAGATGGACCTGCGCCGATGGCGGCACCATGTCGGAGAGGACGTGCCCGAATCGCGACCCGAGCTCGTTCACCAGCTCGATCACCCGCTCCCGGTCGCCGCTCACGATTTGGGAGCCGCCTCGGCGGGCTTGATCGTGTCTGGGCGCCGGGCGAAGCGCACGCGCAGCTCCCCGTCCTGGATCGACGCGCCCGCGGTGTCGCGGCGCGCCAGGACACGCGGCAGCGCGATCTCGCGCCGGTAGTTGCCCACGGTGACGTAGAGCTCGCCGTTGTGCCGGCTCAGGTCGACGTCCGACCGATCGACGAACGGGACCTTCAGCGTCAGGACGTACTCCGAACCGTCCTTGTCGATTCGCTGCGAGTTGGACGTGGCGAAACGATCCGCCGGGTTGCGCTCGCCGTAGATGGCGGCAGCCATGCGCGAAAGCATCTCCTGTCCGACGACCTCCTGGTCGAACAGCGGCACGTTAAGGATCGGGATCCCGGCGAACGACTCCTCGACCTCTGCCCGGTACTTCTCGTGGATCCGCTGCCATTTCTGGAAAAGCTCGTCATGCAGCTCGCCCGGCAGAAGGCGGTTGACGACGACCGCATCCGTCACGTAGCCGAAGAGGCTCAGGTACGTATAAGCGCGCTTGGCCTCCTTGATCACCATCTTCTCGAGGTTGAGCACGATGCGCACTGTCGTCGTCTCCGCGTCGGTCAGCACCTTCCGCATCCCGTCGAGATCGAGCAGGAGGTCCTTCAGCGACGCGTAGACCTCGTCCGATGGCAGAGGCATGTTCATCATCGGCTGAAGCACGGGCCTTGCCACGCGCATCGCCCTGCGCGACCAGGGATAGATCTTGTCCAGCCACCACTTCGCCGCATCGGGGAAGGTCAGGAGCTGGAGAGTCTCGCCGGTCGGGGCGCAGTCGACGATCACGACATCGTGCTGGTCGCGCTGCGCGTAGTGCTTGATCCACATCAGGGAGGCGACCTCGTCCATGCCAGGAGGATTTGCCACCTCGTCGGCGAGGACTTCGTCGAGACCTTGCGTCGAGAAAACCTCGACCGCGTACTCGTGCAGCTTCGCCCAATGTCGCTGCATCTCGTGGAGCGACGACACCTCGTGAGCCCAGAGGTTGTCCCCCACCTTCGTCGCCTCGGCGCCGAGCTCCACGTCGAACGAGTCGCCGAGGGAATGGGCCGGGTCGGTGCTCATGACGAGGGTGCGTTGACCCGCGGCGGCGCAACGGACGGCGGTCGCGGCGGCAACCGAGGTCTTGCCGACCCCGCCCTTGCCGGTGAAGAGGATGACCCTCACGCGGAGAGTCTACGTGCGGTCTGTTGGCTCCTGCGCCGCGCTCGAGCTCATCCCCGCGGCCGCGTCGGCTTCGAGGTGCTCCGTGAGCTGACCTTGAAGGTGTTGGAGGATCTGAAGAGTCAGCTCGGTGTTCCTCTCGGTCATCTGGCTGTCCTTCAGGATCGCCTTGAGGATCTCGACGTTCTGCTCGTCCGCCTTATCGGCCTCGTGCGCCGCGTGCTCCAGCGTGAGCCGGTCCTTCTGCGCCTGGCGGTTTCCCGCAAGGAGCAGCACCGGGCCCGTGTAGGCGGCCTGGACGCTGAAAAGCAGGTTCAGGAGGATGAAGGGGAACGGGTCCCAGTGCTTCACCAACCCGATGATGTTCATGGTCAGCCAGGCCAGGACAGCGATGGTCTGGATGATGAGGAACCGCCACGAGCCGATACCGGAGGCGGCTTTGTCGGCGATGCGCTCGCCGAAGGTCGCCTCCTCATGATGCACGACGTTGACCGGATGCTTGTGGTCCTGTCCGCTCAGCTTGCGGCGGTGGAGGATGTCCTTGAGCGCGTTGTGACCGGTGTCGCTTGTTCGCACTGACATGGCGAAGCGAAACTCTAGGGTTTGGGTCGGGCCCTGTCTATCTAATTACTTGACGATCAGCGGGACGGTGACCGAGCCCACCGCGAGCAGCACGATCATGGCTGCGCCTACCACCAAAAGCCTGACGAGGTCCTTGGTGAAGTACGGCACGCGGTCTAGGGGGATGGACGGGTCGCCCGAATCGACGATGTAGCGGCCGCCGCGACCCTTCACGACCTGGTTGCGTGAGCCAAGCGACATCTCGACCGCCCGGACGAGCGCCTGGTCGCCGCCGACGCGAGCCTGTTGGGGGGTGCGTGTCGCGGTTGTGGCGGTGCCTCCGCCGGCCTGCGCGGAGACCGGGGTAAGCGGCCCGGGCGGCCTCATCGGCTGGCGGTACTTGGCGCCCTTGCGCTTTTTGCCCTTGCGACTCATAGATCTGCAAGTCTAAGGACGAGAAGTGAGGAGCATCGGGACAGGCAGGCGGCTAGGGAAGCGTGTTCTGCGTCGTGGGGTGCGACTCGGGAAGGGCTCCGCCTGCCTGTCGTTGGGCCGTGGGACTCAACCTGCTGGGACGTTGGCTACGATATGTTGTGTCCCGGGCGAAGTTATAACCCCGAATGTAGTGATTGTCAATAGTTTTCTCGAAAAGGCGTCGTGAGAAACGTCCCGCCGCCTCCGCCACGCGCGACAAATCCGCGACTGCGCTGGCTTCCCTACCTCTACGGCGCGGGGGCGGTGTTCTGGCTGATCGAGATGACGCAGTTCGCCGCCTGGCTGGCGGCGCCTGTCGGTCGCGACCAGTTCCAGCAGACGCTCCTCAAGGGCGGCGTGACGCAGGACTTCGTGACCATCCTCGTCATCTACGCGGCGATCGTCCTGATCTTCGAGGCGAGCGCCGTCGCTGCGCATGCGACCGCCTTCTACGGCCTGCGGAAGATGCGCTCGTGGGGCTGGATCGCGGCCGTCGTCGTGGCCGGCGCCTGGTCGCTCATCCTCGTCGGCATCCCGCTGCTGGTCTTTCTCCTGCAGCGCCCGACGCGAGAGGCCTACGGGATCTCCTAGCGGCCGACCAGCTCACCTGCCGATGCGGAAGAAGACGACGTCCCCATCCTGCACGCGATACTCCCGGCCTTCCACGCGAAGCTTGCCCGCCGCGCGCAGCGCGTCCATCGACCCGGCCGCCACGAGCTCATCGACCGACGTGACCTCGGCGCGGATGAAGTGCTTCTCGAAATCGGTGTGGATCTTCGAAGCGGCGATCGGGGCGGGCGCGTCGCGCTCGCAGGGCCACGCGCGGACCTCGGGCTCGCCGGCGGTGAAGTAGGTGATCAGGCCGCCGGCCTCCCACACGGCGCGGGCGATCCGGCCCAGTCCCGACTCGTCGATCCCGTAACCTGCCCGCATCTCCGCCTGCTCGGCGGGCTCCAGCTCGGCGAGCTCCGCCTCCAGGCGCGCGGAGAGACTGATGAGCGGTGCGCCCTCAGCCTCGGCCAGCTTCTTCACCTTCGCGGCCGGCTCTCCCCCGGTCGGCAGCAGCTGCTCCGCCGCATTGGCGACATACACGTAGGGCTTGAGCGTCACCGGAAAGATGCCCTGCAGGATCGCGCGCTGGTCCGCCTCCAGGGCGAGGGTGCGGAGCTGCTTGCCCGCGTCGAGGTGCTCCTTGGCGGCGGTCAGCACCTCCGCCTCGGCGACCGCGTCCTTCTTGCCCGCGCGGGCCTCCTTGGCCACGACCTCGATCCGCTTCTCGACCGACGCCAGGTCGGCCAGCACGAGGTCGAGGGCGAACTCCTCGAGCTCGACGGCAGGGTCGGGATCCGGCCCGAAGCACCGCGCGACCTTGACCAGGACGTCAGCCTGGCGCGCAAACGCAACGCGCTGGGCGCGGCTTCCGGGCGGCGAATCCTCGACTCGGACCTGGGCGGGCGTTGTCTTCGCGGGTTTAACCGCGGCGGAAAGACGGGTCAGCCTTTCGTCGGGCACGTCGACCATGCCGACCCCGTCCGCGCCGCGCCCCGCGGTCAGGGCGTTGAACAGCGTGGTCTTGCCGGCCCCGGCCGGGCCGACGATCGCTACGTTGACCGGCACTAGAGGGCTGCTTCCTGGTCCAGCGCGAAGGCCTTGTGCAGGATGCGCACACCTCGGTCGACCTGTTCGCGCGAGACAAGGCAGGTGATCCGGATCTCCGAGGTGCTGATCATCTCGATGTTGATTCCACCGTCGGCCAGCGCGCGGAACATGCGGCCCGCGATGCCCGGCGTGCCCAGCATTCCAGTGCCGACGATGGACAGCTTGGCGATGCCCCCGGCGGACGCCACGCGCTGGGCGCCCACGTCCTTGGCCGCCGCCTTGACGAGCTTTTCCGCGGCCTTGAGGTCGGACTCGGCGACCGAGAACGTGAGGTCGGTGCGGCCCGAGCGGCCGATGTTCTGCACGATGACGTCGACCGAGATCCCGGCCGCGCCCAGGGGCTCGAAGATCGCCGCCGCGACGCCGGGCCTGTCCCGCACGCCGACGACTGTGATCTTCGCGACGTTGCTTTCTTGCGCGATCCCGCGCACGCGTTGGCGGTCTTCCATCGGTACGTGAGCGACGATCATCGTACCGACGCCGTCGCGGAAGCTCGACCGCACGTGAATCGGCACGTTGTACAGCTCGCCGATCTCGACCGCGCGGGGATGTATCACGCGGGCGCCGACGGCCGCCAGCTCGAGCATCTCGTCGTACTGGATGTGGCTCAGCTTGCGCGCGGACTTCACGACGCGCGGGTCGGCCGTGAAGATTCCATCCACGTCGGTGTAGATCTCGCACGCATCCGCACGCAGGGCGGCGGCGAGCGCGACCGCGGTGGTGTCCGAGCCCCCTCGCCCCAGGGTCGTGATCTCGAGCTCCTCGGTCACGCCCTGAAAGCCCGCGACGACCGGCACCTGGTTGCGCCTCAACGCTTCCAGGATGCGGTCGGGCTTGATGTCGCGGATTCGCGCGCGCGAGTGCTGGCCGCTCGTCCGAACGCCGGCTTGCGCGCCGGACAAAGAAATGGCCGGCACCCCCATTCCCTGCAGGCACATCGCCACCAGCGGCGCGGTGATGGTCTCGCCGTTGGCGACCAGCATGTCGAGCTCGCGCGCCGGCGGTTCCGGGTTGATGCTTTCGGCGAGAGCGATCAGGCGGTCGGTCGTGTGGCCCATGGCCGAGACCACCGCGACCACCTGATGTCCTTGCTTGAGCGTATCCGCGATGCGCCGGCTGACCCGGCGGATGCGCGCGGCGGAGCCCACCGAGGTACCGCCGTACTTCTGGACGATCACAACGTGCGGAACATGCCCTTGTCGCTGATCTTCGTGACCAGCGCGCGGCCGCGCAGGGGATGCGATTCCACCATCGCTTCGGCGATCCGTTTGGCCTGCGACGGAGCGCAGAGCGCGAAGACGCTCGGGCCCGCGCCACAAATCGCGGCGCCATAGGCGCCCGCTGCCTCGGCGACGCGAATCACCTCTTCCGCCCAGGGATACAGGTGCAGGCGGTGCGGCTGATGCAGGCGGTCGCGCAGCGCCTCGCCGAGCAGCCCCGGCCGCTTGGCCGTGATCGCCCTCACCAGGAGCGCCGTCCGCGCGGCGTTGAAGGTCGCGTCCTCGAGCGACACGGAATCGGGCAGCACGGAGCGCGCCTTTTCTGTAGGCAGCGGCTGGTGCGCGATGAAGAGGGCAAGTCCCCAGCCGGGGTTGGGCAGCTTTTCGTCCACCTTCTCGGACACGATGCGGATGCCGCCCGCGGCCGCCGCGGCGACGTTGTCGAGGTGCCCTTCATCCGCGCCCGCGTCGACGATGTGGCTCTTGACGTCCCACGGGCTGCTCAACGCCGATGCGGCGAGGCGTGCAGCCGCGCTGCTGCCCAGGCCGACGCCCATGGGGATCTCGCTGCGGACCCTGCCCTTCATGTTCAGACGGGTGAACGGGTTCTCGTGCGCGTAGAGGTAGTCGGACGCCTCGCCTTCGTAGTCCCATGCGGGCTTGTCCGCCTCGGTCGCCTCGACCTCGAGCCACAGGTCGATCGCCATGGCCATGCAGTCGAAGCCCGGACCGATGTTGGCGATCGAGGCCGGGACCTTGACTCTCACTGGGCGTGACGCCTCACAGCTTCAAGACCTTAGCGAGTGCGCGCGCGTCGCCGTCGATCTCGATTGGCGGTTCGACGTTTTTCAACGCCGCGTCCGGGTCTTTGAGGCCCGAACCCGTCAGCACCACCACCGCCGTCGAGTCCTTCTCGATCCTGCCATCCCGGACGAGCCGGAACAGCAGTGCCAGAGGGGCGGCTGACGCGGGCTCGGCGAACAGGCCCTCGCTCCCCGCGAGCCTGATCTGGGCGGCCAGTATCTCCGTGTCGGTGACCGCGGCGATCATGCCGCCCGACTCGTCGCGCGCGGAGGTCGCGCCCTCCCACGACGCGGGGTTGCCGATCCGGATCGCGGACGCGACCGTCCTCGGGTTTGCCACCGGGTGGCCGTTGACGATCGGGGCGGCTCCCTCCGCCTGCGCGCCGACCATCCGGGGCAGGCTCTTCGCGCGGCCCGTGGCGTGGTACTCGCGAAATCCCTTCCAGTACGCGGTGATGTTGCCCGCGTTGCCCACGGGCAGCAGCAGGTAGTCGGGTGCATCGCCCAGCTGGTCGACGATCTCGAACGCGGCGGTCTTCTGGCCCTCGATGCGGTGCGGGTTGACCGAGTTCATGAGCGCGACGGGGTAGCGGCTGGTCACGTCGCGCACGGCCTCCAGGGCATTGTCGAAGTTGCCCTTGAGCGCCACGACCTTCGCGCCATACATCAGCGCCTGCGAGAGCTTGTTCATCGCAATTTCGCCGGACGGAACCACGACGATCGCACGCGCGCCCGTCCTCGCCGCATAAGCGGCCATCGACGCCGAGGTGTTGCCGGTGGACGCGCACATGAAGACGCGGCTGCCTGCTTCGAGAGCCTTGGCGACCGCGACGACCATGCCGCGGTCTTTGAACGAGCCGGTGGGGTTCAGGCCCTCGTACTTGAAATAGAGATGCCTCAGGCCGAGGGCGCGCGCGATGTTGTGGCTCGGGATGAGCGGCGTCGAGCCCTCGTTGAGGTCGACCTCGGGCGTGGACGGCCCGACAGGCAGATGCTCGCGATACCGCGCGATGACGCCCATCTCGCGACTTATTCAGAAGACGCGGAGGAAGGAGGAAACGGCGCGCACCGCCTCGAGCCGCGCCATGCGTTCGCGTGCTTTCTGCAGGCTCGCGTCCAGCGACGGGTGCGTCGTGACCACCAGCTCGGCGGTCTGATCGTGCGACCACGCGTCCTTCTGGATGAAGCTCGAAATGCTCACGCCCTCCTCGGCGAAAACCTGGCCGATCGCGGCCAGCACCCCGGGGCGGTCGTCGACACGGAGCCGGTAGTAGGCGCGCGTCTTCACCTCACCGAT
>WNFB01001361.1_pt1 | contig 20756 bp, 20 predicted proteins | sample 5400501 | NCBI WGS metagenome assembly WNFB01 (sample SAMN13153341, study PRJNA577476) | soil metagenome | isolation source: 200 cm saprolite under Douglas fir tree site 2 hole 1 | place: USA:California | collected 2015-04-18 | reverse complement strand
TTTGTCGGTGATCTTACCGCGGGGGTTCCACCCGTTCCCATCCCGAACACGGCAGTTAAGCCCCGCAGGGCCGATTGTACTGCACGCGAAAGTGTGTGGGAGAGTAGGTCGTTGCCGGCATTAATAGAGGCCACGTTGCGAAAGCAATGTGGCCTCTTCCTTTGCCCCATCACAAAACGCTTAAGCTTTGCGCCGAGGGCACGCGATGCTAAAATCTAAGACGGGAGGTAGAGGCATGATGACACCAGCAGAGGTCGCCCGCCTTGCGTCGAACCTCAGTTCCATTGGTGCATTCTTGGACGAGGGCTTCATCGGAACACTTAGAGTAAGGCTCCCGCACGAAAATCCCGACGGCAACGACGCCGACTTCAAAATCACATATCCCGATTGGAAGAATATTGGTTCGAAACGCTAGTTGGCTTTCCCGCAACGAACGAGGAAGTTAAGCACCGCAGGGCCGATGGCGAGACGAGGAACCGCCCTTTGCTACGACCTAGCTGGCCTTGCGATTTGCGGGCGGAGTCAGTTGGATGTCGTGGGCGTTCTTCCATTCCAAGAAGGACCTCCTCGCGTCCATAATCCAAGAGTCGTGAGGGTCGTCTGAATCCGTGAGCTCCAGTATGTATTCTCCTAGGGCCACGTTTATTCCCATCCCGTCGGTCCACCCGAACCAAGCCACCTGCTCTTCCCTCATCTGACTCAGGAGGGCCCACATCCTATCACTGTGCTGTTTCTTTTCCTCTGAAGCTTTTTTCATTCAATGATTATAATCCGACCGCCATGCACGTAGAAGCCGGGCCGGTGGCCCACTCGAGCCCGTTCGACTTCGCTTAGGGTAAAATCCGGTCGTCGCCGGTTTAAATAAAGGCCACGTTGGGAAAGCAATGTGGTCTTTTCCTTTTAGGATGCCAGCGGCCTGGTCTTTCGATATTTCTCGGGGGTTCGGCGACTCTCATCGTACGCATCGAACGCACACGCAATTAAGGACTCCCTGCCGAGAGGACATTCCGGATCTTCTTCCGCCAGTCGGGCGGACAGCTTCTCATATTTGGCATCATCATCTTGCATGGCTAGCAACTTTTCGTGGTTCTCTCTGAACCATGCTGCTCTAACAGGGTTGAGCCAATGGGAAACCGCAAAGGAACCCGTGAGGCTCGCAATCACAAGGCGGTGCAGCATTCTGTAAGTAATCCATGCATTCAGCGCTAGAAGCGCCAGCACCGCGATCTGAAAAAAGGTCATGTTACCTCCTAGGCTGAGAATGATAGCGCCAAGTCTCGGATGGGCAAACACCAAACATAAGCTTCTTGCGGGAGATCCTTCGCAAAGAACGCTCAGGATTTCGGCAGAAGGCTCCCGCGCGCAAAGGACGCGCGCTCACGCCTTCTAAACGCCTCAAGTTAAGCCCCGCAGGGCCGATTGTACTGCACGCGAAAGTGTGTGGGAGAGTAGGTCGTTGCCGACATAAATAAAGGCCATGGAGAGAAATCTCGATGGCCTTTTCCTTTTTGCACTGAATATGTGGAGCGGACACTCCTGTCCGCTGACCTTTTGAATTTGATTAGGCTCCGCTGTATGCCGTCACGCGGGCAGGAGTGCCCGCGCCACACTTGGCCTCTTCCACCCAGAGCCACTGGTAGTCCTCCGGCCTTTGGACTAAGCCCCTTCTTACTGGATTCTGGCGGATGTACTCCAGCTTCTGCTGCAGACTCTCGTTGGATCGGAGGACGTGATCAAACGACTCCTCCTGCCAGACCGGGCCGCAATGCCCCGTCAGCTTGTTCACGCTGCGGGCGGACGATCCTTTGATGCCCTTCAGGATTTCCGGCAGGCTGAACGGCCATCCGGCTGCATCGCGCAGTGCCGTGAACAGCAGGTGTACATGATCGGGCATGACGACTGCCGCATGCAGTTGGATCTTCTTTCCATCGTCATGCAGACAGTGCTGCAAGACGGCGCAGCGGGCTGGCTCGGGCAGTGGTTCTTTGTTCAATTTGCAGAACGTCACGTACAGCGGCCTGTCTTTTTGGTAATGCGGCAGTCTCCGCCGATACTCATACTTGTGGATTGCAGGCATACTACTGTCCAAGTGATGTCCATGTGGGGCGGACACTCTTCCCCGCCGCTCTTGGCCGCAGTCTACTCGGCATATGGCTCTTGTCAGTGACGGATGGACATCATGGTTTTTGAGTGTGGCGCGGGCACTCCTGCCCGCGTCATGGCATTCGGGGTTACTGCCCTTCGGGTCGAAGAAAAGTAACCAGCCCCAAACAACGACAAGCTGCCGGCATTTGGCGGACAAGAGTGTCCGCCCCACACGGGTGTGGGAGAGTAGGTCGTTGCCGGCATAAATAAAGGCCATTGAGAGAAGTCTTGATGGCCTTTTCCTCATCCGCAACTTTTCCTCTAAAATCGAGTTTGCCATACTGGAGGTTTCCCATGACAAGCTTGAAGCCGCATGGCTGGGCAGTGGCGCTGCTGGCTCTGCTCTCAGCATCGTCCCTGCTGGGGCAAATCAATCCTAAACCTCCGCGCCCACGGAATGCGCGTGAGCAACCCTGCTGGCAACAGGTTGGTATTCCCCGGTCGGCGATCGAGCGCCGCAGACAGATTGAACAGAATACCCATTCCCAGCTGCAGGCGGTGTGTAACGACTCCTCTCTCAGCCCCCAGGAGAAGCGCGAGAAGATCCGTCAAATTCGTGAGCGGGCGCATCAAGAAGTGGAGGCTGTGATCAGCCCGCAGCAACAACAGGAGCTGAAAGCTTGTCAGGAGGAACGCGCTGCCGCACGAGGCGAAGGGGGCAGGGGCCATTCCGGGGGCGGCATGCATCGTGGAGGCAGCAGCGGACCGTGTGGCGAGATGCCTTCCGGTAAGGACACCCAAACGCGCCAGGAGTGAGCTGATAGAAATCAGGGGGTAATCCTGTAAGACATGTTGGAGGGGGATGTTGACTGTCTGCCCGGGGTCCCCTGCCTGCTCTAACTCCAACAAATCAGCTTACTTCCTTGTGTACATATATTATTGTGCGTGCAATGTCGTACCCACAAAATGTTCCACGTGGAACACTTCTCCAATTTGCCACTAATGTTCCACGTGGAACGTTTCTCCAGTTTGCCCGCCTTTAGTCCTTGCTCCCATCCGCGGGACGAACCGGCGGGACGACGACGATGGGCGCCGGGGGTTGCCCCACCTGGACGGCCGGTCCCACGCCCGCCTGCACGGGCCGTTCCTGTATCTTCACCGTAGAGAGAATCTTCTCCAGTTTGCCGAATACTTCTTTGGAACTCACCGGAGTGACTCCCTCCTTGGCTGCATCCGCTGCCGTTGCCAGTCCCAAGCCGAATTCGTAGCACGCTCCGTTTTTGAAGACGTGGTAATACCTGGCATCGGCTTGCTTCATCGCGTCTTCCATTTCATCAAACTCAATCGCGCCGACGGTTACTTTCGCTGGCGAGACTGGTTCGACGGGCGCGTCACTTGGCTTCGGGAACGCGAATTGCGTGCATTGCGAAGACGTCAGGTTAGGATTCACGCTGACGTTGAAGAACGCGGGAGTGGAATCCGCAGCTGGATCTGAACTGCGAGCATCTGAACTGTGAGGATCTGAACTGCGAGGATTCGAGCCGCGGGGCGGCTCGATCGCGGCCACCGACACTCCACCGGGCTGAACGAAGTTCATCCGAACGGGTTCTGACGCGGTCCAATGCAGAATCGCTTCGTCGCCGGTCTTCAGCATGTAACTCCGCGGGTATTGGAAAGACACCCCGTAAGTACGGTTGGTGTAAGTCACGGTAGATGACCTTCTCTTCGCAGACTTCTTGGCAGACTTCTTCGGCGCCGGCGGCTGGCTTTCGGCTGGTGCTGTCGACGGACTGGATGTGATCGCAGCAGACGACATCGGCTGGTTCTGGGACATCGCCATGTCCTTGCCCGGCTCTTTCTTGGAGCAACCACTGGTGCCCAAGAAGAAGACTCCTAACAGCGATGTCACTATCAACGAGCCTACCAGCGCCGCAGTTTTCTGCCTGCCGCTGAGCTTCTTTCCGTAAAAGCGTGGATGCTGGTTTGTGCTCGACTGATTTGTGCTCGAAATGTTCCGTGTTGGTTTTGCTTCCGGTTTTCTTTCTGGATTTCCTGACAAGTTGAGTTGTGTGAACTGTGCCATATTTGCCTCCCCAGGCTTACTGATCAGAGGTGGTGGCACGAGGGCGGCCATTGGACAACGCACTGATTAGGCGAAGGTTACAGAAAGAGCCAGTCAGACCGAGCGTGTCACGCGGGAGACTCTGTGGCTGGCCAGACACGCCACGAACTTGCACGACGGCGGAGGGAAGTTTATAGTGCTGTTCCCGAGCATGCCATGAGACATCTCCTGAACTGGGTGTTGAGCGCGTTGGCGGTGTGGATTGTGGCGAATATAATCCCCGGCTTTCACGTCAGCGGGTGGGTGGCGGCGCTGATCGCCGCGCTGGTGATTGGCTTCGTGAATGCTACGCTGGGAATATTCCTGAAGATCGTTACCTTTCCTCTGACCTTGCTTACGCTCGGCATCTTCTGGTTGGTCATCAATGCCGCCATGATTGAGCTGGCTTCAGCCATTGTGCCCGGCTTCCGCGTGGATACGTTTGGCGCGGCGTTCTGGGGAGCGATCGTGCTGAGCCTGGTCAATATGGTCTTGCGTTGGCTGGCGGGAACCGGCAAAGAGCGGACCTAAGAGCTCGGAGCTGTCCACTACGACGGGCCCGGCTCTTTCCTGGGCTTTATTGCTTCCCACTCTTTTTCAGTGAGCAACCTTCCCAGGGCGCTGAATTCGCCGGCGCCTTGCAGCCATTCGCCTCCGTCCATCGTGACCACTTCGCCGTTGATGTAGCTGGAGCCGTCGCTCACCAGAAATACGGCGAGATTGGCAAGTTCTTCGACCGTGCCGAAGCGGCCCAGAGGGTTACGCTGGCGGGCGAAGTGCTCGAATTCGGGCCGGGGCAGCAGGCGGGAGAAAGCTCCTTCGGTGGGAATGGGCCCGGGCGCGATGGCGTTCATGCGGATGCCACGGTTACCCCATTCGACAGCCAGGCTCCGGGTGAGCGCCACCACTCCAGCTTTGGCCATGGCGGAAGGGACCACATAAGCCGAGCCGGAGCTCCAGTAGGTGGTCGCGATGTTTAGTACCGTGCCGGGATGGCCGGCCTTGAGCCATCTGCGTCCGCAGGCCATGGTGAGGTTGATGGTGCCCATGAGCACGATGCCAATGACCGCTTCGAAAGCGCCCGGGGAGAGCTCCTCCGTGCGTGCCAGGAAGTTTCCGGCGGCGTTGTTTACCAGAACATCCAGCGGGCCATCTTTCCAGATGGTCTCGACCATTTCCTCCACGGCCTGCGTGTTGCGGACATCGCAAGGGAGGGAGTGAATCTTGGCCTTTGCCACGCGACCCAGTTCGGCTTCGGTTTCGGACAGAACCTCTTTGCGGCGTCCGCAGATGTATACCGTGGCGCGTAGTTCGAGGAAGCGCCGGGCCATGCCTTTGCCTAGTCCGGTGCCGCCGCCGGTGATGAGAATGCGTTTGGCGTGGAGCAGATCGTGCTGAAACATGAGCCGTCTCCGCTTGCGAACTTTTGGAACAAGCCTGTGATTGTAGTGCAGAGTCATGGTTAAGGGATTGGACTAGCTGAGAAAATGCAGATCCCTCGACTTGCTCTCGCCGCGCGGGCGCGGCTCGGGCTGCGCTCGGGATGACAAGGAAGCAAAGTTCTACGATAGTCTGAAGGACGCCGGCGCTACGGTGCGCAGGCCACGCGGAAGCCGTAGTCCGCGTACTGAAATTCGGGAGGGATGCTGGAACGGGCGGCGCAGCGGGCCACCTTGATGTGGTGACGCCAGGAGCCGCCTCGAGAAACGCGGCGCTCGCCGGACTCAGGACCGCGCGGATTGCGCTCAGGAGAAATGGCGTAGTAGTCCGGCTGGTACCAATCGCTGCACCACTCGTGTACGTTCTCGCAAATGTCGTACAGGCCGAATGCATTGGGCGCGTATTGAGCCACAGGCTCGGGGCCGGTCTTCCAGCGCTTCTCGTAATCTGGGAGCGATTGGGGTGGGGTGTCGCCCCAGGCGAAAAGTTTGTTATCGACCCCGCCGCGTGCGGCTCGTTCCCACTCGGCCTCGGTGGGTAAGCGATAGCTCCGGCCTGCGAGGGAGCTGAGCCAATCGCAATATTTCACGGCTTCAAACCAGGAAATTGCGACAACCGGTTTCTCAGGGTGATTGAAGTTGGGATCGTCCCAGAAAGGCGGCGGTTGAGTTCCCGTGGCGCGCAGGAAGCTGCTGTAGCCGGCGTTGGTCACCTGACATGCGGCGAGGCAGAAGCCATCCACCCAGACGCGATGAAAGGGACGCTCGTTATCCTGACCCACCTCCGAGCCCATCCAGAACCAGCCTTCAGGAATGTGAACCAGGCCGGGTTCCGCCGCGTGAGATTGCGCGGAGGCGGACGGAATGGGTTGGGTGGGCATGAGGTCGGAGGTTTCAAGAATATCTTATTTCAAATTGCAAGCGGACATTAGGAGTCAGCACCCGAAGACGCGTTGTCAGCCCAGCGTGTTGCCCCCCTGAGGGGCTGGAGTCGTGGGGCTGCGTTCTGCGAGCTCGCACGTAAGTTTGGTTGTGGCACGTGCTGTCAAGCATTGTGCCGCTCAAGAGCCAGAGTTTTGTCACTAGCCTGCCAGCGGGTGAGTAGGCCGCGGCTGTTGAATCACACAGGAACTACAGATCCCTCGATTGCTCTCACCGCGCGAGCACGGCTCGAGCTGCGCTCGGGATGACAAAAGGGGATGGAGCAGAGGAGCAGGAGGAAGGGCCTACCGAACTTCGGCGAGCTGGATGCGCAATTTGTGAGTGGCCCGGAACAGGGTGTTCTTGATCGTGCCCTCAGTGGTATTCAGAATGCCGGCCACGGTTCGCAGTCTGAGGCCATGGTAGTGCTTCAACTCGAACACCATCCGCTCCCGGGCTGAAAGTCTTTCCAGGGCATGAAGGATGCATTGCCGCAGTTCGCGGCGCACCAGACTGCGCTCCGGGCTGGCGCCGGGGCGGTGGTCGGGCATGCGGTTCAGCACTTCTTCCTGCTCGCCGTCCGGAGAAACGGTTGTGATCACATCCCGGCCACGCGAATTTTTCTTTCGCAAGTGATCGAGGCAGAGATTGGTCACAATGCGATAGATCCAGGTGTAAAAAGAACACTCGAAGCGAAAGCGCGCCAGGTTTATGTATGCCCGGAGAAACGCCTCCTGATAAATGTCCTGACCATCCTCCTGCGAGCCGGTGAGATGAACGGCCAGGCGCAGAACGGCGCGATCGTACTGCCGCACCAGTTCTTCGAAGGCGGCGGTATTGCCCTGCTGGGCCTCGCGGATGAGCAAGGTGTCATCCACGCGAGCCGGGCGGCCTTCGCCAGCCCTTGGCCCAGAAGCGGCAAATCGAGCAGCGTTGACATAGGCTGGAGCGATGCGAGTTTTGCCTGTGTCAGACACGATTATCATTCCGTCCAAACCAATCTTCGATCACTCGGAATCGTCGATCACCCAGAATCCTGGATCACTCATGTGCGCGGCGCACTACGATCAAAGCCATGTCGTCCTCACGCGGTTGGCTGCCGGCGAAATCCTCGACTGCGCCCAGCACGGAAAACAGCGCGCCGCTTGCGGTAGAACGACCGGAACCTTGTGCCGCAGCCGCCAGCCGTTCCGCACCGAACTCGGCTCCGTTTTCGTTTCGGCACTCCGCGATGCCATCGGAATAGCCCAGCAATGTGTCCCCCGGCCGTAATGTCGTCCGCCCGTTAGCGAAACAGGCGCCAACCAGCGCTCCCAGCAGCGGTCCGCCTTCCTGCAGGTTCTCCACGTGCCCATCGTCACGGAAAAGCAGCGCAGGCGGATGTCCGGCATTGCAGTACGTAATCTCGCCGGTGTTCAGCGTGAGTCGAGCCAGCAGCAGACTGGTCAAAGGCAATTCCAGACGGGTTTGCAGCAGATCGCGATTGATGGCAGCCAACGCCGCAGCCGGGCTTCCCAGTGCCGCGATCTGCAGCCGGACCATGCCCACTACATGCGTGAACCACATCCCGGCGGACAATCCCTTGCCAGCAATATCACCGATGGCGAACACCAGGTCTGTGCCGAGTTCAAGAACGCTGATGAAATCGCCAGACAGATGACGCACCGGGAAAATTTCGCTGGCGATCTCAAAGGGCTCACGGCGAAGCAGGCGCGGGCCGCAGAGTTTTCGCTGCACCTGGGCAGCTTCGTACATCGTGCGCCGCAGGTCGTCATGTTCACGGCGTAGAGTCGCAAGCTGCTCCTCGAGCGCACGATTGCGACGCGCGGCGTCCGCAAGACCGGAGAGCACTCCCTTGTGGCGGGGGATCTCCGCCCGATGCACCCATGCCCGATCCTGGCGCCGGCCTCCGATTTGTAGAGCGTTCTCCAACTTTCTTCTCCCGCAAATACCGCGCGATCAACCAACGAACTTATAACCCGTACCGTGAACGGTCAGGATGAAGCGAGGTTCTTCCGGTTTGGGCTCGACCTTCTGACGCAAGCGCACGATGTGCGCATCCACGGTGCGCGTGGTAGGGAAGCGATCGTAGCCCCAGACCTCTTCCAGCAGGCGATCACGGCTCAGGGTCTCCCCGCGATGGCAGAGGAAGTACTTGAGCAGATCGAACTCCTTGGAGGAAAAATCCAACGCCTTACCCATCCGCGAAACCTGGCAGCTACGTACATTCACCTCGACGTCGCCAAACGAGTAGCGTTCCTGCTCCTTGGGAACATGCTGAGCGCGGCGCAAAACGGCCTTTACCCGGGCCAGCAGTTCACGAATGGAAAACGGCTTGGTTACGTAATCGTCCGCGCCCAGCTCGAGCCCGACCACTTTGTCCACTTCCTGGCCACGCGCCGTGAGCATGATGATGGGGACAGAAGGCCGCTTGGCCTTGAGCTGCTTGCACACGTCCAGCCCACTCATGCGGGGCATCATGACGTCGAGGATGACGAGATCGGGGGCTTCGTTGAGCGCACGCTCCAGGCCGGCAACACCGTCCGGCGCAGTGATGACCTCGTATCCCTCGTACTCGAAGTTGTCGCGCAACCCCGCAACCATGTTGGGTTCGTCTTCGACAATCAGGATTCTGGCCATGTCATGATCTCCGCGGTTTCTTTTCGCCTTGGCGGGTAACTCGACCGCTGATTTGATGGGTGCCATTGCCAGTTTCTCCGTCGGCGCTCATACCGAGGCCAGGTTGCGTCCATTCTCTCCACGATTCACGGGCAGCGCGATGGTGAACTTGCTGCCCTCGCCGGGCGCGCTGTCCACCAAAACCTCGCCGCCATGCGCCTGCACGATGTGACGCACCAGGGAAAGGCCCAATCCGCTGCCCTTGGTGTTGTGAACCAGCGGATCGCCCACGCGATAGAACTTTTCGAAAATCTTGTGTTGCTCCTGGTGGGGTATGCCGATCCCGTGGTCAATCACTTCCAGCTTTACCGATCCGTTTTCGCGATAGAGGTTGACCCCGATGTACTTTCGGTCCTGCGAATACTTGAGCGCATTGTTGACCAGGTTCAACAGCGAGCGGGCCATGGCCTCGCGGTCCACGCGGAGGGGAGGTACCTCGTCGATCTTTTCTTCATAGGTGAAACCATGCTGCTCGATCTGGTAGCGATAGGAATCGAGTGTGTTGCGCACCAGTTCGCGGAGATCGGTCTCGCGGAAGTCGTATTCTTTCCGGCCGGCTTCAATCCGGGAAAAGTCCAGGATGTTGTTGATGAGCGCGGTTAGGCGCTCACTCTCTTTACGAATGATGCAGTAATACTCCTGGTATTTCTCCGGGCTGTTGAGCCGGCCCATCTCCAAGGTTTCGGCGTACAGACGAATCAACGAGAGCGGCGTCCGCAGCTCATGCGAGACGTTGGAGACGAAGTCGGACTTCAGCCGGGCCAGCGCCACTTCTTTGCTTACATTGCGATAGGTGAACACGATTCCACCGGCCAGCAACAGAGACAGCGCCCCCAGAGCGAGGAAGCTGGTGCGCACGAAGTGCTGCCCGATGGCTTCCAGCGTGGTTCCGCGCAACTTGATGGCCAGGGTAAGACCGGGAAAAACACTTTCCATGTTGCGTTCCACTTCGGGTACGCCGCCATCCCAGCCCGCGGAGGCTACTAACGGGGCCGACTCACCCTTGGGATGCAACATGATCACGGCGCGATTCTTATCGCCCTGCCCCTCATTGAGATTGTGGGCTATGACCGTTTCCAGCATCTCGGGAAAGAAGTGATCGCGCAGGTATTCGGCATCGAACGCGATCCCACCGATGGCCTGCTTGCCAGTCGCCTCGTCCGTCTTCACAAACATGGCTACGGACTGATACACGTGGGTCTCGCCTCGTGGTGGCGAATTCCGGAAAACGTAGTAGGACATACCCTTCTTTTCCATTTTCGTGATCGTTTGCACGAGGTCCTTGTACTCCATCTTCAGCCAGCCCTCGCCCATTTTGGAGAGCTCATCGGCCTCCGCGTGAAACGCCTGGTCATCCTTCAAGCGGTAGGGTTGGGAACGAAATACGAAGCCGTGATCGGGATCGTAGGCAAACACGTGGGCGGCATAGGGATGCGCGGCGAGAATTCGGTCGAGCGTTTCCTCGCAAGTCATGCCCGGGACCGGAAACTCGCTACGAATATCGTCCAGCTGTTCGTATGCCTTGTGGTTGATCTCCTTCTCGGAAATGGCCAGCACCTGGCTGAAATCGCGCTGTATGGCGGCTTCCACTGCCCGGTCACGCTGGATGTGCATCAAGTGCCAGGCGCTGAGGATCACCAGGGCCGCGGCGGGCAATACCACAGCCAGCTCCAGAGTCAGAATCAGCCGGGTTCGCGCGCTCCAGCGGCGTTTCGATTTCATGGTGGACTCCTGATCCGGGCCTCGCCTGGATCAGCCCGGCACGAAACATAGTCGAACGGGAGAGGGCAAGTGTCAATGAGGGGTAAAAATACGTAAAAAGTTGTGAACTGATTGGTGCTTAAGGTGCGGTGCTGGCGGCGGCCTGGTCTGAACTGCGGAGGTCGGTTACAGAAGAAGCGGTGCCTGAGTTGTTAGTCGGTAGTCCGCGCCCGTCGCGATTTGCCTGGCAACTGACCTGACCTCAAATCACTGACGGCTCATTAAAGGCAGCCTGAAGTCGACCGTGACGTAGGTTTGTGCTTCGACGGCCCGGCCGTTCAGCAGGTAGGGCTGGAACCGCCACTGTTTGACGGCCTTGTAGGCAGCCTGCCCCAACAGCAGGGATCCACGAATCAGCTTCACGTCCCGGATAGTACCGTCCCTGCCGATCCATGCCTGCAAAACCACCGGGCCTTGCAGACCGGCCCGCAGTGCCTGTTCCGGATAGCTCGGCTGAACTTTCTGCAGGAGCAATTTCGCGGAAAGATCCTCGGGCAGATCTACGGGTTCCAGTGCGGCGAGAAGCGATGGGGCCAGCTTGGCAGCCACGCTGCGAACCGTAACGCCCGAGCTAGGCATTTTCAGACTTTCGGGGATTTGGGCGCCGGTTGTGGCGGCCTGGATCTGCACGTGCTGCGGCTTGGTTGCTGCTTGGGGCGATCCGGGCTGCGCAATTGTCGGCCTAGCCTCGCTTGGCGGAGAGGAGTGGAGGACTGGCGTCACACGGATGTATGTGGAGCCCATGCCAGAACGCGCGGACGAAGCGCTGGCATTCCCGGCCACAACTGCAGGCTCCGGTGTTTTGTGGTAGTCCGAGTCACGCAGCCAGGCCTGTGTCTTCTCCAAAGCTCTTCCACAAATCTTTGCCACGGAAGTGGCGACGGCCTCACTGCGCAGTGGCTCGCTGATCGCGTAAGCGAAGGAAAGAAAAGCCACGCCCAGAGCGACTCTGTGCAAGAAGGTTCGGTGGCCTTTTCGCAGCTCAATCTCGGGCAATTCGCGGCGGCTCGACTTCTCCAACTCGGGTATTGACTGCATCCCAGAGCCACGAAAAAGATCATCTTCGAAAATCCGAACTGCAGGGATCACGGGCATATAGCCCTTGAGGGCTGCGCCGCGCATAGCTGGGGAGGGCTGGGCCGGGCGTGCCGGCAGCGATTCTGCGGCGCGTTTCTCGCGATCTGGCGCTGGCCACGACTTACTCTCCACGGCGCGGGTTGGCGACCCATCGGGGTCCGGGAAGGCCAGTTTTGGCAACCAGGTCTTCATGTGGCAAAGGAATTCGTCACAGGTCAGCAAGGCATACTTAGCCTTGTCCGGAACAAGCGGTTTGCTGAGCACCAGGTTGGCGCCGACTTGGCGCGCGGCGGCACTGGCGTCGGAGTTTGCAATGGCGATGGTGAACGCACCACTGTTGGACTTAAGTTCACGTGACGTCTTCAGCAGGAAGGCGGCTTCCAGTCCCTCGTCCCAATCGGCCACAATGACATCGAAGCTCTGGCTGGTAAGCCTCTCCACGGCGGCAAAGATTTCGGGGCAGTGCTGGACCTCAAGTTCGAGCTCTTTCAGAACTTGGCTTACCCGGCGCGAGGTCTCCTCATCGGAGGAGAACAAGAGAGACACGGGGGACATATTATTAAAGCTAGTGTCCGTTCACAGGGCGGGCAAGTTACCGATTGCCAAGAGCACCCCGTCGGCTGGCCAAGTAACCGCTAAACAAGTTACCTGTCCAGTTGGACAAGGTCCGCCCGGAATCAAGCCAAGGTTCATGAGGAGTTGGGGGACTTGGCACGGACTTGTAAACCACAGGGGATGTAGAATCTACACGCTCTCTCGAAGAAAGGTTCCGCACGCTCGCTCGAAGAAAGGTTCCGCGCTTATGCTGCTGCTGGCAATGATCTTTCTGGCGGGGGTCCTGCATGGATTGGGCCCGGACCACCTGGCCGCGATCACCGCCTTCGGAGCCATTGCGGGCGGCAGCTTCCGCCGCGTGGCCTTCTTCTCAGTGCGCTTTGCTGCTGGGCACGCGGCTGTGATCTGCGCCGCCGCGCTGCTGGCGCACTTCGGCCGCATGGCCCTGCCCGCGAGCTGGGAGCGCGGCTTCGACCTGCTCGCTGCCGCGGTCCTGATCGCAACGGGTTTGGCCCTGGCGGCGGGCCTGATCACGGGGCGCGTGTCTGTCCACGCTCACGAGCACCATCACGGCGCGGGCGAGCACCGCCATTTCCACACTCACTTTGGCAGCCGAGCCGAGCACCGGCACAAACACGGCAGGCTGGCATTTCTGCTGGGCGGATTATTCGCCATGGGCGGCGCTCGCAGTCTGCTGCTGATTGTGCCAGTCGCTCTGGCACAGAGCTTTGCGGGGTCGATGGTGCGCATCGCGGCTTTCACGCTGGGCATAATAGTCGCGATGTCCGCGTACGGCTTCGTCGCCGGAGGTCTTTTGACCCGCGCCCACCAGGAAGGCGGGGATGATCCGCAGCGGCAGCGGCTCATCCTACGTCTGACCACGGCCAGCGTGGCCCTGTTCTGCGTGGTCGCGGGATTGATCACCCTCTCGCAGCGTCTGCATCCCTGAGGCGAGCCCAGATTGGATCGAACTCTGACTTGAGTTAGGTGCTTGGGTAAAACCCCGATTGGAGTCAGTGAGTTTGCGGACTTCCTAAGTTTTCTTGGACTCAACTTTGCGAACCAAATGAACTTCAAGAACGTGCTGCGTGAAGCCTTCGTAACGTTGCGGCGAAACTGGATTCGGAGTGCGCTCACAATTCTGGGGATTTCGGTGGGAGTGGGCGCCTTCATCTGTGTGGTCGCGATTGGAAATGCTGGCAGCAGCCGCATCGAGGATCAGCTCCAGAGCCTGGGCGACAACTTCATTTGGGTAGAGGCGGGGAGTCGCGCCCGGAACGGGATAAGGATGGGATCGCGGGGTACGAGGTCGCTCATTCTGAGTGATGCCCGAGCTATCGTGGAGCAAGTTCCTCTGATCAAAAGCATGTCGCCCAATGTCGACGGGCACGTTCAAGTTGTCTACGGAGGGGAAAACTGGGCAACTCAGTACCGCGGAGTTACGCCCGAGTTTCTGGAAATTCGCCGATGGAATCTCCGGCTTGGAACCTTCTTCGCCGCGGCTGATGTAGAAGCCGACGCCCCAGTGTGCGTGCTGGGACAGACCGTGCTGGAAAACCTTTTCGGCAATGAAGATCCAATCGGCAAGACTATCCGGATGCAGAGTCTGCCGTGCAAGGTAGTGGGCGTCCTGCGGACCAAGGGCTTCTCCGCCACCGGGCAAGACCAGGACGATTTTGTGGTGATGCCGTTTACCACGGTGCAGAAGAGAATCACCGGAACCTTCTGGCTGGACGACATTTTCTGTTCGGCAGTTTCCCGCGAGGCCATGCCGGAAGCCACCAAGCAGATCGTCGGCCTTCTGCGAGAGCGTCACCACCTCAATGCCGCCGAGGACAATGACTTCAACATCCGCAGACCGGAAGACGTGGTTCAAGCCCAGCTCGCGACCAGCCGGATCATGACCCTGTTGCTGGCCAGTGTTGCGTCTTTGTCCTTGCTGGTGGGTGGAATTGGAATCATGAACATTATGCTGGTCTCAGTCACACAACGTACGCGGGAGATCGGGGTACGACTGGCGGTAGGGGCGACGGAATGGGATGTGCAACTTCAATTCTTGAGCGAAGCCATCGCACTCAGCTTGCTGGGCGGCGCTTTTGGTTTGCTGGCCGGTGGTATCTCGTCGGTCATGGTCGAAAACGTATTCCAGTTTCCCACCAAGCTCACGCCTGAGATTTTTGCCGTGGGCAGCATATTTTCCGCCAGCATAGGAATCCTGTTCGGCTACTATCCTGCCCGCAAGGCCTCACAATTGGATCCAATCCAGGGCTTACGCTACGAATAGGCTGGGAGATCACGAAAATGGCGCGGGGAGTTAGTGCGTACCAACGACTGCAAAGCCTCAGGCAGGTACATTAGTGATCTTGTCGGCTACAAACTCGTGGCCCTAGTCTTTTCTTCGAAACCATTCCCTTGGGAATGCTGCCGTGCCACTTGGGATGTGTGTCGAAGACAGAATCATCTTGCGCGCTGTGGGGCAGGCGCTGTGCTCGGAAGGTAATCTGCGGCACGGTTCTCGCCGGTCTCCCTATTCTGACGGGTTCAGTCACGTCCTCATTGCATGCCCAGAAGGCCGAGAAGAATGACAAGGCTGAGAAGACGGACAAGACTGAGAAGAATGAAAAGAATGAGAAAGCGGGAAGGAAGCTAGTCTACAAGGAAGTCCCGGTATACCCTTCGGAACTGAAGAGCCACTACATTGGCGGAATCGTACGCCTAAAGATTGGGATCTCACCTCGAGGCACCGTAGATACGGTCACGCCGATTGGGGGGAATCCTATTCTGACGGAGGCCGCCGTTGCGGCAGTCAAAAAGTGGAAGTACGCGCCCGCCGCTTCCGCCACGACTGTGAACGTTGAATTTGTCTTCAATCCCTTCCATTGATCAGTGTCAGAGCCTGGGCCAACTCGGGGATATTGGTGGCGGCGGTTGGACTCGAACTTGAGCCGGTTTGTGGGCGTGAGCGAAGCGGGAGCCCACAGGCGAAATCCTGAGCGCAGCGAAGGACCTCGGGGATATTGGTGGCGGCGGTTGGACTCGAACCAACGACCTACGGATTATGAGACCGTCGCTCTAACCACCTGAGCTACGCCGCCAAGGGTTTCGTTTCAGCACTTTGCAACTATCTTAACATCTGCCGACCCACTATGGTTTTGACCGAGGCCGGCTTTGCGAGGCGGGAATGGTAAGTTCAGGCGAGCTCATTTCGGCATTATCCTCGCGTTGGCACAGCCTCTCAATCATTTCGTAGAGGTTCTCAGGATGGATTGGTTTAGAGAGATAAGCATCCATGCCTTTGCTGAGGCAGTGTTCTTCATCACCCTTCATCGCATTGGCGGTCATGGCAAAGATTGGAATGTGAGCCCCGGTTGTCTTTTCTTTCTGACGGATGGCGGCAGTTGCCTCAAAGCCATCCATGTCGGGCATCTGCACGTCCATGAGTACGAGGTCGTACGGCTGCTTCTCCAGGGCCGCTAGCGCCTCCCTGCCATTTGCGGCCACGGTAACTGAGTGCCCGCGCTTTTCCAACACACGGACCGCAAAGTGCTGGTTTACCTTATTGTCCTCAGCGAGCAGCACACGGAGATGGTGCTGGATTTTCCGTAGAGAATGACGTGTGATCAAAGCGGGCGGGGTCTGGTCGTGCGGAAGCGTTCCGAGGGCAGTCAGAATCGCATCCAGCAGGTCCGACTGTTTGATAGGCTTGGTCAGATACCCGGCGATACCCAATTCACGACAGCGATCAGCGTCCCCGCGCAGGCCGGCGGAACTTAGCATCAGCACTGTGGCTGCCGCCCAGTTTGCGTTTTGCTTGATTCGTTCTGCCACGGCGAATCCATCCATTTCAGGCATTTGGGCGTCGACGAGCACCAGCGGAAAGCCACGCCCTGCACGCTGAGCATGCTCCAGGGCGGCGATCGCAGCTGGCCCACTTTCAACGGCCACGGGGTTCATGTGCCAGTTGTCAAGCACCTTCAGCAAGATTTCTCGATTTGTCGCATTGTCATCCACGACGAGGACTGGCAAGTCGTGTAGGACTTGCGGGACTGCGGGCACAATCCTTCTTGCGGAGACTTTCTGCAACCCGAGGCGGGCAGTGAAGTGAAAGCGGCTGCCTTTGCCGACCTCACTCTCCACCCAAATTCGCCCTCCCATCAACTCCACCAGTCGAGACGAAATGGTGAGCCCCAGCCCGGTGCCGCCGTATCTGCGGGTGAATGAGCCGTCGGCCTGGTTGAAGGCGCCGAAGATCAGGGCTTGCTTCTGCGGCGGGATGCCAATCCCGGTGTCGGCGACCACGAAGTAGAGTTGGATATCGTCCTTAGTCTGTGACCCCACCCCAACGTAGATTACAACCTCACCGCGCTCAGTGAACTTGATGGCATTGCCGACCAAGTTCACGACATTTTGCCGCAGGCGTCCGGGATCTCCGACCAGCCCATCAGGAACGTCGGGATCGATATCGAAGGCAAGTTCCAGTTTTTTCTCGTGGGCTCGCAGACTGAGTGACTTCATAGCGTCGCCAAGGCTGTCGCGCAAATCGAATTCAATCGTTTCGACCTCCAGCTTTCCCGCTTCAATTTTGGAATAATCCAGAATGTCGTTGATTAGAGAAAGCAAGGAATCAGCGGACAGCTTGGCCATGTTCAAATACTCGCGCTGTTCGGAAGTGAGCTCGGTTCCGAGAACCAGCTCGGTCATGCCCATGATTCCATTCATGGGCGTGCGAATTTCGTGGCTCACGTTGGCCAGGAACTCGCTCTTGGCCCGGCTACCCGCCTCGGCCAACTCCTTGGCGTGCTTCAACTCGGCTTGGGCCCGCTTACGCTCGTCGACGATGACGCCAACAAATAATCCCGTCAGAGACACCGCCAGCATGAGAAGTTGCAGCCTGGCCAGGACAAACAGTTCCCCGCCCGACATCCGGAACGCTATGATCGAACCAAGATTGAGTGCCGCGATGCCGATGGTTACCCCCCTAAGTCCGTGGCGAAGCGCAATCCAAATCGCGGGAAGAAAACATACGTAGAGCAACTGATAGCTTTCAGCGATCCGGAACCCGAATGCGACCCATGCTGTCAAAACGATGCTGATGCCTTGTCCCACAATCTCGAAGGCGGGGACGCCGCTGGGCCCGACGGGGCTGGCTTTCGCCGCGGGAGGAGCAGATTGCTTTCCTACCCAGGCTCGAACTGGAGGGAGCACCTGAACCAGCAAGAACGGGGCCAAGCCCACGATGGCAACGGCGTCGCCCACCCACCAGTTGAGAGCGGCGGGAAAAAGCTGGGCCACCGGGATGCTTCTGTCCAGCACATCGCCCAGCGCTCCCACAAAAGCGACGAGGAGGGCAGCGCCGAGGGTGATGGGTACAAACCAGCCAACGTCTCGCTGCCGCCGCAATTCGGAATTTATCTTGACCTTGTCCCGCAAGAGGACGGCGGCACTTGCGTAGCCGGCAGCCATGAATGCGCTCCCCGGGAACATGCCGAAGGAGGTCGGAGAGTCGTGTGAGTTCAAGAAGTCGCCGGCCGCTGCCGCCAGGAACATGACGGGCGCATAACGCGGGCTAAGCCCCAGCAATAGCGCCACGCCTAATGCAACGGGTGGGTACCACGCCCCGATACCTTGAAACATCTGGAACGCGAGGGTCGCCCTGTCGAGAATGATGTGGCCTGCAAGGTAGATTATGCCTACCAGCAATTGCCGGAAGGCAGGCATCGCAAGCAACCTGCGCGGCCATTCCCGGAGCGCGCTGTGGCTTGGTGGCGGGTCCGTCGGGGCTGACATCTTGGTCCTAGATTAGCTATCGGCAGATAGCATCTTTTGCTTACTCCTGGTAGGAGATACCGGATTTTGCGGGGGGGAGCACGGGCAAGCGGCGTCAATAGCCCGATTTGGCCAAATTGGGGGTTGCGATTCGGCTGTTTCTTTTTTCTTTTCTTCAAAGACAAAAGGATCGCTAGTGGGCCCATCCCAAACGCCTCTTGCAACTGCGAAGCGGAAAATTGACACTAGGACCGCATGAAAGCTATTGCCGTCATTCCCGCACGGCTCGCCTCCACCCGCCTGCCGCGCAAGATGCTGCGTGAGATTGGAGGCGTGCCCTTGATGGGACGCGTGTATAACGCGGTCCGCTCCTCACCGCTGCTCGAGGACGTAATCATCGCCACCGACTCCGACGAAATCATGCAGGTGTGCCAACAGAATGGCTGGAACGCGCGGATGACCTCGGCCGCGCACCGCAGCGGCACCGAGCGCGTACACGAAATATCGAATTCAGTGGCGGCGGATGTGTACGTCAACGTGCAGGGCGACGAGCCCATGACTCGGGCTGAACACATTGCTACCTTGCTCGCCGTGATGAAGGATCCGGCAGTACAGGTGGGAACGTTGATGACGCCCGCACCATCCGCGGACGTTAACAACCCTAACGCAGTGAAGGTTGTTACCGATGGAGTCAGGCGTGCCCTTTATTTCTCGCGGGCCACAATTCCGTTCGATCGCGATGGCGCGAGCCCGGTCTACTTCAAGCATCTTGGCCTGTACGCTTATCGCAAGGCGGCGCTGGACCGCTTCGTCGAATTGCCTGAGTCTGCGCTCGAGCGCAGCGAGCGCCTCGAGCAATTGCGGTTCCTAGAGAACGGGATTCCCATCTACGTGGGTGAGACTCCGTATGACACCGTGGGCGTGGATACGGAAGAAGATCTGCAGCGGGTGGAGGGAATACTCAGAAATCATCTATGAAGTACGTATTCTTAATTCTCGGAGTCGTGTTTCTTCTCACGGTCTTCGCCAGCGGGACAAACAAGCCGGTAGAGGCCACCGTCTGCCAAGTTCTTGCGAATCCTGTTGGATTTGATGGGAAGACTGTGCGAGTGCGAGGAAGAGTCACTTTGGGGATGGAAGACTTCAGCCTCAGTGATACTGGTTGCAACGGCGCGATCTGGCTGGAGTTCGGCTACCCGGAGCAGTCCCCCACACCTTATTGCTGTCCAGGAGGATGGGATGAGCACGGGAAACCGATCTTTTCGCGTCCGCTGGTCCAGTTGCGGCGAGACGACAATTTCAAGCGGCTAAAGAATGCCCTTTCCGCTACGATTCCAGGCGCAAAAGACGAGGATGGAAATGATTGTCGGCGATACCGGCCTCCCGCTGGGGAATGCCTGCGCTACGGAGTCACCGCAACTCTCACCGGTAGGATTTCAGGAGTCAACCGGAAGCCGAACGAACTGAATGGGTTTGGTCACATGGGCATGTTCAGCGCGAAGCTTCTTATACAGAGTGTGGAACGGGTCGAAGCTACGGAAACGCACCCGGGGAAAAACTGAACAAGCAAATCTGGCGGGTTAGCTCGCCGAAGCTCGCATTTTCGCCCAAGCTTCCGCTGCGGCCACTCGCCGGGAGATTGCCGGATGGGAGTGGAAGAACCACTCCACGAGTCTGGAAGGCGTGCGTTCGGCGAGGTTTTGGTCGGCAAGTTTGTTCATGGCGGAGATGAACGGCTCAACGCTAGGGAGGGACCGGAACGCATAACGATCCGCCTGCCGCTCGTTGTAGCGGGAGTAGGCATTCAGCGCTGGCAGCACCAGCAACGACAGCACGGTTGAAACCAGCGCCAGCAGCGGCAGATTGGCAAAGTCGGCCAGGCCGGTGAAAATGTTGGAATGCTCGATGGCGTATTGCAGTACGTCATTGGCCGCCCAAAATCCCACGAATGTTATAGCCGCCTGAAGCGTGATGCTCTTCAGGATGTGCCGGTGCACGTGGTGCCCGAGCTCGTGCGCCAGTACCGCTTCAATCTCATCGGGAGAGTAGTTTTCCAGCAGCGTATCCGCCAGGATGATGCGCCGCGTGTTCCCAAGGCCGGTCAGCGCCGCATTCGCCTTCTTGCTTTTCTCCGAGAGCTTCCACTGGTAAACACCGCGTACCCGCGTGCCTGCCCGCTCGCTAAGCCGCACCAGGCGAGACTTCAGTTCCTCGTTCTGCAGTGGTTCGAATTTATAGAAAATGGGAAAGAGAACGACCGGAGCGAGCTGCGCCAGCAGCACAAACAAGCCTAGAAACGCCGCCCAGGCGATCAGCCACCAGTGTTGTGGAACCTCACGGATGATGAAATACAGCAACTCGGTTACGATCGC
>WNFB01001359.1_pt1 | contig 20768 bp, 21 predicted proteins | sample 5400501 | NCBI WGS metagenome assembly WNFB01 (sample SAMN13153341, study PRJNA577476) | soil metagenome | isolation source: 200 cm saprolite under Douglas fir tree site 2 hole 1 | place: USA:California | collected 2015-04-18 | reverse complement strand
TCGGCGGCGGCGTGTCGGCATGGGTGCACTGGACGTTCGTCGAGCGCCGCCGCCTGATCGGCGAAACCGAGTTCGCCGCCGCGCTGGCGCTCGGGCGCGTCATGCCGGGCGCCAACGTCATCAATCTGGCGGTGCTGATCGGCCAGCGCTTGCGCGGGTGGCCCGGCGCGCTCGCCGCCGCGCTTGGCATCCTCGTGGGTCCGAGCCTTGCCGTCCTCGCGCTTGCGGTTGTCTACCGGCAATTCGCCGGATCGGCCGCCCTCACGGCCGTGCTCGAAGGCGCGGCGGCGGCGGCGGTCGGATTGCTGATCGCCATGGGCGTCCAATCCGGTGCCCACGCCGTCAGCCTCGAGCGCGGGTCGGGCCGGCGCATGGCGCAAAGCCTCGGTGCGGCCGTCATCCTTGCGGCGATGTTCGTGTTCGTCGGCGTGCTGCGGCTTCCCATGGTGCCGACCGTATTGTGCCTGGCGCCGCTGAGCATCGCGCTCGCTTTCTTCACCGCCGAGAATGCGGAGAAGCCCGGTGGCGGATGAGAAGACCCTGGCGGCGCTGGTGCTGGCGTTCGCTTCGCTCTCGCTCGTCTCGATCGGCGGCGGGCCGTCGGTCGTGGCCGAGATGCAGCATCAGGCGGTCGCCGTGCACGGCTGGCTGACGCAGCGCGAATTCGCCGACCTCTTCGCCATCTCGCGCGCGGCGCCCGGACCGGGCACGCTGCTCGTCACTTTGATCGGCTGGACGGCGGCGGGATGGCGCGGCGCGCTCGTCGCCTCGCTCGCGTTCTTCCTTCCCTCATCGCTCCTCGTCTATGGGGCGGCGCGCGTGTGGAACCGCTGGCGCGGCTCCCCCTGGCATCGCGCGGTCGAGACCGGCTTCGCGCCGATCGCCGCCGGGCTCGTCCTCGCCGGTGCGCTCGCCATCCTCGATACGGCGCACAGCGGCCCGCTGGCTTGGGCGATCGCCGCGGCCGTCGCCGCCTGCCGGCTGTGGCGGCCCAACGTCCATCCGCTGCTTCTGCTCGGCGTCGGCGCGGCCGCGTTCACGCTCGTGCGCGCGTTTGGATAGCCGCTCCTCAGGCGACGCCGGCCTCCTTGAACGCCTCGCGCGCCAGGCGGAAATGCTCGACGCCGGCCGGCACGCCGCAATAGATCGCGACCTGCAGCAGCACCTCGGTGATTTCCTGCTTGGTGACGCCGTTCTTGACCGCGCCTTTCACGTGCGCCTTGAACTCGTGATGGCGGTTGAGCGCGGAGAGCATGGCGAGGTTGAGCATGCTGCGCGTGCGCCGGTCGAGGCCGGGCCGGTTCCACACCGTGCCCCAGCAATATTCGGTGACGAGGTTCTGCATTGGCCGGTTGAAATCGTCCGCCGACGCGATCTGCTTGTCGACGTAGTCCGCGCCCAGCACCTCGCGCCGCACCTTCAGTCCCCGGTCGTAAAGCTCGGTCATGGCATGTCCTCTCGTTCCGGAATGGATCGGCAGCGGCAGATTACGCGGTTGCGGCCGCCCTTGTCGCGCGGGAATCACCGCCGCTTGCGGGCACTCCGCTTCGGCTTGCTCTTCGGCGGCGGCGCGGCCTCCGGCTCGCTGTGGGTGTCGACGGCGAAGCAGCCGTAATAGAGTTCCGGCGCCACGTCCTTGCTGGTCGCGCATTGATCGAACACGTTGAGCTCGTCCTCGCTGCGATAATGCAGGTAAGGCGCAATCAGGTAGCGGCTCGTGCCGTCGGGCGAGCCGCCCAGGCGGTCGATCTTTCCGGCGAGGCCCGGTTCGACCTCCAGGATGATCCGCCGCAGCGTCTCGCCTTCGATGAAATTGTCGGGCAATTGGTCGAACGGACCGTCGAAATAGTTGTTGACCCGCGAATTGCCTTCGAACACGCCGATCAGGATTTTCCGATCGAGGCGATGATCCCGATAGAAGGCAAAGCCGGTGCGTTTGCCGATCAGGATGCGATCGGTGCTCTTCGCCGCGAAGAACTCGTCGGCGACCCGGATAGTCTCGTCGAGCACGTAATGAAACACCTTGAGCTTCGAATTGTAGACGAGGAAGAAGCGGATCGCCGAGTCGTCGAACACCGGGCCGACGTATTTTTCGTCCGCGCCGAGCGCGCCCGCCGGCGGCACCACCTTCGACAGGTCGTTGAGCGCGAACGTGACCGATTTATCCCGGTACGCCACGCGGTAGACGAGCGGCTCGAGTTTTTCCACAGCGACGCCCTGCACCCGGTCGAGCACGACGTGGAACACCGGCGATTCATCCTTCCATTCCGCGAGGTCCTCGTAATAGGCGAAGTGGACCTTGCCCTTGTCGCGGTCCGACGCATCGAGCCGGATGTTTCCGGCATAGCGCGTGCTGTTGTGGATGAAGCTGAAGTAATAATAGTTCTCGGTCGGATAGACGTTCACCCGGTCGGGAAGATTGTCGAGCACATAGGCGAACATGCCGAGCGGATCCGTGATCGGCAGCTCGGTGACGCGGGTCGCCTCTTCGACGTAGCTTTCATGGGTGAAGAGCCGCGGCCGCGCCGGCGTGTCCTCGGCGCGTACGGCGGGCGCGACGGCGAGCGCCGCAAGTGTCGCCAACAGGCCGAGCCATGCCGACGCACGCGGCGCCGCGGATCCAGTTGCCGGGCGCGGCGTGATCAGCACCGCTGGCCGGGCGGACATTTTTTCGGCGGCTGAACGCGGGGCTGCGGCACGATTTTCGGCGGCGTCCGCGTAATGGTCGTGGTCCCGCCTCCTTTCGATCCCCTTGATGCGGCGGGCTGATGCACGCGGGCGCGGCTCAGCGCCGTGCTGTGCACCGGTCCGCGGCTTGCCACGGCACTATGGACCGCCCCGCGGCTTGCCACGGCACTATGGGTTGGCCCGCGGCTTGCCGCCGTGCTGTGCACGGTCGCGCGGCTCGCGGTTGCGCTGTGTCCCGTCCCCCGGCTTGCCGCCGCACTATGGCCGGTCCTGCGGCTCGCGGCCTTGGTGTGTGCCGTCGCGCGGCTCGCCGCGGTGGTGTGCTGGATCGTCGGTATCGTCGTTTGCGCCTTGCTGGCCGCCGCGCTGTGCACCGTCCCGCGGCTTGCGATCGCGTTGTGCGACCCGGGCGGCGTGTGTCCGCGCCGGCTCAGCGCCGTGAGATGCGTGATCGACGGCGTCGTCACGATCTGCCGGCTGCGCGCCGGATCGTGCGATCCGGCCGGCACGTGTCCGCGCCGGCTCAGTGCCGTGGCATGGGAACCGAACGGCACATGGTTGCGCAGGCTCAGCGCCACGAGATGTGAGCCGACCGGGACGTGGCCGATCTGGCTCAGCAGGTTGTGATGCGACTGCTCACGCGGGTGACCGCCCACCGACAGGCGCCGATCATGCTCGACGCTGCGCCGCAGATCGTGCACCTGGCTGCGCCGCGGATCGTGCAGCCGGCTGCGAATCTCATCATGAACGACGGTGCGCCGGCGATCATGCACCCAGCTCGGCCGCACGTCGTGCACCACGCTGATGAAGAGGTTATGCACCCGGCTCGGCCGCAAGTCGTGAATGAGGGTGCGGCGCGGATCATGCCACGACTGGATGCGCTGGTGGCTCATGACCGGCCAATGCGAGGCCCAGCGGTAATGGCTCCATTCGCGCCCATGCGAATAGAACCAGCCGTGGCTCAGCTCCGGAATGTGACCCTCCTCGATCCACAATAGGCCTTCCGGCGGCGCCGGCGGCGGGGGCGGAAGCGCCGCCGCGGCGACCGGGCCCGCACACACCTGGTAGATCGCAACGTCCCCGATCTTGGTCGCGTCGTTCCTGGTCAGCTCGTCGGGGATCAGGTTGCCGGCGGCATCGACGTTGATGTCGGTGTCGATCAGATAGGCGAGGCTCGGCCCGGCCGGCGGATAGGGCTCGCTGCCATCGTTCGGGTAGGGCCGGAAGGCGGCCGGCGGCGCGAGCTGGTCGAACGCCGCCTCGCGCAGGCCCTGCAGGCCGTGCACCTCCGAGTCGTCGCCCTGCGCGCCCTGGTCGGACGCCAGGGTCGGCGCCGGTTGGCCGGGCGCGGTGGGCGGCGTCGCGGCGCTCGGCGCGGGCGGCGGCAGGTTGCACGGCCCGTCGGGCGAGCACAGCGAGTCGCCGCTGATCCACACGAACTGATCGGGCTGCGACCGGCTGGCGATCCAGGCATCGGTATAGCCGAGCCCGAAGGCCGCGCCGCCGGCGCAGTTCGCGCGCAGGAAGGGCTCGCCGTCCTTCTGCCGGTTGTAGAAGCCGACGTCGTAGCGCCCGACCGGCCGCCACACCCCGTCCTGATAAAGCTCGTAGCGCAGCGTGCGCGCCTCGTGCGGATAGGCGAACGGATTGTCCGCCTCGAGCCCGAGGTTGCGCAGGCCGCCGCGCTCGGCGACCAGCATCGCGGCGCGGCCGCCGCACTCGGGGAACGCGATATCGCTGACCGGCTGGCTGTAGCCCGCCCGCGCGATGTCCTCCTGTTTCACGAAGAAGTCGGGCAGCAAGAATTCGCGCCGCACGCCGGACGGATCGAAGTTGCCGTCGGGACCGAGCCGGACCGACCATACCGAGTTGCGCTTATCGTCCTCGGCGGCCTGATTCCAGGCGGCGTTGCCCAGCGCCGGGCTGCTCCACACCGCGTAGTAGAGCCTGACCTCGCCGCTGCCCTGTTCGCGGCGCATGCCGAGGCCCCACACCCGCCGTCCCGAGGCGGCGACGTTCCAGCATTCCGGCGTCAGGTCGAATTTCCCCTGGCAATCGGCAATGCGCGCGCCCGAGTTCGGATCGAACGCGATCGGCGTCATGCTGCGCGGCTGCTTGTTCTCCGCGTCGAGGAAATTGGCGCGGCCCTGCGTGCCGTGATCGTAATAGCCGCCGTCGGCGCCGTCCGCAGCGCGCAGGCGGTGGATCATGCCGGTTTCGAGATCGGAGACGAACAGCTGCTTGTGCCATTTGTCGTAGGCGATGTTGCCGAGCGCGGCCCCGCTGTTGGGTCGCCCGCTCAAGCCGATTTGCGCCAGGACGCGCGGCCGGTAGCCCCTGTTGCGTTCAAGTACGTAGACGCCGCCGGGGCCGCCCGGGCCCCACATGCCGGGCATCCATTGCGCGTTGTCGGGCGTGCGATGCAGCCCGAACGCCGCCGTCGCCGCGACGAAAACGTTCGGTCCCTCGTCGAGCGCGACGCCGAACACCTGGCCGACCTCGGCTGCCGTCACCGGATTGCGCTGCGGCTCGTCGACCCAGTGCTGTCCTTGCGGCGGCCGGCGCGGCATGCGCAGGTCGATGATGCTGCCGACCGTTCCGTTGGGATTGATGACGGCGCGCCCGTTGGCGCCCGCGGTGCCGGCGAAGCGGGTGACGAAGGCCTCGCCGGGCTGGAGCGCCGCGTCCTGGGCTTGTGCCTGCGGCAGCGACGCAGCCAGCAGAAGGATGCACAACGTTGGAATGCGCGCGTGCGACATCCGACCCTCCCTCGCAAAGCCGACTTTTTGTTCTATGCAGGTATCCTATCACTTCTTTCGCGGAAATGCTAAGCGAATTGCTCTTTTCCCGCTTGCGGGAAGGGAGTTTCTTATCCGATCCGCGCCAGCGCGCCGCCGTCGACCGGCAGCGCCACGCCGGTGATGAAGTTCGCCTCGTCGGACGCCAGGAACAGCGCCGCGTTGGCGACGTCCCAGGCGGTGCCCATGCGCTTGCGCAGCGGCACCTTGGCGTCGCGCATGGCCGCCACCTCGGCACGGCTCTTGCCCATGGCGCGCGCACGGGTGTCGACCGCCATCGGCGTGTCCATCAGGCCGGGCAGGATGACGTTGGCGCGGATGCCGAACTCGGCGTTCTGGATGGCGATCTGCCGCGTGTAGGCGATCATCGCCGACTTCGTGGCCTTGTAGGCGACGTACGGATAATTCTCGACCGCGGCGGCCGACGAAATATTGATGATCGCGCCGGCGCGCTGCTCGCGCATGATCGGCAGCACGTGCTTGCACGCCATCACCACCCCGCGCAGGTTGATGGCGCAGATGCGGTCGAACGCCTCCTCGGTAATCTCGGTCGGCGGCGCGTCGCCGCCGGCGATGCTCACGCCGACATTGTTGTGCAGGATGTCGATGCGCCCCCACTGCTCGCGCGCCGCCGCCATCACGGCGGCGAGCGTCGCCTCCTTGGTCACGTCCGCCGCGAACGGCACGCACACGCCGCCTTCCTTGCGCACCATGCCGGCGGTCTCCTCGGCGGAGGCGAGGTCGCGGTCGACGGCGAGCACCTTGGCTCCTTCCTGTGCGAACCGCAGGACGGTGGCGCGCCCGTTGCCCTGCCGGTGCCCGGCCCCTGACCGGCGCCGACCACGATGGCGATTTTTCCGTCGAGACGCATGTTTGCTCTCTCCTCTTCACCTCTCCCCGCTTGCGGGGAGAGGTCGGATCGCGAAGCGATCCGGGTGAGGGGGCCTCTGCGAATACGCGTTTCCTTCGACGCCCCCTCACCCCGACCCTCTCCCCGCAAGCGGGGAGAGGGAGAAGGTCACGGCCAGCCGGCGCCCGGCACCTCGACGCGGATCATCTCGATGCGGCCGTCGCGCTTGGCCGCCATGCCCGGGCCGCTGCCGGTGTTGGTGCAGATGAAGAGCGTGCGCCGGTCGGCGCCGCCCAGCATGCAGGCATAGGTGTTGCGCTCGCCGGTCGCGATCGTGCGCGCGATGCGCCCGCCGTCGAGCACGCGCACGACGCGCGGCCCGCGCGCGTCGGCGACCCACACCGCGCCTTCCGCGTCGAGGCAGATGCCGTCCGGATAGATGCCGTCGAGCGCCGCGAACAGGCGGCGGTTGGCGAGCGCGCCGTCGGGGCCGAGGTCGAAGGCGGTGAGCCGCTGCGCGTAGGTTTCCGCGATGATCAGCGTGCGGCCGTCGGGCGCGATCACCGTGCCGTTCGGGAACATCAGCTCATCCGCCGCGACCGACGCGCGCCCGTCCGGATCGACGCGGACGAGGCAGGTCGCGCGCGGCGCTTCGCCGGCTTGCCGGTCGAATCCGAAATTGCCCACATAGGCGCGCCCCGCGCCGTCGACCACCATGTCGTTGCAGTGGCTCGGGGCGAGCGCCGAGAGGTCGGCGACCAGCGCGAGCTTGGTACCCTCGAGCCGCATCAGCCGCCGGTCGCGCATCGACACGATCAGCAACGTCCCGTCCGGCCGAAAGCCGAGGCCCGACGGCTGCTGCGGCACTTCGACCACAGTCTCGGCGCGGCCGTCGAGGCCGACCTTGATCACGCGGTGGGAGTAGAAGTCGGAGAGCCACAGCCTGCCGTCATGCCAGCGCGGCCCCTCCGGGAAGGTCAGGCCGTCGAGCAGCACGTCGACCTTGTCGGGATTGGTCATGGTGACACCTCAGAAGCGCATCCTAGCCCATTCGCGCAGCCGGGACATGTTGTCCGCCTTCGCGGATGCTGCTAGCCATCGGGCAAAGACGTTCGGGAGGACGCCATGCTGCGCGTTGGGCTCGCCGTCGTCCTCGCGGCCGCGTTCGGCGTGTCCGCGTCCGTTGCGGACCCGGCGCTCGATTACGCGTTCTTCAAGCGCAAGGTCGAGCCGATCTTCCTCAAGAAGCGCGCCTCGCACGCTCGCTGCGCCACCTGCCACCAGCAAGGCAACAACGCCTTCCGCCTGGAGAAGCTGCCGGCCGGCGGCGCCTCGTGGACCGAGGAGCAATCGCGCAGGAACTTCGCCGTCGTCTCGACCCTGGTCGTGCCCGGCGACCCCGGATCGAGCCGCCTGCTGCTGCAGCCGCTCGCCCCGCAGGCCGGCGGCAACGCTTATCACTCCGGCGGCTGGCAATTCGCCTCCAAGGACGATCCGGACTGGAGGACGCTGGCGCAGTGGGTGGCGGGGCAGAAGTAGCGGGAGGGAACGCCATGGAGCGCATCTGGCTCAAGAGCTACCCGGCCGGCGTGCCGGCGGACATCGACGCGACGCGATATTCCTCGGTCGTTGCCCTGCTCGAAGAGAGCTTCGCGAAATATCGCGACAAGCCGGCCTATATCTGCATGGGCCGCGCCCTGACCTACGGACAGATCGATCTGCTCTCGCAGGCGCTGGCGGCGTGGCTGCAGCAGCGCGGCCTCGCCCGCGGCGATCGCGTCGCGATCATGATGCCGAACGTGCTGCAGTACTCGGTCGCGGTCGCCGCGGTGCTGCGCGCGGGCTTCATCGCGGTCAACATCAATCCGCTCTACACGCCGCGCGAGCTCGGTTACCAGCTCGAGGATTCGGGCGCCAAGGCGATCGTCATTCTGGAGAATTTTGCCAAGACCCTGCAGGACGTGCTCGCCGTGACGCCGGTCAAGCACGTCGTGATCGCCAGCATGGGCGACCTGCTCGGGTTCCCCAAGGGGCTGATCGTCAACCAGGTCGTGCGCCACGTGAAGAAGATGGTGCCGGCCTACGACCTGCCGGCCGTCACCAGCTTCAATGCCGCGCTTGCGGCGGGCCGCCGCCTGAAGTTTGCGCGGCCCGAGCTCGCGCCGGACGATATCGCGGTGCTGCAATATACCGGCGGCACCACCGGCGTCGCCAAGGGAGCGATGTTGCTGCACAAGACGCTGATCGCCAATCTGCTCGCGTCCGAGGCCTGGATGGCGCCCGGGCTCAAGCGCAAGCCGGTGACCGGCCAGTTCACGTTCGTCTGCGCGCTCCCGCTCTATCATGTCTTCGCCTTCATCGTGTGCGGGCTGCTCGCGATGCGCACCGGCGCCGTGAACATCCTCATTCCCAATCCGCGCGACATCGCCGGCCTGATCAAGGAATTGTCCAAATACAAGTTCCACATGTTTCCGGCCGTCAACACGCTGTTCAACGCGCTCGCCAATCATCCCGACTTCGCCAAGCTCGACTTTTCCGAGCTCTTGATCTCGAACGGCGGCGGCATGGCGGTGCAGGAGGCGGTCGCGAAGAAGTGGCTGGCGATCACCGGCTGTCCGGTGGTGGAAGGCTATGGCCTGTCCGAGACGTCGGCCGGCGCGACCTGCAATCCGACCGACTCGCTCGCCTTCACCGGCACCATCGGCCTGCCGATGCCCAACGTCGAAATTCGCATGCTCGACGACGGCGGAAAGGACGTGGCGCTCGGCCAGCCGGGCGAGATCGCCATCAAGGGACCGCAGGTGATGTCGGGCTATTGGCAGCGGCCCGACGAGACCGCCGACGTCATGACGCCGGACGGCTTCTTCAAGTCGGGCGACATCGGCGTGATGGACGAGCGCGGCTACATCAAGATCGTCGATCGCAAGAAGGACATGATCCTGGTCTCGGGCTTCAACGTCTACCCGAACGAGATCGAAGGCGTGGTGGCGAACCATCCCGGCGTGAACGAATGCGCCGCCATCGGCGTCCCCGACAAGGGCTCCGGCGAGGCCGTCATGCTGTTCATCGTGCGCCGCGATCCCGCGCTCACCGAGCAGGCCGTGCTGGCGTTCTGCAGCAAGGAGCTCACCGGCTACAAGCGGCCGCGCTACGTCGAGTTCCGCGACGAATTGCCGAAGACGAACGTCGGCAAGATCCTGCGCCGCGAGTTGCGCGACCAGGCCTTGAGCCGGATCGCGAAATCCGGTGCCCCGCAAGCCGCGGCATCGTGAACGCCATCGGCAATGGCAGTTTAGGGGGATAAGCCCCGCCTCAATCGTTCAATATCCCTATCTCCTTCGCCGCCCGATCCCTATCTCCTTCGCCGCCCGGCGCGCCGGCGGAGTCGGCTGCTTCCCGCTTGCTTTGTTCAACCTATGAGCGTACCAAATAGGCCGGGGAGGGGCGCGGCCGGCGGTCGATCCCAGGATCGCCTTTGACAAGATGAAGGAGAACGAACCGTTGCCGAACTTTTTTGCCGGGGAAACGTTCATGCATTTCAACATCGGCGTCGGCATTCTGGTCATCTTTGTGATTTTCATGGTCGTCGTGACGCGACGGCGCGATTGGCGGAAGTACGGCGACAGTTCTGTGGCCAAGCGCTATGTGTGCGATCCAAGGCTGCTAGCCGCCGGTTTGGTCGTCCTGGTGGCTGCCAACCTTTTGGTGTCGAGCCATCTGTACCATCGAGTTGCTGGCGTGGTGTTCAAGAGCGCGTGGCGAGTCGACGAGTCCGCGAGACAGTGCGCGAACGCCTCGCACTGGCTTGTGTTCAACGCTTCGTGGGCGCAGCAGCTTTGATTCGTGCGAGCGCGGCCGCTATATCGGCGAGGCGGGTAATGATGTCGCCGCCGCTTTGGCGTATGAAGTATTCGACCTGAAGATTGACGACCGCCCCTTCGTTGTCAGCGGACAGGCGGAAATCCCCGCGGTATCCCACAATCGGCTTTCCCTTGGCGAACGCGTAACCGATTTCGGCCGCGGTTCCGCTGTCCACGTCGACGCCGTCGAGAACGGCAAAGACCATGTCGCACCGGTCGATGGCCGCGCGGTTGTTCGCCCCGATCTCGACATTGAGCTTTCGCCACGCATCGCGCCTGGCTTGACCGTACGGCATGTTCTGGACGGCATCGATCTTCGTCTGGTCGGTCAGCGTCCACGGATCCAAAATTTCGTAGCCGAGGCGCACCATTTCGGGAAGGAGCGTCCCGTTGTAGAAGGAGCGCCCGGCTTCCGAGAAGCCCAACGGCCCCGCCATATAAATCTTCATTGCCTTCGCCTCCGTCGGCTTTTTCTCCTGGGCCCGCGCCATCGGTCGCTGCGCCCACCTCTCAACGAGAGGCGCAACCGAGATTGCAGCGATGGCCGCCAGTACGGAGCGTTTTGAGATCATTGCCAACGCCCGTGCATCCCGGCGGCTCGCCTCGCTCGCAACCCTTCCCGGCCAGGGAGGAGAGGAGCACCCTCAATCATTCAATATCCCGATCTCCTTCGCCGCCCGGCGCGCCGGCAGCGTCTGCAGATAGGCGTAGATGTCCGCCACGTCCTGGTCCGGCATCACCTTCTCGGCATAGGCGGGCATGTCGCCCGCGGGCTCGCGCAGCATCAGCTTGAACGAATCGAACGGGTATTCGGTCTTGGCGAGCACCGGCGCCGGGCCGTTGAAGGCGCCGCCCTGGCCGTTACGGCCGTGGCAGGCGAAGCATCCGGTGGCGAGATAGATGCGCTTGCCGTTGGCGGCGTCGCCGGGCGGGGCGTCCTGGGCACGGGCCGGCGCCATCGCGACCGCGCCGAGCGCTGCCAGCACGCAGCCGGCGGCGATGAGGCGTGCGAGCGTCGTCATGGCGCGCTCCTCACCGCGGCTCGGTCACCACGTCGAGCAAGGCCGGCTCGCCGCGCTTGACCACCGCGATGGCGCGCTTGAGCGCGGGCGCGAGGTCCTTCGGATCGCTGATCGGCCCCTCGCCGTAGACGCCGAATCCTTTCGCCACCGTCGCGTAGTCGACGTTCGGGTCGGTGATCACGGTGCCCACATGCGCGTTCTCGATGCCGCGCCCGTGCCGGTTGGCCATCGCCTGCACGTACATGTATTCCTGATGATAGGCGCGGTTGTTGTGCACGATGTAGAGGATCGGGATGCGGTGGTGCGCGGCGGTCCACAAGGTCGACGGCACGAACATCAAATCGCCGTCGCCGTTGATGGTGACGGTGAGCCGGCCGTGCTTCTTGTTGGCGAGCGCGGCGCCGAGCGAGGCCGGCGCGTTGTAGCCGACGCCGGCGCCGCCGGAGACGCCGTTCCAGCGATGGGTCTTGTCGAAATTCCACAGCTTGTGCGGCCACAGCATGCGGATGCCGTTGCCGACCAGCGACCAGTCCTCGTGCTTGATCTGGTCCCACAGCTCGGCGCACAGGCGCCCGGTGGTGACCGGGCTGGCGTCCCAGCCGATCGTGGCGTCCGACTTGGTCTGCTCGAGCATCGCGTATCGCGCCGCGGCAAATTTTTTGCCGCGCGTCTCGTAGGCGGACTTGCGGCCGGGATCGACCAGCCGCTTCACCTGCTCGGCCAGCGCCGGCAACGTCGCCTCGCCGTCGGCGGCGATCGCCAGATCGACGTCGGCGTAGCGCTGGAACTCCTGGTAGTTCGCCTTGGTGTAGAGATCGCGCACGCCGATGCTCACGGTCTTGGTACCCGGCTTGAACAACGGCCGCGCGCCCCGGACGATCCGGTCGCGGAACGAATGGACCGCGCCGAAATAATCGTTGAGCTCGAGGCCGACGATCACGTCGGCCTCGGCCACCACGGCCGGTCGGCGGAACGTCTGGTTGAGCGGGTGGCGCGACGGGAAGTTCATCCGTCCGCCCATGTCGATCACCGGGCATTGCAGCGTCTCAGCAAGCTCCACCAGCTTCTCCATGCCGGCGGGCGTGCGCACCATGCGGTCGACGATCAGCACCGGCCGCTCCGCCGCCGCCAGCAGCCGCGCCGCTTCGGCGACCGCGCCCCCATCGCCCTGGGGCAGCGCCACCCTGGCGAGCCGCGGGATGCGCAGATCCTCGCCGTCGGGGATCGGGTTTTCCTGCAGCTCGGCGTCGAGCGAGAGCAGCACCGGCGCCATCGGCGGGGTCATCGCGATCTTGTAGGCGCGCACCGCCGACTCGGCGAAATGCTGCAGCGTGGTCGGCTGGTCGTCCCATTTGACGAAGTCGCGCACGATCGCCGCGGGGTCCTGCGCCGAATGCGCCCATTCGACGCCGGGCGCCCGCTTCTCCGCCGCGATGATGTTGCCGATCATCACATAGACCGGCACGCGGTCGCAGAACGCGTTGTACATCGCCATCGCGGCGTGCTGCAGCCCGACCGTGCCGTGCGCGAGGATCGCCATCGGCCGGCCGTCCATCTTGGCGAAACCCTGCGCCATCGAGACGGCGATCTCCTCGTGCGGGCAGGTGATCAGCTCGGGCCTCGTGTTCTTGCCGTAATTGATCATCGCTTCCTGGATACCGCGGAAGCTCGAGGCCGGATTGATGCCGCAGTACTCGATGTCGAGGGTCTTGAGCACGTCGACCATGAAGTCGCCGCCGCTCGTCGTCTGCGTCACCGGATCCTTGGGCGGCGGCATCGTCTCGGCGACGAGGTCGGGCCGCGGCACCGCCCGGGCGATCGGCGCGGGCGCGGCCGGGCGCGCGTCGGCGAGCCGCGGCGCCAGCGCCGCCGCGCCGGCGAGCGTCGCGCCCTTGAGAAACCCGCGGCGGCCGACGACCGGCGAATGGCGTTTCGACATGGGGGCCTCCCATCAACGGATGTCGAATGTCAGATGTCAGATGTCGGATGTCAGATGTCGAGACCTCCGACCTCTGATCTCTGACATCTGACCTCTGTTATCTGCTCGCCGTCTTCTCGCTCAGCACCAGCGTGCCGTTGCGCTTGGGCACCTGGCCGACCGGGATGGTCGCGACCGACGCGAGGCGCGCGACGTCGATCGCCGAGACCGAGTTGAGCGTCGAGTTCGACACGTAGAGCGTCCGGCTGTCCGGCGTGAACGTGATCCAGTTCGGCACCGCGCCGATCGCGGCGCGGCCCGGCAGCTTCAGCTCCGGCAGCTTCACGTGGCCGATGAGCTTGAGGTCGGGCAGCGCATAGGCGAATACCGCGTTCGCCTCGGCGCTGTTCGCCCAAATGGTCTTGCGGTCGGGCGCGATGCCGATGCCGTGCGCGGGCGTCGAGCCGCGTCCGTTCGGGTCGGTGTCGTTGGCGACGTCCGGGAAGGTGACGCGCTCGACCTCCTTGCGGGCGGCGAAGTCGACCACCGCGAAGCCGTTGAGGCCGGTGAGTTGGATGAACAGTCGGCCGGTCGACCCGTCGGCCTTGGGCTCGATCGCCATCGGCCGAAGGCCCTTGGCGAACGGCAGCTCCCAGGCCACCTCCTCGGTGGCGAGGTCGACGATGGTCAGCATGTTCTTGCGCACCGAGCCGGCCACCGCGTACTTGCCGTCCGGCGTCACATAGACATTGTGCAGGCCGCCCTTGACCGCGACGCTCTTCTTGAGCGTGAGCGTCCCGGTGTCGACCACGTCGAGCATGCCCGGCTCGTCGCGGATGCACACGACGACGCGCCCGCCGTCATGGGTGATGGCGATGTTGTTGGGATGCCCGCTCAGCGGCACTTTCTTGATGATCTTGCCGCTCTTGCGCTCGACCACGTCGAGGGTGTCGTCGGCTTCGTTGCTGACATAGACCCGCGCGCCGTCCGGCGAGAACGTCACCCCATGCGGCGCCTCGATGCCCTTGATGACCTGCACCACCTTGTTGGTCGCGGCGTCGATCACGTGCACGGTGTCGCCGGCGCTGTCGGTGACGTAGATGCGCACCGGCCCCGCTGCCGCGGGAGCGGCCGCGAACGCCAGCAGGATCGGGGCGAGCAGGAAGCAAGCGCGGTGGGCTTTCATCGGCGGGGGCCTCCCGGGAGTGTGGCTGCCGGCAGCCTACACCCGCGGGGGCCCGCCTTGTAGCCCGCGGGTAAGCATACCCGCCGTGCGGCATGGATTTGTCTCGATTGGCTACTTATCTTCGGTCGCGCCCGGAGGCCGACCATGATCCGCCGTCGCTTGTTTGCCCTCGCTCTGGCGCTGCTCGTTCTCGCGCCTCCCGTTTTGGCCCAGGAGCGCCCGGGGCGAGCGCCGGCGAGCCAGGGCGAGCAGCAACGCCCCCAGGGCCCCGGCGTCCTCTCGCTGCTGCCGGCCGATTCGATTACCGAGCACACGCTCGACGCGGAGGGCGTGAAGCTCGCCTACACGGCGACCGCCGGCACGCTCAATCTTTACGACCAGAGCGGCGAGCGCACCGCGGCAATTTTCTACACCGCCTATGTGCTCAAGAACGCCGGCGCCAGCCGGCCGGTGACGTTCGTGTTCAACGGCGGCCCGGGCGCCGCATCGGCCTATCTCCATCTCGGCCTCGCCGGCCCGCGCATTCTCGACTTTGGGCCCGACGGCCGCGACCCGGCGGCGGCGCGCCTGCGCGACAATCCGCAGACCTGGCTCGCCTTCACCGATCTCGTGTTCCTCGACCCGATCGGCAGCGGTTGGAGCCGCACCGCCAAGCCCGACAACACCGGCTTCTACGGTGTCAGCTCGGATGCGCAGGCGACCGCCAAGGCGATCGCGCTCTATCTCTCGCGTACCGGCCGCGCCGCCGCGCCCAAATATCTGCTCGGCGAAAGCTACGGCGGCTTCCGCGCCGTCAAGGTCGCGCACGTGCTGCAGCAGGAGCAGGGCCTTGTCGTTTCCGGCATCGTCATGCTCTCGCCGCTGATCGAAGGCGCGCTCATATTCGGCAGCGACCGTTTCGCGCTGAGCGCTGCCCTGCAATTGCCCTCGCTCGCCGCCACCGAGCTCGACCGCCGCCATGCGCTCACGCCCGAGGCCGTGGCCGAGGCCGAGCGCTTCGCCATGACGGATTATCTGACGACGCTCGCCGGCCCCGAGCCGCAGGGCGAGGCGGCGCGCGCGTTCTACGCCCGCGTGGCGCAAATGACCGGGCTGTCCGTCGACGTCGTCGCGAAATCGCGCGGCTTCGTGCGCCGCGCCTACATCAAGCACCTGCGCGCGGCCCAGGGCGAGATCGTCAGCGCCTATGACGCGAGTTTCGCGGTGCCCGACCCCTATCCGGAATTCGAGAGCTCGCACGGCTCCGATCCGATTCTCGACGGGCTCACCCGCGTCTATGGGGGCGCGTTCGCCGCCTATGCGCGCGACGAGCTCGGCTTCAAGACCGAGATGACCTATCAGCTGCTCGCGCGCGACATCAGCGGCAAGTGGGATTGGGGCGGCGGGCGGTCGTCGGCCAGCGCGAGCGACGATCTGCGCGAACTGCTGGCGCTCGTTCCCTCGTTCAAGCTCCTGGTCGCCCACGGCTACAGCGACATGGTGGTGCCCTATGCGGTGAACCGCTACGTGCTCGATCACATTCCGCGCATCGGCGCGCCCGGCCGCGCCGCGCTCAAACTCTACCGCGGCGGCCACATGTTCTACACCATCGGCGCCTCGCGCATCGCCTTCACGGCCGACGTCAAGGCCTTCTACGGCGCCCCGTCGCAGTAATCTCCCTCTCCCCGCTTGCGGGGAGAGGGTCGGGGTGAGGGGGCCTTGTCGGGTGCGCGCTTTCCTCAGACGCCCCCTCACCCGGATCGCTTCGCGATCCGACCTCTCCCCGCAAGCGGGGAGAGGTGAAGCCCGCCCGTCCACGCAGTGTGTATGCATATGAAAGTCATACCGGCACGGGGGCACATTGGGTGAACCAACAAACAAGCCCGTGCTCGCGGTCGAAGGCCTCGCAAAATCCTACGGCCGCGTGCGCGCGCTGGACGCCGTTGATCTGACCGTCGAGGCCGGCGAGTTCGTCGCTTTGCTGGGGCCGAACGGCGCCGGCAAGACCACCCTGTTCCAGCTGCTGAGCGGCCTGTTCGTCGCCGATGCGGGGGCGATCCGCATCCTCGGTCACGACATCCGCCGCGATCCGGTGCCGGCGCTCGCCGCGCTCGGCATCGTGTTCCAGCAATCGACCCTCGATCTCGATCTCTCGGTCGTCGCCAACCTGCGGTTCCATGCCCGCCTGCATGGCCTGAGCGGCGCGCGCGCGAACGCACGCATCGAGGCCGAGCTTGCACGCCTCGGGCTCACCGAGCACCTCGCCGAGCCGGCCCGCCACCTCTCCGGCGGCAACCGCCGCCGCCTCGAGCTGGCGCGCGCGCTGTTGCACGATCCGCGCATCCTGCTGATGGACGAGCCGACCGTCGGCCTCGATCCGGCGAGCCGGCGCGACCTGCTCGCCTATGTGCGCGCGCTCGCGCGCGAGCGCGCCGTCGGCGTAGTGTGGGCGACGCATCTGGTCGAGGAGGCGCAGGCGGCCGACACCGTGGTGGTGCTGCACAAGGGCAAAGTGCTGAGCACCGGCACCCCGGACGGCCTCATTGCCGCCACCGGCGCCCCCTCGCTCACCGACGCCTTCCTCAAGCTGACCGAAGACGGGGAAGGGGAGGAGGATACAGTGTGACGCCAATGCCTGCGCGCACCTCTCCATTCCCCTTCTCTCATTCGCGCAGCGCGGCAGCGCGGCGACGGGGTGGGGTGGACCCTGGCGCATCGCCCGCGCGAAGAGGCACCCCCACCCGGCCGCCTTCGCTACGCTGCGGCGGCCGACCTCCCCCCTGCAGGGGGAGGTAAGGATGCGCCTATCCCACGCGCTTCTTGCGCTCTACGCGGTCGGCAGCCGCGAGGTGGTGCGCTTCGTCAATCAGACCGGCCGGCTGCTCTCGGCGCTGGTGCGGCCGGCCCTGTGGCTGATCGTGTTCGGCGCCGGGTTCCGCAACGTGTTCGGGGTCTCGGTCTCGCCGCCCTATGATGCTCCGGTCGCGTACCAGGTCTATATCTTGCCCGGCCTCGTCGGCATGGTGCTGATGTTCCACGCCATGCAGTCCTCGCTCTCCATGGTGTACGACCGCGAGATGGGGGTGATGCGGCTCCTGCTGACCGCGCCGCTGCCGCGCTGGTATCTGCTGCTGTGCAAACTCCTGGCCGGCACCTTGCTGGCGGTGCTGCAGGCCTATGCGTTCCTCGTGATCGCCCTCCTGGTCGGCATCGATCTTCCCGCGCTCGGCCTTCTCACCGCCTTGCCGGCGATCGTCGCCGGCGGCCTGATGCTCGGCGCGTTGGGGCTTCTGCTGTCGGTGCACATCCGCCAGCTGGAGAATTTCGCCGGCACCATGAACTTCGTGATCTTTCCCATGTTCTTTTTCTCGGCCGCGCTCTACCCGATGGCGCGGCTGCGCGAGAACGCCGAGGCGATCTGGTGGATCGCGCAGGTCAATCCGTTCACCCATGCGGTCGAGCTGGTCCGCTTTGCGTTCTACGGCAAGCTCGACGGCCCGGCCGCCGCGGTGACGCTCGCGGCCGCGCTCGCGTTCTTCGTGGCGGCGGCGCACGGTTACGATCCGCAACGCGGCGCCCTGCGCCGGACGGCCCCGGCAGCCGGCTGAGGCACCATGGCAACGATCGACATCGGCATCATCGTCAACGGCGCCACCGGCCGCATCTGCGCAACCCAGCATCTGAAGAATTCGCTGCTTGCGATCCGCGCCGAAGGCGGCTTGCCGGTGGGCGGGGACCGCGTCGTGCCGCGGCTGCTGCTGGTCGGCCGCAACGCCGAGACCTTGGCGGCGGCCGCGCGCGAGCACGGCGTCGCCGATTGGACGAGCGACCTCGGCGCCGCGCTCGCCCGTCCCGACTTTTCCGTGTTCTTCGATGCGGCGGCGACCGGCCAGCGGCCCGCCGTGCTCAAGCAGGCGCTCGCGGCCGGCAAGCACGTCTATGCGGAGAAGCCCATCGCGCCGAGCGTGGTCGCGGGCCGCGCCCTGCTCGAGGCCGCCGAGCAGCGCGGGCTCAAGCACGGGGCGGTCGAGGACAAGCTCTATCTCCCCGGCCTGCAGAAGCTCGCAAGCCTCAAGGCGAGCGGCTTCTTCGGCCGCATCATCTCGTTCCGGCTCGATTTCGGCTGGTGGGTGTTTGACGGCGTCGAGGTGCCGGCCCAGCGGCCGAGCTGGAACTACAAGCGCGCGGGCGGCGGCGGCCTCGTGCTCGACATGTATCCGCACTGGCGTTACGTGATCGAGGCCCTCGTCGGCCGCATTCGCCGCGTCACCTGCGCAATGTCGACCGCGACCCCGGAGCGCGTCGACGAGGGCGGCGAGACCTATCGGGTCGATGTCGAGGACGCCGCCGCCACCCTGGTCGAACTCGACAACGGCGCCTTCGGCGCCATCCTCAGCTCATGGGCGACGCGGGTGCGACGCGACGACCTGTTCGTGCTGCAGGTCGACGGCACCGAGGGCTCCGCCGTCGCCGGCCTGCATCGCTGCCGCGCCCAGAGCAAGGCGCACACTCCGGTGGTCAAGCACTTCCTGCTCGATGCGGATCCGGGCGTCGACTATCACGCCGACTGGCGTGACGTGCCGGCGGATCGGCCGCTCGCCAATCCCTATCGCATGGGATGGGAGAAATTCCTGCGCCACCTCGTCGCCGGCGCGCCGCTCGACTGCGACCTGCGCGCCGGCATCCGCGACGTGGCGCTCGCCGAAGCCTGCTACCGCAGCATGGCCGAGCGGCGATGGGTGGAACTGGACGGACCAGAGGACAGATGACAGAGAACGGATGACAGATATCTCATTCGTCCTTGCCCGGCCGTTATTGCGCGAGGGCTGGCGCAGTCAGATGCACTGCGGATACATCGCGGCGAGTTCGGATCCGCGCAGGTAGATGAGTCGGTGATTGAGGCCGCCGTGGCGGCTGATCCAGTGGCGCACCGCCGGCGGGTAGCTCGCCCACAGCACGCGGTTTCCCAGTGGGCTCGACACCTTGTGGCCGTAGGGCGTCGGCATCCAGGCGGCGTGGAACCCGAAGCTCGCCCGCGGGGTGATGCAGATGCGGTTTCGCGGTACCGCGCCCAGCACCATGGTGCAGGCCGACAGGCAGGCGCCGTCGACGATCACCCGCTCGCCCGACTGGCGCAGCGCCGCGAACCGGCCGAGGTAGTCCTCGATGCGGCCGCCACGGTCGTCCGAAATGCGCATGTCGGCCAAAGCCGATCCGGTGCCGGCAAGTGCGAGGAGCACGGCCGCCAGGGCCGCCCGAAGTCGCATGATGAACCCCTTCCCGTGAGGTTTTTCGCAGTGTCGCCGTTATTGATGGCCGAGCCGCACGTTTTTGTGGTTCGAATCGGCGCACAGCTTGGCAAACCTGCGTCACTTTTATGAAAGCGGCGGTATTCGTCAACGAGGTTGCGCAGGGAACTCACAGCGAGCGCACGCGGCGGAACGCGAGGGGTTGGGCCGGTCACCGTCCCGCCCGCGGCGGCGCCGGAACCCAGGCGCGCTCCTTGCGCCAGGCCCGCAGGCGCACCAGCGAGCGCACGTTGCGGCGGCGGCATTTGCGGCAGATCATCCGCGCGCGGACGCTCCCCACCGTCGCGTGGGCGCCGAAGCGCGCGACCAGGTCGGGCACATCGACCTGCGAGATGTGCCAGCACGCCCCGCATTCGAACAGCAGCGCGCCGCGCTCGGCCACCAGCCGCAGCGTCCACCGGTCGACGTCCCTGTCGTGGAGCGGCATGGCGGCGACAATGGCATGTTCACGATCTGTTCTCAACGCTCATCCGAGTTCGTCCGCGCACGAGCGGCCGAACTGCGAGAGCGCCTCTTCCAAGTGATCGGACAGGAGCGGCGTGCGAGCAGGTAGGCGGCGGCGCGCTTGCCGTGCGAGCGGGCCGCTTCCGCGCGCAGCTCCGGCCAGTCCTCGAGGCCGCCGTCCCCGCGCCCGAGCCAGGTCAGCGCGATCAGGTCGACCTTCTCGTCCTCGCTCATGGCGCCGATGAAGGCGGACAGCTCGCGCAGCACCGGGTCGTCGTCGTGGTCCTCGAGCACCTCCACCATGCGGTCGTCGCTCGGGTTCGACGCGCCGTCGTCGTCGGTGAGCACATCCTCGGCGTCGAACTCGCGCACCTTGGCGATGACGAAGCAGACCTTCTCGGTCGAGATCGAGAGATTTGGCGCGGTATCGGCGGCGGACACCTGGCGGCGGTTCGGCATGGATGACCCCTTGCGCGGGAGGCGATCGCCCGCAAGGGAATCAAATTCGGACTCGCCGGCTGGTTCCCGCCCTCAACCCGCGATCCGCGGTTTTCGCAACCGGGATCTCGGGCTACACTATTCGATCAAAAGCAACACGGAGGTTGTCGTGGGCACATGGTGGGTCGTTGCCGTCGCCGCGCAAGCGAGCGTCGCGCTCATGTTGCTTCCGGGCGCGGCGGGTGCCGCCGAAATCAAGCTGCTCAGCTCCGGCGC
>WNFB01001357.1_pt1 | contig 20787 bp, 18 predicted proteins | sample 5400501 | NCBI WGS metagenome assembly WNFB01 (sample SAMN13153341, study PRJNA577476) | soil metagenome | isolation source: 200 cm saprolite under Douglas fir tree site 2 hole 1 | place: USA:California | collected 2015-04-18 | reverse complement strand
CCATAGAGCCTCCGTAATAATGGTTGCACTAAGTCCCAAGATGAGTGGAACGCCGTAGGGCCATTTTCAGACCCCGAGCACCTCGCCAACCCGCCACTTCGCTTCCACGAAGCTCTTGTAGTCCGCGGCGACTTGCGTGGCATACCGTTGCGCGAAAGCGATGGCGGAACGCGCCGCGTCGGCGGTGCTCCAAGCAGTATCGAACATCACCGGTGCGTTCTGACGACAGTGCATCCGTGCCAGCACTTGGCCGCATTGGCGCGCATAGGCAAGCAACTCCTCATGATGCGCGTCACCCCGGGCGAAGCGGTCAGAGGTTAGCTTCTCCTCCGCAGGATCGTTCTCTCGCCCGAGTGCGTCCGACTTGCCCAGATGGGTGGCGGCAACACGCGGCCAAGGGTCGCCCTGTAACCGGCGGATCGAGGCCGTCTGTGCTCGCGCCCGATCGCGCGGCGGCGGGCGATTGCGCGCGGCGTCGAGTACGCTCGGGCGCGCCGCCTTCAGCTCGAACATGCGGCGCGTTTCGCCCTCACCGACCAGCACCGAAAAGCGCAGGCGTCCGAGAGAGCCCGTGCCTTTGAACTGGTAGGCGACGTCGAGAACATCGCAGCTTTTAGTAGGCACCTCTGGCGCCTTGAGCTGCTTGAGGCTGTCCTGGTATTCCGCGAAAGCTTTCTCGACCGTCTGAACCCACGGCCTTGCCGGCCGCGCGAACTTCTGTGGATCATCGAAGTGCTTGTGCCCTCTTCCCGGCGCGACTTTGGCGATCAGCTCCTCGCGTGTCTTGTGCCCGTGTTCCTGTAGCAGTTCGCGCACACGTCCATCCGCCTTTGCCAGTGTCCACGGGAGTACCGGAAACCGACCGCCCAGCTTATCGACCTCCTCGGCCCAAGCCACGGCAATCGCGCGCGCGGTGTTAACGCGCACGCCTTCCGCTAGACCGGGCAAAAGCAGCGCGCTTGTGCAGAGGCGTTTGAGATCGAGATCGAGCGGTCCTGGGCCGACGTCGTCGAAGTCGTTCACGTCGAAGCAGAGCTCGCCACTTTGGCCGCGGTAGATGCCGAAGTTCTCGAGGTGCAGGTCGCCAACGATCAGTCCCTCGGGCGTCGCCGACTTTGCCTCCGGCACACGGTCGAGGAAGAGGTCCCACGCCATTAGGTGGAACGTGCCGCGGAAGAACTGGAAGGTCGAGTTCGTCAGCGCCTCGATCTTGCGCCGAAGTGCTTCCCGCGTGAGGTCCTTCGCGTCGTTCTCCCGCGGCACCTCCTGCTGAAGAAGCGGCTTATTGTAGGAAATGATCTCGTCTATTGGGTCGCGGGCCATGGCATCACCGTTGGAGGGGCTGGTGCAGCTTATGTGCCAGGGAAAATCATCGGACCGCGCCACGACAGAAACCCATTCACTTTCAATCTGACTTGCTTTGCCTAAGTTTTTCGGCGAATGGGACGGGACTTGCCTGCATCACTGCAACTGCAGCATGCAACAACCCTGCTACAGTAGCACCTGCGAGTACTTTTTTTACAGACTAGCGAATGTCGCGAGGTGCTGTCCCTGAGCTTCACTGGCGCGGGGTTCAACCACGCTTTGGGCTGCATTCGACATAGCTCACGAGGACATTTGTCCATTCCGGAAATGTCTTTAATATTAACACCCTGGTTTCGGAGTGGGCGACCATGAATGTGCCTCCATTGCGTATTGCGGACCCGGCCGATCACCGATTCCGGAGCCACTCGATCAACGTTCCGGTTGTGATCGATCAGGCCGGAAGGCAGCCGGCCCATAAGGGGAATAGACCGCAACCCCACAGATGGGCTGGGGAATTGGGAGTGCTTCCGTTGATGCCCTGTCCGCCTGAAAGGGAACCGCCATCGGATTCCGGAGTGATCGATCGCGGCTGGAATGAGTGATCGGCGCGACCGGAATACGCATCCATCGTGCCTCGATCCTTTTATCGCACGGCCAACTTATTGCGTGAGCTTTAGCGTGACACCGGGACACAACGCTTACGGCGTTACGGTCTCTCTTGGGAGTGGACCACGTGCCACGTTTGGCCTTTTGACCCTTACATCACATTTTGAACAAGGCCGGCAGCAGTTTCACGAGTTCCGGCAGTAGCACGGTTGTGAAGAACCTGCCCAAGGCGTCTAATCCATCCTTCTCCGCCACGTTCATTCGCGTGAGAGCAAGAAGCTGCACATGCTGGACTACCAAACGTGCAGAAAGCTGATACTGCTCCTTCTTAGTTGCATCCGGAGCATTCTTTGCTTTGAGCTCGAGCCCCACCAAATCCTTAGCACGTTGGGCAAGAACTACTAGGTCGTCCTTAGACCACAGGTCCTTCCTCAGTTGTTTGCCCGCATCACTTAATGCCTTCTCAACATCTTGTTGAAGAGCCATCGCTTTTGCCCCTACTGCAACCATTCCGAACAGTTTCTTTGCCAGGAGTCAGGAACTCCATCCGCGCACCTGCAGGCGGCAGATCCTGCCCGGTCTTGGTCTTTGTCGACCAAGCACGCTAAAGCCGCATCGTTCAGCACCAACTCCTTGCTGAGCTCGGGAGTCACCGCGCCATAGTAGGCTTTGCCGCGGTCGCGAAGAGTTGAGGTGTACCTCGCTACAGCGGCCTTGTAGCTAGAACAGCACGAACTGAGGGCGCTGGCTGACAAACCCAGCGTTAAGAGTCGCAAAATGAGCGACACAGGTATCTGGTTCTGTTTCATGTGTAGCATCCTTCTCCCTATCGCGACAAAAGCAAGACGGAATGACTCGCACTTGACCTCAAACTGACCGAAGGCTCCAATCAACATGCTTACCTCGGGAGCACGCTGAAGGATTGTTGTGAGTAACTGATAGGCTTCTGCAACCTCCCAACGCAGCTTGAGTTTCCTTGCTGAACAAGTTGGCGTTTACTTGAAGCGTCAATCTTGCGTCGCAGCGACTCACGCGTGAGCTCCTGTGGTCATCCGGATGCACCCCTCGTGCCATTCTAAAATTAGCTGGAGGCTGCAGCCGAACGTAGAGACTCGCGGACGCCAGAGCTTAAAGAGTTGTTGGAAGCAGCTTGGGTTGCTGAAGCGTCCGCCATCGGCGGCGTGTTTAGGAGTGTTGCTTAGACTTGCGACTGGATGGGGCAGGGGAAGGATTGCCCGGGCTGGCCCAAAGTAAGACCAACCATCTCATGACGAGGGTGGTCCTCGAAAGGCCTTGTAGACGCGTCGGGTGCAACATGCAACGCTAGCGCCACAGTTGCAGGCAGTAGCGGCCCGGTTGTCTTTAGGCAGTTGTGTCAATCCGAATTGGTACTCACCGACTCTCCCAGGAGTTTTATCGCGCGATACTAGAATCCGCTCTGGGAAATGATCGACTCCTCGCGGCATTGGTTTGCTTGGCGCGCGACAAAGGCCTCCTTTCGCTCGGCACTTTCTGCAAACTTCGAAGCGTGTCAGGTGGACTGATGAGTGCCGGGATGCAGTGGCATGGCTCTTGCTCAAGCTCGGTTTGAATCGGCACTGTACGAGCCGGGTACTGAGGGACGTGTCATGCGGAAAGGAAACAGGGAATGAATACCAGCGATCCGATCCAACCTCCGTTTAATGAGTTCTGCGACGAGAACAGGTTGCAAAAGGAAATTGGGCAGGCGGAAGCGCCACAGCGTTTCGCGCAGCCTGGCGCCGAGGGTCGTTTGGTGCCCACGCTGCGCGAGGCAGCTCGTACCCATGATGCGAGAGAAATTCTTATTCGATCGGCGGTGATGCTGTATGCGGCAAGGCACCGGGGAAAGGTCCCAGCGTTGCCCACGGCTGACGAGGCGCTTGCGAACGCGCTTGCGGACCTGGCCGTTACCGGACGGGCTGCTTGGAACAGCTTTCGCGTGCAGGCTCCTAACGAGAAAACGCTGGTGCCCGAAGTCACTCAACGTCTGGCTCAATTACATTCGAGCGCGTCCTCAGCGGACGTAGCTTCCGCTGTCTCAGCTGCGCTCGACCGGGCGTATAGCGTCGCGCTTGCGCTGCGTGGCCCATATCCGCAAACTTCAGAGCGCTCTGCCCTGGGTTGGATTGCCGTTTCGGGAGAGGATGACCCGCCACATAGACCGGTGAACGTTGGCTCGCCACCGTACCCTCAGTACGAAATCCCTGTAACGGTGGGCGGGGTAAGCCTGCAGACCCGATTCATCGTCGCTTCTCCTCCATCTCCCCAACAACCCAACACCTCCGCGGCACGGCCCGCGTCGGAGCCGCTCCGCACGAAAGAGATGTTCACCGTCTCAGCTCCCCCACCGCGGATGGCCCCGCCAGGCATGCTTTCTGTTCCGCGCATTTCGGTGCCAGTGGTTTCTCAGGGCGGCAGCCCAGCTGATAAGTCACCAGAGCGCGCAAAGCGCTCCATCCCGTCGGAAGCGGTTCCAGTCGTTCCTCAAGGCAATCAAGTAATCCTGTTTATCCACGGCCACAGCTCCAGTGCTGAGGAAGCCCTTGACATCATCCCGTCTCTTCACGAGGAGGGCCAAAAACGTGGAACCCGCTACTCGATAGTTTCGCTGGATTTGCCCTGCAGTGGTTACTCCACGATGTTTGACCACACCAAAGTATCAGGTCTGGAGTCGGACAAGACTACTTTTCCGGGCGGCATTTTCGATCATGGGCCAATCCGGACGCCGGTACTCGACTTTATCGAAAACTTTATCGTCGCTTTTGTTGATGCGCTGGATCGCGTCACGCCGATCAAGAGTCGTTTTGCCGGCATCATCGGCGGAAGCCTCGGGGGAAACATGGGCCTTCGCCTCGGTCGGCGAGACTTGAACACTCACCCTTGGCTTAAGAGCGGTATTGTATCGTGGGATCCCGCATCCGTCTGGACACCGATGGTACAGGACGAAGTGAAGCGCCACGCTCCCGAGCACTGCCGGGAGAAGTGGAACGAACCTGAGCTCGATAGCTCCCGGGTGAATTACTTCAAAGAAGTCTTCGATGGTGAGATCTACGACGCGCAGGGGAAAAGACATGAATTTCAGGAGGCCGTTTCCAGCATCCTTATGGGTGCCACCCAACCTCAGATGTGGTACCGCGACAATTGGGGAAATGGAACTTGCAAGGCGCTTCACATCCGACAGTGCCGTGCTTCGCGTCACGAGATATACAACGAGGGCTTCCGGCGCTGGCACTGGCGGGTTGCAGGCGAGCAACTGATATTTAGCCACCTCGACCGGGTTGAGCACGGCAACGGGAGAACACCGCTCCGCTATGAGCTAAATCACGCGCGTCAGCTGTTAGCGGCTGGCGAGAGAGACAACTACAGGTTTTCGAACATCTACGATGCGACTCGCCAGCTTGCGCACCTCATGAAAAATACACCAGGGCGAAGCCTCTTCCTGCGCGAGACAGGGCATTCGATTCACGTCGAGCGTCCTCGATTCTTTGCGGGTGAAATTGTGAAATTTTTGCACGGCTGAGCACGCGCGGCGGTTTATGGAGAAGAAGGCCTTGCTTTATCGGAGCAATTTGGCACGAGGAGGATTGCGGCTAGGTCGCAGTTGAAGTGGCAATCCGAGCAGGGGGAAAGCAGGTTGGACCTGTGCAAGCGCGTCCGCGCTTTGTCAGCAAGGAGATTAAATCAGGCGCCAACAGTCGGCCGGTTCCGCGAAGGTGCTTCGAGCTCTCGTTTTAGCTTCAAGCGGGCCGCCGTCGTGGCGCACGAAATTGCACGCGCTCGGAAATAACATTGCAGACCAACGTCAAAGGAGAAAAATGAAGAACCTACTGGCTGGTTCAGTATTCGGGCTCTCTTTACTCATTGCCGCGGATGCGAGGGCGCAACAACGGCATGTCAATGCGTTTGCTCTGTCCGAGTCGTTTATCAACAATACTTGGCGCCATTCCGTGGCTGAGATTGAAACCGTTATCGGCTGCTCTGGTCCACAGCACCCCCCTGCAAACGACTGTGAAATCCACATCGGCGCTTCACTAACCGATACGTCAATTAGCGACTACCCCGACATCGTCATCGAGCCTCCCAATGTGTGTAAGTTCAAACCGCCGCCGGGGGGCTGGCGGAAGTTCTTCGACCAAACCGATGGAAAGACATGCCGAGCGAAGGGAATGATTAGGGTCTGGCCGGAGCACTTGGACAGCGGCACAGGGTGCTCGAATCCGCCCCACTTCATGGAGCTCCATCCCGCCCTCAGCTTGCGGTGCGAGGGCAACTTTTCGGCAGAAATGACGAAGCATCTAAAGGCCTTTGCGGACCTTGGATACAAGGCTCCTGAGCTCGTTCTCGCTACGCTCGATACTTTCCGACTCTGGTTGTGCAAGGGCTGCGAACAGCGAGCGGCTGAAGACGATGCTGCGCCCACACAGGGAATGGTATCCTTCGATTATTACGTGTGCGATGCGCAGGATCGGTGCGGTAGAAAGGGCGTCTCTAACTTTGCACGCCTGCTGGTGACAGTCCAACCGAGCACGATTCGGCCGACGCCCGACAAGAAATACGGCTTCCTCACCGCCATTGCGCACGTGGTTCCAATTGACCAATCCGGCTCGTACGAGCACAACCAGATGCGCAATTTGAAACTGTATGCCGTCGAAGGAACGGACTTTTACGAGACGCTGGACAAGGCGCGTGGGCGTTCATCAATGAAGCCCGTGGATGTCATTGGCATCTACACGGTGGATGCCCTCAGCGTAAAGAAGGCACTGGATAAGAGCAAGGCGGGAGAATGGACGGAAGTCGAGTACCCGGTTTCAATGATTATTTTTGGGCAGACTCCTTAGCGAAGAGCTCATGCATAGAACAGAAATCCCGCCCGCGCCGCGGTGGAATGGCAATTACGCGTCGCAAGTGAAGGGCTCAAAAGGCTACATCGCCCACATTTCTGGGGGCGCGCCGATTTCCGGCCCTAAAGGGCCATCCGATGGCATCTCGCACCGCGATGATGATCCGTGTCTTCATCGCAATCATTCTGACAATGCGTGTTGTTCTTTTCTTCTACGGAGTGGGGTGCCGCAGGACGAGTTCCCGGTGGCTGGGGCCCTGTTCGTGGTGGGCGGGGCGGATCTCACCAAGGTCGATGCAGGACGGCGAAACGAACTTGCCGACCGAGACGACGGTTTCGGACGGCGCCACGTACAGTCCAACCTCAAACTCATGCGCGTCGTGAGCGTTCGCGTCGGAAGCCGCACCCACCTGTATTTGGTTATGGCTCTTTTCCTCGGCTTGGCCGTGCTTTCGCCAACGTTGTATGCGCGCCTTTACAGTCTCTTGATTCGAATGTTCCTGAAGGAAATGTTGCCGGTGTGGGCCTGCAGCCCGATGTACCCAGACAACGGATCCTCGCTGAACGATGAGCCGCGCTGTTTGAGCGGCAGGCCCGGTGTGACAGTGACAACATTGTTTCGGGGATTTGTGAAATCCGTCGTCTGCTTGCCGTTGATGGATACCGTATAGCGGTGTTTCTTCACGACTATCTCCATGTCGTTCCAATCGCCTGGCTTCAGATTGCCGGCCGGGCTGAAGTTCTGTAACCCACCAGGTCCAGTTGGGACGTCGTACACCGCACCGGTTCGATGCTTGTCGGCTCCATCGGGAGCGGCTCTCTCGTCGATCTGGATTTCGAAGCCTGTGTAGGCGGCGACCCAGGCGGCATCTGAGGCAACGTCCTGCTTCAGGGTCGGATCAGCGTTGGTTGGCAGATCCGCTCCTTTCGAGTGCGGTGCATGAAATCGCAGAAAGATGCCGGAGTTGTCGACCGGCTTGCCAGAGCCACCGATCGGTCCCGAAAGTTGGAACTGCAGTCGCAGAGTGAAGTCATTGAAGGGTTCGGCGGCGTAATAGAAAACCGAGTGAGGCCCAACCGGGACGTTGACCCCATCGACGGTGCTCGCCAACCCAGGTTGGGCGACGAGCATAGCGTTGATAAGGGCGAAGCTGCCGGGCCCAGCTGGCTTCCACCGCTGGAACGTTTTCTCGGTACCATCGAATAGGTATTCGAATCCGGCATCCACCGTTTGGACGATTGGAGGGGGGATTAACTTGTCCGCCGTCCGTCGGCTCAGTGCGACACCCGACAGCATCGGATTGGGAGAGCCCATGGTTGGCAACACCGCGGGGCCAACCGCATAGAGGTTGTCGAGCTCCCAGATGCGCCCGAACTCGTCAGTCACCGAGTTGGCCGCATTGCTGCCCATCCAGAGCGTGCCGCCTTCGTGGTGCGTGGAGCTCAAGGTGTCCTGTCGTTGCCCGCGCGGCGGTGGATTCGGCTGCCAGACCGCATTCGCTGGATCGTTCGGTGCGGAGAGGTACTGGATGGGGCCTTGGCCGGCGAACATCTTGGCAATTTCTTCCGACGCGTCGTCAATCACTTTCCACAGCCGATTGTCCTCATCGCCTCGAGGATCGCTCGTGCTTGCGGGGTTCGTTTCCAGCCGCACCGTGGCGCGCGGTACGCCGTTGCCATCTGCGGATCCGAGCGCGACTCGATTCTGCGGATCGGCCGAGCTCTTGTCGCCAATCATCTCGCCGATCCCTCGCAGCGTGACGACAATCCACTTGTCGTTCAAGTCCTGAAACTGATCGAGCTCGTCAATATTGGGAATCTTCTTGAACAGCTGTGCTTCAGAATTCATCCCAAGCTCGCCTACACCGGACGCCGTAATCTGGATGTGAAAGTGCCCCTTGGAGCCGTTGCTGCGGGTATGAATGCCCTTGACGAAGAGGGCGGAGACGGCGAGGTCTTTTGTCAAGTTCAAGCTCGAGAACGAGCTGTGCGGAATTCGGAAAGTCAGATTCGAGCGCAGATGTGCCATCAGGTTTCGGCCGATGAGCTTCTTTTCAGGGACCGTGTTCAGTGCCATCCGAGTGTTTTCGATGGTCCCTAAAGCGAGAATAACGGCACCCCCGCGCGGCACATCAAAGCCGCCTTGGTTCGTCTCCACTCGCGTGATGCGGTTGCCGCTGCGCACGAGCTTCGTCACGTAGATGTTGTCGACTATCATCAGTCGCTTCTTAGCGTCGGCCACGCGTCTTTTCGGATCTGTTGCCAGGCCATCCGAAAAGGGAGCCGCCTGCTGCGCCTCGGCCTGTGCGACGCGAGAGGCGCGGATCAGCAACTGAATACTGTTGAATTTGTTGAGAGGAAACGTTCCGGGCCGGGAGGGCGCGGATTGTACCGCCAGCGGCGCTTCGAGATCTTCAATCTTCGTCAGCACGCCCCGATTCCCAGTTAAGACTGGATCTGTCGCGGCCCGTCCCCGTAACGCCTCGAACAGGCGTTTCCTAAGCGCGTCATGCAGCGGCCCGAAGATGAAGTCATTCGTGGTATCCGAGCCGATCTGGCGCGCAGCCGCGTCGAGGTAAGACTCGACGGGGTGTTGGCGTGGCAGGACTTTCTGCGTGAGGTCGTTCTTCACGCTCGCAGGCCACGAAGGATCAGCCAGCTCAGAATCGATGAAATAGGGCGCCCAACCGCCCCAAAAAACCGAGCGGCCTCCAAGACAGAAGGCGAGCCCGGGGAAGTCCCGGTTGAAGGCCATCGGGCTGTCGGATTCCCAGGGCTGACCCCAAACGGTGCCGGGACCGCCCTTGCCGGGCGGACTTAAGTCGGGCGGCAAATTCTGAACGTGCTCCGGCAATGCGATCGGTCCAGCCTCGAGGACAAGCACGCGGTAGCGGTGGGACGAATCGATGTCGAAGAGGTGAGTGCCCGCAACCGCTCCGAAGCTGCCGCCGCCGATAATGATGAAGTCGAACGGCCGCGCGTCTGCGTGCACGGCTTTGTCCTGACTGGCTACTGCCTCATCGAGCGCATTGCAGACATAGCGTCCAATTTCGTCCAACGTGAACGGAGTAATCGGTGTGCCCATGGAATTTTACCTCTCTCTTTCCTGCAGCATTTAGAAGAGTCCGCGCGTCGCTTTCTCAAGTCGTGAAGGTTAGTCGGCCAATCCGCAACGCTCGGCCACCACGTTCGCAAACATCCGACGCGCCGCTGGCGACGTTAGGAATCCGCGTCGCGCCGTGAGCCAACGGTCGACGTCGTCACCGAATGTCTCTCGTACCCGTTCGACCGTATAAGGCAGCGGAAGGCATTGACCCCAGTGCAGCGTGTAGGGCAGCCCGCCCGTATGGAGCGCCTCGCAAACGTTGTCGAAGGCGTCGGCGGTTCTCGAAGAGAGCGACGAGGGAAGCTCAATGGTGCAGGTTGTGTCCTTAAAGCGTGTGAAGCCCAGCAGGGCATCGGATGCTTTGACATAGCGTAGGGCAATCACTCCGCTGAAGGGTTTCTTCCCGGCGACTTCCACGATGGCATCAACTGCGGCTCCAACGGTCTTGAGCGGTACTCCCAACTCCATGCACATGACTGGACCTCGAAGCGTCGTCGTCCCGAAAGTCTGTCCGTGCGTTCCCAGGCTGCCTTCCACCGGTTTCATCTCTGCGTCAAGCAAGTGCCCCACTGCACTCGGAATAGCGAATGGGGCAATCTCTCCGAGCGCACCCGCGAAGCCCAAAACGTCGTCCCCTGGGCCCGTGACCACCACCGGACTTGGTTGCGACGGAATGGCCTTGAAGGGACGCTTGTACATCGCCCGCACATACGCACCCTGCTTGCCCTTGGACGTGCCGTAGGGATTGATGACCACCTCAAAGTGGAAGGGAAGTGTTCTGCCTTGAGGAAGGCCCAGCGAGCCCACGTCCAGGGAGGAGATGGCCGCGAGGACATCATCATACTCAAAGCGGCGGATGTAGCGCTCCAGGAGAAAGATGGGCTCTACCTCTAACAGCACCGCGTGAATCAGCCCGAAAGTGCCGAAGCTGACCACCGCGGCACGAAACAAGTTGTCGTCGCGCAAAGGGCGCGCCCCGAGGAAATCACAAAAGGCGTCGGTCACGACCGGGCTCGAGGCGCGCTCAATCCAGTAGGCAGCTCCGTCGTCGGCGAGGACATGCAGTCCGAGGATGCACTCTTGCATCGCTCCAATTTGGTTCGCCGCGCCGTGCGTACCGGTCGAGAGCGCGCCGGCAATTGTCTGCCCATTGCTCGCGCCGGATGTCTTTAAAGATAGATTCGCGGCTTCCAAGGTTTGATTGAGCTCCAGGATGCTGGCGCCACACTGGGCGAAAACAAGCTGGCCCGCGCTCTGCTGCATCGCCGGCACACAATGAATTGGCTGCAGCCCAATTTTGATGAAGTTGAGCGGTTTGGTGTTGACGAGGAAGTCGTTGGTTGCAGCCGCCTCGGACAGGGACCATCCGCCCCCCAGTGGGCGCACCCGCCGGTTGAGCGCCTTTGCGCCCTGGATGATTTGCCGCAGAGCTGAAAGCCCGGCACGCCAGGCGTCGGTCTCGGGGCGAGAGCCATCCGCCCAGAGGTTCCAAGCGTCATAGAGGCGCGCGACTTGCCTGGTGACGTTCTGGTGCTTGTTCTGCCACGTCACGTTGGACTGGAAATGAATGAACGGCGGTTGATCAGCCATAGCTCCTCACAGGTTCGACGGACCGGTTGGGGGAGTTTTGGCACACCGCCATTCGACCGTAGCCGGAGCTGCAAACCCGAGCGTCACAATCGTCAGCAGCGCGAAGCCGAAGTTGCTCGAGACGGTAACCTCCTGAAGCGCGCGGGTTGGGCAGCTTGGCATATCCACCTCCACTCGGTTCTGAGCGAGGCCCCATGCATAGGACCAGACCGTCGCTGTCTGCGGCTCCGTCGCGGGAGCGGAGTCCTTGGGAGAGGTCCGGAAATGGTAGCAGCCCACCGAAGCCACTAACCCCAATGCCAGAGCAAATTTCTTCATCATCTTCTCCGAGTACACAGCCTGCCCCACCCCGGCGAGCGACTTGTCCAGAGCGCTGTTTTGACCCGATGTCCCGTTTCCCTTGGAATTGGCACGTCGAGACCGATGCCCACTCGCGAGTGATGATCCAAATCAGGTGGTCATCACGGGCAAGTCCTAGCAGTTGGTGTGCCAAGCCGAACTCGCATTCGCACCCCAGATGGCTTACTTGAAATCCAACAGAAGACTGACGTCCGGTGCCGCGAGGTGAAGTAGGCCTGCTCAAATGGCTACGTTAGACTGCAACGGTGCAACGGTAGCGCTACGTTGCAGGTAGTAGCACCCCACTCAAGACTTGGCAGGGGTTGCCCGCAGTGAACGTTCCCGGTTCAGTGGGAGCGATCTGCTGATAATCATTTTGTCGCGGCCAATCTCTTGCATAGGGAAATTACTTAGGGAACTGACGCCACAACATTCACTTGCTTAAGGTGACTCTATGCCTTTTGGCTCCGAAGGACTGGAAGATGGTACCGGCCTTGCGCTCTCCGGTGGAGGATTCAGGGCAACGCTGTTTCACGTTGGGACTCTTTGGCGGCTGAATGAGCTAGGATGGCTGGCGCGTCTCAACCGCATCTCCAGCGTCTCCGGCGGCTCGATTACCGCCGGAATGCTGGCTCTCGGGTGGGAACAACTTAAGAAGGGCAGTTGGGGCCAAGACACCTTCGTGAAAGCGGTTGTGGAGCCCCTGAAGTCCTTCTGCCGGCGAAATGTCGATGCGCCATCGATTGTCAAAGGACTTCTTGTCCCCTGGAAGAGCGTCTCAGACTACGTTGCGGCTCAATATTCGGACGGGCTTTACGGTAAGGCGACGCTCCAACAGTTGCCGGATTCGCCGCGCTTCGTCTTCAACTCCACCAACCTCGCGACTGGAGTCGATTTCCGATTCTCCAAACCGTATGCGGGGGACTACCGGATTGGGCTCATCAAAAACCCCGAGTTTACGCTCGCCCAAGCCGTTACCGCCTCCAGCGCCTTCCCACCGGTCCTCTCGCCCGTCGTATTTAAGCCTGACCCGAAGTCCTTCGAGCGAGTCGATGGCGCAGACCTCTACGACGACGTCAGCTACCGCGAGCGCTTGACGCTCACCGACGGCGGTGTCTACGACAACATGGGACTTGAGACGGTATGGAAACGCCTTAAGACGCTCCTGGTCAGCGATGCGGGCGCTCCCTTCGACTATGGAGGGATGCAGGGCAGGGACTGGCCGAGACAGATGCTGCGAGTCGTCAACGTCTTCAGTCACCAAGCCTGGAGCCTTCGGACCAGCCTGCTCGTGCGGATGTACCAAGGTCGTGAGCGCACGGGGGCCTACTGGGGAATTGGCACGCCCATCGCTCGCTACAATCTAGCGGGTGCGCTCAACGTCCCGCGGGATGTCACTCAGCGACTTGCGAAAATCCGAACCCGGCTCAACGCCTTCACCGAAGAGGAACAGTGCACGCTGATAAACTGGGGTTACGCCATCTGCGATGCCGCCGTCCGCCGGTGCTCGCCCGCCCCGAAAACCCCCCTTCCACAGTGGCCCTACCCAGACTACGCGCTCGACAAAGGCGTTTCCGCCGAAGTCAAAGTGAAGAGGACGCCGGACTTCATCCAACCTGAACCTCAGCCTAAGCAGACTGAGAGTCTCCCTTCCGCTCGAGCCTAATTGAATGCTTGCTTTCGACCGGGACATTTTCTTCAGGGACCTTCAACAGAGGACGGGGCTTGCGCCAAAACCCGCGGCCAAGGATGGGCTAAACCTTCTCCTCGACGACTTCGACGGCGACGCCGGCTTCACCCAGATTCGAGACCTGGCTTACGTGCTGGCGACCATCCGCTGGGAGACGGGCCAAACGTTCCGACCGGTGAAGGAGAGGCGCGCCAGCCAGGACAAGAATCCCCGGCTGTGGGAAATCCAGAATCACTACTGGAGCAGCGGCTTTTTCGGCCGCGGGTACGTCCAAATTACCTGGGAGAACAATTACCAAAAAGCGGGGGAACGTCTCGCCGGGACAGCTTTCACGCTTGCCTCCGACAAGTTGACTCTGCAGCCGGACACCCTGGTGAAGCAACCGGACCTCGTCCTGGAACCCTCCATTGCGTATGCCATTGCCGCGCGCGGCATGCGCGAGGGCTGGTTTACGGGCAAGAAGCTCTCCGACTTCATCCAAGACGGGAAACCGCCCGACTACGTCAACGCCCGCAAAATCATCAACGGCCTGGACCAGGCGCAGACGCTCGTCACCTACGCGACTGGTTTCGAGCTTGTCCTAAGAGCCGCAAACAGTCCGTAATGGGTCGAGAATTGTTGCGTTTGAGCAGTTGAAACGAGGACTCTGTGGAGACCGCGATCGCTTGGTGGCTCGCCGGATTGCCGTTTCTCATCCATCTGGGTTTCGCTGCCAGCTACTTCCTTGGTTGCCGGTCGCAACGACGTGACCATGTGAAGCGCCTTATGGGTGTCCCAGGGGTCCACGCGTTCTATGTCAAGGCGTACCGGGTCAAAGCCACGTCCCCAGAAGAGACAGCGGACCAGATCCTCCCGCGATGGACGGACCACGTCATGCCCCTGGTGCTGTGCGGCATCGTCACATTTCCAGTGTCCGTTGCTGCAGTCAGCGCGGCAAAGCTGCCGCTTGGATTGCCGACAACCATCGCTGCAGTTGCGAGCGCAGTGCTGGTAGATGTGCTCGCGGGTCTCGCCGGCGCGTACCTCTGGGGTCTGTATGCCTGTATCGAACGGTTTCGGGTGGCGAACTGGACGCCGAGCTTCATTCATGGGCTCTGGGTGCGCATCCTGATTGGCGGCATGCTCGGGGGCTTGGTGGGAGTGCCCTTCAAGGCCGAGTATTCGCCGCTGCTGGCTTTTTCGCTCGGCGCATTTCCGTCGGACACGGTGCGCAAGTGGCTTCGGCGTCGCGCAGGGAAGGCCGTCGGCCTCGAAGAAGACGACGTGGCGGCGGGACCCAAGTGGGCGGCGATTCAGGGCGTCACCACGGAGCTGCTCGACCGGCTCGAGGAAGCTGACGTGGAGTCGCCGACCGCACTTGCCAACGCTGATCCAGTTCAACTCTTGTTGCGCACCAACATCCCGTGGCGCCACATCTTGGATTTGATCGATCAAGCCATCTTGGCCACCTACGTTGGCCCCAAGCTTGAAGCGGTGCGCATCATGGGCGTGCGCGGGGCGATCGAAATAGCACTGCTCGGGGAGAGGGCTTAGGCTGCTTAAATCAGATGACCCAATCCGGCAGGACGCCGACCGGACGGTGGCGCGGATTGCCGCCATTTTAGGTGAGCCCGATAGCGGGACGACGACGCGTAACCTCATCCAGAACCTCGACGAGGACGCACAGGTAGAACTCATCTGGAATTTGTGGTTTGAGGAGCCGGCGAAGGGCGTTCTCGTCACACCCGCGTTCGGCGTTCAGCCGACAGCAACAGACCAGGGAACTCGCGCCGTATCGTAAGGCGCGCGTTCAGCGAAGCGACGCTCGTACCCGCTAGAAGCCCTCGCAGGCTCGGCGAGCTCAAATTGGCTCAAGTCAAGCCCGAACGACAGTTGCTCCTTAGACAAGCCGCACCGTTCAGATGTGGAGTCCAACGTTCTGAAATTGGACCTGGGAGCACTTGGTGACGCCTTCAATTGGAAAGACAAGCGCGAGGACCTGCGAAGACGTCAACAAGCCCAACCTGCCACCGTGCGACGCTACTGCCGCGTGGCGCTGCGCCTCCTGCCGAGGTTGGCGATGCTCATGGCACATGTCGGGTTGTAACATCTGCGTGACGTGCGCCATGGCCTATGCTTCGCCGAAATAGTCGGCCGGTGCCACCTCATTGAGGGACGCATCCCTCGCTGTTTCGAATGGTCTGTCCCTCTCGGCGATGCTGAAGCTGTCCCAGAACGCGCCGGAAGGACTCATGCGCGGGCCTCATGCCGAAGGCAATCACCCACGCCCCCGAGAAACTGTGATCCGAAATGACCGCCCTTCTCGTTTCTGCCCACTGGGAGCGGCGAGCTAGCGTAGCTACAGATACGAATAAACAAATGCCAGTATCAGCTTTGGCCAACCGGACGCGAACGAGCGGATGTATCTTGGGGCCTGACTAAAAGGAAAAAATCAGGCTAGACCCGACGAGCTTCTCGTGCGTTGAATGTGTCGTGAGAAGAATTCTCAGGAAATAAAATTGGGGGTTGACGAGTCTATACTCAAGGTGATTGAAGGAAAGCAGGTTTTGCTGGAATTACCCTGTTCGCTGGCAGTTCAAGCTAAGTGGGATGGCTGCGATGAAAGCACCCTCCACCGGAAATGCAGCCGGCGGGACACTCCCCGCAAAGGCTGAGCTGAATGGGCAAGCAGCCAGCGAGCAGATTTTGCACTACGAGGTCCGGGGCAAGCTCGGTGAGGGCGGGATGGGGGTCGTCTACAAGGCGGTCGATCGAAAACTGAACCGACTGGTAGCGCTTAAGTTTCTGCCGCCGCATATGGACCGTTCGGACGTCGACCTCGAGCGGTTTCTCCAGGAAGCGAGCGCGCTCTCCGCGCTCAATCATCCTCACATCGCGACCATCTACACGTTAGAAGCCGACGGCGAGCGGCAGTTCCTCGTTCTTGAGTACCTTCCGGGCGGAACCCTTAAAGCGAAGCTTCAACAGGCCCGTAACTCGGGTAGCTCACTCTCGACCGAGGACATCCTTAAATATGCGCAGCAAACCGCGGAGGGGCTCGCGCATGCCCACGCGCGAGGAATTATTCATCGCGATGTGAAAACAAGCAATCTGATGCTCACCGCGGACGGTGACGTGAAGGTCACCGACTTTGGGGTCGCCAAACTGACTGGCTCTTCTGTGAGAACACTCCCCGGAAGCTTGATGGGAACGATCGCGTACATGTCACCCGAGCAAGTCCTCGGGATGGAGGTGGACGCGAGATCGGACGCATTTTCGTTCGGAGTCGCTCTGTTCGAGCTGATCAGCGGCCGTCTTCCTTTTGAAGCCCCCAACGATGCCGCGTTGCTGACGAAGATAGCGAACGCGCGCGTTCCGGAGCTGAAAGCTTTTCGACCCGACGTACCCGAGACGCTCGAGAACATTGTAGCCAGGGCATTGAAAAAGCGCCCGGAAGACCGCTACGAGTCGATGATTGAGTTAGTCGCGGACATCCGCGCCGCGCGAGGAGTAAGTTTTGACTCGACGCGCGAGAGGACGCGACGAAGAGTTTCTCCCTTGGTTGGTTCCGAGCGGGCCAGACGACGTCGCGCAGTCGCGGTTGCTGTTGTGTCTGCGTTGCTTGTGCCCTTCGCCTTCCGGGACACGCGCCAGCTTGTGCATTCGTGGTGGACCGAGCTCTTCTCGCAAACAAAACCTCCTCAACCGAAGATTGCCGTAGCCAAAGCCAAGGCAAATCGATTGGGGGTGAGGCCGTTTCGCAGCTTGATAGAGGAGCCGCAAATCAAAGCGTTTGCCGAAAGTCTGGCGGGCGAGCTCGCCCAACGATTGAGCCAGTTCGGGCAATTTCAAAATTCGCTATCCTTGGATGTCGATGCAACGAACGACGATGTGACTCTGCTCCTCACTGGAAGCGTCATCCAACAGAAGGAAAGCATCATCCTCGTTGCGAATCTCCTCGATGCGCAGAAAAGAATGGTGCTGAATTCGATCGACTTCGAAACGCCGACCGAGGCGCGGTCTTCGCTGCATCAATCCCTGGCAAACAAGGTGGCAGAGATTTTGCAGCTTCAATTGCTGGAGGTTCCCGGCGTGCACGAGCTCTACTTACGCGGACGAGGCTATCTCGATCGGTATGATCGGCTCGAAAACGTCGAGCACGCCATCGGCGCCTTTGAGAAAGCGCTGTCCGTAGACGCGACGCATGTGCTCGCGAACGCCGGTCGGGCAGAGGCGTACCTACGAAAGTATCGGCTCACGAAGGATAAGACTGCCCTTGACCGAGCAGGCGAAAGCGTGACGGCTGCTGTGCAATCAAAGAGCCAGTTAGCGCCGGTGAATTTCGCAATTGGGTTGTATCGTGAAGCAACGGGCGATCAGCGGGGCGCGATTGAGAGCTTTGAGCAATCTCTGGCGATGGAACCAACAGCGGACGCCACGCGTGAGCTCGCCAATGCATACGATGCGGCGAATCAATTGGAGCTTGCCGAAGCCACCTATCGCCGTGCGATTGAGCTGCGCAAAGGTCACTGGCTGGAATACAAACAGCTCGGCGTTTTTTACCAGAAACACGGCCGATTCAAGGAGGCTCTTCCGCTCTTCAGGCTAGTGGCGCAGTTAAACCCTGATGACCATTCGAGTTACACAAATCTCGGGGGGATGTACATCAAGCTGCATAAGTACCCTGAGGCGATCGCCATCCTCCAAAAAGCCGTCGAAATCGACCCGAACCCGCTGGCCTACCACGCCTTGGGAACGAGTCTGTATTTGGACCATCGTTACCGAGAAGCAATTGACTCCCACAGAGCAGCTACCCGGCTGAACCCGACCGAAGGAGATCACTGGGGCGCACTCGGGGATGCGTATCGGATGGTCCCAGGGATGCTTGACTCGGCGATTGGCGCCTACCAGCAGGCGGTTCTTCTCAAGGAAGAAGAGCTGAAAATCAGACGGGCCGATGCAAGCCTTCGAGCTCAGATTGCCAGTTGGTGTACTCTTACTAACAGGCGAAGAGCGCTGAGTGAAATCCGCGAAGCCATTCGGTTAAGCCCGCGAGATCCTCGCGTCCAGGCTACAGCCGCTACAGTCTACGAGCAGCTTCAGATGCGCGACCAGGCCATTGCCGCAGTCGAGAAAGCAGTGAAGCTTGGATACGCGGTGTCAGAGTTACAAGATTGGCCTCCCCTGGAGAGGCTCCGGTTGGACCCCCGTTACACGCGCATCATTGAATCGGCCACTGAGGGCGCAAGTGTACCCATCATCCGCAAATAAAGGAGGTTCGAAATGCCTGCAGCGCTTACGAATAAAATGACGGTCCTTGCTAACGGCGACATGGTTTACGGCGTCTCGGTGCAGCACGCGTCGCCGGGAGACACGATTACCTGGACCTGTGAGAACGGACCTTTTACGCTGGACTTCAGAACGCCGTCACCATTGGATCAAGGTGTCGTCCAACTCCAAAGCACGGTTCAAACTGGAATAAACACCGCGCAAGCGACGATCAGCACGAGCGCCCCCAAGGGTCGCTACTACTATGGTGTCGCCGTCAGCTGGGGCGGCAATGTCTACACTGATCCGGGCTGCCCTGAAGTCATCATCCGCTAAGTCGGGTAGCACTCCTTCGGGGTTTTACCGCTTCTAGAGTAGAAGCAACCAGCTGAACAAGTCGAGGTACAGGAGTCTCTCATGGCCTCTCCCGGAGCCACGCTGTCCAGACGAGCCGAACGAACTCCTGTACCCAGGCGGATGTTGCCGCACCTGTTTTTAATATGCGAATCGGACTGCCCGTTGTCTCCATCGGTGCGTTTTTCACTCGAGGGAGTGGATTCGGTCGAAATCGGGAGAACCGGTCAGCTGGTTGTGGGGCGCGATGGCCCAAACAAGGAACGATTGATCGTCGGGCTTTCCGACGCCTGGGTATCCACCTCACATGCCATATTGCGGCGCACCCCGACTGGGTGGGTGGTTGAAGATGAGAAATCAAAGAATGGGACGCTGATTAATGGGCGCCTAGAAATGCATCGCGCGCTCGCCGACGGCGATCTGATCGAGATCGGTCACAGCTTCTTTTTCTTCCGAGAGTGTTTGGTCACCTCAGCGGATGAACCGCCGCTGTTGCGGAGTAGCGAAGTAGAGGAGGCTCCGCTCGGAATGGCGACTCTGGTTCCCTCGTTCGCCGCGGAGCTGAAAAGGCTGGAAGCGATTGCGGCTTCGCCAGTTTCGGTTGTGCTCCAGGGAGAAACTGGTGCGGGCAAAGAGGTGCTTGCCCTCGGCATGCACCGACTCTCGAGTCGCCTCGGCCCATTCTTGCCCATCAACTGCGGAGGGTTGCCCGAAACGTTAATTGAGTCGGAGCTCTTCGGGTCGCGTAAAGGGGCATTTTCGGGCGCTGACAAGGATCGCCCCGGGCTGGTGCGCAGCGCCGACGGCGGGACTCTCTTTTTGGACGAGATCGGCGAATTGTCACCGTCGGCGCAGACCGCGCTTTTGCGCTTCCTGCAGGACGGGGAAATCCTCCCAATTGGGGCCACCAGGCCGATTAGAGTAGACGTGCGGGTGGTGGTGGCGACCAATCGCGACCTCGACCGGATGGTGTCGCAAGGGCGATTCCGAGCGGATTTGTTGGCCCGCATTTCAGGATTCGTGGTCTGCCTTCCGCCGCTCCGCCATCGCCGAGAAGACCTAGGCATCTTAATTGGAAACATCCTGAAGCGGCAGCTAGGAGACCGAGCGAAAGAAGTCTCTTTCAGCTGCGACGCCATGCGGGCGTTGCTCCTCTATAACTGGCCCTTGAACGTTCGCGAGCTTGAGAAGTGGCTCGCTGCATCCGTTGTTTTATCGGGCGGGAAGCGGATTGAGCTCGACCATCTCCCGGTCCGGGGGAACACAGGGCAAGAGGTACGCGGAACCAGCGCCAGTAGGCCGTCGTTCGAGCCGTCCGCGCAAGCCTCTGAGCACCGAAGCGGGCTGCGTAAGAGAGAGGAGCTTGTCGGTCTGCTTCGAACTTACAAGGGCAACGTCAGCGCGGTTGCGCGGGCTCTTGGAAAACATCGCCCACAGGTCCAGCGGTGGCTCAAGCGGTATCAGATCGATCGCAACAACAACGGAAAGTAACGGCACGACAATAAGCTTGGGCCGGCCAGGTGCTACAGGTGCAACTGTAGCGCTACAGTTGCAGGTGTTGCAGTCGGGGAGTGGCCAATGGCCTAAGGACGACCGGTACCCACCGTAGTCCGTTCGTCATTCCCCAAAAGCCGGTGAAGCACTCCAGCTGCAGGGTTGCAGTTCAGGCACGTCCCTGGTGGGGCCTTC
>WNFB01001355.1_pt1 | contig 20807 bp, 28 predicted proteins | sample 5400501 | NCBI WGS metagenome assembly WNFB01 (sample SAMN13153341, study PRJNA577476) | soil metagenome | isolation source: 200 cm saprolite under Douglas fir tree site 2 hole 1 | place: USA:California | collected 2015-04-18 | reverse complement strand
GTGTCTCCACCGAGAGCGAGATTAATCCGGTTCGCGGACCAAGAAAATGTGAAATCGTTGGTTGCGGTGCTGCCGATGGTGGTGGTCAATTTGGCAATGGCGACCTTGCCGGGCTGGTCCCAGGAATCGCTGATCGCGGGATACGCCTGCTCGCCCCAGAGACCGCCTTCGGCGTCCGAATGCAACGGGTTTTTCCACGAATCTGAGGTGTAGCGCAGCGTCAGCACGGTGCTCTTCGTAATATTGATATCACCGCGGACATTCTCTTCGCGCCAGTCGACCGGGATTGTTACACCTTGAACCCAGTTTTTAACGCAGGGATTGGACCGATTGGGGGCAGGAAACTGGGAAAGGTAAGCTTGGCCAGCGGGGCTCAGACGAGCGGGATCGATCACGTTTGTCTGGCCGTTGAATGTGAATGCGGCGTTTCCGTTAAAAGGATCGGTCGGTATTTGGTTCGGGCAACCGGCCGCGACCATGTCCCGGTAGTCGCCGGCTCTCTCGGCCAATGTGGGGATTTGCACGGAGCGTACCCGAGCGCGCTTCTCCTTATTCCATTCTTCCGACCAGAAAAAGAAAACCTTGTCCTTTTTGATGGGTCCGCCAATCGTGTAGCCATAGTCATTGCGGCGGAGCAGTTGCTTGTGATCCGTTGGACTGAGTAGAGAATTCTTAGCAATCAGTGCATCGTTGCGGCCGAAATAGAACGCACTGCCATGGAAATCGTTGCCGCCGCCACGAGTTACGATGTTGATCTGGGCACCACCCGCGCCTCCGTATTCCGCTCCATAGCTGTTCCGGAGAATCTTGAATTCCTCAATGGCATCGATGGAAGGATAAATAAGGATGGTGCGCTGCGAGCCGATGTCATTATTGTTGGCCCCGTCCACACGCCACTGGTTGGCGTTCGCCGGAGCGCCGCTGAAGGAAATATCCACGCCCGCCAGAAGCCCTTTGTTCTTGGCGTCGAAGTTCTCGGCGACCGCGGCGCCGGGCATCAGCGTGGTCAACTGCACAAAGTTGCGGCCGTTCAAGGGCAGTTCTCTTACCTCCTGCCCGTTCACGACGTTCCCCACCGTACCCGATTGCGTTTCTACCTGGACTGCCGTGGCTTGCACCTCCACTAACTCCACCATACCGCCTACGGGCAATTTGATCGGGACGGTCGTAATGTCGCTGACGTGTAGTTCGACATTCCTTGTCGTTACCTTCTTGAATCCCTGTTTGGTGACGCTGACGTTATACACACCTGGATTCAGTTCAGGGAAGCTGAACGAGCCGTCCGAGCCAGTGGTCATGGTTCGGCTCGCCCCAGTCTGAGTTGAGGTGACGGTCACACTCGCGTCCGGCAGTACCGCACCACTGTCGTCGGTCACCACGCCAGTGATCGTGCCTGTGATTTTCTGTGCAAATACCGAAGGAACAAACGCAAGCAAGGAGATAATCAACGTTGCAAATATAAAATATCGTAAATTGCGCATGGACAACCCCCGATGATTAATTCTTTTGATGTGAACCCCTAATTGTTTTGCACTATAGACCCAGCACGGGAGTGCTTGTCAAGCAAAAAATAACGATATTCTACAGACCATGCAGGAAAACTCCACGAGGTGGCCTATTCCGCCGCCAGGCCTTGCAGGGGACCCTGCCTTGGGCCGACTTTCCAAAATTTGTAGACCAATTTAGCTCGAACGGACTGCGGAGCACCCGTTTTAGAGGATGAAAGAATTGGGTAATGTAAGGAAGATCCAGATTCCTGCCGCTCCCTGGAATTTCCCGCGGAGCAAAGATGAAGGCCCCGGAACCCCATCTAAAACCAGGTCTTTAGGGCTGGCGACTTATTCCACGACAAACTGGCTCTGCTGTGAAAGCGAGGTATTGCGAACCAGATCGCGGACCAAGGCCTGCAAGGTGTAGCTGCCGGCATGCAAGGACTTCAGGTCGTACTCCGCGAGAACTAGTACCGCATTGGGAGACGGACCGGATAGAGACTGAATATTTTCCGCCGATGCGGTTTTCACAATTTCATTGCCGGACTTCAAGGTGAATGCCACACCCAGCCGTGGCTTTTTTGTCTGTGGGTCCAAGGAAAGGTCATTGGCGGCAAAATAGACGACGACCTTGGTCGACGAAAGGAATCGGGACTTGGGCGGCTGGCGCAGCCGCACATTCATGAAGCAGAGCGAATCGGAAGGATCCGAACAGGTAGCCTGTTCAGCCCGATCGGACACCAGAATGCTTGTCAGGCGGAATCCCGCTGCCGCCGGATCAGGGACTTCAACGGTTGTACCTCCCTTAGCAAACTCGGTGTTCGACAACTGAAGAATTGCCTCGACGGAGACCGACTGTGGATCAGCGATCGGAAGTTGGCTCCGTACGGTCACCAGTGACTTCTCGAAATCACTCTTTTCTTTGTCATTAAGCCGGACACTCCAGCCGCGCTGGGAGACGGACAACAAATTATGATGGGCGTCGCGCGCCACCAAGACCAGAGTCATCGCTGCCTTATATTCTTGCCCCTCCTTTTCCAGGGGAATCCGATTCGCGGGAAAAGAAACTGTCACAGGAGCAGTGTAGTGGCCATCAGGAGCCAAGAGTAGATCAGCAAATACGTCGGGCACGGACGACGACTTCATGGATCCATTTTGAAAGCCGGCAATGAGCTGAGCCGCGATCGGAGTCATGGCAACAGCCTGTCCGCGAGGAGTGGCCCAGTAGCCCTTGCGATAACGAAGTTGGTGTCCGTGCTGCAGAAGTTCTATTTTGATACTGTGAAACTTGCCGTCAAATTCACTTTTTGCAGGCAAATAGGCCAAGGTGTAGTAGTCGCGGCCGTCGTCCAGAACTTTGCTGAAGGCGGGGAGCAGGTCGTTCGTGCGCTTGACCATGAGCCCGCCCGTGGTGTCGGCCAGCCATTGCAGTTGGTCACCCCGGCTCAAATTTCCAACGGTCTTAATCCTGTCAAACTTAGTCTCGCCGCCGCGCTGCCCGACGTTTGAGCCAGGGGCGCCGGCAGCCGCGATGCGCGAGCTAATGGTATCGGTGGGCCGGGCGCCAGCCCCATAAGGATTGATTTCGACGCCTTCCGGATCGATGACGTAGATGGACACATTTGCACGATTGGCTGCGTCGGCGACTGCATCCATTTCCGGTTTGGCGTCGTCGGAATACAGAAAACCTTCCGAAAAGAGGACTACGTTCTTGCGTCCGGGCATGTCCCGGTACGCCAAACAGATGGCACGCAGAGCCGCAAAAACAGCGCGTGCCTGAAAGGTGTTCTGCATGTTGAGGTAGGTCCGCATGGTGTCAATCTGGCGTTCCATCATCATGGCCATGTTGTTAGCTGGTCCAGAACCGCCCCCCGGACCGCCGGATCCGCTCTGTAGGTCTCCGGCGACAGCTCCAAGCGCTGTCTCGGGGTGCGCCTGGCGATATAAATCGTTGATTTCTTCTTGGGCGGCCGCACGGTCAGAACCGCTAAAGGTACCGCCGCTGCGGCGCGTCTCGATGCGCTGGAGCGTCTCACGTGCCTTTTGGAGGTTATTGGTGAATGGGAGCGCCATGTGCAGACTCGAGTCAATGTAGTAGATGGCCACGTAGTCGCCAGTGCCGAGAGTCTTGTCCAAGTAGTGAAGCACCGCGTCGGATGAATTCTTGGTATTGGCGGGCCGATTGTCCGCCAAATCAAGCACAACCGTGAGTAGATGTGGCTCGGATAGTGACGCGCTTGGGCCTGGCTGCGAGACAGGTTTCGCATTTGTGTCGGAACCAGCCGCGACCGCTGGGGACGAAGAATCCGAAGCCGAGCCCGCCGACGGCGTAAATCCAATGATCGTCTGAGGAACTCCATCCTCGTAAACCTTGAAATCTGCCGCGGTCAATCCCTGGACATGACGGCCATGGCGGTCCGACACTATCAGATCCACGACCACGTTGACAGACTGGACCTTGATGTTCGAATCGGCGGTTTTTTCCTGCGTCAAAATCGAGGGCGCCGCGCAGAACACCAGGAATGCCGATGCCACGATGATTCGCACGAGATTGCGATTTCCTAGCATGTTACGGGCCTCCCTTGGTTATTCCGAGGAAACTCTTCGGATGGACAGAATTTCCATTCTTGATTCCATAGGCGGCCAGTAATATACACCGGAGCGCTCCCCGGCGGAAGACACGTTGGATTCCTGCAAGATTCGAAGTGCCACGGCGTGTGAAGCGAATTCGCATGACGGTCCGAGAGCTATGGCGCGCCTGGTTCGGACTCCCGACCTCTCGTTCCGAAGACCTGTGTTCAGTCTCCGAATCGCCTGCCATTAACGAGTGGATATTAGTTGGGGTTATGGCGGACCCGGTGAGACTCGAACTCACAACCTTCAGCTCCGGAGGCTGACGCGCTATCCATTACGCTACGGGTCCAAATTTGTGCGACGGACAGATCACTTTTCATTCTATCCGTTATGGATGGCTGGCGCTAGCGCGCATTCGCGGGCGCGAGCCGGGCCCACCTATTCATCCTTTGGCGCGGGATCGAATATCCTTCGCGAGCTTTTCAATCTCTTCCGTCTTTTTCAGCAGAGCCAGAGAGAGCACGTGGGCCGAATCCGTCTTTTCCACTTCGGTTTTCAATTCGCTGGCCAATTGGAAGAGGCGCTCGACATTCTTCTTGATGTCCTTCTGGTTGGCCTCGAGGATCGCCTTCGTGGCGGCTTTGGGCGAATTGGGGTCATCGTCTTTGTCCTTCAAGGGAGGGAGACGCGGTGGCGGGGCTTGGGCGGCAAACGTGCGTGCCAGGATGCCAAACGGTACGCCAAGTTCCCAAAGAGCGATCATGAATCTGCGTCTAGAATTTCTCATGGAAACCCCCGGATCCGCGCCATCCCCACCTGGCGCTCGACATCAGTTTATCGAACCTCTTCCAATGTTATACTCCCTCTCTCGTAAAGAATATGCCGAGCCTCTTCACGCATTGGTCTGAGTTCGCGTTCCGCAACGCTCTCCATCTCCTCGGAATTTTTGTCCTTGCCCTCCTGGTGAACCGGCTGCTGCGAGCCGTGACGAACCTGCTGATCAAACACGCCTCGACGCCGGCGCGAGCGGCTCAAATCCGGGAAGAACAGACGCGCACGATGGCTGAGGTCCTCTATGGGGCAGCCAGCAAAGTCACCTGGGGAATCGCCCTTTTAACTGCATTGCCGGAATTCGGCATCAACGTCACGCCCGTCGCGGCAGTTGCGGGTCTGGCCAGCGTTGCCGTGGGATTCGGTGCGCAGAATCTGATACGTGACGTGATCACAGGGTTTTACATCGTGCTCGAGGATCAATTCGCCGTCGGTGACACGATCCAAGTAGCAGACACGGTTGGGAGGGTGGAACACCTCACGCTACGGCGGACGGTGGTGCGCGATGCACGCGGCGCATTGGTGACGATTGCCAATGGCGAAATCCGAACGGTGAGCAACCTCAGCCGGGACTGGTCGCAGGCCTTCGTGGATGTATCCATAGCGCCGGAAATTCCGCTCGAGAAAATATTGCAGACGCTCGAAGCCGCGGCGGCTGAACTGCGCGGCGACGCGGCCTGGTCGCAGGCCCTGGTGGACGGGCCGCGTCTCCTCGGAGTGCAAAACCTCGATCGCAACGCTTCGACGGTGCGCCTGCAAGTGCGGACCGCGCCAACGCGTCAGGATGAAGTTGCACGAGAGCTGCGGCGCCGCATCCAAATAGAGTTCCAACGACAGGGGATTCCCCTGTCGAGTGTCCAGCGCGTCGAACTGGCGAACGCTTCTCCGTCCCTGCAGGAAGCGGTCCGGCCGGGTTCGGCGAACTAGGGCAAGGAGGATTCAAGATGTCCCAGATTACCTACGATGAAGTGAACTTGATGCTGCGCTTGTACGATATGCGGCGCGAGTCGCGGCTCCGGCAGGCACGAGCCTGGTTCACCGAGCACTTTCATCCCGAATCGCCTGAAGAAATGATGCAAAGGTATCCGCAAGGCAGCGAGGAAAACACCTACATCCGCATGGTCATCAGCTACTGGGACATGGTGGCCGGGATCGTGAACCGCGGCCTGATCAATGACGAATTATTTTTCGACAGCAACGGCGAAATCTGGGTGGTGTGGGACCGCATGCGGTCGATCGTCCCGACGTGGCGCGCCGCTTTCAAGAACCCGCACCTCTTCGAAAACATAGAAAATACTTGCAAGCGGCTCGAGGTCTGGCGGGAGAAGCGTGCGCCAGGATCATCGGCGGCGATGCGGCAAATGATGGGGCAGGCAAAACCGAAAACGAAGGCCCCCTAGTTTTAGGGAGCCGGAGAGTCTGCAGACGAACGCCGCGCGTAACGTGATCACCTTTGCCGGGCAGGCTCGTTAAGCCGCGAGTCCGGAACTCCAAGGGCCGCAGTTGGACTTGCGAGCTTCACGCAATTGCGGCCGGCCTCCTTTGCTGCGTAAAGAGCAATGTCCGCTTCACGAAGAAGTTCCTCGACCGACCGTGTGCCCCATTGATGACTGAGCAGCAGTCCCAGGCTCATCGTGACCGGAACCGGACCGGTGGACGTTTGCACGGGGCGCTGGGCGATGGTATTCCGGATTTCTTCCGCGCGTGCAACGGCGAAGGCTGGGTCGCAATTATTCAAGACAATGAGAAACTCCTCGCCGCCGTAGCGCCCGACAAAATCGTAGGAACGCACGGAGGCCAGCAAGCGTTTTGAGGTTTCCCGCAAGAGCTCATCCCCAATGAGATGGCCGAAGGTATCGTTCACATCTTTGAAATGATCAATGTCGCAGAGAATGATGACGGTAGTGGCATTCTCGCGATGGGAACGGGAAAGCTCACGTTCCAGCAACTCCAGCATCACGGCGCGGTTCCAAAGTGTTGTGAGCGCGTCATGCGACGCCTTGAATCGCATCTCTTCCCGCGCTTCGACCAGCCGGTTTTCGAGACCGAGAATCCGCAATCCCGTGCGCAAGCGCGCTTTCAGTTCCTCGGGGTCGAAGGGCTTCGTTAAGTAGTCATCGGCCCCAGACTCCAGACCCGCAATGACATCTTCTTTTGCTTCCTTCGATGTGATCAGCACCATGTAGACGTAGGATTGTTCCTTGCGTTTACGGACTTCGCGGCAAACTCCCGGCCCATCGAGTTCGGGCATGAGCCAGTCCAGCAACGCCAGCCTGGGTCCATCTGGGGTGCAAATCTGGTCCGCCGCCTGGCGGCCATTTTCGACGGCGATCACCTCATAGCCTGCGCGCTCCAGCGTGCTTTGGAGGAGCCGCCGCGACATTGCTTCGTCATCAGCAATCAGGATTTTCACTTGCACACCTCTGCCATGCAGGCGTCCAATTGCGGCAGGAGCTTGTTGACATCGTTCTCGAATACGCCGAAGGCTTCTTGAAAACCCAAAATTTCTTTCTTGCGGCCCATCTGCTCGAGGCGAGCGGCTGTAGCGGCTGCCTGGGAAGCCGCGAGATTCGAGAGCATGCCCCTCAAGGTGTGGGCAGCAGTAGCGACGAGGTCTCCATCTTTCGCTTCCACCGCTTCGCGCAAGGCAAGAAGTTGGCGCGGAAAATCCTCTTTGAAGATCGTAAGAAGGTCGCGGAGCAGTTCACGATCGTTCTCGACGCGTGCGAGCAGTTCCTGATGATCAAAAATGAGAGGGGCCAATTTTTTCCCCGCTTTCTTCGCGGTCTGCTCCATTCTGGGCCCCGCATTCTTTGTCAGCCTCGGCCAACTGCCTCGTTGCCGAGAATGATTCCTTTGTTGTCGGCGAAGACAGAACACAAGAGTTCCCCGAGGGACAAGGGCACGCCTGTGCCCACGTTCACGGCCAATTATCCTTCTAGGTGATTGATTAGAAGCAAGTTCAACGCGAGGTTCTTAGGAAGCGAAACAGCAGAAGTACCCGTACTGGAACAATTCTTCAAAAACGGTTCAATTTGAAACGATTCGTTGATTTCGGCATCCCGGCACATAAGAACAAAGAATCTGGAGGCGCGGGTGGGATTCGAACCCACGAATGGAGGTTGTGCAGACCTCTGTCAATACAAAATATATGCACACCTGCTTGATGATTTCACGCTATTATGCCCATCTTATGCCCAACCTGTGGTATCCTGTGGGCATAGGAGACAGCCATGCAAAAGGGCAGCATTCGAATCTCTGGCAAGTGGTGGTACCTCAAAGTTCGAGAAAACGTCACTGAAAACAGCCAAAGCACCCGCAAGATTATGTACCACAAGCTGGCTCCGGTGGACCAGTTTCGACCTTCCTCCAATGGCGAACCGCCCGCCGCAATTCGCGCAATGGCAGATGAGAAACTAGCGCCCATCAACTCAGGCAAGCGCGAGGGACTATCTGCTGACTCTTGGAAATCATACCTCGAATCTTACCTCGCTTCCGGTCTCGGTGCTGATGGCCGTCCTGTTCGGAAGGTAACCCTCAAATCATATCGTCGCGACTACAAAACCATCAAGGACCTGCTTCCCGACATTCAGTTGCGAAACGTCCGTACTCCCGATATCAACAAACTTTTCAAAGCACTAATTGTGGAGGATGGCGACGACATACGGGCAACTTCTTCGTATCGCAATGTTCGCAACTTCCTCAGCGGTGCCTTTCGTGCGGCGGTGGGTGATGGACTGGTTGACTTCAATCCTGTGCGGGATGCGATGGTCGTTAGTGGAAACGATGCCGATACACACGCCTACACTCTGGCCGAGGTGAAGCAACTCATGAAGGTCATCGCGCTCGAAGACCCAAAGAGCGGCGATACGTGGAAGCATACGATGCGGGCGGCGTTCATGATTGCGATGTTTACAGGTTTGCGTTTGGAAGAGATTAAGGGGTTGAAATGGGAGGATTACGACCGGACGAACGGCGTGCTCAACATCCGGCGCACTGTCGTTAATCACAACATTGTCGAAGACACAAAAACGGCGGGGAGTAAGGCTCCGGTACCGATAGTGAAAACCGTTGCCAAAGAACTGGCGGCGCATTTGGAACGTAACTCTGGCGATGGTTTCATTTTCCACAAGGTCTCATCAAGCCAGTCGCCTATTATTTTCGAGCACATCGTGCTCACCGATCTTCATCCCGCGTGCGAAGCGGCTGGCATTAAGTTTCACGGCTTCCACGCACTGCGCCGTGGACTGAACACCGTGATGAAGGATATGGGCATTGACTACAGCCTACGTGCCGACATCATGCGGCATAAACCACGAAACGTGACCGACAAGCACTACGGTCGTGCCAGCATCAAGCAGATGCGGGTTGTGCTTGAGAAAGTCGAAGCCGCTTACCTGAGGACGAAATAACAATTTTCCCCGTCTCATGCCGCCTTTTTTCTCGTGCGGTGATGTTTCATGTGCGCCTGACCGCGTCCCGTTTCACGAATCCACTCAGACACCTGACGCCAATCAAACAGGAGATGGCGACCGAGGTTGTATACAGGAATAGGATTCGAACAGCGACGACGGCACTTCTCTCGTACCCATGCCTCCGTTTGATGAAGGCGTTTTGCAAGTTCTTCAATCGGGATAAGGTCGTCGGATGGAATCGGAACTTCCGGGGCATTCTTCTTTACTAGAACCATAAGGCACATCCAAGATTTCGGGCGTAGTACGCCCTAACGTCGGATTTACCTTTCGGCTTGTGCGTCTTATTACTTCGCGGCTACGACGCTGTTCCTGACCGCTTCTCTCCACAAATAGTCGTCCGTATTTTCTGGCAAAGACCAGAAAGCGCATTGCGCCACACTATTTGGGATTCACCCGTCAATGACCCCGGATGGAAGGCCGCTGCTGATAACACGCTCTATCGGAGGGCAGAACATCCAGCAACTTGCATCATAAACTTCGGGATGCCGCCGATCAAAAGAAATAGGCCCCGGAGAAAGCCCGGAGCCGTCGAAAAATAGACTAACAGAATCAGCACGAAATGTCAATCTAAAGCCTCGCTTTGCAGCGATTCCGTAATCGGCTCTCGAGGGAGGAGGATGTGCTTGATAAACCGTAGTTTTGCGAGCTTCTGCGACGCGAAAGAGATTCGCATGGGCTTTTTCCTGTCCCCCGAGAGCTCCGGGCCGTGACTTCCAGTTCCATGGCGAGGTCCCGCGAGACACCCCGGTGCTAGGAAGGAATCGTTCTAAAGAATAAAGGCGTGGCCGACAGATCCGAATGTCAGGGTGGCGCTGCCGTTAGAGATAAGCGAGGGACGGCATGAATTTCCGCCGCGATCAGATGTACCCAGAAGGTCATCGTTCGGCCGCGGCGCAGCTCGGGCTTGAGGTTGCGGGCCAAGAAAGCATGGAAAATGTTGTAGGCCAGAAAAGCCAGTAACAGAAAGCACGCCACCGCCCGGGACTGGTGATGATAGACGTGGTCCGCGTGCCAGCCGTTGACCAGTTCATTGAATCCATGGTTTTCAATGTCCCAGCGCAGGTGCGCTAAGCGCACGATCTGCTCGGTGCGAGCTTGCGCTACCGACAGGGTGGTCAGCCATACCCAGCGGGTGGTCTGGGAGGTCACTTCTTTGGTGCGTTGCAACTTCACCGTCCAAGATTCCTCCGAGCGCACCACTCGCGTAGTCCCTTTCACTTCCGGCCAGGAAAGTAGGTCGGGAGTATCCCACCACAGGCAGCTGCGCGAATCGTAGTTCCCTTGCTGCGGCGGCAACTGCGCCCACAGGCCGGCAGCATCCTGGTACGTATCGCGCCGCTCGTCTTTGAGAACCACCAGCGCGTCCTTTCCGCGCACCAGGAGAAAGTTCAGAAAGGGTGCGACCGCGTAGAGCGCATCGGCCAAAACCACATCAAAGGCCCGCGGATAGGCGGCCAGCACGCGCTCGAGCAGTCGCAAAGCGGTTGCCAGTTCCGCCTCCCCGGCTCGTTGCGGCTCGAGATCCAAGAGCAGGCGGATCGCGGGACGGTCCGGCGGAGATCCGCACAGCAACATCAGCGTCACATTCCGATGGTAGAACTGCGTCTCTCCACTGGCCGTGCTGCGCTTGAGACATCCGGCACAACAGCGACGATAGCTGGCGCTGGTCTCGTGGCCATCGAGCACCGCCACTCCCAGACCGTGGAGATCCGGCAGCGCCTTGTTGCGTTTCAAGCGATCGTAAACGTGATGAATCCCCTGCCGCAGGGTATCGGCATCCACGTTAGCGACGATGCGTCCCAGACTATCGGCGCTGCAGAGGGAACGACCCAACCAGGTGTTCCAAAACTTCGCGGCCCGGGTCATCTCCAGAGCGTTCAGGCTTCCCAGTCGGGACCAATACACGGCGAGAATTGCTTTTATGACCAGCGAGGTGGAGATCCGGGGGAGAGAGCGGTGATCCGTTACGCCATCGATCACCTCGGTGGAGAGGTGGAAGATCTTTTCGGCATAGCAGATCAAGCGTCGGAGAACGGCCTACTCCTTTCTCTGCTTCAAGCGCTTCCATTCCAAATCAGAGAGTTCTTCGATCAACTGTTCCATCTCTTGGTGGTTCTTAACCGCTTCCCGGATGCGCCCTTCCCATTGCCGCGGCACAAACAACTGGCGCAACTTTCCCCCTTGCCGTCGAACCAAGTAGAGGCAGGCATGGAGCTCCCCCCGAGCGCAGTGACAACCGGGTTTGCCGCAGTGGACGTTTCGCAGGGAGAGGGTGCCGCGGAGAAAACGAGCCTCGTGAATGATCTGCGCCAAGCGGGAGCGGCGTCGCCGTTCACGATCGGAGAGTTGTGTGCGCTGCACGGGGCCTCCCATCTCTTATACACTATAGTATATAAGAAGAAGTCGTTGTCAAGTGCCAAAACGAGAATGCGAATTTGCTACCGGGAATCCAAGTAGGGTAATTCTAAGCGGAAGCGGAACTTAGCTTACAGAAAAATCACGGATGCGGAATCGCTGCTCGCTTTGCAGTTTTTAGTTGCAAAACCACTTTTCCGATTGCGCGTTAATCGTCCAAGTGAACCCAACACCCCGGGCCATGTATCTTTGCAAGCGGGAAGGGCGTATGCTTCTCGGAATCACTTCCGCAATGGAGGACGTTACCTTCATGCGAAACCCCTGCCGAGTTCTGCCCGAGTTTATCCTCCTTTTCGTGTGTGCCCTGATCGTGGGGTCTCCGCCGGCGCTCGCCCAAAAGGAGAAGAAGGGGGCGCCGGAATGGAAGGCGGCTATCCTTCCCGTCGATGCGCTGGCCTCTGGCGCGGCGTTCAACGATCACGCACCTCCTAAGCTGAAGGCATGGTGCGAGGAGTTTGCGCGCAAGGAAATGCCGAAGCGCCGGATTGATCCCAGGGAAACGATGGGGGTTGTGGACAAGCAATTTCCCAAGAACAGCGACGAAGCGCGAGACGCTGCCATCTATTTGGTTTCTTATCTGTCCTACGTCGCTGAGGACGATAACCAGCGCGAACTCACTCACCTAATCCGCCAAATGGATGGGCAGATGGACGACATTCAGCGGCAGATCGAAACCCTCCGCAAGAATGACCAAAACCGCATGGGGAACACCCGTGCGGCGCAAACTCCCCAACAGGTGGTGCAGGAGGAGGAACGCGTTCAGAAGATGGAGCAGCAGCTCCGCGAACTAGATGAGGCGCGCGGGAGGAAGATCAAAGAGCTTTCCATCTCGCGCAAGCGCGTAGACGGATTCTTAAAGGTGCTCGATGTCACCCACAAGCGGATGAACGGCATCGAACCCTCCATCCTCAGCGAGTTTCAATAACCCTGCCGCACGCCGCTTGCGGGTCCCTCATTTTAGTTCTCTTCTCTTACCAGACAAGTCCCGTACCATTACTCCATTTGTCCGATAAGCGCGGCGGTCTCAATGGGTCGACGCAACATTAGGCCGAAATCCACTTACAAGGGCCTCAATAGCTAAGAGTCGTTCGCGAGCGTTGAATCAAACGGAACACCATCCTGGCTAGGGTCTGATTGACTACAGCCAAACAAAGCAGTTCTCCATGGGGAAGTGCTGTCGGATCAACTGACTAGATCGTGTTGCATCGACCGGTTGAGCTGGCAGCGTTTAGCAGGAGTTGGGGATAAGTTCCGATTGCCGACAATACGGGTGTTGCGGTGGCACTGCTTGGCCAGCTATATTTCGGCAAGGCACGCATCCAAAATTGACCCGCTGACTGTGCTACCCCCAGAATGGAGAGCACTATGAGAAAACCTGGCTTCGTTAGCCGCCCCACCAGACGAATGTCTGTTCGGACTTGTATGCAGGAATAGCAACAATGGAGGAGTGAGATGCCAACAAAAAAATTCTTACAGAGATTCGTTCTAACGATGATGCCATCCGCAATTCTCTGCCTGCCTGCCCAATCGAGCCAACATGTCCCGGGAATAGCTCTTGACCAACTGGAGTTGCACAATGTGAAAGCCGAGGCCGTTAACTATAACGGGAAGCCGGCGGTTCGCGTGGACGCGCTGCCCGATGCAGCGAATGGCGCGTCTTACGCGATTTTGAAGGGCAGCCGCTTTCACAATGGAACTATTGAGGTCGAATTGGCGGGAAAACCCGGTGCCAATGCCGGGCCCGGGGCTCGCGGATTCATCGGAATCGCCTTTCGGGTCCAGGGCAACCGCTTCGAATACATCTACCTCCGCCCGACGAATGGGCGGGCGGATGACCAGATTCGGCGGAACCACTCAACCCAGTACGCCGCATACCCGGAATTCGATTTCGACCGGCTGCGTAAGGAATCTCCGGAGAAATATGAATCGTATGTGGACCTGGAGCCTGGGGTGTGGACCAAGTACCGGATCGTGATTGATGGGACAAAGGCGCGGCTGTTCGTCCATGGGGCGGCGCTACCTTGTCTGATCGTCAACGATATGAAGCTTGGCGATTCGGAGGGCGCGGTGGCCCTGTTTGTTGGGCCCGGCACGGAAGGCTACTTCGCCAATCTTAAAATTACGCAGTGACTTGCCTTGGTTCTGCTTCGTGTCGAGCACGCGCACGGCGCATTAGCAATTCCCCCAGCTGACGCGCAAACTGGAGGTAATCGAACATCCCTGGTAAGTTCTATAAAAGGGAAGTTGTGGAGATGTTGTTGGCGGAGGATGTGCCGTCTGGCGGAATGACTTTGGTCGTGCGACCGAGAGCGTCGTAGTTGCTGATCGACATGATGGACTCGGAAATCGGGGTTAGTACGTAGGAGAAGCGGGAACCGCAGTTTACTTTTTCTTGTGCCGCAAGTCCATGAAGCGTGGAATCATCGCGACATACCCCTCCGGTAGGCCACCGCACATAGCTCATGTTCCATCCGCATGACGAGGAAGTATCGTCACTTGATTTGGGTCGTCGCTGAATATAGCTTGCTCAAGGAAATCCCATCGCACCCGGCCTTGATCGTCAATACAGTGACTCGCCATGTCCCGAAATACTTTGAAATGTCGCCGGAATTGTTCGGCTTCCGGCCTACTACGTAGTTCAGCGAGTTCTTTTTCCGCTTCCAACAGTTTAGCCTGCAATTCTTCATTCGTCATTTTCCGCCTCCACTTGTGGCGTTCCACAAGTCCATGAAGCGTTTGAATTCGGGTGTGCTGTAACGCTCTGTCATAGTAGATGCAACTTCTTGATGTGGTCCAACATCATCTTCATGGCCTTTTCTTCAGTATTGATCTCTGGAGGAAACGGTCCATTCGCCATTGGACGGCCCAAGTACGGGTGTTCACAACATTTGGTGACGTACCAGAACGTCAACCTCATGTCATTCCGAGCGGCCTCCAACTCCTGTTCGTGGCTCATGGCTAAGTCCTCCCCTATTATGTTCGCGATCTTCCGTCTGTTTGTCTATTCCCACAAGCCCATGAAGCGTTTCACCGTCGCAGGCCCGAAGCCTTCATAGTGATTATTTGCATAAGCAAATAATTTCCGAATCTTTCTCTCGTTCACCATCTCTTTAAGGATATCAACCCACTTTTTCAAATCGCTCTCACGGTCAACGATCACCTTGTCCCACGTCGTGGTCTGCTTCTCAATTCGTTTGCGGTCTCCAAGCCAGCGAATATAGAGAAAGTCCGCTGTAACCAGATCAAACTTTTCTTTTAACTCCCACGGTCGCGGCATAAACGACGTGTCGGTCAGTGCCAACCCGACGTTGTGTTCCCTGAGCACGTCCGCGAATCTCGCATCAAGCCAGGTCTTGTTTCGAATCTCGATCACAAATTTGTGATCGGTAGGAAGCTTTTTCAGAAAGGGCGCGAGCACACCGAGAAAACTATCTTGCTTCGGGAATTTCCAGCGGTCGAACAACGGAAACTGAAACAAGATCGGACCAAGCTTTGGACCGAGAAAATCCATCGTTTTCACGAACTCTTCGAATTCAGAGTCGCAATCCACTAACGCTTTCTCATGCGAAATGACCTGCGGAATTTTGACGGAGAATATGAAGTCCTCTGGAGTCCGAGCGGACCAGTTGTTGAACGTGCTCGCAGAGGGACAACCGTAGAACGTGGAGTCCACTTCGACCGTAGCAAACTGCGTGGCGTAGTAGGAAAGGAAATCGCGCGACTTCATGCCAGGAGGGTAGAAACTAGGTTGCCAACCGTCTGCGGTGAAAGCGGAAGTGCCGAGAAGAATTCCCGGCAAAGAGTATGGACGTTCGATCTTTAGTTCCGCTGCCTCCGCCAACTTCTCCATCTGGAATAGAGTTGGCTGGCGAATCGGCTCCACCTTTGGATGCTTTGGTGCCACGGTTCGGAGAGCCTAGCACCGCGTCGTTTGCGGAGCAATTGCGCCTGGTTAGCGCAGTATGAAGGCTTTGATGATGTTCGCAGCTAATTGCTCGCGACCAACAAGCCTTGGAAGCTGCGGACTGCGGCTGCTTCGGTATCGTAAACATCGAAAACGGTCAGTAGCTTAGTGATTTGCAGAACTTCGTGGAATTTGTTACCCAGATTGGAGAGGCGCACAGATGCGCCCTGATTTTTGGCGTTGAGATGCGCAGCGACCAAAGTGCCTAGGCCAGCACTGTCAATATATTTGATGTTGGCCATGTTCAGGACAATCTTCTTCTTTCCTTCGGCAATCAGGCTCTTCAGTTTCTCACGGAAAGAAGTGCTCTCCTCGCCCAGGACAATACGACCGTCCAGTGTCACCACGGACACGCCATCTACTTCACTGTTCGTCATTCTTATAGTCATGCTTTTTCCTTCCTCGTTCGGTGAAAGGCCCGGCCCGTATCCTCTATGAATTTCGAATTGTTTTGGTCAAGAGAATGCAGGACGGAGAATCCTTTTCGTTTCAACAGCCTCAATCGCAGCGAGCTTTCGGTCGATGTGTGGGTCGTTGCGCAGGCCACCTGAATGCAACAAGCAAGGCATTCCGGCCAGAACTCCACAAGTAGGACAGGGGACGGCGAGTAAAGTTTTTGGAGGCATGTCCCCCATTCTCATTCGGAAACGATACCATCGGACATCTCGCAAAACTGTCCGTTTTGGAACACTCCTCAAATTAGCGTTTCCGAACGGACCGAACCCACCTAATGACAGTGAGTCAAGTGCGGCTACCAGTAGCTCATCGAACGCAACCCTATCGGGCCAAAATGAGTCACCACCGATTGGCGGCGGGGCGGCCCTGGCGGAATCGCATCCGGCAGCGAGCCACGTGGAAATTCATCCTGGGGGCCGTGGGCGCGGCCCTCGATTTATGTTTATAGGTTACGTTTATGGTGCGTTGTTCACGTACACCGTGCTGCTGAGTGTCCCGGTGCCGGTGGTCACAAACTTCTGTCCTCCAAACAGCAGAAAGCGCGGTGTTTGAGCCGGGGAGATCAGCGGGCTGACAATCGCCCCCGCGTTGTAAACGTTGGCGCTCGGCACGTTCGAGCCCGTGAGACCGTTCCAGGCAGCCAGCGTGCCATCGGCGTTGACCGTGCTCCGCTCAAATTCACTCGACCCAGGGCTACCGCTGTAGATGCCTTCCCCGAGGATGACTTGGCCAAAAGCGGCGAAGAGTATGCCCTTAGCCCGGCCTTTGTTAATCAAATTCGTGTTCAGCGTCCACATTCCGACCGTGCCGCGCAAAGAACTCGCATAATAAACGTTATTACTATTAGTCCCCACGCCTTGGGTGTTCGGAGTAATGGAATTATTCGGGTCGCCGCCAATGAAGTAGAGTTTGCCGCCAAAGGCAAACATCGTTCCAAAAGCGGCAGCGGCTGCTGTGGGCAGAGCGTTCGTTGCCGTGGTCCACGTACCAAGCGTACCGTCCGCATTAATCGGCGCGGAGTAAACCGCGGCTGAAGGCAAGCCACCCGTGGTCAATCCCCCGGCGACATAGAGAAACCCGTTGTAAACGGTAGCGGACATCCCGACGAGTTGCTGCGGGAGCGTGTTGGTGAGCGCCGTCCAGGTTCCAACAGCACCGGTGGTCGCGTCCACGCTGGCCATAAAGACCGTGTTGGTTCCACCCGGAGCGTCCGTGGAAGCCTGCTGCCCGCCAATCGCGTAGATGTATCGCTTGCCAGCGGTAACCAGGGAGTTGGTGTCGTCCGCCTCGGCCATGGCGTGGTGAGCGCGCGCCGAAGGGAGTGGATTGGTGGTGATCGTTGCCCAGTTGGCGCCGACGGTGCCATCGGCATTCAGTGTGTTGGAAAGCACTGTGGTTGAGTTGGTGACCAAATCGGAGCCACCGGTGACAACCACATAAGCGCTCGTGGTTGTGGAGCCCTTCACGCCAATAGCGCGAAGGCCCGTCAGGGCCGTGGGCAAAGCCGTGGTCGTCGTCCAAACCAAGTTGCTGGGGCTGAAGCTAAGGGTCTGAATCAAGTTCAGGGTCACCGCGTTGCTTGTGCCGCCCGAGGTTACGACCGTCACGCTCACCGTGCCGGGTGTGGTGAGAGTTGTGGGTACCACTGCGACCAGGCCCGTGTCTGACCAGGCGGAAGCAGCCGGAACTACGTCAACTGAGGTACTCCCTTGCTTGAAGTTGACTTTCCCCGGAGCCGCCTGGAAGCCGCTGCCGTTAATCTCAATCGGCAGGCCCACAGGGCTCGTCGGGGTCGTCGAGCTGTTGATGTTTTGAATCACAGGCACGGGCGGCGGGGTGCCACTCCCTCCGCCGCATCCGCTGACCGCGATTGTCGCGGTGACTCCCAGAACAAAAATTCCAAATCTTCCCCTCGAAACCAGCCTCGTCATTTCTTTCTCTCCGTTTGGTTGAAATCGGGCGCTTGTTGCGCTCCGACTTTGCGGATGTGTTGTATGTCTCAAATCTAAAGTGATGCCGTGTGAGCGTCAATTGCCGTGGTACCCGAAACCTTTCAGTCAGTTAACTGTACGTTCGTACAGGTGAGCGGGGGACACAGAGTTGGCGAAATTGCTGTGACCGACGTTTGTCGCTCCCACCGCGAGCGATTGCTGCTGCATGCCCGAGCGATTCGGTTAAGTTGATCTCTAACCCTTCGACGCCGCAGCGACCGCTCGAATTCGGCGAGCGGAAGAAGGCGCGCCACGGCTGTTCAGGACGGTAGGCGGACCACCAACAGGATTACGACGAGAAACATTTGTCAGTCAGGACTGTCCATATTTCAAAATTGACGTCGAGTTCAAGCCGGACGCTGTCGCCAATCGGGACGTCATCGTCAAAGTCTCGAAGCCCTACGTGCAATTCGCCACTACGAATTAGGCGCTCACCAGCAAAAGCAGCGCTGGGTGGGCCACCATCCCCGGAGTCTCATTTCTTCTCTTCCTTTTTCCCAAGCTGATATTTCAACAAGCGCTCCGTCGAACCCGCCGCCTTAAGCTGCTCGAAGGCCCATTCGAGAATGACCGCGCCGAAATTACCCAGGCTTCGTCTTTCTTTGGCAGCGTATTTTTCCAGCTCTGCCCGCAGAGCTGGGCTGACCCTCACACTTACCTGAATTCTCCACTCACCCATCTCAGTCGTACCGCCGTCTGTGGTATTGCCTGACGCAACCTTGACCAGCTTGCAGAAGAACAAGCGGGGATGGGAAAAAGAAATCAAGCTGGCCGGAATTGCGACCAGACCCGCGAGTCCGTCTGTGGTAGATTAGCCGCCCGGAGGATTCATGAATATATTGGCGACATTGAGGCGAGAAGCAGCGAAGTTACAGAAGCAGGCGGATAAGGCGCGGCAACAGTTGGACAATGTGCGTGCAGCGATGAAGATTCTAGGCCGTGAAGTAGCTGGCGGCGGAAAGCCGATTGGCAAGAAAAAATGGGTAATGTCTGCCGCCGCGAGAGCGAAGATTTCGAAGGCAACAAAAGCGCGATGGGCAAAGTTTAGGGCCGAGAAGAAGAGGAAGGGAAAAGCATAAACACCTATTCAGGATAACATGCGGTTGTAGCTGCTGGCGGTCGCTCCACGAGGCTGCACTTGCCGTCAGTTGACTAAGCCGCTTGGTTCCGGTGGAAGTGGTTCAATTCCTGAAACGCTAAAGAAATTCTCTCCGCCCAATTTGAAATGCCACAGAAAGGAAAATTCCGACCCGGTTATGTGCACATCTTCCACTGCGCTCAGTTTGCATGTGCTCCAGTCGATGTAGGCAAGGCAATCCGCGCCTCGAAACAGCCAGTGTTTTTCCTCTAATTCTTCTACCTTGCCGTCCAGTCCAAAGTTTCCGAAAGTGTCGTGCGCGAAGACAAATCGGATGCGCGTCCCAAAGTTCTTGGCTCTGTTCAAGACTGACATCGCTTTTTCTAGCGAGGAATCGAAATCGTTGTTCATGGCGGAATCCTTCGAACAATCGGTCGGGAGCGCAGAGTTCAAGGTGCTCTTATTGGATAATATCGTGGAACGGCCCGACCAACCTGCTGCTAAAGTAGGCCGAGGGAGTGGCTAATTCATGTCCATGAAGACGGCAGTTATCATCCTTTCCGTGGCGGTTTTTCTGCAAGCTGCTGCGTGCACATTTTTGTGGTTCCGATGTGAAAGCCGCCAGCGGTTTACGCACATAGGAACAACAGCCCTCGGCAACTACGTCACCTACGTAATGTTTGACAGCAAGACAGCGCAGGCGTGTTGGGGAGGACCTCCTGGACCGTACACAATTGTGTCGCCAGACGGGAAGCAGCAGCAAGAAACGAATAGAGCGAACATTCCGTTCTGCAAGGATTTGAAGTAGTAAGAAAGGCTTCCGACCCGATGCCCCGCAAGCAACAAAATCACGGTTTGACCGAAGAACAGTTGGCAGTTCTGCGCTGCTCTCCTAACCTGAAACCTTGCCGAAAATTCCGCAAAGCTGACATCTTCAAATTCGTAGAGCACCTAAACGAAGGGAAGTGCGACCAGTGTGTAGCGTTCTTCCGTCAGTTGGATAAAGAACAACTGATGATGCAATTCTTGCGGGAGAATAGGAATTGACGCGAACATCTGCGGACGACTGCTGGAAAGAGCGGGTTAAGTGTCACTCACTGGCTTCAGCCAGTTGAACTTGGTCCACCTGCCAATGCACAAGTTCTTGGTCGCCCAATATTCTTGATGATAAACCAGCCTGAAAATCAAATGCCTTTTGCCTTGCGAGCGTGAACGGATTAGCAACGATGCCTGAATCGATTTCTCTCCACTGATAGACTGTTCGAATCGCTGCTCGAATTGGCGTTAATTCCTCAGGAGCGACCATCTCTGAAAGTTTACCCAATAACAGGAAGGTTAGTTTTGCTCGGCCTGAATACTTCAGTTCGACATAACGAGAATCCTCCGAAATTTGGTACCTGAGTTATGCAGAGAATTGGCGTCAAGGGACGGGCCAACGGCAGGGAAACATTTGGGGACCCTGAGAATCCTGGTGTAAAACCAGTGAGGCAGTGAAGTTATCAGCTTCACAGCCCAACTCTCAGGAGTCACCCA
>WNFB01003755.1_pt1 | contig 20812 bp, 20 predicted proteins | sample 5400501 | NCBI WGS metagenome assembly WNFB01 (sample SAMN13153341, study PRJNA577476) | soil metagenome | isolation source: 200 cm saprolite under Douglas fir tree site 2 hole 1 | place: USA:California | collected 2015-04-18 | reverse complement strand
CTTTCCTTAGAGGCCAGTGACGACCCCCATGGTTCGCACTAATTGGTCCTACTCGAGATCGTTGCTGTTCGCATCCTGCCCGCGAGCCTTTTACTTCGATGTCCACCGGCATAATCTCGGAGAGGGAGGCAATCGGATAGTCACAGATGGTCACTCGTTGAGGACGCTCGTTGGCTTGGCCGTACATCGGAGCATCGAACTCGAAATCGAGAGATGGGCCAGCCAAGAGTCAATCGATGTCCAGCGGGCGCAGAATCATGCCGAGTCGTTCCTCAGCGAAATCTGGTCAGATGCGCCCCATCGAATCATCGAAATCGCTAACGGAATGGAGGTCGAATCTGATACACCTAAGCGTTTGGTCCACAGATCGAAGCGGCTCCTTCGCGATTTCTTCAGGCTTTCGTGGCCACACTTCTCCGCCCTAGACTATAGGGTACACGAAAGAAGTTCCCGATTCCGGGTGGATGGGCGAGAAATCAGTGTTCGAATCGACTTCTGCGCGGAAGATTCTGCTCGAAGACTTGTGATTGCCGATTGGAAGACCGGATCTGTTCCAGCTTTTGCGCCGGGCGCCTTGCAGCTCGGTATCTACGGGTTATGGGCCCATCATGCACTCAAGTATCGGGTCAATCAAATCCGGACCGCCCTCGTCAACCTCTCAACAAGTGAGATAGTGAGACATGACTTGACGTCGGGGGACTTGGCTCGGGCGAAGGCGGTCGCCTTTTCAGAACTGAGGACATGGGAGGGGCTGAACCAAGTTGAGGACTTCCCCGCAATCGTCGAGATAAGTAAGTGCATTTCATGCCCTTTTCTTGGGGGATGCCCTGAAGGCCGTGAAGCGGTGGATGCCGCCTCAGGCATCGACTCGAGTAGCTTAGCTCGAATGACGTCCGACGAATGAACGCACAATCGGAGGGCGGCCGGTTGTCCGCATAGGGATCAGGGCTTATCGTCATGAGATCGACAGCGCTCACGCTATCGCTGGTCGGAGTCCTTTCGAGTCAGCACCTGGGAGTTCGTGTGGCGTCGATCCTGCGGCGCTTGCGATCGGCGTTTGCCCGTCCCTCCCCCCTTACCTATCCCCCCTACGGGGGGATACACGCATGCATGGTTCGTGCCGTCGCGTAAACGAGCGTTTTCTGACCCGAAAAAACAACAATTAAGTTCGAAACCCCTATTCAGACTGCTTCGTGGAATGGCGCACGAAGGCCGCAATTCATGCGGTGGCGTCTCCTCAGGACTTATGGATTACCCGGGAGATCGGAGCTGCCCGGACGTTTTGCAACAGCCGTGGCTGGGATGTGGCAGATGTATTCGTGGAGCAAGATAGTTGCGTTCGCGCGACGAGGCGTCGGCTTCACGAGTTTCTCCTAGCGGCACAGCGATCGCGAGTCGCATACGTTGTCGTTCCGTCGTTGGAGTGGTTGAGCCGAACCGGGGCGAGGGATGCCATCGAGAGGGTTCTCGCGATCGCCGACTCGGGGCTTGGGTTTGTTTCGCTTCAGGAGCCTGAGCTGAGCTCCGAGAACGACTGTTGGCACACGATGCTCGGGATCTTCGAGACCCTTGAGAGAATGGAGAACATGCACCGATCTGAGCGATCGAGAGCTGTACATGCTCGGGCCCTTCTAAACGGCAAACGAATTGGGCGTCCGCGGAAGGGATATCCCGTCTCACCTCGCGCCGAGGCGCCTGCCGAATAAGGACGGGACGATGGCGAGCATCGACAATGAATCAGGATCGCCGAAGTCCGCCGTCTTAAGCGAAGCCATTAAAGCCTACCCGACGAACGTCTGTAGGGGCGGACAGGTTGGGGACAACTGGCCGCCTGAGGAACAACATGAACCCCGAGACCTCGGCTTGGCCGAGACCAACCCCCTCGGGGACGTGGACGGCAACGGGAAACGCGGACGCCGACGAGGTCCGAGGCGCAAGGCCCGCTCCATGGGCCGAGCGCTGAAAGACCCGTTCGGAGCCGCGGTCGAGGGATACCTCCACAGAATCGCACCGTTCCGCGCAGAGTACACGGTAAAGGAACTCCGTCGCAAGCTGCGGTACATCGGGGCGATCCTTCGTGAACTCCATGATCGAGGAGCGATCAAGACCCTGGAGCCGAAGGGTCTCGACCGAGACGCGATCGGCCAACTGCTTGTCTGGATGCGGCAAAAGGGATTCACCGCAGAATACCAAGCAAAGATCATCGTCCATCTTGGGCTCGTCCTCGATTCCGTGCAGAACAACGTCATCCGGGAGTTGAGGACACTTAAGATGCTTCCGCAGCGTCCCGGCCCGAAACCAATCTTCGTGAAAACCGAGGATTGGCTCCGTGAGGCGTTGGCCAAACTCGAATCGCTTGGCGGGTGGATGGCCGAGATCGTCCGGTTCGCCACTCAGGTCTACTTCTGGACCGGGCTTCGCGTCCGAGAGCTGCGTTTGGCGAGACGGAGCGATCTGGACCTGATCACGTGGACGATGCGGGTCAGTGCGCCGAAAGGTCTTGGTCGATGGGCGACCGGCGGAGAACGCATCCTCATCGTGCCGGAACTTCGACCTGTCGTGACGGATTTCCTCGCGGCCCGGTCGCAGATGCTTGAACGGATGGAGATCCCCGAGTCGGAATGGCTCATCCCAGACACGCTGGGCCGGTCGTACACCTGCGACCGATGGAACTCCATTCGCTACAAGGTATTTCGGCTAGCCGGGATCAAGGGCGACTTCCGGATTCTGAGACCGAGCTTCGCGATGAAACTCAAGGACATCGGATTGGTCCTTGACGACCGATCGCGGTTGCTCCGGCACACAAGCACGGAGACCACGGCCAAATTCTACAGCAACATGGAGTCGCTGGAACCGTGGATCCGGGTCGAGGAGCGACTGGCGAAAAACCGGTTGATTTCCTGACGTTCCAAGGATGGGGTATGGGGCCCTGCGTCCCCATGCCTTTCCGTCACGCGCCCCCGAAGGTCAGGGTCAATCTTTCCGCCTCCGGGACGGCGCGTTCCGCTCCTAGTATGCGCCCGGCCGTGCTAAGGCGCTCTCGCTGTACTCCTCGGAGTCTATGGAGCGCTTCGGCTTCTCCGGGTCCGCTCGGCACAGAATGGACTAAACCCCGAGGCGGCATCCGGGACCCGTGAAGGCCGCCGCGCTGTTGGTGGACTGCCTTGAGAACGAAGGCGTCCGTTTCGCCTTCGGCATCCCCGGCGAGGAGAACCTCGAGTTGATGGATGCCCTTCACGACAGCTCCGTTCGGTTCGTCCTGACGCGACACGAGGAAGCCGCGGCGTTCATGGCGAACATCCATGGCCGGCTCACCGGCGACCCCGGTCTGTGCCTCGCGACGCTGGGGCCCGGAGCGACGAACCTCGTGACCGGCGTCGCGGATGCGTTCCTCGATCGGGCTCCGCTCGTCGCGATCACGGCCCAAGCGGACCTCTCGAAAGTCCACCGGGAGTCGCACCAGTTCATCGACGTCGTGCGGCTCTTCGACCCGATTGCGAAGTGGAACGCGCGAGTCGAGAACGCCGGCACGGTCCCCGAGATCATCCGGAAGGCCTTCAAGATCGCGAGTGCGGAACGACCGGGGCCAACCCACGTGGAACTTCCCGAGAACGTCGGGCAAGAGGAAGCGCCGCGGGGCTTGAGCCCGCTCCCTCGAGAACGAGCGAGTCGCCCGGCCCCGGATCCGGAGAGCGTGAATCGGGCGTCGGCCCTCCTCAACCGCGCCCGGCAGCCGATCATCCTCGCGGGGAACGGCGCAATTCGGGGCGGAGCGGCGGACGCGTTGACGGCGTTCGCGGAGCAGGCGAACATTCCCGTGGCGCACACCTTCATGGGAAATGGTGCGGTCCCTTGGACGTCCGCGGTCAGTGTCATGACGGTCGGCGTCCTGCCCGGCGATCAGGAGCTCGCGGGGTTCGATGCGGCGGATCTCGTGCTCTGCGTCGGTTACGACTTCGTCGAGTACGACCCGCGATCGTGGAACCCGAAGGGGAACCGGCGCATCGTGCACGTCGACGTTCTGCCGGCGGAAACCTCCGCGGAATACATCCCGGAGGTGGAGATCGTCGCGGACATTCGCGAGTCCCTGCAGGCGTTGCAAAAGCGCGTCTCGCAACCCAAGGACCCCGCGTGGGTCCAGTCGCTGAAGGCGCGAATCCGAAAGAGGTCCGAGTCTTCGGGTTCGGAAGGGCGTGCCCGGCTTGCGAAACCGCAGGCGATGCTGAAAATCCTACGGGACACGTTGCGGCCGGAGGACCTGCTCATCTCCGACGTCGGAGCCCATAAGATCTTCGTGGGCCGGTTCTTCGGCGCCGCGAAGCCCAACACGGTCCTCGTCTCGAACGGCCTCTCCGCCATGGGCATCGCAGTCCCCGGTGGCATTGCCGCGAAGCTCCTGAACCCGGGTCGGCGCGTCGTCACGATCAGCGGGGACGGCGGCTTCCTGATGGCCGCGCACGAGTTGGAGACCGCGAAGCGAGAGCGGGTCGCGACCGTCAACCTGGTCTTCCGGGATGGCGGCCTCGGGAGCATCCGATGGAAGCAAATGGCTCGCTTCGGTCGCACGCTCGGCACCGAATTCGGAAACCCGGATCTTCCCGCGCTCGCGAAAGCGTTCGGCGTGCGAGGGTTCGCAGTGGAGCGCCCGTCGGAATTGGCGTCCACGTTGGAGCAGGCGCTCGAGTCGAACGTGCCGTGCGTCGTCGACATCCCCGTAGACTACAGCGAGAATCCGTTTCTCAAGTGAGATCGCTTCTGCGGATTCCTGAGGCAATCGGACCGGTTTCTTTGCGAGAGTTTATCGAGGAGAACTTTCTCCCACGACCGGGGCTCTCGTGCGGATCGACCGGCGACGGTTTCTTCAGACCTTGGCGATCCTCGGGGCCGTCTCTGCATACGCCACGATCATCGTTGGAGGAACCGTGCGGGGAATCCCGGGTGCGGGAGTCTCCTGCCCCGATTGGCCCCTGTGCAACGGTTCGTTCGTGCCCAATCTCGCGGATGCCCGGATCCTCATAGAGTACGTCCATCGCCTGATCGCCGCGTTGACGGGGATGTTCATCTTGTCCACCCTCGTCGCCTCCCTGGTATGGTTTCGCTCCGATCTGCGAATCGTGACGCTGTCCATCATGAGTTTCGCAATCCTCGTCACCCAGGTGGCGGTCGGTGCCCTCACGATCACGTCGGAGAACGACTGGGTCGTCGTCACAATCCACCTCGCTCTCGGGACCGCGACGCTCGCGGCCGCGCTGATCGTGGCGATGGTTTCTCTCTGGCCCCCATCCGCCGTGAGTGCGGCGCTCGATCGTTGAATCTCATTCGACGAAGAAGTGGACGAGGCTGATCGCGATGAACCCGATCGCGGTCCACACAGGCCACCGGCTCCCGCGGCCCGCCGCGGCAATCGGAAGGAATGCTCGCGCGAGCAGCCACAGACCGAGTGTCGCCTCGACCGCACCAAGGAACGTGGGGACGGCCAGTTGGACTTCGGCTCGGGCCGGCTGTGTGGCGATATTGAAAATCCAGCTCGGAACGTACGCGGCCGGGATCGCGAACAGCGAGGCGAACAGGACGACGAATGCGGACCTCGGTCTCCATGAGGCCACGAGGGCCGGCATAATGACGAGGCATCCTTCCAAGAAGCGATGGAGGATGGTCGCGCTCACGGTAATGGCATCGATCCGGACGGAGGACACGATACCCGGGATGAAGCCTGCGCCTAGCACGAGGCCGTCGCTGAAGCTGTGCAGAGCGAGGAACGCGACGGCGGTTGCGACCACGCGGTTCGGCTCGGCTCGTATGAAAGCTCCCTCAAGGAGGAGCCAAGCGATTCCCGCCCCGACGAGGAGGCCGACGGAAGGCACCACCGTCGCGAGCGCCGGATCGAACCCGAGCACGGAGTGGTTCACGAGGACCGCGGCCATCGCATGGGACAGCCCTAGGAACGCCACGATCCCGGCAAGGAATCCCCAGACGGCTTCGCGGTGCCTCGTCAGCTGCCCGGCGAAGGAATACAGAAGGATCGCCGCGAGGGGAATCACTCCAAACCCCGTGGCGAGGACGGAGAGGTCCGTCAACGCCCTCCCTCATCGCGGTCGCTTCGCCGCGCGGATCGCGCGGACATGATAGATGGCGGCAAAGACGAGGACGAAGCCCAGCGCGCCAACCATGATACCTGTGATCAATGGAATCGTGCCTCGGGGCAACGCCGGAGGCGGCCCTCCGACAATGGAGATGTTGCCCGTCATGCTGATCGGATGGACGTGGCATCGGTAGGTCCAGTTGCCGGTCTGTTGTTCGGACCGGGGCATGCTCCACACGATGATCTTGCCAACGGGATTGTTGAAATCCGGAGAGCCGGGCTCTCCCACCGACATGGCCCGATCGCCACTGTAGTCGATAAACCAGTTGTGAGGAGCCGAATCGGACGCAAAGTCCGCCAGGAGGGTGAGGGTCAAGTTGGTGCCCCAGAGGACGACCAGAGGCGGCCCCGGATTTCGAATCGTCGCATTCGAGAATCCCCAGCCGCGCGTCGAGTCGCCGATTAGCGTGAGATTGACGGGCCTCGGTTCTGCCAAGACTTTGATCGCACCCGTCATGGAATTCGGATGCATCCCGCACCGGTACGTCCAAATGCCCGGTTGCAACGCCTGGAAACTCCACACCAACAACGACGGCTCTGCCGGCCCATTGAAGGGGGGCGAGTTCGGCTCATTATCGGTCGGGGTGAAGCTGTTGTCATAGTCGATGAACCAGCTATGGGACACTTGCAAGTCGTTGCCGATCAAAGTCAGGTTCACCGTGTCTCCATAGAACACCGTGATGTTGGGGCCGGGGTTGGAAATCGTGGCGGCAGAGAACCCCCAGCCGCGCGACGCGTTCCCATACAACGTGAAGTTCACGGGCCACACGCCCGTCCGCGGAGGGAGGGGCGGGGGCGCGGCAGCGACGACGCCGAGGGGAGCCATGGAGGCCGGGAGGAACGTGAACCCAACGGCCAGAGCGGCGCCGAGCACCACAGCGACTACCTCGACGGCCACCACGCGCGCAGCGATCCGGATCATCGCGGCTCCTCGACTCCTCGCACTCACTTCACGACGTGGAGCATGCCCGTCATCGTGTAATGGTTCAGCCCGCAGTACTCGGCGCACTCGATTCGGTAGTCCCCGGGCTGAAGCGCTTGGAACCAGTACGTGTTCTCGTGCCCCGGGATCACGTCAATCTTGAACAGGAAATCGGGCAGGTAGAACGAATGTGCGACGTCGAAGGATCGTAAGATGAGTTTCACAGTCAGGTTCTTCTGGATCGTGAGCGCGCCGGTCGTATTGAGGGACGCGAACGTCCCGGTCGTGTTCAGCCACGTCCCGTTCCGGACGTAGGTGATGTTGAAATTCCAGAACCACTGGTGTGCATTGACCTCGACGATCACGTCTGGATTCTGCGGGATCGTGTCCGTCTTCACAAGCGTCGTGAACGCCGCGACGCCGACGACGACCAGGATGATCGCAGGGATGACGGTCCACAACGCCTCGAGGCGGGGGTTGTTGGTCGCCGGGTTCGCGGGGCCCACGGTGTGACCCGGCCGCACTCGGAATTTGAGGACCGCGTAGGCCACGAGCGCCATCACCAAGACGCCGATCCCGATCGCCGGGACGAGGACGAGCCAGTAGAGCTGATCCGTCGCCTCTTGACCCGGCGAGATGGCGGCGCGAACGTTTCCTCCGGAGAACGCGAGGAACAGAAACAGCGCCGGGGCCACGAGGGCGACCCGTCGGAGGCCCGACATCGGATTCGGAAAACCGCTTTCCTCTAAAGAAGTTGCGGTCGAACGATACATGTCGCGCCTCGGACAATCCCCGGAGATCACAGGTGGAAAGCCTTATGTCGGAATCCGAAGTACAGGGGCGCGGTGGCCGCTCGGGTCCGGCCACCATCTCGGAGTTTCATCGATGGCGGGCGAAGTCGTCTCCGGGTACCATCATCGCAACGCTCCGATCGGCGTGTTCCGTTGGCTCACGACGACGAACCATCATGAGATCGGAATCCTCTATCTCGCGAACTCATTCCTTTTCTTCCTACTAGCCGGAATGCTCGCCCTCCTGATGCGCACGGAGCTCGCGTACCCGGGGCCGACGATCGTGGACGCGAACACGTACGAGGAACTGTTCACGATGCACGGGACCACGATGGTCTTCCTCGTCGCGATCCCGATCCTCGCGGGCTTCGGGAACCTGATGGTGCCTCCGCTCATCGGCGCGAAAGACATGGCGTTCCCGCGGATCAACGCGCTGAGCTTCTGGCTCATCCCCACGGCCGGCGTCATCATGTGGCTCGCCGCCGCGAACATCGGGTGGACCGGATACACGCCACTCAGCGTCTACGACACGAGTCCGGGCATCGACATGTGGATCGTCGGGCTCCAACTCCTCGGGATCTCGTCCACCGCGGGCGCGATCAACTTCCTCGTCACGATCTTGCGGCACCGCGCGCCGGGGATCACGTTCAAGAACCTCTCCCTGTTCGTGTGGTCGATCCTCGTCACGCAAGGGCTTGTCCTCCTCGCGACGCCTGTCCTCGCGGGCGGGCTCTTCATCCTCCTCCTCGATCGACACGGGATCACGGCGTTCCTCTCGCCGGCCGTCGGTGGCGACCCGATCATGTGGCAGCACCTGTTCTGGTTCTACTCCCATCCCGCCGTGTACATCATGATCCTCCCCGCGATGGGAATCATCTCCGAGGTCATCCCCCGGATGAGCCATAAGCCAATCTTCGGGTACAAGGCGATCGCGCTCTCGACCGTGGCGATCGGATTTCTGTCGTTCGGCGTTTGGGTCCACCACATGTTCACGACGGGCATCTCGATCTCCGCAAGGCTGCCGTTCATGGTCATCACCCTCGCCATCGCGGTGCCGAGCGGCATCAAGATCTTCAACTGGATCGCGACGATGTGGGGCGGCGCAATCGAACTGAAGGCGCCGATGCTGTTCGCGATCGGCTTCGTCACGATGTTCGTGATTGGCGGAATCAACGGCGTGTTCCAAGCGCCGATCCCGCTCGACTACCCGCTCCAGGACACGTACTGGGTCGTCGCCCACCTGCACTACGTCTTGTTCGGCGGCACGATCCTCGGCGTCTTCGCGGGGTTCTACTTCTGGTTCCCTCGGATGTCCCGGCGGATGTACTCGGAGCGGCTCGCCCGATGGCACTTCGCCTTCACATTGGTCGGGATGAACCTCGTGTTCTTCACGATGCATTTCCTGGGCCTCGAAGGGATGCAGCGCCGCATTTACGACTACCCGCCCTCCCTGTGGACCCTGAACTGGCTCGCGAGCCTCGGGGCGTTCATTTTGGGGTTCGGACAACTCTTCTTCGTCGGAAACGTCGCGTGGACGTTGCTCCGAGGCCCGGTGTCCGACCCCGATCCGTGGGGAGAGATTCCCGCCCAACGGTACGAGGCGCGCGTCCCGGGGGTACCGGTGTACGCGATGCCCATCCACGGGATGGCGAACGGCGGAACGCGGGAGTCGACTATCGAGACACCACGACGGCCTCAAGCTCCCTGAGGATCTCCGCCGCGAGGCGTGAGGCCGTGTCGTAGTCGCCGCTCTCGAACGACGCGCGCGCCTGCTTCAACGACTTCCGAATGTCGCTCACGTTTTTGCCGGCGTCCCGAGCTCGCTTCGCGGTTTCGAGGGCCTTCGTCATCCGCTCGAGCGCATCCGCCCGGGAGACTCTCGGCTTTGCCTCGACCGGTTCGTCCTCGAAGATCTCGTCGTGGAGGGGCCCCTGTGGCGCGGCCGAGGGCGTCGCGGCATGGGATGGCGGACGCGGCGGCTGCATCTCCACCGCAGGGGGCGGGGGCGGTGTCCGCTCCTCGGGCTCGTCGGGCAAGTCGATCCCGCTCGCCTCGAGGGCCGCGGTGATGTACCTCTCGGCTTCGAGGAGGCTTTTCTCCTTCACCGCGAGCTTCTCCCGCTCGTCGGCGAGATGGTTGAGCTCGTCTTTCAACGTGTTCTGCAATTCGACGAAGGACTCATGCTGCTCCGCGGATTCCTTCTGGCGGGCAAACATCTCCTCGCTGATCTTCAGGATCTCTCGCTCGCGGGACTCCAGGGCGACGAGCCGCTCGTTCTGGAGCCGGATGAGCTCCTCTTCTCGGTTCGCGAGCTTGCGGTCCCGGTCCGCCATTCCTTTCTCCATCACCGAGAGACGTTCAATCGTCTCCCCCAGCGCGCGCTCTCGCTGTGCGGCGACTTCCTCGCGCTCGACGAGAGCCTGGATTTTCCGCTCGGACTCCTTCAGGTGATCCGTGAGGTCGCGCTCGAGCCGCCTGACCTGGTCCTCGCGTTCTTTCGTCGTTTTCTCTCGCTCGTTCAGTGTGCGCGCCCAGTCCTGGACGCGCCGCTCCTCGGCCGCGGACTTGTCCCGATCCATCCTCACAGTGGAGAGGTCCTTGTCGATCGTGGCGCGGGCGGCAGCGACCTGCTCCTTCTCTTTCAGGAATTCGGCCCGCTCGGCCTCGACGCGCGTCTCTCGCTTCTCGAGGTCGGCAGCGCGGGATTCGAGTTCCGTGCGGAGGGCATCGACCTCTTTCTGGCGTGCGTCCAGGATGTTCTTCGTTTCCTTGATCTTCAAGGCCTGGGCTTTCACCGCGTCGAGGAGAGCTGGGTTCGGCTTGTCGCTCGGCATGTCAGGTCACCGCCAATCCAGGGCGTACCGCACGATTGGTGCATCCGACGCTATATAAGGCGTCTCCCCAAGGAATCAAGCGCGAGAATACAAGAGGTTCAGGAGGCTCCGGAGGACGGGAGCCCACGCGGCTACGAAGGACCGCCAATCTTCGGTGCGCTGCGCCGGCCGCGAATTGGCGCGTGCCGCTCAACGGGCCGGCCGGCCCCCCTCCATTGGTTTGTCAACGTGCGTCAGACAAACGAAAGACACTTATACGGAAATTGTCGTGCGGCCGTCAGCACGCCTCCATAGGCGTCGTGCGACGAAGGGATGGAACATGCCTGCACTGCGAGAAATCTCGTTTGAGTACGCGCGGCAAATCGCCGCCGTGAAGGGCCTCCAGCCGAGCAAGGTACGAGGCACGAACACGCTCCGCTTCACGAAGGGCGGCAGCGAGAAGCTCCAGGTGATCACCTGGGACGAGTTCGAGAAGACTGCGTCCGGCCGCGACCTCGCCGTGTACGAGAGCGGCGGCTGGATGAAGCTCATGCGAAGGCACTGATCCGGCGTCCGCGGGAACGACCATGGTGGACCTGGCGTTCGGCGCCACCGCCATGGCCTCCATCTTCGCGATCGTGGATCCTCTCGGCGTGGTGCCGTTCTTCTCCGTGCTCACGGAGGACATGACCCCGCCGCAGAAGCAGAACATCATCTCGAAGGCGTGCCTCACAACGGCGATCACCCTCGGTGTCTTCGCGGTCTTCGGCCAGTGGATTTTCGCGGGGTTCGGCTTCACGATCCCGGCGTTCAAGATTGCCGGGGGCATCATCCTCTTCGGCGTCGCGTTCGAGATGCTCCGCGGGGAACGATCTCGGACGCGGCTCACACAACAAGAGCGAGAAGAGACGCTCGAGCGCGACGAGGTGGCCGTCGTCCCGCTCGGGATCCCGCTCCTCGCGGGTCCTGGTGCAATCACGACGGTCATGATCTACATGGCTGCCCCCGTCGCGGATCCCGCGGACAAGCTGTTCGTCTTCGGCGGAATCCTCGTCGCCGTCCTCGTCACATACTTCTTGCTCCACAACGCGGATCGGATCTTCCGCCGGCTGGGACGAGCGGGCACGCGGGCCGTCGGTCGCGTCATGGGGCTGTTGCTCGCCGCGATCGCGGTTCAGTTCATCATCGACGGCGTCATTGGCGTCGCGAAACTCCATGGAATCCCGCTCGTGTGACGAAACCCCCATGCCCTTTTATCCGGGGCCTCGCATGCGGTCTGCGTGAATGTCGAGGAGCAGATCCTCTCCCGGATTCGGCCGACCGCCAAGGAGGAAGTGCGGATCGAAGCCGTGGTCCGCGAGATCTTGGAGCGCCTCCGGGCGACGCTCCAAACGCGCGGCTGGGACGCGAAGCCGTTCCTCGCCGGTTCCGTCGCGAAGGGAACTCACCTGACGGGCACGGAAATCGATGTCTTCGTCGCCTTCCCGCGCGACGTCCCGCGGGAGGACCTCGAGGCGCGGGGCCTCGCCCTCGGGGAGATCCTCGAACGCGGCGCGCACCTGTACGCCGAGCACCCGTACACCCGCGGATGGTACGGTGGGTTCGAGGTCGAGATCGTCCCGTGCTACCGGATCACGGACGCCTCGCAGCGGATGAGCGCGGTCGATCGGACGCCGCTCCACGTCGACTACGTCCTTGGCCGGGTCAAGGACGGACAGACGGACGAAATCCGACTCCTGAAGGCGTGGGCGGAGGGAATCGGGGTCTACGGTGCGGAGGCCAAAATCCTCGGCTTCAGCGGGTACCTCTGCGAGCTCTTGGTCCTGAAATACGGGACCTTCCGCGGCGTGCTGGAGGCCAGCCTCGCTTGGCGGCGGGGACTCGTCGTCGAGCTCGACCGTCCGGCGGGGCGGAGTTTCGAGGAGCCGCTCGTGGTCATCGACCCGGTGGACCCGAACCGGAACGTGGCGAGCGCGGTGAGCCTCGAGCAGCTCGCGACGTTCGTCCATGCGGCGCGCGAGTACCTCCAGAAACCGAGCGAGCGATTCTTCTTCCCGCGCCCGCTGAAGCCACTCGCGGCCCCAAGGCTGCGGTCCCTCGCGAAGCAACGAGGGGGCGGCCTCCTCGCGATCTCAATCCCCGCCCCCGCGCTCACGGACGACGTCCTGTATCCGCAGCTGCGGAAGGCGCACCGCGCCTTCCTGGACGCGTTCCACCGCGACGAGTTCCGGTTCTCCGACTCACGTTTCGACGTTGTCGGCAAGGAGGCAGTCTTCCTCTTCGAGTTCGCGGTCGCCGCGCTTCCGAGGGTGTCGCGCCACGAAGGTCCGCCGGTCTGGGTCAAGAACGCACAGGCGTTCCTCGACAAATGGCAGCGCAGCGCGAAGACGATCGCGGGCCCGTTCATCCAAGGCGACCGTTGGGTAGTCGACGTGGCCCGCACCGTGACGACGGCCCCGGGACTCGTGAAGGCGACTTGGCGGGAACTCAGCCTTGGAAAAGATTTGGACAAGTCGGCCCGTCAATCTATTCGTCTCCGGTCCGGCTCCGATGCCCTCCGCGCCGCTTACGCGGAAGCATGGACCCGGCTCTTCGACAAGCGGTTCCCTTGGGAACGGTAGGCGATTCATGCGGGGAGAATCTGGAACGCGGTGCCCGCTTGGCGCCCGCTCGTGTCGACCGCCCGAATCGTGACGGTGTAGCTCGTCGCATTCACGAAGAATGACGCTTCGTAGGTGCCTCCCGGGTAGGTCTCCAATGCATGACCGACACAGCGGTTCGGTCCAGAGACCAGCGTGGGTTTCAACGAGAACGGGGTCTGAGAGCCGGGGGCGATCTCCATCGAAAGGTCCGAAAGGCCGACGTTGTCCGTCGCCCGGAACAAGATGTACAGCGAGTCGTTTCCCGTCATCGGCGCCGTCACGCTTCCACCGAGGAGGGACAGGCACGAGAGCTTGTTGCTCGGATCGACCAAGTATCCCGCATGGTACGGCGACACGGAGATCGACTGGACCGTCGGATCGGTGTGGTCGCTGAACGGCGGGTTCAGCAGGAGAATCCAGAACGCGAGCCAGCTGAAGAAGTACGTGATCCCATGGCCGACCCAGTCTCGGCGCTTGAAGCCATCCGTGTTGATGCCGATGACCGGGAAGACGAAATACATCCCAAAGCCCACCGCGATTCCCCCGAAGAACGCCAGCACTGGCAAGACCGCATACAGGAGGAGCGCAACGACCGCCCCGAGGACCGCCCAACCGATCGTCGCGATCGCGGCGTGGGCCCCCTGGATCTCTTGCCGCATGTAGCCCACCTCGTCGAACTCGGGCGGGACCCAGTCGGGCTCGTCCTCCTTCCGTTTCCGGCGGGCCATCGGGCCGTTGGAAGTGGGGGGCCTTCAAAAACCTTCGCTCATCGACGACGGTCGTTCTCGCGCGCTGCGATAACCCGTACAGATTTCGAACGACTACGCGGCGCGTTTCGCCATCGCCTCCAACGTGTGCAGGGCCCAGCCGTGGTGGGCGACCTCGTCCCGTGGCGGCAGCTTCCCCAGATCGAACCATTCGGCCATCGCGAGGTCGTTCGCCGGGCGGAGGCGAGGCTTGCGTTCCAGTTCCGCCTTGCTGTGGAACGACATGTGCCACGCGCCGCTGTTCCCCTTGAACGATTCGATGTGGTCCATCCGCGCCTTGACGTTGGACAAGCCGAGTTGTTCCTTCAGGATCCGCGTCCCTGCGCGTTCCGGATGCTCGCGGCAGGAACCATCCGGTTTCGTGGTCATACTTCGCCGAGTCTCGGTAGCGGACGAGCAGGACTTGGCCTTCCGCGATGATCGCAACGTCGGCCACCAAAGTGTGGACGCGACACTCTCTGTCGATATTGAATCCCTCTTGCAACCGGTCGCGAGGGCCGGGAGAGAGGTTCCTCCTGAAGTAGTTTGCCGGTTCGTGAGAGTTTTTCGCCCGCAGGGTTTGCTCAACGCTCAACGGTCGACGCTGAGTAGAGCCGCGCACGGAGCGCCTGTATCTCGATCGAGAACTGGCGGATCGTCACTAACATCGCGCCGATAAGCAGCCCGCCAACGAAGCCGGCAAGGGCGCCTGTTACACCGCGCGCGATCCACGTCGACTCGTAACCATTCACCTTGAACAGCTGCGTGAACCCATCAATCGCCATTGGGATGAGGCCCAAGATCACGATGAACGCCCCCGCGCGTTCGGAGCCCACCTTGGAGAGCCGGCGGCGGAGGGCCTCCGGCAAAGAGTTTAGCATGACCTGCCCGGTGCTCGTCGAGGGCCGAGCTAGAATCGCAGCGACCAGGCCGAGGTTCGCGAAGACGTACATCGAGGTCATGCGCTCGTCGATCGGCATCTGGTTCCCGTTCAGCCAGAAGGAGCGATAGTACAGCTGGTGGCATTGGGCATCTCCGATCGTATAGATGATTCGCGGGTAAATCGGGAACGTCGCCCAGATGCTCTCGTGATCGATGAGGTTCGCGCCACCGACTTGGTTCGCGAACGACCCGGGCGGGACCAGATACGGGCAGACGAATAGCGAGGCGGTCCAAACCACGTTCAGGACGAGGACCGCGAAGAGCGCGCGACTCCAGGTGAGCCGGGCCCATAGGCCGGACGCCACGGCCCACGACACGGTCTAATCGACGATAAATCTTTGCCGACCAAGGCCGCCGAATGATTCACTTCGCAAACTGCGCCGGGTTCCGATCGAAGGTGGCCTTGCATCCGGAGGAGCAGAAGTAGAACGTCCTGCCCCTGTGAACGGAGCTGCCGGCGGCCCGCTTCGGATCCACCATCATCCCGCAGACGGGATCTTTCTCCATGGTCGTACTCGAACCAACGGTTTAACCTGAACCTTCCGGCTTCCCCGCGGGTTCCCCCGTCAGGGCCGGCAAGGGCGCCCTCAGCTTGGAGGACGCAACGACCTTCACCGCTCCCTCGACCGCGGCGCGACCGGCGAGTCTCCGCTTCGATCGCCTCGCCCGCACGAGCCGTCGATGCCTCCGCGACGGCCGGGCGCCTGGGTTCACTCTTGGGGCGGGCCCCGCGATGGACTATCCATCCGGGATCGATACGCCCCATCGGTTTCATGGGCCGTCAGCCCTTTGCCCAGATTCGGCGGGTTGCATGGAACATCACGGCCACGCGGAGCACATGCCAATGGCCGCGGGACCAGAGGAAGGCAAGCTCGTCCTGCAGATTCGCGACTATCTACCACCCGACTGCAGCGACCGGGTCGAGGCCCGGCTCCTCGACGTACCTGGCGTTCGCGCGGCCTCCCTGAATCCGATGACGGGCGAGGTCACGGTCACCCTCGCCCCCGAGGGGTCATCCGAGGCCGTCGTGCAACGCCTCCGGGAAATCGGTGTCGAGTGCGGTGCGCGCCCATCGAGCGTGCAGATCGCCCAGGCGGAGCACCGGGCCCACGCGACCGGCCGGCCCACGGAACACGACCACACAGCGATGATGGAGCAGGAGATGCGTCGGCGATTCTTCGTCGTCCTCGTCCTCACAATTCCGGTCCTGATCCTCTCGCCGACGATCCAGTCCTGGACCGGTTTCCGCCTTCCCGATCTCTCCGGACTCAACTTCGTCCTCGTGGTCCTCGCTTCGATCATCGTCGTGTACGGCGGCGTGCCGTTCTACCGGGGCGCCGCGACCGCGCTCCGTGCCCGCACGGCAGACATGGACGTCCTCGTGAGCCTCGCGGTCCTCTCGGGCTACCTGTACAGCGTTGCCGCGACGTTCCTCTTCGTCGCTCCGGACTTCTACTGGGAGGTCTCGACTCTGGTGCTCTTCCTCCTCTTCGGGCACTGGATGGAGATGCGGTCCGTCCGCGGCGCCTCCGGGGCGTTGCGGGAGCTCGTGAAGCTTATCCCCCCGTCCGCGAACCGCGTGAAGGCCGATGGCTCGATCGAGGAGGTCGAGACAGCTTCCCTGGCCCTCGGCGACGTCGTCCTCGTGCGACCCGGCGAGAAGGTCCCAATCGATGGCATCGTGCTCGAGGGCGTAAGCTCCGTGAATGAGGCCCTCGTCACCGGGGAATCGAAACCGGTGTCGAAGGACGCGGGAGACACCGTCCTTGGCGGGACGATTAACGGGGAAGGCGTGCTCCGCGTGCGCGTCACGAAGACGGGCGAGGAGACGGCGCTCGCACAAATCGTCAACCTCGTGCGCGAAGCGCAGGAATCCAAACCGCCTGTGCAGCGCCTCGCGGACCGTGCGGCGACGGCCCTCACGCTGATCGCCGTGAGCCTCGGCGTCGTGACGTTCGCATATTGGTTCGGCGTGGCGCGGGCGGATAGCCTCTTCGCGCTCACGCTGATGATCACGGTATTCGTGATCGCGTGCCCGCACGCCCTCGGCCTCGCCATCCCCACGGTCACCGTGATCTCAACGACGATGGGTGCGCAACGGGGGCTGCTGATCCGCAACGCGGACGGCCTCGAGGCCGCGAGGAACCTGGACATCGTCCTCTTCGACAAGACAGGCACCTTGACGACGGGCCGGTTCGGCGTCACGGACGTCATCCCATTCGGCTCCTGGGCGGAAGCCGACATCCTCCGGCTCGCCGCCGGGGTCGAGCGGAACTCGGAGCACGTCATCGGGAAGGCGATCGTGGCGCACGCGGAATCTCGGGGCCTCTCCCTGCCCGACGTCGTCGACTTCACCGCCCTCCCGGGGAAAGGCGCCCGCGCGAAGGCGGAACGGCACTCGGTCGTCCTCGGGAATCAGGCTTTGCTCAATGACCTCAGTCTCGAACCGCCAGCGGAAGCGAATCGCCTCGCGGCCCAGGGCAAGACGATCGTCCACGCGGTTGTCGACGACCGCCTTGCCGGGGTTATCGCGCTCGCCGACGTCATCCGGGACGAATCGGGGGAGGCCGTCGCCGACCTCAAGTCGATGGGAATCCGAGTCGCGATGCTGACGGGCGACAACCGGACCACGGCCGCCTACGTCGCCGGCCAGCTCGGGCTTGACACGTTCTTCGCGGAAGTCCTCCCCGGCGACAAAGCGGCGGCGGTCGAACGGCTGCAGAAAGAGGGGCGGCGGGTCGCCATGGTCGGGGACGGCGTGAACGACGCGCCGGCGCTCGTCCAAGCGGACGTCGGAATTGCAATCGGCGCAGGCACCGACGTGGCGATGGACTCCGCGGACATTGTCCTCGTACGGAACGATCCAAGGGACGTGGTGCGTCTGATTCGCTTGAGCCGGCTCACATCGAGCAAGATGCGGCAGAACCTCGTCTGGGCGACCGGCTACAACGCGGTCGCGCTCCCCCTCGCCGCGGGGGTCGGGGTGCCGGCAGGCATTGTGTTGCGACCCGAGTGGGGTGCGCTCTTCATGGCCGCCTCAAGCGTGATCGTCGTGACGAACGCGCTCCTCATGCGTCGTAAGGCCGTGTGACCTCCAACTCGAACGACGTCGACCACGAAGGCGCCGGTGATGACCGTGCCGGCGTGGAGGAATTGCCGCCTACGTGGTACTACATCCCTTGCTCCTCGAGGCAACAGTTGGTGACGACCAACCAATCCGCCGTCTTCTTGACCATGATCGAGTTGGCGGTCCGATTTGTGACGTTGAGACCACCGAGCTTGACGGTCTCCTTCGCTCGGACCCGAACCTCAGCCGCTCGGCCCTTCGCCATGGCAGCGTGCATGGGGTCGTCGTTCAAGAAGTTCGGGGTCACCGAGCGACATCCTCGCTCTCGCGGAACTTCGAGATGCGCGAATGGGGTCCGGTCCGTCCCAGAGATGGCAGGCGCACATCGGTGGCGATGGTATTGTGAGTCAGGGCGTGCGTGTAGGAGCCAGTCGGCGCTAGCCTTCCATCCCCGCGAGCTCGAGGGCGTTGCCCAGGTTCGAGTTCCCCCGGATACGCTGGAAGAGTTGAGACTCGATGTCGATTGAAGGACGCAGACCCTGCGGCCGCCAGTGGCCTATGACTCGCCGCACCTAGTCCGGCAGCCGCTCGACGAGTTTGGTCATCTCCGCGTAGTGATGGCGGATGATGTCTACGCCCTTGTCACCCATCATGCCTTCCGCGTTCGCCTTGCACTGATCGATTGCAATGCGGATGCCCTGTTTCGTGGGCGTCTCGAACTGAACGCCACACTGCCGGAAGACGCCGGTCACGAACTCCCGGACCTGCGCTCGGAGCTGCTCGTCCGTCACGGGCTGCCCGAGGATCTCGAAGAACTGTTGGTTCGCGCTCTCGAAACATCGGAGCAGCTCGTCTCGAACGAACGAGGGCGTGACATCGGCATCGGAGACGTTGGGGGCACTGTACGTTTCGCTCATCGAATGGCTGCCCTGAGGTCCCTGCTGATAACGGCGTTATACTTGAACTTGAGGCCTGCGCTAGATGTTCCAAGGAAGCTGAGTGAAATAGCCACGTCGTGTGCCAAATCGGCGACTGGTTGTCCGACCTGTCGGTGAATGTAAGGTCACTGTGCTCCCCAGCGTAGTGGACGTTAGCATCGGATCACCGCCGGCTCCACGGCGGTGCGGGCCATCGCAATTCAACTTGTCGGAATGGGCTCCAAACCTTTGCCTTGATCCAGGTTGGAAGGTGCCAGGCGGGGCTTACGCCCGGCATGAGGGGAAAGGCGACACTCGATGGCTGCCTGGTTCAGGCGGCTGCCTCGCCTGACCCCAAAGAGACGTTACCTTTCCGACTAATCTCTAGTTAGTGAGAGTGCCCGTACCGGTGAGAGTCGCTGTCGAAAGCCTTCAAGCAACCTTGCGAGCAGAAGAAGAACGTCGTATGGTCGTGCGTTCGGCTGCCCGCAGCTCGCTTTGGATCGACTTCCATCCCGCAAACGGGGTCCTTTGCCATATGTCACCTCCTCAGAATTTCGGCGTGAAGCGGCGCAGGGTCATCGAGTTCATGATGACGGAGACGGAGCTGAAGCCCATCGCGGCGCCCGCGATGATCGGATTCAGGACAATTCCCAATCCGGCGAGGACCCCAGCGGCGAGCGGGATGAGGGCCGCGTTGTAGAAGAACGCCCAGAACAGGTTCTGGCGGATCTTCTGGACCGTTCGCCGGCTCAGCTGGATCGACGCGACGACGTCCCGCAGGTCATCCTTGATCAGGACGATGCCGCCCGCTTCCATGGCCACATCCGTTCCGCTTCCGAGCGCGATCCCGACATCGCTCTGAGCGAGCGCGGGCGCATCGTTGATCCCGTCGCCGACCATCGAGACGACCTTGCCGGCGCCCTGCAGCTCCTTGATTTTCTCCTCCTTTTGGTCGGGGAGGACTTCCGCGATGACGCGATCGACGCCGGCTTGGCGAGCGATCGCTTCCGCCGTCCGGCGGTTGTCGCCTGTCATCATGATGACCTCGATCCCCATCGCCTTCAGCGCGCGGACCGCCTCAATAGAGTGGTCCTTCAAGGTGTCGGCGACCGCCACCACGCCCGTAGTCGTTGCATCCACCGCGAGGATGATCGCCGTCTTTCCGTCCGCCTCGAACCGCTGAAGGACCGCTTCGGCTCCAGCGATGGAGACTCCCGCATCTGCCATCAGTTTGCGATTCCCAAGAAGGACCGGACGGCCGCCGATCCGCGCGCGGATTCCTAGGCCCGGAATCGCTTCGAAGTCTACCGGGTCCTCCGTGGGAAGGCCCCGCGCGGCGGCCGCGCGTACAATCGCCTCCCCGAGTGGGTGCTCAGACCCTTTCTCCGCCGAGGCTGCGAGGCGGAGCACATCCGCTTCCGATCTCGAGCCGAACGCCGCCACGTCGGTGACCGACGGCTTGCCTTTCGTCAGCGTGCCGGTTTTGTCGAAGACGACCGTCGTCAGCTTATGCGCTTTCTCGAGATACTCCCCGCCTTTGATTAACAACCCGTTCTCGGCGCCCTTCCCTGTGCCGACCATGATCGCGGCAGGCGTCGCGATGCCGAGCGCGCAGGGGCACGCGATGATCAGGACCGCGATGAAGAAAAGGAGGGCATGGGCAACCGACTGACCCAGCGGGATGTACCAGGCCAAGAATGTGAACGTCGCGATTGCCACGACCGCGGGCACGAAGACGGACGACACCCGGTCCGCGAGCCTCTGGATCGGGGCCCGGGCGACCTGGGCATCTTCGACGAGCTTGACAATTTGGTTCAACGTCGTGTC
>WNFB01001615.1_pt1 | contig 20816 bp, 24 predicted proteins | sample 5400501 | NCBI WGS metagenome assembly WNFB01 (sample SAMN13153341, study PRJNA577476) | soil metagenome | isolation source: 200 cm saprolite under Douglas fir tree site 2 hole 1 | place: USA:California | collected 2015-04-18 | reverse complement strand
TCGAGTTGCCCCTCCTGGGATCGAACCAGGACTCTCCTGATCCAGAGTCAGGCGTGTTGCCAGTTACACCAAGGGGCACCGTTTTTATGGAGCTGAGGGGGCTCGAACCCCTGACCTCCTGGGTGCGATCCAGGCGCTCTCCCAGCTGAGCTACAGCCCCGAAGGGCCGGAAAAGTAACCATTCCCCCTTTATTCTCCAAGCAACCCGCCGTCAGCGCGTCAGCGCCTTTCTCAGATTGTTGATCAACCCTTCGAACATCCGGTGGGCGTTGCGGCGGCGGTAGAACTGGCCGTTCAGCCACGACCGGAAACCTGATGGCTGCCAGATGTGCTTGAGCGAGACCTTGGTGGATCCGCCCGCGAACCCCAGCCCGAAAAACGTCTTGGAGCCGGCACGGTGGTAGATCTCGACCCAGCCGAATGTGTGCGGGGCCGTAAAGTCGATGACTTCGATGACCGATTCGTGCTGGTGGGTGTCACGCTGGAAGGTCAGCTTGTAGCGGGCACCTTTTCCGGCGGTCTTGTTGCCCGTCGTGGCTTTCACCGCGACACAGTTCGGCAGCCACTCGGGCATTCTGAGCGGCTCGGAAATGAGCGCGAAGACTTTGTCGATTGGCGCTGGTACGCTGGCGGAATACGTGAACGAGACCGGTCCCATGGGCCCTCAGTCGGAATACGGTATATCTACTTCGAGGCCGTCCTTCGCGACAACAACATTGGGAAAGACTTCCTTCGCCTCTTTGACCAGCTCATCCGCGCTGATCGAGTACCGAGCCGATACGTGGGACAAAACGAGCCGCTTGGCCTTCGCGGCGAGAGCGACCTGCGCGGCTTCTTTGGCGGTCGAATGCCCGGTGTCGCGCGCGCGATCGCGCTCTTCCTCGCCGAAGGTTGCTTCGTGAATCAGCAGATCGGCACCCTGCCCGGCATCCACCGTCGCTGCGGATGGCCGGGTGTCGCCCGTGAATGCGACGAGCCGGCCTGGCCTGGCAACGCCGACGAAGCCATCGGCCGTCAGCTTTTTGCCGTCAGCCAGCTCGATGGGCTCGCCCTTGGCGAGTTTGCCCCAGAGCGGGCCTTCCGGAATTCCGGCGGCCTTGGCTTTCTCAACGTCAAAGCGTCCGCGCCGCACGTGCTCCCTCAGGATGTATCCGAGCGATGGCCCGCCGCCGTGTTCGGTCGGAAACGCGCTGATGTCGTAGCCGTCGCGCTTCGTGGGCCCGGCTACCGTGTCCCCGGCTTTTATTTCGTGGATCTCGACGGGAAACGGCACGCGCTCGACGCCCAGCTGCATGGCCGTGCTCAAGACCTTCTTCGCGCCCTTGGGCCCGTACAGAAACAGCGGCTCCGGCCGCCCCTGGAGACCGAGCGTTCTGATCAATCCAATGACACCAAGGAAATGATCGGCGTGAAAGTGCGTGAAGAAGATCTCGGACAGCGCGAAGCTCACGCCGTAGCGCATCATCTGGCGCTGGGTGCCTTCGCCGCACTCGAAGAGCAGTGTCTCCCCCTCGCGGTGAATGGCGAGGCCGGAGACGTTTCGTTCGACGGTTGGCCTGGCGGCGGAAGTGCCGAGGAAAGTGACGGTTAGAACAGCTTCACCCTTATGAGCCCCGGTTTCATGTACTTGTCCGGATGCTCCTGGAGATCCTTCAGCAGCGCAGTCAGCGAAATCGAGAGCTCGTGCAGGTCGTGATACATCGTCGTGTCGCCTGCCATCTTCCCCAGCGTCCCTTCGCCCCGATTGATCCGGGTGAGCAGCGTGTCGAGAGCGGCGGTCGTGTGGCCCAGGTGATTCGTGAGCCGCGCGAGATTGGTGGAGATCGAATCGATGTTGCGGCCCGTCCCCGAGCCGAGCATCGAGTCCACGCGCTGCATGACGCGCTCGGTCGCCTGGAGCGTGCGCGTCGTCTGCTTGATGAACGGGCCTTCGGGGGCGTTGGCGAGCGTGTTCATCGCGCGCTGCGTGACGAGCAGCGTGTTGTGGATATCTTCGCCCAACCGGTCCGAGACGATGTTCGCCGCGTTCTCCATCAGCTCGTTGGCACGAGTGGCCACGCCCTGAGCCACGTCGGTGATGTCGGGCGTGTTCGACCCGCTAATCAGACGACCGCGCGCCAGCATCTCCTCGCGCGAGCCAGGGTTGTAGTCGATGAACTTGGCACCGAACAGGTCCATCGCGGCGACGGCGGCGCTGGCATCGATGTGCGGCGCGACGTCTCCCTGCAGCTCGAGCGTCACGCGCACGCTCTTCACCCGTTCGAGGGCCACCCGCGCGACCCTGCCCTTCTTCACGCCCGACACGAGCACGGGGTCGCCCTGCTTCAGGCCGGCGACGCTCTCGAACTTCACGTCCACGGAGAGCCCGCTGGTGCGCAGCGACCGCCCCGTCAGGTAGAACATGCCGACGAGAAAGACGGCGAATCCCACCAGCACGATGGCCCCGACTCCCACTTCCTGTTTGTACGTGAGGTCCACTAGGACTTCTCCTCGTGCGCCTGAATCACGGCCATCTCGAGGTCCCGCTCCAGGAACTGCTGCACGACCGGGTCCTTGGAGGCGATGATCTCCTCCGCGGTGCCGACGGCGCGAATCTTGGCCTTTGACAGCAGCGCGATCCGGTCGGCGACGCGGAACGCGCCGCGCACATCGTGCGTCACCACGACGCTCGTCACGCCGATCTCCTGCTGCAACCGTTCGACCAGCGAATCGATGACGTCCGCGTTCACGGGATCGAGTCCCGACGTCGGCTCGTCGTACAGCAAGTATACCGGTTTTCCGGCGATCGCCCGGGAGATACCCACGCGCTTGCGCATCCCACCAGACAGCTCCGCTGGATACTTGCGCCCCACATCTTCGTTGAGGTTCACGAGGCGCAGGCATTCCTTGACCCGCTGAATGCAGTAGTCCTTGTCGGCATACTGCTCCTCGTCGGTGATGCCGAGGCGAATGTTCTCGAACACGTCCATCGAGTCGAACAGCGCGCCGTTCTGAAAGACGTAGCCGATGCGGCTGCGCAGCTTCGCCAGCGCTTTGCGACCCAGCATCGGCACGAGCTGGCCGTCGACCCAGACCTCACCGGAATCAGGCTTGATGAGTCCGATGATGTGCTTGAGGAGCACGCTCTTGCCCACACCCGACGGGCCGAGCAGCGCGACCGTCTCGCCTTCGGCGACGAAGAAGTCCACGCCGTCGAGCACGACGTTGTCCACGAAGCGCTTGGAGACCTGCTTCAGCTCGATGCTCATTTGGCGGTCCCCAGGATGATCTTCGTGAGAATCGTGTCGAGCATCAGCACCGTCACCGACGACGCGACCACGGCCTGCGTCGTCGAGCGTCCGACCCCCTCGGCGCCCTGCTGGGTGTTGAAGCCGATGTAGCAGGGGATGATCGTGACCGCGCCGGCGAACGCGTACGACTTGACGAGCGAGTACCACAGGTCCAGCGGCCGGAAGAAGTACCGGGCCCCGAACTCGAAGTCCGCATACGTCAGGCCCAGTGAGGACTTTGCCGTGATGAAACCCACGATGATGCCGAAGCCGTTCGCCAGCATCACCAGTGCCGGAATCGCGATCAAGCCCGCCAGGATCCGCGGCAGGAGCAGGTGGGTCACGGGCGAGCGGCCAAGGCTCTCGAGCGCGTCGATCTGTTCGGTCACCCGCATGCTGCCCAGCTCGGCGGCGTAGCGCGCGCCGATGCGGCCCGCCAGGATCAGGCCCGTGAGCACGGGTCCGAGCTCGAGAATCATCGATTCGGAGATGATCCCCCCGGCAACGTAGAGGGGAAGCTGGCCGGTGAACTGGTAGCCCGCCTGGAGGCTGGTCACCGCACCGGCGAACCCGGCTACCAGCAGCACGATGAAGGCGCTGCCGTAGCCCACGGACACGGTCTGCTCGAGGGTGCGGGGGAGCCAGACGCGCCATTCCAGGATGCCGCGCACCAGGTCCAGGAGCATAAAAAAGAAGCGCCCCGCGTGGCTGGCGCTCCGCAAGGACCACCGCCCGACATGTCGCCGCAGGTCGAGGGCGGCAGTGAATGCACTCATGGGCCTGTATCTTGTGTGGCTATGAGCTTCACGCGCAAGCTGTTAGCCTGGTACAAGCGCAACGCACGCGTTTTACCGTGGCGTGACACGCGCAATCCCTATGCCATCCTTGTTTCCGAGTTCATGCTGCAGCAGACGCAGGTGAGCAGGGTTTTGCAGTATTTCCCCCGATTCATGGCTCGATTTCCGACAATCGCGTCGCTCGCTCGCGCCCGACCCAAGGCGGTGATGGAGGCGTGGGATGGTCTGGGCTACTACGCGCGCGCCCGCAATCTGCACAAGCTCGCGCGCGAGGTTACGAGTGCGCACGACGGCAGGTTGTCGGAAGATCCTGAGGACTTGAGGACACTACCGGGTGTCGGACGGTACACAGCGGGCGCGGTCGCGTGCTTCGCGTACGAGAAGCCGGTGCCCACGGTCGATACGAATGTGCGGAGAGTACTGGAGCGAGCATTCGGGTCGAAGGACGTCTGGAAGCTCGCTGAGAAACTGGTGCCGAAGCAAGGCGAACGGGCGTGGAGATTCAATCAAGCATTGATGGAGCTGGGAGCGCTGGTGTGTACGGCGCGAAAGCCCAAGTGCCCGATCTGCCCCGTCAGGAGTGATTGTCTAGCAGTTCGCTCAGCGACCCGAACTCGTAACCGCGGCCCCGAGCGTCCTCGATAATTCCGGGGAGAGCCTGCGCCGTCTGCATCCGATCCCCTTCAGGATCGTATCCGTCGCCATCGTGCAGCAGCACAATCGCCCCCGGCCGCAGCCGCTTGCGAACGCGTCTCCGAATCTCCTCGACGCCGGGCCGTGCCGTATCGAATACTCCGAACGTCCATCCGAAGACGGTGTAGCCGCGGTCTCGCGCGGCGGAACGAAGAAACGGACTGCGATACCCGTGCGGTGCGCGAAACGCGCATGGCGTCCGGCCCGTCGCCCATGCGATTGCGGCATGCGCCACGTCCAGCTGCGCCCGAATGCACGTCGGAGTGGCGAGGTGCAGCTTCATGTGATTGTGCGTGTGATTACCGACCATGTGGCCCTCGGAGGCAACGCGTCTCGCCAGAGCGGGATACCGCTGGACATGGTCGCCCACCATGAAAAACGCCGCCGGCACGCGCTCGAGCGCGAGAGTTTCGAGAATCACGCCGGTGGCGCGCTCGTTGGGGCCGTCGTCGAATGTCAGATAGATCCGCCGGCTGCGAGGACCCCGCTCGACCGAGGGCCCGAAGATCAGGTCGAACCCCATCATCCCGTCACCCGCCTGTACACCGCGAGCACGCGCTGCGCCACGAGCGGCCACGCATGCCGCTCGGCGACGCGCCGTCCCTCCTGAGCCATCGTCTCACGCCGCTCCGTATCGTCGATCAACGCGTTCACCGCTTCTCCCCAGGCATCGGGGTCGCCGGGCGGGGCGAATACCGCGTGCGCCTGGCCTGCGAGATCGCGGAAGGCGGGAATGTCGGAGACGACGAGCGGCGTGCCGCACGCCATCGCCTCGAGCAGCGTCACGCCAAACGACGCGCGGGTGGTGGGACACAGGTAGACGTCGGCGCTGCGGTAGTAGCCGGGGCGACCGCCGTTGGCGTAACCCGCGAAGTGGACGCACGGTCCCAGCCGCCGGGCTGCGCGCTCCATCCGCGAGCGCCACGGTCCGTCACCGACGACGGTCAGGTGCGCATCGGGATGGCGCTCGAGTATCCGCGGCATGGCGGCGAGCACCGTCCCGAGGTCATTGCGCGGCTCGATCCGCCCGAGCCACAAGAGCCGCGGCGGGTGTCGCTCGAATTTCCCGGCGTCAGAGCCCAGGGCGGGACGGAAAAAGGTCGTGTCTACGCCGTTGGGAATGATCTCCCAGGGCGCGGTGAAGTAGCGTGCCATCGCTTCCCGCGCGACATTGCTGACCGCAATCGCGGCTGCGTGGCGATCCAGCATCCGCTGGAACGGCCGGCGCAAGATGCGAAGACCGATCGAGCTGGGGAACCAGGTGTGAAATGTGGCCACGACGGGAATGCCGACTCGCCAGGCTGCGCGCGGAGCGACGATGCCGAGGGTGGGATTCAGGCCGCCATGTACGTGAACGACGTCGAAACGCTCCTTGCGAAACAGCGCCTCGAACCGGGCCGTGAGCCGCCAGCCGACGGTGATCCGCGCCACGCCGCCATTCGCATAGATCACGAGACTCGTGCCGATGCGCCGCACATCGGCGTGCTGCACCGGCACTCCCAGTTCCTGCTTCCTCATGTTGGATGTCACGATCGTCGTCGCATGACCGAGGCTGTCGAGCTCTCGCGCGAGATGATGCACATGCTCCGGCACACCGCCCAGCTGCGGGTAGTAGTCCTCCGCGATCAAGGCGATCCGGAGCGGTGTCATCGCGCCCTCTCATCCAACTGTTCGAGCGCCGATACCACCGCCGCCGGCCGCTCTTCCTGCAGGTAGTGTCCGGCGCCTTGCTCACTGTCGACCGTGAAGGAACGGAAGGCGTGACTCATGAGCGCGACTTCCTTTGGCGGCACGTCGCCGTCGTGACGCGCCGTCCCCACGATCAGCGTCACCGGACATTTGATGTCGCCGAGGTGCGGACCCAGTTTCGCCGGCTCGCGCGCGCGAGACATCGCGAGGAAGGTCTTGAGTGTCGCATTGAAATCGCGCGCCTCACCGAGCGTGTAGCCCAGGACGATGCCGTCGGTGACCCAGGACGGGTCGCCCGAAGAGTCGAGCAGCATGCCGCGAATCTTGCGCCGCACGAGATTGATCCCGCCGAACAGCTTGACCCACGGCAGATAGCGCATCGCGCTGCGGAAGGTCGGCGTCGTTGCTTCTTCAGTCGGGCCACCCTCGAGCGAGACGATCCCGCGTACCAGGTCGGGCCTATCGACCGCGAGCCGAAACGCCATCGCCGCACCGAGCGAGTGGGCCAGGACGAGCAGCGGCCCCGAGTTCAGCGAATCGAGTACGGCGGCCATGCGGTGCGCCTGCGCGGCGAGGGAGTAGTTGGCGTTCGGGGGTCGGCTCGAAAAACCGGTGCCGAGCGGCTCGATGACGATGGGACGAAACCCCCGAGCGGCGAGCAGCGGGAGGACTCTCCGAAACGTGAACGACCCGCCGAACAGTCCTGGAATGACGGCGACCGGGCGCCCGGTGCCGGCCCATGCCTCGACGTGCATCGTTTCCGCCGGAGCGACGACGACGTACGGATGCTGGAATGCCAGCATTACTGCGTCTCGAGGTGGGCGGCGCGCGAGGCGACGGTGTTCAGGTCGCCGCCGAGCGCATCCATGTTGCGTTGAAAGCGGCAGTCGATGATGAGCAGGCCGACGACATACGCCGCGAGATTCACGCTGAAGATGATCGAGAAGATCACCGAGTACGGCGCCCAGATCCCGAAGTACAGCGCGAAGCGCTTCACCCCGGGATCGAGCTTCGAGCGATCCACGATCGTCGTGAGCAGCAGCACGGCGACCGACGCGAGGACCGCGAGTCGCAGAGACACGAGCCCGCCCACCGCACAGCCCAGAAAAATTGCGATCTCAGACGCGCGATCGAGCCAGGTATCGAGCCGATGGCCGGCTGCAGAGACCAGGCCAAACTGGCGCGCGATGCCGCCGTCGAGCGCGTCGAGGATTTGTCCGACGGCCATGAGCACGAGTGCGGGCACGACACGCCCTGTCGCGAACACGACGGCCGCGGCCGCGCTCACCCCAAACGCCGCCCACGTCACCTGATCGGGCGAGAGCCCGAGGGTGACGTGCACGAATCGCAGGACCGGGCGAATGCCGCGGTCTACAGCGGAGCCAAGAACAGGAGCAAATTCATACATAGTAGGACCACGATGAGGACCGCTTCCTTGGTCTTGTCGGAGACCCCGACGAGAAACCCCTGCGTCACGAGCGGTGAGTACGGATACCACGGCATCTTCTCGTAGCCGACGCTGTAGTCCATCGCGAGGTGAATGAGAAAAAAGAGCGCGGGCACCCAGGTGCCCAGAAACAAACACAGGGGGATGATCCAGAGCAGCGCGACAGGCTCCTGGAGTGAGGTTCGCCAGTAGTAACCCAATTGCCGCCGCCTGCCTACCGAGCGAAGGTAGAAAGGAGCTTTGATCGCGTGATCGATGTCCACGCCGACGCCGAAGACGTAGGCGAGCACGGCGTCGCTCCCCGTGAGCTTCAGCACTCTCACGCCCAGCGTCGTCGCGAGCGCGTGCGTGACGATCGTCATGCGGCGGGTTCACCGGCGGTAGCCGGACGGGGGCCGATCATCCAGATCAGCACCAATCCCGCGGCAATCCACACGAAGTCGCGCACGCGACCGACGATCGACGTGTACAGGCCGAGCTGCGGATCGAGCCCGAAGAGCTTGAAGAGCACGTAGTACGCGCCCTCGCGCGCGCCGAGCTCGAACGGCACCAGGAACAGCACGTTGCCGGCGATTGCCTCGAGCCCGCCCAGCGTGAAGGCGCGAAAGTAGCCGAGCCGGAATCCCAGACTGGCCATGATGAGCACCAGCTCGAGCATGAAAATGCAGCGGCCCAGGTACTCGAGCAGGATGGCCTTCACGAACCGGCCCGGCTGCTGGTGATAGAACTCGGTGATCTGCTGATCCATCTGCACGAACGTCGCGCGCCTCGGCTCGAGCCGCACGGCGAGGCGGCGCAGCAGCGGGACTCGAGGCATCCAGTTCAAGACGCGCTCGAGCACGCCGCTACGGTGAGCCGACATGAACAGCGCGATGACGCCCAGAAGCACCAGCCCGCTGAGACCCAGGATGACGAGGACCGCGCTCGGCGTCTCACGCGGCAGCAACGCGAACGCGAACACGATGGCCGTGAGCCAGATCAGCACGTAGGCGACCGAATTCAGCATCCGGTGCAGGATCACGGAGCCGGCGGCGCGTCGCTTCCCCAGCCAGGGCGCGAGAGCGGCTACGCGAAACGGCTCACCGCCGGCGTTGATGACAGGCGTCAGAACGTTGAGCGCACTCGCGGAGATCGTCATCGCGTAGGTGCGCCAGAACCGCGGCCGGTTGGAATCTCCCATGGTCAGCCGCCAGGCGAGCGCGCTGCACGCGTACACCAGGGCGTAGATCAGCACGATTGGCACCAGCATGAGGCCCGTGCGTCCGGCATCGGATATGAGCTGGTTTACGCCGATCCGTGAGACGAGATAGCCGAATACCACCGCGCCCAGCAGGAAGAGCGCGAGCTGCAGCCGCCGGGGGGGGCTCATGCGACCGCGGCGTAAGAAGCCTCGAGCACTGCGGCGACCTGCGCGATATCGGCCATCGGCCCGGCGCTGTCGCCGGAATCGAGCGTGGTCGCGAAATCGTGAAACAGCCCCGCAAACCACTTCGAATACGACGCCTTGTCGAGATCGACGGTGTGATCGAACGACTCCGTCTTGCCCTCGCGCTCGAGCGTCAGGATTCCACCGCTCCACGTGATGCTGCCGCGCTCGCCGATGAAACGGATCTCGGTTTCACGGCGCCGCGCCGCCCACGTGAGAAACATCGTCGCCATGCGATCGGGATAGGAGAACACGAGCTGCGCCGTGTCTTCCACGTCGTAGCCGCCGTGGCGCAGGCGGCCCGTCCAGGCGCGCACCGACTGCGGTGGCCCAGCGACGTCGAGCAGCTCGTAGACCAGGTGCGTGCCGTGATCGAGCAGCACCCCGCCGCGTCCGTCGGCGCGCCGGCCCCGCCACGGCACGGAACTGTTGGCAGCCCCGGGATCAGCCGCCACGCGATAGACGCGGAACTCCGCGAGATACCAGCGGCCGATCAGACCGTCGTCGAGCCACCGCTTCAGGCGGAGCCATACCGGGTTGAAGCGGTACTGATGGCATGGCATCACGACCCGCTCGGCATCCAGCGCCGCGGCGGCGAGCTTGGTTGCCTCAGCACGGTTCACCGCTACCGGCTTCTCGCACAACACGTGATAACCCTGCGACAGGCCCCAGAGCGACAACTCAAGGTGAGACGAGGTCGGCGTGCAGATGTCGACGAAGTCGAGCGGCCCAAGCTCGGCGATCTGCTCGGGACCCGAGAATAAAGGAATGCCGTCGATGGGGGTCGTCACCGCATCGTCCACGATGCCGACGATCTTGAGCCGGGAGGCGACGCGCGGATCGGATTGGAACGCCGGGAGGTGGCCGTTGCGCGCGATGCCGCCCAGACCCAGCAACACCCCGCGATACACGCGCTGACTGTCAGGCGAGCTGCGCATGAACCTTCGGTTCGCGCTCGTGGGCCAGAATCAGCCCTATGAGCACGAGATTGAGCGGGCCGATCACGATCCAGCAATACGCAGCCGGCCATCCCGGTACGGCGGTGATGGCGAGTAAGAGGAACCGGATGTTTTGTGCGATCCACGCGCAGCCCTCAACAACCGCGCGCTGCCGCTCCGCCCACGCCAGTTGTATGGACACCGGCACGGCGCGGCCGGCGAGCGACCGCGCCAGCGCGGTCGTCCGCGGGAAGAGCCACGCCTGCCGGCGTACGTAGTCGCCGTAGAACCACGCTGACAAGCGGGTCCAGATCGACGCGGCAGCGGGAAGCGGTGTCTGCTCGGGAAGATCGAGCTCACTTCCCTTGCCGACCGCGAAGTACAGATACGCTTGGCGGATGTAGTCGGCGGCGGCCGCTTGATATGAGTGCGAGAGGATCGCCGCCAGCGAGAGCAGCGGTCCGCGCCAGCCCCATCCCGCCACGTACAGCCGAGCGCCGAGATGCGCGTACAAGCTGACAAACCGTCCAGTGTCCGCCAAGCCGTCGAGGATGCGCCCCATGCGCGTCGACTTGCCACGCAGCCGCGCGAGCTGGCCGTCCGCGCTGTCGAGCACATCCGAAACAATGAAGAGCGCGACGCCGATCGCATTGAGCCAGGGACGCGAATACCAGAAGAAGTGTCCAGCGGCGACGCCCAGGATGAGACTCGCCAGGGTGACGCCGTCCGCCGAGATGCGCGTGGGCGCGAGGGTATTAGCGAGCCACCACCCCACCGGTCTGAAGAACCGGCGGTCGGCCCACTCCTCGACAACCGGCCCTTTACTCGCGTACACGCGAGACAGCCTCTTCGAGCACGGTCTTGATCGTCGCCAGCGCTTCCGTCGCCTGCTCGTCGGTAATGACGAGCGGCGGGTTGATGCGCACCTCGGGGTTGTAGATCATCGCGATCACGCCGCGCGCGAGCAGCGTGTCGAAAATCCACCGCGTGATCTTCTTATCGAGCAGCGTCCGCGTCCCGGGCACCACGAGATCCATGCCGAGCAGGAGACCCCGGCCGCGCACGTCGCTGACGATCGGAATCTCATCCTCCCAGCGCCGCATTTCGGCCAGCATCAACGCGCCGAGCCGGCGACTGTGCTCGACCAGATCCTCCTCCACAATCGTTCGGATCGTGACGTGGGCCGCGGCCGCCGCGAGCGGGTTGCCGCCATAGCTCGACGAGCTGCCGCTCGGATTCGCCCATGGCTTCGAGAACGCGATCCGCTCGCGGACCACGATGCCGCTGACCGGGAAGCCGCCGCCGAAGCCCTTACCGACGAGCATCACATCGGGCACGACGTTGTCGTGCTCGACCGCGAACATCTTCCCGGTTCGCCCGAAACCGGTGATCATCTCGTCGCAGATGAGCAGCGCGCCGATCTCGGTCGCGAGCGAGCGCAGCTCGCGCAGATAGCCGGGCGGCGGTACGACGTTCCCCGCGGTGCCCTGCACCGGCTCGACGATGATCGCGGCGATGTCGTTCGTCGTCTCGAGCGCGATCTTGGAGCGCAGAAAGTCCACGCAGTGCCAGTGGCAGGAGGGGAACGTCTTCCCGAAGGCGCAGCGCGCGCAGGACGCGTAGGGACTCGAGTAGGCACCGGGCGCGAGGGGACCCAGGCCATGCTTGAAGCTTCCCGACAGGAGCGGCAGCACGCCGCCCGTCTTGCCGTGGAAGCCGCCCCAGAATCCCATGATTTCGTGGCGGCCCGTTGCGGCCCTCGCCAGCCGCAGCGCGGCCTCGACCGCCTCGGCGCCGCTCGAGTAGAGCTGCGTCCGGTTCAAGTCGCCGGGCGCGAGCTCCGCGATCAGCTTGACCAGCGCGGCGCGATGCTCGGACGTGAAGCTTCCCACGTGCACGCGCTCGAGCTGGCGCGACATCTCAGCGACATAGCGCGGATGGGCGTAGCCGAGGCTCGCGACACCGACGCCGGCGAGCAGGTCCACGTAGCGATTGCCGTCCACGTCCCACAGGACCGCGCCCTCGCCCCGATCCATGCAGAGCTTGCTGAAGAGCGCCACGCTCTGCGTTCCGGGCGCGAGGTACTGCGCCTCGAGGTCGAAGATGCGCTGGGACTGCAACTGGATATCGAGATCGGTCATGCCTGTTTTCCGTTCGCGGCTTTTTCGTCGATATAGGCGGCGATCGCCGCGGCTGCAGCGAGGCGCACGGGAGCAAAAGAGGGCCAGTCATTGAGGTCGATGAGGACCGGAGCGTCGGGCGCGGGGAGCGCGACGTCGCCGCCGAACACTTCGAGCCCCACCGCGCGCGCCGCGGCAAAGACCAGCTCGCGCAGACGGTCCTCAGCGACCTCCACGTGGCGGTCGCGCGGCCCATCCGCCGGATACCAGAAGAAAAAGCGTCCGTCGGCGACGGCGTAGAACTTCAGGATCGGACCAGGGATGTGTGCCTGCAGCGCCACGCGCGACACGCCGCGTCGCGCGAATGCAGCGATCGCGTCTGTCACGCCTGCCTCTTTCGTCGCCACGACGTCGGCGCTCGTCTCGGCGTGGACGTCGCCACGCTTTACCCAGACGGGCCGACCGTCGCCGTTCAACTGATGGACGAGCGGAATGAGCGCCTGCGGGTCGGCCGTCGGGACGATGAGCGTGCGCGGGAACGCGAGCCCCCCGGCGGCCATGCGGGCCACGAGGCGGTGACGGTGGCAGTTCAACACACTGCCGGGCGGATTGACGGCGATTGCCTCACGCGGCACCAAGTCCAGCAGCCGCTCCGAGGCCGCTGGACCCTGGCACATGTTCACGTACAGATCGGCCACGGGCAGCCGTCCGGCGGCGACGTCACCTTCGCCGGTGCGCGTCACCGACCAGCCGCGATACTCCAACTCCGCGACGGTGTCGTCGAGGATCGCCGTATCGTTGCGGCGGTGTGCCTCGGGTGAGTACGTCGGACTGCGATACAGCGCGACCAGGCGCTTCATCGAGCTCCCTCCGACGCCTTCGTGCCGAGCCAGGTCTCAGCCGCCTCGAGATCGCGTTTGTGATCGAGATCGATGATCTTGGGAACCTCGACGGTCGCGACCGGCGCGCGCACCTCGACCAGCAGCTTCAGAAACGCGCGCATCCTGCTCGCCGAGGAGACCGCCACAGTCGCGAGACGGCGCGCGCCCGGACTCAAACCGTAGACGCCACCCGTCACGACTGCGGACGCCGCTCCATTACTCGGACGGTCGGCGATGTCGGTCACGCGTCCTTGTGCATCCCGCCACACGTACACGGGAAGCTCATCGTCCACAAAAGGAGTCACTGCGAGCACCGCGAAGGACCCCTCCTGTAGTTTGTCCGTCACTTCAGCGTAGACGCGGCGCCAATCCGCGGCTGGCATGACCGTATCGACCATCGTGCAAAACACCGGTCCAGGTGGAATCACTGCCAGACCCGCAATCAGGGTATGCAGCGACGAGGGTGTGCGACATGACCGCACGACGACGGAGGCAGGCGCCTCAATGCGCACGCCATCGCGAATCATGCACGTAATCGATTCACAACCGAGCTCCTCGAGCGTCTGGATCAGGTGCAGCACCTGCGGCCGACCCGCGACCTCGACGAGCGCTTTCGGCGTTTCGACTCCGTCTGCAGCCAAGCGACTCCCGTCGCCGCCGGCAAGGATCAATCCCTGCATCATGAATTCAGCACCTCGGCGAGCTCGGTCAGCGTGGTGAGTCGCGCCGTCGGCAGTCGCGAGTCCGGCGAACGGGCCGCGGGTGGCGCGAGCCAGGCTGTTGCCATCCCAAGACTCGCCGCCGGACGGATATCGGCCTCGAAATTGTCTCCAACCATCCATGTGGGCTCCGATGTGGCGCCGAGCGACGTGAGCGCATGACGGAACAGGCGAGGATCGGGTTTTGTGACGCCGACGCGGCCGGAGTCCGCCACCGCGGAGAAGTAGCGCATCAGATCGAGCTCCTCAAGACAGGGGCCCAGATTGCCCGTGAAATTCGAGACTACCGCGAGCCGATACGATTGTTGGAGCCTGGCGAGGAGCTCCTGATTGCGGTGAACCACCGCGAGCGAACCCGCATGGAAGTCATCCACGATCTGCTCCCGCCGCAGCGCGGGGCCGTCGGGCAGATGTGCCAGGACGAGGGCCGCCTGCAGGTCTACCATCGCGCGAAATCCGACAGTCCCGATTCCAGCTACGCGTCCGAGAGCGCGGTCCGATGCGCGAAACGCCTCCTCGAACATTGTGAACGGCTCCTGACCGCCCGCCGCGAGGTACGCGGAGTAAAACCGAACGCTCCAACGTGCACCATCGGCGTCGAGTGTGCCACCGAAATCGAAGAGGATCACACCGCGCACTCCGCCTCGGAGGGCAATTCCGGTACCGTGGCGGCCCGCGGCTATCTGGCGTGGTGAGGCGACTTAGCGATTGAGAGGAAGGAGTAGTGGGGCAATTCGCCCCACAGCGATTGGGGAGGATCGGGACAACCCAGGGCATCAGCGCGGCGCGGGACTCTCCATGTCCAAGCGGTACTCCTCGAGCTTGCGGTACAGTGTTTTGCGGTCGAGACCAAGTAATTCGGCGGCGCGCGATTTGTTGCCGCCGGCTCGACGCAGCACCTCGAGGATGTAGAGACGCTCGACGTCGCGCAGCGGCAACGCGCGGTCGGTGGAATCCCTGACCAGTGGCGCGGCTCGACTCGCTTCACGGATCCGCGAAGGCAAGTCCTCGGGGCGCACTTCGTCGCTGGTGGCGACCACCGCCGCGCGTTGAATGGCGTTGCGCAGCTCGCGCACGTTCCCCGGCCAGGGGTACGTCGTCAGGAGCGCCATCGCATCAGGGGAAATGCGCCGGGATCGCGGCGAGGGCGCCGCATCGCCCTGCAGGAAATGCTCCGCCAGGAGCGGGATGTCGGCGGCGCGCTCGCGCAGCGGCGGTGTGTGGATGCTCAGGACGTTCAGCCGGTAGAACAGATCTTCGCGAAAGCGGCCGCTCTGCACTTCGGCATCGAGGTCACGGTTGGTAGCGGCGATGACGCGCACGTCGAGATTGCGCGCCTCAGTCGCGCCGACCCGCCGCACTTCGCCATTCTCCAGTGCGCGCAGCAGTTTTGGCTGCAGCGCGAGTGGCAGATCGCCGATCTCGTCAAGCAACAGCACGCCGCCGTCCGCCGCCTCGAACAGCCCCGGCTTGGCGCGGTCCGCCCCACTGAACGCGCCTTTCTCGTGGCCGAACAGCTCCGACTCGAGCAGCGGTTCGGGCAGCGCGCCGCAGTTCACCGCGACGAACGCGCCGCGTCCGGATGCCTGGTGGATCGCACGGGCCACCAGCTCCTTGCCCGTTCCGCTCTCGCCCGTGATCAGGACGGGATGGGGCGACTGCGCCGCGCGCAGCACGAGCCCCAGCAGATCCTGAATCGGCTGGCTCGCACCCAGAAAGCCGGGAAGTCCCGCGGCCATCGCGCTGCGGGCCAGCCGGGCGACTTCCCGGCGCAGGCGGCTTTGGTCGAGCGCATGCGAAACGGCGAGGAGGAGCTCCTGAGTCGCGATCGGTTTGGTGAGATAGTGGTAGGCGCCGGCGCGCACCAATTCGACCGCGGAATCGATGGAGCCGAAGGCCGTCATCACGATGACGTTGAGCTCGGGACGCTGCTGGCGCAGCGCGCGCAGGAACTCGGCACCCGGCATGCCGGGCATGATGAGGTCGGTCACGACCGCGTCGGCCGGCGCGCCCTCGGCGACGGCGCGAAGCGCGGCGTCGGCAGAGGGATAGCCCGTCGTGACGTGACCCGCGGTGTTCAGGACTTCGACGAGAAAATCCCTAAGCTCTCCGTCGTCCTCCACGACCAGCACGTGATCAGACACGTGGAGATTCCGGGGCACCCGAGTGCGCGCGCTCGCGCGAACCGTGCGTGCCAGCGACCGCGGTAGTCGCCGCACGCCACGCCGGCAGGTTGATGCGAAAGACCGCACCGCCATCGGGCTCGTTGGCGGCTTCCAGCGTTCCACCCAGCTCTTCGACAATGCTCCGCGCCACGACCAGTCCGAGGCCTGTCCCCTTCGCCTTGGTCGTGAAGAACGCTTCGAACAAATGGGGCAGTGCGGCAACAGGAATTCCGGGCCCGGTGTCGGCGACCTCGATGTGCGTGATGTCATCGGGTGTGGACCAGCCGCGCAGAGCGATCGTACGCGGCCGCTCTGTTGGGGCGGTTTCCAGAGCCTGCACCGCGTTGAGAACCAAATTGACGAACACCTGGTGCAGCAGATCGGGGTCACCGAAAACCAGGAGGGGGCGCGGGTAGAGCCGCGTCAAGGCGATTTCATTTCGACTCAGCTCGCCGTCGAGAAATTCGGCGACGCCATCGAGCACAAGCGCGGCGTCCACGTGCCCAAGCTGGCGCTCGAGTCGGCGCTGTCCGGAATCGAGCAGGTTGCGGACGATCGTCGTGATGCGTTCGATCTGTCGTACGATGATGCCGAGATTGCGGTGCCGCTCCGGGTTCTCCGACTCGCTCTTGAGCAGCAACTCCGCGCGCCCGGAGATGACGTTCAGCGGCGCCGCGATCTCGTGCGCCAGCCCGGCGGCGAGATTGCCGATGGCCGCCATCTTCTCCGACTCCCGGAGCCGGCGCTCAAGGACAACCCGCTCCTCGGCTTCACGCATGATGCGCGCCCGGGCCGTTTCCAGGTTCGCGGCCATGGTGTTGATCTCGAGCTCCAGCGTCGCCAGCTCGCTCCCCCGCATCGTCCCGGTGACGGGGTCTTCCGGCCCGATGCGGTGCGCCAGCTCGCCTTGCCCCAGCGCCCGTACCGCGCCCACGAAACGCTGCATCGGTGCGGCCACGAGACGACGCACCAGCCACAGCGTCAGCACGGTCACCACCACGAGCAACGTGAGTGTGTTAAAGAAGAAGCGCTTCCTCATCTCCTGCTGCTGTAGCTGGACGAAGGACAACGGCTGCGCGACCTCGAGGGCGCCCGAGATCCGCCCGTCCTGATCGTAGATCGGCCGCAGCACGGAGAACACATCGCGATCCTCCAGCTCGCGACGGAACGACACCGGCTTCCCGGTCGCGAGGACGCGAGCGAGCGACGCCGGCGGCGCGAGGCTCGGTGTCGTCACCGAGTCCGACACGAGCAGCGGATTGCCGCCCTCGTCATACACGAGGATCGCGTAGATCTTGGGATCGCGGGTCACCTCATTGATCACGCGTTGGAAGTCAGCGTGTGTGTTGCTGTGAAACGCGTACCGCAGGGCCACGGCCAGCGCCGCCCCGTAGGCGCCCATCTCCTGTTCTGCCTGGGAGACCAGCGTGTCCTCCCGCTCAGCCATGGACCAGTACAGGTACGCGACCATGACGATGGTCATGGTGGGAAGCAGGAGGACGAGAAGGCGGGTGCTGAGCTTCATGACAGCGCCACGTCAGCGGGTGATCGTGCCGGCCACGAGCGCCGCCAGCGCCAGCACACCGGCGAGAGTGGCGAAGATCACCTGCCGGCGCCGCAGGCCCGCGAACGATTCGGGTAGGTCCCCCCGCGGATCGAGCTCCAGCCGGCCCAGCCGCGCCGCGGTCGGCGTCACGATCCCGATCGCCACGATTGCACCCAGCAGACCCAAGCCCTGCATCGCCAGGAGCCAGGTTGGAACGGTCGCACCCTTGAAGTATGGAACTGACAGCACGAAGCCGCTCACCACCACCAGGACAGCACCGGGCCCGATCAAATTACGGGACACGACGCTCATGATCCGGTAGACCGCCAGCCGCTGATCGGGCGGGAAGTACTTAGCGGTAATGCCGCTGAGCATGACGGCGAGACCGCCGCCGAGCCACGCGACGAATCCCATGACGTGGACGAACAGCCAGAAGCCTCTCACGTGCGGCTCATGACCTCCGGCAACGGCTGCCGGCCGGCAAACCCTGCTTCCAGCTCATGCCAGTGGGTAATGCGATCCTCGCTGAACTTCCAGCACCACAGGATCTCGCGCTCGTCCAGGCGGCCGTGAAAGTCGACGAGTCCTTCGTCGAACCCCTTGAACTCGCAGCCGATCTGCTCGAGCTCGCCGAGGTAGCCGTTGATCTTGGCGGCAACGGTATCGACCTCGGTCTTCAAGCTGAGTTGCTCCTGCGATTCGCCCCATTCGGGGCGAGCCTGAGAAGCGACCAGCCCGTAGCGGTCCACGAGATCCTTCCATTGTGGATAAACGGTCATGATGTCCTGCACCACGCGCTTCACCAAAGGGAGCGTGCGATTGGCATCGGCGAGGGTGAAGAATTTGTGAGCCACGAGAGAAAAGCTAAGGCGGGGACTCGCAAAAACTAGACGCACCGACGCACAGCGGTCTCCCGTAGGCTGTCGACGGGACAACCTCAGACGACGACAATACCCTGGACCTCCTCGGGATGCGGAATGAATCCCACGACCTTCTTGTCCCCATTCAACACCACGATCGTGGATCGCACGTGATGATCCGTCGCGTCCAGTTGCTTTGAGATCTTGAATCCTTTCAGCTCAGTATCGGGCTTCACGATTGGCGTGTCGGTGCGTGCGTGATCGGCAGCTGAGCAATCGGTCGGATCGTGGCCCGCACCGACACACCGAATGACGATGTCACGATCTGATATCGTGCCCATGTAATGCCGATCCTTCGGATTGCCGACCACGGGAACGACCGAGATGTTCTTGACGCGCATCAGCGCCGCGACCTCAGACGAGGTGGCGCCGGCGGCAGCAACTACGGGATCGGCAATCATCACTTCCGATGCTCGCATCAGATTGTCCGGTTGACCGTGAACTGTGGACGGCGGTGCGTCGGTGCGTCTAGTTTTTGCATGGCCCAGCCTATCCTAAGGCTTTTTTAGTTGCCTGGTAGCCCATCTCGACGTACTCCTGCACGCGCTCGCGGCCCGTCCTTCGGCCAGTCCGCGAGCGTCCGCTCCGCCTGCTCCGCCATCATGATGCGCATCGCTTCGCCGTGCATCCGCACGACCCGCGGGATGGGCGCGGGAACGGGAGCGTCGGGTGGTTGCGGCTGTTCGCCATTGGCGGACGGTCCCCCCCCGCCGCGCTCGTCGAAGCCCGGACCGACATTGACGGCGACGAACAGGTCGGCGTCCTTCTCGAGCGCGCGCGCTGGACCGAGCGGCAGCACGGCTCGGAGCCCGCCGTCACCGAGGCGCCGGCCGTCCGCTTCGAGTGGCGGGAAGTAGAGCGGCAGCGCGCACGAGGCGTAGAGCGCGTCCGCCAGCTCGATGTCGCGGCGCCCCGTGCCGCCGAGCAGCAACAACTCTCCGCTATCGAGATCGGTAGCGGTGACGGTGAGCGGAATGCGCAGGTACTCGAACTGCGTCTTGGGAACGATGCAGGCGATGGCGCGACGCAGCGCCGAGGCCGGAAAGAGACTGCGGGCGAACAGGCCCATCACCAGTATCAACGGATTGAACGGCGCGACATCCTTGCGGCGAATCCCCATCGCCCGGCGGCGCACCTGATCGAACGGCATCCCTGCCCCGAGGGCGGCGCCCACCACCGCTCCCATGGACGTCGCGACGATATGGCTGGGAATGAGGTTTGCTTGCTCCAGCGCCCTGAAGGCTCCCGCGTGAGCGAGAGCCTTCGCTCCGCCGCCGGACAGAACCAGTACGACTTTACTCACCCCGGCCTTGGTCGTAGCGGCGTTCCATCACCCTGTTCGCGCGACGCTTCGCGGCGCGGTCGTAGCGGCGCTTCTCGTCGGCGGTCTCGGGGACGACCGGCGCGACTTCCGTGGGGCGGCCGTTCTCGTCCAGCGCGACGTAGGTCACGTAGCACGAATTCGTGTGTCGCTTGTCTCCCGTCAACACGTCCTCGGCGAGTACCTTCACGCCCACCTCCATGGAGGTGCGGCCCGCGAAGTTCACGCGCGCCATCGCCGTCACCAGGTCGCGGACGTGGATCGGCTCGCGGAAATCGACTTTGTCGACCGAGACGGTCACGCACTCGCGGTGGGCATGACGAATGGCGGCGACCGCGGCGACGCGGTCCACGAGCGCGAGGATGTGGCCGCCGAACACGTTGCCCATGATGTTCGCGTGATGCGGCATCATCAGCTCGGTGAGCACAGCTTCGGACTCGCGGGGGTGACGGCCCTTGAGCGCCATCAGTAGTCCACCGGCCTCAGGTAGAATTCGCCGATCGCAGTCTGCGACAGCACGGCCACGGTCGGCAGCCTTCGCTTCCAGTGCGTCGAGTCGAGACGCTTCCGTACGATCTCCGCGTCTTCCTTAGTAAAGCCGCGCGGCTCTTCGCCCCTGATCAGGTGATAGAGAATCCGGTCCGCGTTCAGGTACGAAACGCCGAGGTCTCCTTCATCTGTTTGACCTTTGATCAGGTCGGCGGTGGCAGGTTTGGCTACGATCTCCTCCGGGACGCCGACGTGCCTGGCCAGCGCCCACACCTGCGTCTTGAACAGATCGCCCAGCGGATTCACGGGCGGGGCATCGTCGCCGTGCCAGGTGAAGTAGCCGAGCAGGCGCTCGGACTTGTTGCTCGTGCCGAGCGGCAGGGCCTTGTGCTTGGC
>WNFB01009633.1_pt1 | contig 20838 bp, 21 predicted proteins | sample 5400501 | NCBI WGS metagenome assembly WNFB01 (sample SAMN13153341, study PRJNA577476) | soil metagenome | isolation source: 200 cm saprolite under Douglas fir tree site 2 hole 1 | place: USA:California | collected 2015-04-18 | reverse complement strand
TGGCGCGCCTTTCCATCATCGTCCCGGTGTCGGTATTGCTGATCTTTATCCTGCTCTTCGACGCGTTCGGCGCATTCCGCAGCGCGCTTCTGATCCTGCTCAACATCCCTTTTGCGTTGATCGGCGGCATCTTCGCGCTGATCATCACCGGGATCCCATTGTCGGTTTCGGCGGCGATCGGCTTCATAGCGCTCTTTGGCCAGGCGGTGCTGAACGGCGTGGTCATGGTTGCGTATTTCAACCAGTTGCGTGACGCCGGCGCCTCGCCGGAGGAGGCGGTGATGCGGGGTTCGTTGACGCGCATGCGGACGGTGCTGATGACGGGCCTTCTCGCCGCCCTGGGGCTGCTGCCGATGGCGGTTTCCACCGGGATCGGCTCGGAGACGCAGAAGCCTCTGGCGGTGGTCGTGATCGGCGGGTTAGTGACGGCCACCTTGCTCACGCTCATCGTGCTGCCTGCGCTCTACCTTGTTTTCGAGCGCCTGGGCGGGCGCCGGTGGCGCCGCGCCGCGTGAGACAGGTGACTCCGAGGGCTGATCTCTGCTAGAATTCGCGCCTTTGCTTCGGGACACTGAGCCTGCATGCCGACCGTACGCGTCAAGGAAAACGAGCCCTTCGAAGTGGCATTGCGCCGCTTCAAGCGCACCGTGGAAAAGACCGGGCTTCTCACCGAACTGCGCGCCCGCGAGTTCTACGAGAAGCCCACGGCCTACCGCAAGAGAAAGCTCGCCGCCGCCGTCAAGCGGCACTACAAGCGGCTCCGCAACCAGACGCTGCCGCCAAAGCTCTATTGATCCGGGGGGTTGCTGCCGCCGGACCGACCCGGCGCGATGGAGTGGACCGAGCCGCTCATCGCGCCGTTTCATTTTGCCGATCCCGACCTTCGAGGAGCGTATGTCGCTAAAGGCCAGCATCAGCGAAGACATGAAGGCGGCTATGAAAGCGAGGGAGCCGCAGCGGCTCTCGGCCATACGCCTGTTGCTCGCCGCGATCAAGCAGCGCGAAGTGGACGAGAGGAAAGAGCTTGCCGAAGCCGAGGTCGTAGCGGTCATCGAGAAGATGATCAAGCAACGCCGCGACTCCATTGCGCAATTCCAGGCTGCCAACCGTAAGGACCTCGTCGACGGCGAGACCTTCGAGTTGAATCTTCTCTCGGGCTACCTGCCTAAGCAACTGACGGACGCCGAGATTGGAGAGGAGGTCTCCGCGGCAATCGCGCAGACGGGCGCGAAGGGCGTGGCCGACATGGGCAAGGTCATGGGGGCATTGAAGGGCAAGCTCGCGGGCCGCGCCGACATGGGAAAAATATCGTCGCTGGTGAAATCGAAGCTTGCCGGCTGAGAGGGATCGGCAAGGCGGAGTGCGCCGCGAGTGGTTGCAATCAGGTTTCCGGGTTACGCTTGCGGCTTGCGCTTCGGAAAATTTCGCCTATAAAGGAAAGATGGTGAGTAGGGACGGGCCCCGGCGGCCCATTCATCGAGGCGCGCTTGCTGGCGCGGCACTCTGTCAGAGCGCATTCCGGCCGTGATACCGGATTCCTTCAAGCAAGAACTGCTCCATCGGGTCGATATCGTCGACGTGATCGAGCGCTACGTCCCGCTGAAGAAGGGCGGGGCGAACTATTCCGCCTGCTGCCCGTTCCACACCGAGAAGACGCCCTCGTTTACCGTCAGCCCGACCAAGCAGTTCTATCACTGCTTCGGATGCGGCGCGCACGGAAACGCCATCTCCTTCCTCATCGAATACCAGGGCCTTGGCTATGTCGAAGCGGTAAAGGATCTCGCCGAATCGGTCGGCATGAAGATGCCGGAATTCGAACCGCGAGCCAAGAAACCCGAAAGCGGACCGGATCTGTACGAGATCATGAAGCGCGCCTGCGATTACTATCGTGAGCAGTTGAAGACGGCGCCGCGCGCCATCGAATACCTCAAGGGCCGCGGCTTGACCGGCAAAATCGCGGCGCGCTTCGGAATCGGCTACGCGCCCGAGGGCTGGCAGAATCTGGAAGGGGTCTTCCCGAACTACGCGGATAAGGCCTTGAAGGACGCCGGCTTGGTGATCGACGGCGAAGACAGCGGGCGGCGTTACGACCGGTTTCGCGACCGCATCATGTTCCCCATTCTCAATCAGCGCGGCTCGGTGATCGCCTTCGGCGGGCGCGTGCTCGGCGATGGGGAGCCGAAGTACCTCAACTCCCCGGAGACCCCGCTCTTCGAGAAAGGACGCGAGCTCTACGGTCTTGCCCAGGCGAGGTTGGCGATCCGCGGGGCAGGCCGCGCGATCGTGGTCGAAGGCTATATGGACGTGGTGGCGCTCGCGCAGCACGGCGTCGAATATGCCGTCGCGACGCTCGGAACGGCCACCTCGGCCACACAGGTCCAGAAGCTTCTGCGGCAGACCGACGAAGTCGTTTTCTGCTTCGATGGCGACGCGGCCGGGCGCAAAGCGGCCTGGCACGCGCTCGAGGTGAGCCTACCCTATCTGGCGGACAACAAGACCGTGCGATTTCTGTTTCTTCCTCCCGAGCACGATCCGGACAGCTTCGTGCGGGAGGAAGGCAAGGAAGCCTTCGAGAAAAGGCTCGGCGATTCGCGGCCGCTCTCGGAGTTCCTTCTGGAAGAGCTGAAGAGCCGGACAGACCTCGGCACGGCAGAGGGCCGCTCTCGGCTCGCGCATGAAGCGAAGCCCCTGTTGCAAAAAGTCTCCGCTCCGGCGCTCAGACTGCAGCTGCTGAAGGCGCTTGCCGAAGCGGCCGGTATGACCCACGAGGAGGCGGCGCAGCTCACCGAGATCCGCATCCCGCGCGGCTACGGCTCGAAGCCCGCCCCGCTACAAGGCGCGGAGCGTGGCGCCCAGCTTGCGGAGCGAAAACCCGAACGCACGCTGCTTCAGTGCTTGCTTTCCAAGCCGGGTTACGCCAAGGAACTTCCGGCGGAGTTAGTGGATCATGATTCCTTTGAGGGGAGTGCGATCCTAATGGTGGCCGAGTTTTGTCGCGAAAACCCGAACGCGGACGGCAATCTTGTAGTGGAACATTTCCGCGAGACAGAGCTGAAGGTTCTTCTCGAATCGAGCCAGGCGGCTCTCTTGGACACAAGATTTGGGGACGAGCAAACAGGCGCAGAATTCAGCGGGGCAGTCGAAAGGCTTCAAGAAAGGCAGAAACGGAAGCGGCATGACGCGCTGATAGCAAAAAAGGAACGTACGCCACAAGAGGATGCCGAGATGTTGGAACTGACAGGCCAACTCGGCGGACTAAGGAAATCTCCGGATTCGTCCCAACATAATGCTATAATTTCAGGTTCCCGTTCGACACCGTGAGGATTAGGAAATCGTGGCGAATCAAAAGCTTAACGTAAGAGCCCGCGCTAAAGCGATGGCAAGGCTCAAGGCGCAGAAAGCCAAGGCCGCCCAGCGGCTGCGCGCGCAGAAAGAACGCCTGCGGGCACGCAAGGCGCTGGATCTGGCGCGTGCCAGGGCCGCCAAGGAGAAAGAAAGGCTTCGCAGGCTGAAGGCGAAGGAAGCGGCCCGAGCGAAGGCGGCACGAGAAAAGGACAAGGCGCGCAGGGCTGTGAATGCGGCCCGGGCGAAGGCCGCAAAGGAGAAGGAGCGCACGCGGCTCAAGGCTGCAAAGGAGAGGGCGCGCTCGCGCAAGGCTCTGGAGGCGCAAAGGACGCGCGAGCGGTCCGCGAAAGAAAAGCTGCGTCTCAAGGCTGCCAGAGAAAAACAGCGCGAGCGTGAGCGCATCGCGCGCGAAAAAGCCAAGGCGAAGGAACTCGCCGCGCGCGAGAAGGCGAAAGCCAAGGAGCTCGCCGCGCTGGAGAAGGCGAAGGCGAAGGAAGCGGCGCTTCTCGCCAAACAGAAGGAAAAGGAGCTCAAGGCCCAACTCAAGCAACAGGCGCAGGAGCTCCTCAAACTGCGCAAAGCCGGCCGGCCACGCCGCAACGGTGACGCCGAACGCGCGCTGCTGCTGCGCGCGGAGGCCCGTCCGGAGGACGCCGAAGCTCGCCGCACCCGCCTGAAGAACCTCATCAAGCTCGGAAAAGAGCGCGGCTTCCTCACTTACGCCGAGATCAACGACCACCTGCCCGACGACATGGTGGACGCCGAGCAGATCGAGTCCATCATCTCGACGTTCAACGACATGGGTATCCAAGTCTACGACGAGGCCCCGGATGCGGACACGCTGCTCATTTCCGAGACGGCGCCGGCAGGGGTCCCGGACGAAGACGCGGAGGAAGAGGCCGAAGCGGCGCTCTCCACGGTCGACCCCGAATTCGGCCGCACCACCGACCCGGTGCGCATGTACATGCGCGAAATGGGATCGGTGGAGCTCCTGACGCGCGAAGGCGAGATCGAGATCGCAAAAAGGATCGAGGACGGCCTGAAGCACATGATTCAGGCGATCTCGGCCTGCCCGACGACTATCGCCGAAATCATCGATCTTGCAGGCAAGGTCGCCCGGGACGAAATGCGCATCGACGAGCTGGTCGACGGCCTGATAGATCCGAACGCGAAGGATGAGCCGATCCAGGAGCTCGCCGACGACGTCGAGCCCGAGGAAGAGGAAGAGACCGAGGGCGAGGACGAGAGCGCGGCGCTTTCGGCCAGCCTGCTGCAGCTGAAGGAGGACGCGCTCGCGCGCTTCTCCAAGATTCACCGCCTCTACGAGAAAATGAAGCGGGCCTTGGCCGAGCACGGCCACCGCAGCAAGGAATACATCAGGGTGCGCGACCAGATCGGCAACGAGCTGATGAACATCCGCTTCACCGCGCGCATCATCGAGAAATTGTGCGACAGTCTGCGTGGCATGGTGGACGAGGTGCGCAGCCACGAGCGCGAGATCATGAATTTGTGCGTAAACAAGGGCGGCATGCTGCGGCCTCACTTCATCAAGGAGTTTCCCGGCAGCGAGACCAACATGCGCTGGGTGAAGAACGAGATCGCTGCGGGAAGACCCTGGAGCAATCTGCTCTCGCGCTTCGAGCCGAACATCCTCGAGCAACAGCAAAAGCTGCTTGCTATACAGAAGCGGATCGGCATTCCCCTGAAAGATCTCAAGGACATCAACAAGCAGATGTCCACGGGGGAGGCGAAGGCCCGGCGGGCGAAGCGCGAGATGACCGAGGCGAACCTGCGCCTGGTGATTTCGATCGCCAAGAAGTATACGAACCGCGGGCTGCAGTTCCTCGACTTGATCCAGGAGGGGAACATCGGCCTGATGAAGGCCGTGGACAAGTTCGAATACCGCCGCGGCTATAAGTTCTCGACGTACGCCACCTGGTGGATCCGGCAGGCGATCACGCGCTCGATCGCCGATCAGGCGCGCACGATCCGCATTCCGGTGCACATGATCGAGACCATCAACAAGATGAACAGGATCTCGCGTCAGATCCTGCAGGAGACGGGGCAGGAACCCGACCCGGCGACGCTCGCCCAGAAGATGGAGATGCCCGAGGACAAGATCCGCAAGATTCTCAAGATTTCCAAGGAGCCGATTTCGATGGAGACCCCGATCGGCGACGACGACGACTCGCACCTCGGCGATTTCATCGAAGATCAGGCGACTCTCGCGCCGAACGATGCAGCGATGTATGCGTCCTTGCGCGAAGTCACCAAAGACGTGCTGGACTCGCTCACACCGCGCGAAGCCAAGGTGCTGCGCATGCGCTTCGGCATCGAAATGAACACCGACCACACGCTGGAGGAGGTCGGCAAGCAGTTCGATGTCACGCGCGAGCGCATCCGGCAGATCGAGGCGAAGGCGCTGAGGAAGCTGCGTCACCCTTCACGCTCGGAGCGCCTGAAGAGTTTCCTCGACAACAACTGATCAATAACAAGGCCGAGGCAAAGCGGGCAGGGTGGTTTCGGGGGCCTGTAGCTCAGCTGGTTAGAGCAGAGGACTCATAATCCTTTGGTCCCTGGTTCGAATCCAGGCGGGCCCACTTTAGAACGGGTAAGCAGTCTTGGAGGAGGGAATGGTAAAGCGATTCTTGTTTTTCGCCGCGTTGGCGTCGATTGCGACGCTGGCTCACGCCGCCACAATGGAAGAGGAAGTGCGCGCCGTCTTCGACAAGTACATAGCAGTCCAAAACGCGCACGATCTGAAGTCGATGCGAAGCCTTCTGGCGGACACCCCGGACTTTCTATGGATCAGCCGGGGCAAACCCATTTGGGGCCGGGAGGCCGCGCTCAAGAGCCTCGAGGAGCGGTACAAGGGCGCTTGGCGCATCGATGTCGACAAGAAAGAGCTGCGAATCATTTCAGTCAGCCGCCGGGTGGCGCAAGTTTACGCTCCCACGCAACTCACCGTCGGGGAGCCGGGCGTCGAGCCGGCCAGGAACCGCCTCTACATCAACCTGATGATGGTCAAGAAACCCGAAGGGTGGCAGATAGTGAGCATCCTGCCCATCCTTGTCCCGCCCCAGTAAGCGCGTCTGCGATCAGAACTGGTAGTAAAGAAACGGCGAGGCCTGCTCGCCCGCAATTACCAGGGCGATGATGATCAATGCGGTAAACGCGAGACCTCGTGCGTCGAGTTTCCATCGCCAGCTCAGGATACCGCTTGTCTTTTGTACGGAATCGACACTGATATTCCAGCCGTCCATGACCTGCGGCGTATTGGGCGCCACCAGACAGGCCAGCGTCACCAGCAGGGTCATCGCGAGCGTTTTCGCAAGCACGAGCTGAGAGGGGACCATGGCCGGACCGAACCCGGCCATGGAAACCAGCACCGTAGCGCAGGTGTGAAGATCCGGGGAACGAAACATCACCATGCCTATGAGAGCCCCCAGCATGGTGAACACCCACGAGAGCCAGACGGGCAAGCTGAACAGGCGCGCTTGCCGCCAGGCGTGGTTGATGACGAGGGCGATGCCCCACCAGGCTCCGAATACGGCGAAAGTCCAATTCGCGCCGTGCCAGAGTCCGGCCAGAATGAACGTCACCATGACCGGCATCGCATAGACCCGTACGAAACTGATCACGCGGCTCGTTTTTCGAGTAGCCACGTAGCGGGCCTGCCTGATGGACAGCGGCATGAACAGGTAACCGGTGAGAAATCGCGTCAAGGTCATGTGCCATCGCTGCCAGAATTCGATGGCGCTCGTCGCCCGCAACGGGGAGTTGAAATTCAGAGGAAGGCGCAGCCCGAGGAGCACGCCCAGACCCAGCGCCATCTCCGAGTAACCGGAGAAGTCGAAATACAGCTGTAAAAAATAAGACCACGAGCCCAGCCAGGCGTCCCAAGTGCCGACCGCCCCGTTCTTTTGTGCTTGCTCGAAGACGTGGTTGGCGTACGGGGCAAAGCTCTCCGCGATGATGACTTTTTTGAGCAGCCCGATCGAAAACACGGTGATACCCACCGCAAAGCGACCGGTCGTGAGCCTCCCGATCTGGTCTCTTTGCGAAAAGAATTCCCGCGCTCCCACGATCGGGCCGGCGGTGACGTACGCGAAGCACGACACGAAGAGCAGGTATTCCCAGAAGCTTTCCGGCGGCTTCATCTTGTTCGCCACGGCGACCAGATACGCGATCTGCTGAAAAGTGAAGAAAGAGATGCCGATCGGAAACGCGATATCGGCAAACGGGACTGCAAATCCCGTAATCGCGTTGATATTGTCGATCAGAAAATTCGTGTACTTGAATGCGATGAGTATCAGCAGGTTGGCGGCGATGCCGAAGACCAGCCAGCGTTTTCTCGGACCGGCGGCGCTCCGGGAGATTGAGTACGAGACCCGGTAGTTCAAGCCGGCCACCAGGATCAAGACCGGAAGCAGTTTCCATCCCCAGAGGCCGTAGAACAGGAGAGAGGCCGCGGTGAGGGCAAACCGCGCTCCGGAAGATCCGTAGAGCCGTCTCCCCAGCAACACCGTGGCCAGCGCCAACGGCAGGAACGCGAAGATGAAAGTCAGCGAAGAAAATGACATGCCCGCTCTCCGATTCCCTATTGACGTTCCCGATCCGATTTCAAGACGGCTTCGCGGGAACCCGCTCGTCGAACTTGTCGAGGAAGTCGCGCGGGACGTATTTCAGCAGCAAACCCTCGATCCGCAACAGCGGTCGGCCCCGTTCGTTACGGATCTGGAGATCGGCGATGACATCGTCCGCCCGGCGCGCGAGAGCCAGCTCCACGACCTGGACAAAGCACGTTCCCTGCACGCTGCCGTGGATCGAAAGACGGCGGAATCCCGTCGGCACCAGCAACCCGCCCGGCCGAATCGGTCTGGGCGAGTACTGCATCATGCAGAAGACCGCCTGGATTGCGCCATCCAGGAGAGCCGGGTTCATGGACTCGCTGCGGCAGTCCCGGTGATTTTCGGCGGACAGCTTGAACAACATCCCATCGGCCACCTTGAGCGCGGAGCGAATCACTTGCAGGCCGGGACCGTAGCGATAGCCAAGCCGGTCGAGGTCCGCGTACAGCACGCGGGGTTCGACCGGCTCGCCGCGCGCGGTCACGTCGAACACCAGGACGTTTGCCTTCGGTGCGACCTCGAGTTGCCCCATCTGACCTCGACTTCCAGGCGTTCTTGCGCCACGCCCGGCCGGCAGATCAACACATCCTTGAGCGCGAGGCACGGCAGCTGCCGCGCCTGCGCCGCAGCGAGCGCGAGATCGACCATGCTGGCACCGGGCAGAATGGACCGCCCGGTGATAACGTGATCGGCGAGGAGGCCGTCCCCCGCCTCATATACCGCCCTGTAGGCGGTACCGGCCCCGTGGGGCGATGCGCGCGCGCGCTCCTTGTCGGGCTGGAGCATGGTTCTAGGACGGTGGCAGCGCCGGGGCGGCCGGCGCCGTGGCTGCGGGTACGGTCGGCGCCTCCTGGCGGCCTTGCCGGCGGTTTTCCGGATCGGCAAAAATCATCAGCACGTCGGTGAACGACGCCGATGGGGTATCTCGCGACCGGCTGACGTAGAGACGGGTATTCTCCGGCCGGAACTTGTTCTTGAACTGAAAATTCCCGTCGTTGTTGAAAATGTGGGCGGCGTGCAATCCGCGCAGCATTTTGCCGACCCGCGGATCCTCCTCCGCGCAGGCTTCCATCTGAGTTCCGAAGGTGGCCCCCAGGCTGAAATAGCTCACGCCCTCTTTGGCCAAGATCCGCAGGACGCAGGAAATGGCGAATTCCAGCCCGCCCAGCGGCATGTCGGCCCCGTAGAATTCGAGATCCATCAGGTAGCCGTTTGCCGCCGGGAGCCGGCTGATCACGACGGCGCTATCGAGCTGCCCACCGCGGCAGGTGAGGAACAAGCGGCAATCACCGGGCAACTCCCCGCTTGCGATGCGGCCTCTGAAGTGATCGACGTACGGGCCAATCTGCTTCTTGCCCGCTTTCCATGCATCCACGAGAGCGGCGACAGCGCGGTCGGTCGCCGGGTCGCTGCCGGCCCCGTATTCGCGGGTCTCGCATTGTCCGTGCTTTTCGTAGTGACCGATCTGATAGCGCAAGCGCCGCATCTTGGTCCCCTCCAACGAGAACCCGGCCAGCCGGGGCACCCTCTGCATCACGCCGAACGGGGTTGCGGTATAGCCCAGGCCGGCAAGCTCCTTGGCCTTCGGCTCCTCTTCGAGAATATTGGCGACCAGTTTCCCCTGCGCTGCGTATTCGAACAAGTCGCCTGCGGCATCGGCGAAGCGCTCGTCCGGGCCCGCGTACGCGAATGCGAACACGGTGTTCGGGCGCCGGTTGACGAAAAAAACGCCGTGCGCGCCTCCTGAGACGAACAGGTGCGGCGCCAAGCTGGAGCGCGCGACGGCGACGCTCAACTCCCGGCCGAACCGCGCGATCAGGGAACGCACGAAGTCCTGCATGGCCGGGTCGCGGTTCAGTTCGTCCCGCTCGACCCAGCGAGGCGCTCTGGTTTCCATATGACGGTGCCGGTCGACCTCAGTCCCTGACCGGGATGTCCTTGAAGACTTTTCTCAAGCAGACTTCGTCCGGATGGATGAAGTCCCTCATGTTCGATGCCTGGCACCCGACGCGGTCCGGGTCCAGGCTGCCGACCACCGTGGCCCCCTGACTCGCCGCGATGGCGCGCACGCGCTCTTCCATCGAGATGAGACTGTTTCCGTAGGGTGAGCCCATGCTGCCTTTCCAATACGCCGGATGGAACGGCGTAATGGCGATGGTGACGTGAGTGCCTTCCTTCTTGAGGAACGCGAGGAGAACGCCCAGCCCTTCGAGACGCTTCGGATCGACGGGCCACGCGTTGCGCTTGCTCATCTTGGCCGCGCGCTGTTCGGAATCCTGGTCGATGGTGTCCGCGTCGGAAAACATGTTGGTGACACCGCGCGACAACAGAATCGTCCGGAACGAGGCACTGTGCTCTTTCGAGAAGGCCATCGAACCGTCCGAGTGAATGACGTCCATGTTGTCCATCGTCGCCGCGTCCACGGGACCTTGCCGCTTTCCGTCGAGGCGATAGGAGACGTGCCTCGCGATGTTGTCCACGGACAGCAGATGCGACCAATAGCCCAACGGAACGACGTCGAGCCAGGATTCCTTTTCGATACCCAGACGATCCGCCATCGATCGATACTCGTACCAGAACAGCTTGAACTCATCGGTCTCGCGCAGCACAGGGTCGATCGGCAGGAAGGTCTTGTAACGAACGGTCAGGACGAGGTTCTTCGGCAGGCGCTTGTGCTCGTAGAGCAGCCCGGAAAAGGCGACGAGATCCTCGAACACGTCGTTGTGGACGAAGCCGTTATAGAAGCTTTTCCCGGGGAAGAGGTCCGGCGTCGCCAGCTCGAAACGACTGCCTCCGAACACTATGACCTGCGGCGTCTGGGTCATTTGCGCGATCGCCTCGCGCCGCAGCCCGCGAAAGTCCATGTTCGCGTCGAACACGGCGTAGTTCTTCCCCGAGAGCAACACGGCCGCAACCTGTCTTTGGCCGGAGGCGCTGAAGTGCAGGGGATCGAGAAAATAGTTCGCTCCTGCGATCAGGAAGACTCCCGCGCCGACAACCGCGACGAGCGCCGCGAGAAAGCGGTTTGCCGAGAAGCCGACTGCCGCACGGCTCGAATCGGCGGCGCTGCCGCCCCCCGGAGCCTGCCTGACCATTCCATCTGCGGTCGAACGTACGCTTGACATGATTTTCTCCTGAAATGGGTCGCGCGAGCTGCTTACGCCGGTTTGAGGGGTGCCAAAGACGGCGAGCCTCGACGCCACGCCGATTCGCTACCGCATCTTCTTGAAACGGGCTCCATGAATATTCTCTGACACGAGAGAGACTTTTTGCGGAATCTTGAAGCGCGGTAATTTCTCGCGGCAGTGTGCATACATCCGGCTTCGGAACTCGGAAAGGGTCTCGTTCGTCAGCAGCTTGACCCTGGCGCAGACGATTTGACCCGTGATCGGGTGGCTCTCGCCTTTTACCGCGACGTTTTCCACGCCCTCCATCGCCTGCAGCACGCTCTCCACCTCGACCGGGTAGACCTTCTCGCCCCCGACGTTGATGAGCTCAGATTTCCTCCCCAATATCCGGAAGTACTCGCCGTCGACCTCAACGGCATCGCCGGTCTTGAACCAGCCGTCGGCGGTAAACGGGCTGGCCGCGTTCATGTAGCCGAGCATCGCGGACCGTGCCTTGATCTCGAGCATCCCGTCGACCACCCGGGTGCGGAAGCCGTCACCCCCGATCTTGACCCACAGCGAATCGCTGGACCTCGAGCTCGACCGCAGGATGCCGACCTCGGACAGGCCGTATGTCTGCAACAGCCGGATCTTCGGAAACAGCTCGTGAAAGCCTTTCAGGGTGCTCTCCGGCATGACCTCGGTCCCGTAGGTCACCAATTCCAGGCTGGAGAGGTCGTGGCGCCGGTGCGCCCCGCTCACCAGCAGGAGGTTGATGAAGGTGGGTGAGGTCGGCAGAAGCTGCACTTTGTGCTTTTCGATGGCCGCACAGACCACGTCCGGCAGGCGTTCCTGCACCGTGATGACGCAGCCGGCATTCGAAAGGCTGTAGAGCAGCGTGTTGATCCCGCCGATGTGGTCGAACAGCAGGAACGTAATGGTCCGCAGCGTCTGGCGCGGGACGGCGAATTTTTCCAGCAGGGGCACCAGATCGTGCACCACGGCCTTGCTCCTGCCGGTCGAGCCGGAGGAAAACAATATCAGGCCGGGGTGTCGTTCCCGCCGAAGACCGAGGAGCAGCTCGTGCTCGACGCGTGTGCCCGTGCTTTGGACCTTTGCGGTCTCGCCGTCGGCGAGACTGATGATGGTCTCTACTTGGGCGATTTCTCTGAACTCGCTTTTCTTGATCTCTATCGAAGCGGTCAGCGGAACCACGATGCACGATCGCCGGACTAGGGCCAGCAGCAAGCCGATGGCGTCGGGCGAAAAATCGGATTCGACGCTGACCACGCTGCCCGGTTTCACGCCGCTCTCTTCCAAGAGCGAGTCCCAGCGGGAGATCGCCTCGCAGAGCCAGGCGTAGCGGAAGGCGCGGCCGCGCCAGATCACCGCGTCCTTCTGCGGGTTGGCGCGAAGCACATACATCAGGTGATCGAGGAAATGCATGGCTCAGACCCCGCCCAGGTAAATGGTCTGGCCGGTGACGAACCCGCTCTCCGGCCGCAGGAAGAAGTCGACGGTGTTGGCGACGTCGTCGAACGTCCCCATCCGCGGGATCGCCTGTTGTTCCAGGAGCCGGTCGATCTTCTGCTTTGGAACGGAGCGGATCAGATTCGTGGCGAGTGGCCCCGGCCCGACGCAATTCACGGTAATGCCGTACTCCGCGAATTCCCGCGCCAAGACATGCGTCAAGGCAACGACGGCGGATTTAGAAGCTACGTAGGCCGCCTCGCCCGCCAATTTGAGCGGCACGGCCACCGATGAAAAATTCACGATGCGTCCGTACTTTTTCTGTTTCATCAGCTTCGCCGCCTCGCGCGAAAGCAGGAACGTTCCGACTACGTTGGTCGCAAGGATCGCGTTGACCGTGGATGTCGGCGTGAGCAGCGAGTGATTCATCGAGGCGATGCCGGCATTGTTGATCAGGTGGTCAAGGCGCCCATAGGACCGGCGGATCTCGGAAAACATGGCTTTGACCGCTTTTTCGTCGGCCACGTCGGCTCCATAGTGCTTGTAGCCATCGCGAGTCCAATCGACAGGGTTGCGACTGCAACCCACCACGCGATGGCCAAGCCGGAGATAGTGCTCGGCCAGGTGTCTGCCGATGCCGATCCGCGTTCCGGTGATGAGCGTGACCGGCGCGTCCATACGCCTGGCGAACGCGGATCAACCGGCCCGCAGCCGCTCGACCGCATAGTCCGCCAAGGCGCCGATCGTGCGATACGGGCTGTGCTCCTGGGACATGGCGCCCGGGTCCGCGAGGCTCACGTTCGTACCGAACTTTTCCTCGATGGCCTGTTCGACGGCCACGACCAGCGTCACCAACGCCATCGAGTCGAGAAACCCGTCACCGCCGAAGAGAGTCGTCGCAGAATCGAGCTCCGCCGGTACCTTCAGTCCCTGGGTTTCCTTGAGCTGGTTGACGTTGTCGATGATCAGCTCTACGACCTGCTGCACGTCGTCCCGCGGCACGCCGGGCCGTGCTTCTAGTTGCGCTTGTTCCACGCTTTCCCCTCAAAAAGCTGCACTACATTTTTTTTCTTTTATACCCGCCCCACCTTTCACTTATACGACCTTGCCCAGCGGTGAAAATGTTGGAGCGCAGCATTCAGACTAGGGAAGTCAGCCGGGGGTGTCCATAGGGAGAAACCTGATAGTTGTCGTCAGGTCAAACCCCACGACCGTATCAGGGAAAGCGCGTCAGGAAATCCCTACTGGAGAGACTACTGCCGGAAGGGCGCGCCTGTGCAGGCGAAGCCGGCGCGCGAAGGAAAGAGTTTCAACAGGGAGCGTGCAGGTCTATTCGAGCTTGGCACCCGAGGCCTTTACCACCTTGCCCCACTTTACGACTTCGTCGTGGATGAAGGAGCCGAACTCCTGCGGTGTCCAGGCAGTCGCCAGCGCGCCTTGCTGCAAGAGCTTTTCTTTCATGTCGACCTGAAGGAGCGCCTTGTTCACTTCGCTGTTGATGCGCGAGATCACGTCCTTCGGCGCCCCTTTGGGGAGCATGATTCCGAACCATGCCGTCACTTCGTAGCCCGGAACACCGGCTTCCTGCATGGTCGGAAGGTCGGGCAGCTCGGGGTAGCGCGTGCTCGTGGTCACCGCGAGCGCGCGCAGCTTTCCGCTGCGGATATGTCCGATCGCGGCGGTCAGGTTGTCGAACATCAGGTCGACCTGCCCGCCCATGAGATCGGCGAGCGCCGGGCCGCTGCCTTTGTAGGGGATGAACACGATATCCACCCCCGTCATCATCTTGAACATCTCGCCGGCCATATGGAGCGAGGTTCCGCTCCCGGAGGCGGCGAAATTGAGTTTGCCCGGCTTGCTCTTCGCGAGCGCGATGAACTCGGCCACCGATTTCGCCGGAACGGAAGGGTTTACGATCATGACGTTAGGCATGCGGGCGATCATCGCAGTCGCGGCGAGATCGTGCTCGAAACTGAAGGTGCGCTTCGTGTACAGGGTTTCGCTGATCGCCTGCGCTGCGGTCGCCTGCAATATCGTGTAGCCGTCGGCCGGCGCTCTCGCGACCATCTCGGTGCCGACATTGCCCGCCGCGCCGGGGCGGTTCTCGACCACGATCGGCTGTCCGAGCGGGCCGCTGATTCTCTCCGCCATGATTCGCGCAAGGATGTCGGTCGCACCGGCAGGCGGGAATTCGGATGACAAGGAGGTCGAACTCATGGCGAAGGTTATCCGGCTGATGGCGACAGTAGCCGCGGTTTCGCTTGCCGTGCCGGTGTGGTCCCAGGACACTGCCAAGACCACACCCGTCAGGGTGGTGACCAAGACGCTGGTGGCTTCGGAAGCGCAGAAGGAATGCCTTTCCCTCAACAACAGGCAGCGTCTGCACTACAAGTTTCGCGCCGACGGGCCGTTGAACTTCAAGCTCTCGCACCAGGAGGAAAAAGAAGTCATCGATCTCAAGCGCGACGGCACCGACAGCGCGTCCGGCAGCTTCATCCCCCGACAATCCGCCGATCATTGCCTTGTTTGGACCAACGCCGGCAAACATTCGGTGACTCTTCGCTACGAGTATCAGCGCGGTTCGCAGTGATCCCCAGGACGCGTGGCCCGCGTCGCCGATTTTGAACGGCGGCGCCGGCGCCGCGCCGTCGGTCGGCCGTGCATGAACGAGCAGCCGTGAGCGCTTATCCAAGGGAGGCCGTGCTGCTGCTGCATGGGGCGTGGATGAACCGTTGGGTGATGGCCTATCTCGCTTTTGCGCTGGGGCGGGAAGGGTTTGCGGTGCAAGCGCTCAGCTACCGCACCATGCGAGGCACGCTCGCAGAACATCTCGCCCGCGTGGCCGAGAGAATTGCGGCGCTCGAGGCGCGGCGCGTGCACCTGGTCGGCCACAGCCTGGGTGGAGTCATCGTGCTGCGCTACCTGCAGCGCGGCGCCGATCCGCGCGTCCAGCGCGCCGTGCTGCTCGGCTCGCCCGTAGCGGGCTGCCGCGCGGCAGCCGACCTGGCGCAGAGCGCGGGCGGCGAGTTGTTGTTGGGGGCGAGCCTCGGGGTGTGGCGCGAGCCGGTGGATGTTTCGGTCGGTCCCCGTTTCGAAGTCGGGGCGATTGCCGGCACCGTCGCGTTCGGCTTGGGGCGCATGGTGACGCGGCTGCCGAAGCCGAACGACGGGGTCGTCTGCCTCGACGAGACGAAATTTCCCGCTCTGCGCGACCATCTCACCCTTCCGGTCGGCCACACCTTGATGCTGGTCTCGCCGCGCGTGGCGCTCCAGACCGCCGCGTTCCTCAGGACCGGCGCGTTCCGGCGATGAAGCGGCTCGCGGCTCTCGGCGTCCTGCTTTTCGTCTCGGGCTGCGGCTCGCTCGAATACTACGCACAGGCGGTAGGCGGGCACTTGGAGGTAATGCGGCTCGCGGTGCCGATCGAGGAGCGCTTGCGCGACGCGGACACGCCCGAGCCGCTCCGCGCAAAACTGGCGAAGGTGCTCGCCATCCGGGAATTCGCCAGCCGCGAGCTCGCGCTTCCGGACAACGACAGCTATCGCCGCTACGCCGATATCGGCCGGCCATTCGTGGTCTGGAACGTGTTCGCGGCGCCCGAGTTCTCGGTGAAACCGATCGAATCGTGTTTCCTCTTCGCCGGGTGCGTGAGCTACCGGGGTTTCCACTCCGAGGAGGTGGCGCAGCGGCATGCGGCCTCGCTCGCCGAACAAGGCCACGATGTCTACGTCGGCGGCGTCGCGGCGTATTCGACGCTCGGCTGGTTCAGCGATCCGGTGCTCTCGACTTTCATCCAGTATCCGGAACCCGAAGTCGGGCGCATCGTATTTCACGAGCTCGCCCACCAGGTGGTGTACGCGAAAAGCGACACGATGTTCAACGAATCCTTCGCCGCGACGGTGGAGGAGGAGGGGGTGCGCCGCTGGCTCGAGCGCGAGGGAACGCCCGCACAGCGCGCGGCCTACGAAGACTCCCGGAAGAGGCGCGCCGAATTCGTCGCACTGGCGAGCAAGTATCGCGCGGAACTCGCCGCATTCTATGATTGGCCGGGTCAGCTGGAAGAAAAGCGCGCCGGAAAACGGCGCTTGTTCGTGCAGATGCAGGACGAATACGCGTCGCTCAAGGCCTCATGGGGCGGCTTTGCAGGCTACGACCGGTTGTTCGCACGCGGGGCGAACAATGCGCTGCTCGCGTCGATCGCCAGTTACTCGGAGCTCGTGCCTGCCTTTCGCGCGCTGCTCGCCCAAAAACACGACGATCTGCCGGCCTTTTACGCCGCCGTGCGCGAGTTGGCCAAGCTGGACAAGCCGGAACGCGATGCCCGGCTCGCCGCCTTCATCCGTTAGACTCAAGTTTTCGGGGGCATGCCCCTTTTTTCGCCGAACCGCTAGGTGAGCGGCAGCATGACGTGCTTTTTGTACGATGCCCGCTGCTGCAGCCGCTGGTAATAGGCCTCGACCCCGGGCAACTTCGGGCGCTTCACCGCGAGCGCGTACCAGCGATGGACGAACGTCCCCAGCGGAATGTCGCCCATGGTGAAGGATTTGCCTGCGACGTGATCGCGCCCCTCCAGGCCCTGCTCGAGCACTTGAAAAGCCTGACCGACCTTTTCCGCTTCCGCTGCTATAGCCGCCATGTTGCGTTTTTCAGGAGGCGTGCGGATAAGGCCCCAGAAGACGGGCGTGAGCGCAGGCGCGACGGTGCTTGTCGTCCAATCCATCCAGCGGTCGGCATCGGCGCGTTGGCGGGGATCGTTCGGCCAGAGCGTGCCCGCACCGTGCTTCGCCGAAAGATAACGCACGATCGCGTTCGATTCCCACAACACGAACCCGTCGTCTTCGATCGTCGGCACGCGGCCGTTCGGATTCATCCTGCGGTAGAAAGGCTCGTTCACCACGCCGAATTGCAGGCCGGCGTCGGTGCGCTCGTAGGGGACTTTCAGCTCGGCGAGCGCCCAAAGCACCTTCTGCACGTTGATCGAGTTGATCCTTCCCCAAAGCTTCAGCATGACGCCTCTCGGTGGGAAATTGTCAGCGCCGGGCGCGCCGCTTCGCCTTGCTAGTCCGGCGCGCGGAAGGACGTCGTGCGGGCCGAATCGGCGCGGACGCCTTCGCCGCGATCGCTTCCACCTCGACGAGGAGCTCCGGCCGCGCGAGCGAGGAGATCACGAGCAGCGTCGAGGCCGGGCGGTGGCTGCCAAGGTATTTCGCGCGGACCTGGGCGAACTTCGGGAAATTCTCGAACCGCGTCAGAAACGAGGTGATTTTCACCACGTCGCCGATGCCCATGCCGGCGTCGGCCAGAACCGAAAGAATATTCTGCCAGACCACCTCGGTCTGCTCTTCGATGGTGGCGGGAACCGACCCGTCGGGGCGCACCCCGATCTGGCCCGCCACGTGGAGCCAGCGCGCGTTGGGCGGTGCTTCGATGCCGTGCGAATACGTGCCGATCGGAGCGGCAACTGATTTCGGATTGTGGACCTTGAGCATGGGGTTTCCTGTTTTGAAGGATGCTTGTTGCCTGCCCCACGGATTTTACCCGCGAAGCGTGGCGTCGTGCTCCGTGGGTGGGTTACCATTGGATCCGCGATGACCCGTTTCCCGAGCATGCTCGAGCGCGGCGCCGCGATCGCGATTTTCGCGCTATCGCTCGCCGGCTGCGCGATATTCAGCGAGACCTACGGTATCCAGGAGGTCGACAACTGGGCGAGGCGCAACGAGCCCCTCGCCGAATCGGGAAAGATGAAGTGGTCGGATTTCTACGCGCAGTACCTTGAAAAAGTCTCCGCCACCCCGGTGATCAGCCAGAGCCCCGTCGTGGAGCGACTCGGCATCATGATCACCGCGTCGCTTTTCTACGAGCAGGGGCGCCTGGACAAGGCCGGATTCGATTCCGTCCAGCGCATCGTGCGGACTTATCAGACGATCGACGACCCTGCGGCGAACATGCTCGCGCGCGCTGCGCTCGTAAGGGCCTTGAAACCCTAGGCCGCGGCGGATCGCCCGTTCAGAACCCCACCGGCAGGCTGTCGCGCCTCGCATCGGAGGCGCACAGATACCCGTCCTCCAGCTTGTACGCGATCTGGGCGCAGCCGAAGGCGTTGTAATCTTCGGGGAGCTTCATCACGCGGTGTCCCCGCGCGGCGAGGTCCGCAATCGTCGCCTCGGGCCATTCGTCCTCGAAAGTGACATCCAGGCCCTGCACGACGCGAAAGCGCGGGCCGTCGATCGCGCCCTGTGGCCCCAGGCCGTAGTCGGCCATCCGCACCATCATCTGCGTGTGCCCCTGCGGCTGCATGCCCCCGCCCATCAGCCCGAAACTCATGAGCGGCGCGCCATTGCGGGTGACGAACCCCGGGATGATCGTATGGAAGGGGCGTTTTCCCGGGGCCACCTGGTTGGGATGGCCGTCGGCTAGAACGAAACCCGAGCCGCGGTTCTGCAGGCTGATCCCGGTGCCGGGAACGACCACGCCCGAGCCGAAGCCCGAGAAGTTCGACTGGATCATCGACACCATCATGCCGCCCGCGTCCGCGGCGGTGAGATAGACCGTGCCGCCCTTGGGCGGAGAGCCTGCGCCGGGGTTCTGCGCGCGCTTCATGTCGATAAGCCTGGCGCGCGAAGCGAGGTAGTCGGGATCGAGAAGCTGCTTCGGCTTCATCCGCATTGCCTTCGGGTCGCCGACGAAACGGTAGGCGTCGGCGAAGGCGAGCTTCACCGCCTCGAGCTGAAGATGCACGCTGTCGGCGGAATCGAGCGGATGATCGGCGAGGTCGAAGCTCGAAAGAATGCCGAGAGCCATCAAGCACACGATGCCCTGGCCGTTCGGCGGAATCTCGTGCACGGTGAGCCCGCGGTAGTCCCGGCTGATCGTGCCCGGCCAGTCGTTCGCGTGTGCGGCGAGATCGGCGCGCTTCATCGCGCCACCGTTCGCTTTGGCGTGCGCCTCGATTTTCTCGGCGAGATCCCCGCGGTAGAACGCTTCGCCCTTCGTGGCGGCGATTTTCTCCAGGGCCTTCGCCTGGTCCGGGAAGCGGAAAATCTCGCCCGCGCGCGGGGCGCGGCCGTCGCGCAGGAAAGCCTCGGCGAAGCCGGGCTGGTTGCGCAGCTCGGACACCTGCGAGTCCCAGCGCTCGGCGACGAAGGGAGAAACCGGGAATCCGTTGGCGGCGTACTCGATCGCCGGCTCGAACAGCTTCTCGAAGGGGAGCTTGCCGAACTTCTTCGACAATTCGACCCAGGCCGACACCGCGCCCGGGACCGAAACGCTGTTCCAGCCGCGCGTGGGCACCGCTTTCTGCCCCTTGAAGTATTCCGGCGTCCACGCCGCCGGCGAGCGCCCCGAGGCGTTCAGCCCGTGCAGTTGCCTGCCGTCCCAGATGATGGCGAAAGCGTCGCTGCCGATGCCGTTCGAAATCGGCTCGACCACCGTGAGCGTGATCGCGGCGCCGAGCGCGGCGTCAACCGCGTTGCCTCCGGCGAGGAGCATCCTCAGGCCGCTTTGAGCGGCGAGCGGCTGCGAGGTGGAGACGACGTTTCTTGCGAGCGTCGGGCGGCGGTGCGTCGGATACGGCGTGTCGAATTGGATCGGTTTCGCGGTTCGCTGGAGCATTTCCTTCGCTCTTTCGTTCGGATTCAGGCCCCGGCGGCCGCCGAGAGCGCGTTATCGATGTCCCAGAGGATATCATCAAGGGTCTCCAGGCCGACGGAGATGCGGATCATGTCGGGGGTGACTCCCGCCCTGGCCTGCTCCTCCTCGGACATCTGCCGGTGCGTGGTCGAAGCGGGGTGGATGATCAGGGTCTTCGCGTCGCCGATGTTGGCGAGGTGGCTCATGAAGGTCGCCGCTTCGATGAACTTCTCGCCCGCCTTTGCTCCACCCTTCACGCCGAAGTTCAGGAGCCCGCTCGCGCCCTTCGGCAGATATTTCTGCGCGAGCTTGTGGTACTTGTTGTCGGGCAGACCCGGGTAGTTGACCCAAGACACTTTGGAGTGGTCCTGCAGGAACTTCGCCACGGCGAGGGTGTTCGTGCAATGACGCTCCATCCTGACGGGAAGCGTCTCCAGCCCCTGCAGCAGCAGCCAGGAGTTGAAAGGCGAGAGTGCGGGGCCGAAGGTGCGCAGGGTTTCCATCCGCGCGCGCATGCTGTAGCCGAAGTCGCCGAAGGTCTCGTAGAAGCGCACGCCGTGGTAGCCGCGCGAAGGCTCGGTCATCCCCGGGAACTTGCCGTTGTCCCAGGGAAACTTGCCCGACTCCACGATCAGCCCGCCCATGGTGGTGCCGTG
>WNFB01004092.1_pt1 | contig 20853 bp, 17 predicted proteins | sample 5400501 | NCBI WGS metagenome assembly WNFB01 (sample SAMN13153341, study PRJNA577476) | soil metagenome | isolation source: 200 cm saprolite under Douglas fir tree site 2 hole 1 | place: USA:California | collected 2015-04-18 | reverse complement strand
CCGGTGACGTTGTCGCGCTGCTCGACCATCTGGGGATCACCGAGGCCGACCTGTTCGGTTTCAGCCTCGGCGGTCTGGTCGCGTACGCGGTCGCGCTCGGCGCACCCACCAGAGTTGGCAAGCTGATTGTCGCCTCGGCGGACGCCCACCGCCCGCCGGGCCGGAAGAGCGCGCCACTCGACGACGACCGCATGCCGACGCCGGCCGACTTCCAGGCGATGCGCGACGCCTACGACGCGGTCGCTCCCGACCCCGCGCACTTCGACGAGTTCGCGGCCAAAAACTCGATGTTGGTGCACGAGTTCCCGGGGTGGACCGACGAGCTGCGATCACTGCAGGTACCAACCCTGCTGATCTTCGGCGACCGCGACTTCTCACCGTTGCCCGACGTGGTGGAGATGTTCGAACTCCTGCCGAACGCGCAACTCGCAGTGCTCCCGGGGACCACACACGTCGGCGTGACACGACGGCCCGGCGAAGTGCTCGCGTTGATCACGCCGTTCCTCGACGCGTGCTGAGCGGCGGTCATACCGATCCCGGCCGTCATCCCCTTCGGATAGCCGCCGTTGCGGCTGCTGCCCGGGCCGCGCCCAGGCAGGATCGCAGGGCCCCGTGACCGAGATGCTCACTCATCCCTGCGTCAAGGCCGATCTCGAGCACCCTGGCAGACCGGCACCGCCAGCAAGCCGTCCTCGCCGAGCTGCAACGGCTGCTCGACCTGCCGAGCCCGGTGCCCACCGTGGACGGTGGGCACCGGGAGTGATCGATCAAGGCTGGCGCCGGGGGCGCGCTCGATCCAGCGCCATGTTCTTAGGGCCGATGTGCACTAGCTTCAGTTGCCGCCGCCGGCGCCTCACGGTGCTGGTGCCCAGGGCGTGGCCACCAGCCAGCTCGTGTCGACCGGCCAGCCGGTAGCGGTGTCCCAGGGGTTGGAGCCGCCGTTGGCGGCGAGGTAGACGACGTTGTTGAAGTTGCGGATGTACCTGCCCGGGAAGTTCACCGACTGGAACGACGTGCCCTGACCGCTGTTGCCGGTCGCCGGGCAGATGGTCGCGTCCGTGGAGAACAGCGAACTGCCGTCGCTGGGCTGCAGGTGGTACTGGAAATTCTGGTGCCGCAGGTAGCTGCCGGGCTTGTTGATCGACTCGAACGAGACGCAGTTTGGGTTGGCCAGGCCGGCCGCTTCCACAAACGTGGCGTCCTGCTTGTCGGTGCTCGGGCTGTCCGCCGTCACCGGCGCGACGACCACAAGATCGTCGGAGTCGTCGTGCTTGAGATAGCCCGAGCTGGCGCCATTGTTGGTGGCCTGCAGCGAGACCAGGGGACCCGGGTCCAGAGTGAAGTTCTGGTTGGCGTCACCTGGCGTGGGATGGTTGGTTATCGAGAAATCGCCGCAGTTGCTGTCGGTGTCGTTGCCGTCAGGCAGGCGGATGTCGCTCCTGTCGACGCCACTGGCCGAGACGGGCGAGGGCGCGAAGCAGCCTCCCTGGCCTGTCCCGGACGCGCCCTGGTAACCCTCGGTGGCCGGTGGGTCGACGATGCCGCCGTAGTTGAGGCTGTCAGCCACCAGGCCCCTCGCGTCGCGCAGCACCATGCTGCCGGCGCTGGTGGAGAGGGCGGGGCCGCCGAACCACTGGTCAGGTGCCGGCGGGCCCTGGTAGCCCACAGTCGTGACCGCGGCATCACGCACCGGGTCGTTGATCGCGTGGCTGTGGCCGAGGGGACTGTCGAGGGTGATGCTGCTGCCCAGTGCCTGCACGGGCTCGTTACTCGAGTGCGCGAAGCGTGTCGCTGGGCTGAAGGTGACACCGGTGCCCCGGTCGCTGAAGGGAAGGTTGGACGCGTGGTCGAACTTCAGCGGGGCGGTCAGGGTGAGGCCGGTGCCGCCTGCGCCGGAGGTGCCCACCGACGCGACGGTGACGTTCTCGGTCCTCGGGCCGATGTCGAGCCGGATCGTGTCGCCGGCGGTGATGTTGCTGGTCGAGGTGACCTTGATGTTGGTCGCGCCGGCGGGCGTCGCAGCCGCGAGCCGGGCCTGCGTGCCCGGCGTGCCGACGGCGGTCACCGTGGCTGTTTCCAGCGTGTGGCCGTAGCCGATGGCCAGCTTCTGGCCGACCTTGAACCCCGATGTGCTCGTGACGGGCACGTTGGCCGAGCCGGCGGGGACTGTGATGGGTCCGTCGGGCAGCGGCTGCCACAGCGGTGTGCTGACGTTCCCGGTGCTGATGATTGTCGCGTTGCGGCCGTTGCCCGAGGAGTCCAGCGCGGTTTCACCGGAGTCCTCGTCGAACTTGTACGAGGCAACGTTGCCGGCACCGGGCTGCCCGCTGGCCAGCGCGGCGATCTCGGCGGCGGACAGGGCGTGGTCGTAGATCTGGAAGTCGTCCACGGTGGCCGCCAGGTAGGGGTCGGCGATGAACTGCGACCGGCCGATCCAGTTCTGGTTGGTGGCGCCGAGATCGGCGGGGGTGAGGGTCATGTTGGTGTTGGTCGCCACCGGCTGGCCGTTCACGTACAGCGTCCCGGTGTGGCCGGACAGCGTCACCGCCACGTGCGACCAGGTGTTCAGCGGCAGCGTGCCGGGGCCAGTGATCGAATCGCCGCCGCCGCTGGGGGTGGCGTCGGCGAAACGGAGCGGGCCGCCGCCGGCGCTGAGCGTGAGGAACATGAAGTTGCTGGTGCCGGTGCCGAAGTCGAACACCCGCGACCAGGCCGAGTTGGCAGACGGGTTGACCCACGCCGAGATGGTGAAGTCGTGCAGCCCGCTGACGATGCCGTTCGGCAGGTTCACGTACTCGCCGTTTCCCGACAGCTTGACGGCGTTGCCGATCTCGCCCGGTACGCGGGGCCCGGTGGCACCAGAGTTGGTGACGTGGGCGATCGTGCGGGTCTCCGCAGCCGAGCCAGTGCCGATCTGGACCTGCTGGCCGGGAGCCATGCCGGTCGCGCTACTGAGGTTGATGGTGGTGTCGCCCGCGCTGGTGGGGGCCGCCAGCCCCGAGTTGGCGAGGCCGAGCAGGTAGAAGCGGTGGCCCGCGAGCGTCGTCCCGGCTGGGACGGTCACCGTCGAGAAGATGGGCTGCCGCGCCGGGTGCTCGGTCAGAGTCCAGTTCGACAGGTCGACGGTGCTGTCGCCGGCGTTGTAGAGCTCGATGAACGCGTTGGTCGGGTTGGTACTGGTGCCCACGCGGAACTCGTTGATCTTGATCGGGCTGACGTTGCGCACCTTCTCGGCTGTTATCCCGGATTGCCTGGTGCCCTGGGTCGGGTTCGTCCATGAGGCGTTGCCGATCAGGTCGCCGTTGAAGGGCGCCGGTCCCGAGGTGACCTTGAAGGTCGCACTCACGCTCGCGCCGGGCGCGACCGAATCGAACGTCTGCGACGTGTCGGTGGTGCCTGGGACGACGGAGGTCCACTGCCTGCTGGGCACGGAGATGCTCAGCTTCACGCCCACCGCACGCGACCCCGTGGTATTCGTGAACGTCACGGTGCTGTCCTGCGAGGACCCCGGCGTGAACGTCTGGAGTCCTGGCGGAGTGGCAGTCGCCGAGGCCGGCGACAGGCTCAGCCGCTGCACGTCGTACTTGGTCGCCACGATGTTGGCCTGAACCTGCTGGTCGGTGGCGTCCGTCGGGAATCCGGCCGTCATCACGCCTTCATAGAAGGTGCCCTGCGAACCGTTGCTGTTGTCGCCGCCGTTGCCCAAGACGATGGCCCCCTGCTTGCGCATCGGGTCATAGCTGGAGTCGATGCGCGGCCCGTCGAACATAGTCGACAGGGCGCCCGTCTGCGCGTTGCCGCCCAGCGAGGCCCAGTGGTGCGGCTCGCCCTTGGCCACGGCGGTCACAAACCGCGAGGTGATGTTTGGCAGGTCTGCGCAGAGTTTGGAGGTACTGCCCGGGTTGACGCAACCCACCAGGTTGTTCTCCTGGTCAGTCATGACCCACGGGCCGGGGGGGTTCCCGTGATACCAGGCGGTGGCGTTGCCGAAGTAGCTGGTTTCCATCGTGCCGTTGCCGTCGTCGCGGCTGTCGATCTCGGCGTTGCCGTAGTCGGAGCAGCAGCCGTCGTTGAAGTGATGGCCGTTAACGACCCAGTACATGCCCTCCGGCTGGTCGCCGGTCGCGATGCCGGTGGTGTCGTTGTCGCGCAGGCCCATGCCCGGCTCGATGAAGACGCCGTAGGCCTTGTGGCCGCTGATCGTGATCGGCGCCATGTCCGCGATCGGGAGGTTGTTGAAGCCGCCCATCGCGGGGCCGCTGAATGCGCCGCGGGGTGCCTGGGTGAGGTCGTTGTGGTTGGGGGATTGGTCGTAGACCTTGGTGATGACACAGGTCGTGTCGGCGCAGAACGCGTCTTGCGCGGCCGCGTCAGCGTATCCGCCCGCATCCGGGAACGGCAACGCGCGGGGCCGGACGACGCCGATGTTCTCGACCGCGTTGTCTGATAGGCGCCTGACCTGGTAGAGCGGGCCGTTGTAGGAGGCGTACAGAGCCCGCGTGGTGCTGTGGGCGGCCACGCAGGGAGTGCCGGCGGTGGCATAGATGTCACACGGGCCCTGCGGTCTGCTCGGTTGGACCTGCTGCGCTGCGGGCGCCGCCGTGGCCGGAGCGAGCGTGACGCCAACCGGCAAGAGCGCAATCGCCGTAGCTGCGGCGACGGTCCTAAGACGTGTGCGCCGGACGGGGAGTCTCAACATGTCGGATAGGCTCCTATCGTTCATCTGCTGACTGAGCCGAGCTTGGCTAGGCCGAGAAGCCAGCTGATAGTGCGATCATTTGGGCGTTAACAGATGTTCGTTGGCGCTGATGGATATGGGTCTCCCACCCGGGCGAACGCCCCTGACCGCGCCGAGCAGTCCGGACCACGGCAGATTTGGCTAATCACGTGGAACGAGGATCCCTCTCTGCAAGAACCGGCGTGACCTGACGGCGGGACTGCAGTCCATCGCCGGCCCGCAGCTACGCGTGCAACCAGGCGGCGGCGCTCGCGTCCAGTTCGTACCCGGAGGCCACGCTGGTATTGGTGCCCGCCAGCCGCGCCGCTTCCTGCTTGCTGACCACGTAGGCCGACCGGTCAAGGTACGTGCGTTCCAAGAGCCTGCGTATGGGGCCGAATTGTTAGCGCTAACGTAGCTGGCGACCTCGCGTGCTTCTCCTCGCGTGATCGAGCTGTGCATCCCGCCCTCGCGGGCAAGGCGAGCCTCTGTAACTGACCATGCGCTGGTCTTGTTAGCGCTCACCTAGATCAGCCTCAACCGCCCCGGGATATCTGTCAAGGAGGCGAGCGCAACCATCTGGTCGCGCCAGGACTTCGCCGAACTAGGCCAGCGCGGCCTGCAGCCACCGGTCGACATCATCGACAACGACCACGCGGACTCCAACGGTCGCTACCGCGTGCCCGTCCGACTGATCACCAGACGAAGCTCGGCCAAGCCCAGCCATGGCCGATCCGGAACAGAACGCCACAGGGGCGCCTCGCGGAACTTCTTAGCCTCAATCCTGTGGATTGGTAGCTGATTCGTTCGGCGCGGTAACGGAGGAAGCGCCTTCCGGTGATCCGACCGGGCCTATCCTCACCTGCCGAGCCAGGCCGTTGCCCTCGGGCGACAGCTTGCTGGTTCCAGCCGCATATATCGTGCACCGCCTTCGACGTGGCGCGACCCGATGCGGCGCGCCCGAGTCGGCAGCCGGCGCTGGGGATGCCGTGAGCTGACCGCCTCGTACGTCACTCTCTGTGGTCGGCGTTGCCCGCCGCTTGACGCGCGAGATCCGCCGTTAGGCGCGGGTGTTGGCTCGATGCTGACCCGGACGGCGGTCGCCCAGATTTGGCAAATATGACCGAGAGCCCTCTGAGCATTGGAACTTGGACGGGGCCGCTGCGCGATGATGATGCTATGGGACAGTGGATCCACTCTTACTGGGATGAGGAGGAGGACGTGACCTTTCTGTTCTGTTGCGACCCTGACCCAGTGCGGTCTGAATCGCTGCCCAAGTCCTGCGGTTTCAGGGCGCTTGTGGAGCAGTGGCACGGTCCCTTGAGGCTGCGCCGTGACCGTTGGCCGGGCGGGTGCATCAGGGTCTCGGCGAGTGGAGCGGTTGGCGTCACATGCCGATGCGCCATCACGTTAATGACCATCTACTCCGGTAACCGGACGCGACAGCGCTCACCGCGAGATGCCCCGACCATTCCCCGGCTGCCGCACTCAACCTCGGGAACATGCTGAAAACGTAACGGCGACCCCAAGAGCGCGCTAGACCCCTATCGGCGCGCGGCCGAATCCGGCCACCCCGAGGCGGCACCGGAAGCAGCCCGGCAACTAGGGATCCTGCTCGGGCACCAAGGTGACGCTGACGGTGCACGCGCCGCCTACCAGCAGGCCATCGGCTCAGGCCACCGTGATGCGGCACCGCCGGGCGGCGGTGAACCTGGGCGCTCTCCTCAGCCAGCAGGGAGACGCCTCGGGCGCCAAGGCCGCCTACCAGCTGGCGATCAACTCTGGCCAGGCCGACGCTGCCCCGAACGACGCTCTCGACCTGGGGATCTTGCTCGCCGATAAGGGAGACATCAGCGGAGCGCGAGCGGCCTATCAGCGGGCCATCAGCTCGGGCAGCGCAGTAGTCAGGCTAGAAGCCGCCCGGCTTCTAGCAGAACTTCCCTGACCGCACGATGATAGTGAGGCTCCGCCATCGCGCCCGCGTGGCCGCCGAACTGCCAGTTCTGTCCCTGGAGCCGCGCCAGCACGCGAACGAGCAGCCCGGCGCGGAATCGGCGATCGCGAGCGATCGTCTGGGCAGTGGATAGGTTCCCGGTGACGTCTGGCCGGTGACCTGGCGTGACTAGCGGGCCATCCTTGCCGTTAGGGTTCTTGTCATTTGCTGGGGCCTCGGCTGGCTCAGCCTCCGGCGCAGCCAGATCACCAGCATGGCACCCCGCTGTGCAACGACAAACGCCCGCAAAGCCTGGCCCCGGGCCGGAGCTCTGGCCGTGCCCGCCACCAGCGCCAGCGCGGCGGACAGGCAGCGGAACCAGCAGCAGCCAGAAGGCTGCCGAGCCGCGCACCCTCCCCGCGAGGCCGGAGCATATGGTCACGGCGGTGCCAAGAACCGGGCGGTGTGGCGGCAAGCGAGCTAGGCCGCGTCGGGCAGGCCGATCACGAAGGTGCCTGGGTGGGCACCCGTTCACTGCTTCGCAGTGGCCAGCGGCTCATCCCGCGGTATCCCGCCCACGGGCAGCACTACCCTGCGGCATGTCCCTTGCCCTGATCCTGGCTGAGCCAGTGCTCCGGACGCATCCGGAACGCCACGTTCTCGCGCTTGGGGTCCGGGTTGCCGGTGACGTAACGGTCACCGCCCGCCGAGCCTAGATAGCGGCGGGCCATCGCGAGCCGCTCGGCGGGATCGAGTTCCTCCTCGCTGACCACCGGCCCCTCGACGCTGACATAGCGGTAAGGCGGGCTATCGTCCTGGACGCAGAGGCCGAACCGGCCGGCCGCGCGGATCGCCCCGGCCTTGCGCGACCGGCGGCCAGTCAGCACGGTCAGCAGGCCACCCAGCTGATAGCTGTACCAGACCGGGACGGCGAGCGTCCGGCCCGTTTTGCCCACTGCCGCGCTCAGTACGCCGACATGCACGCCGGCAAGGAACTCCTCGCGCTCGGCAGCGCTCATGAGAACCCACATGACCGCTTCATACCAGACCGGCGCCGGGTCTCGTGGCCTGCTCGGTGCTGCCGCAGGAACCCCGGACCGCCCGCTCAGGCAGGCACGACCCGGAGGCCAACCAGGGTCGGGGCCCCGCGGCACAGGCGATCAGCAATCGCCTCGGAAGCGACCTGGCCGCCCATCACGCTTGGTTACAGGCCCCTGGTGCGCTCAACGCACCTGATCCGCCGTTCGGCGCGGCCGGTTGGGCGTGGCGGCGCCACCCGTGATGGGCGCAGATCTGAGTGATCTGCGTGTGGCCACCGGTACGGCCGCCCGGCGCCCGGAAGCCGACGGGCGGATGGATACCGGTGCATGTTGGCCATCAAGCATCATGATTGGCGTGACAGGGGATGACTACGCATGCACGGAAACGTGATCGACCGATTGGTTCACGCCGGCCGTGAAGGTCAAGGACGAATTGACGCTCGTCGAGCCCGAACTGGCCTGTCCTACATCGCCGGCATGGCGGAGACGTGCAGGCCAGGAAGCAGCCACGGGAACCAGATTGCCAGCACCCCGATCGCCACCAGCAGTACGCCGACGGCCTGGCCGAATGGCTTCCCGTGGCGCCAGAGCTTCTCAGCGAAGATGACCACTGTTAGCGCCGCCATGACCGCCACATCCATCACGCCGACCGCGATCAGCAAGATCATCAAGCCCCAGCAGCACCCGGCGCACGTCGCTCCGTGATGCAGGCCGACGCGGACATCGCGGCTCCGGCCCTTGAAGCCGAGGTAGTACATCAGCGCGCCGATCGGCGAGCGGCACCGGCGCAAGCACCAGTCCTTCCAGGGGGTGAGCTGGTAGATGCCTACAGCGATGAAGATCGCCACGCCAAGCCACTTCGCTGCCGTCGCCGTGAGCAGCCGCCCGGCTCCGGCGAGGGCCGCGAAGGCGACCGCCCCGTACGCAGCCCAGACCAGCAGGTAACCGCTGAGGAACAGGCTCATCCGCACCACGCGCCCGGGGCCGGCCGAAGCGCCGGTGATCAAACGGGTCCACAGCACAGCGACCGGCGTGACCGACGGCAGCATCATCGCGGCCATCATCACCACCCACAGCCCGAGGAAAGGCAGCAGCGCCAGGCCCATGGTCCCGGGCCCGTTGCCCACGTTCCGGGCCAGCATGACAGTGACCGCCCACGCCACCGCCGCCAGCGCTGCGACCGCGATCCACGGCAGGGCGAGCTGGCGCGGCGGGAGGGCCTGCACAGGCCGTGCGGCGGAGGCTGGACCGGCGTGGTCAGCCATGGCAGAGCCCTCGGTCAGCCTTCGTAGCGGAAATCGGTGACGAAGCTGTTTGTTCCCGAGAAATCGGCGCTCCAGTGGCCGTGGTAGCTCACGTCTTTCGCCCTGGCCTGCCGGACCGGTTGCGTCACAGCGCCGAATGGCGCGTTCGTGATCACGGCCGGTTCCTTGCCATCCATCCCCACGAGCTGGTCGCTGCTCATCGATAGGGCGCCCGAGACCTCAGCGTGCAGCGAGCCGTCCGACTTCTCGAACGTGATCGCCGCTGGCTCCACCCCGGCGACCTCGCCGATCAGCGGGCCCAATCCGGCGAGATAGCCGCCAGCACCCCCGGAAAAGACCGCGCCCAGGGCTTCGGAGTGCTCGGCGGAGGCGCGGTCGTCCAGGTACAGCGCCACCTTCCAGCCGCCATCAGTCATCCGCTTCGGCGAGTGCACGGCCATCACGGCGTTAAGGCCCGACAGGTCCACACCGTCCTTGCTGCCGCTGGTGACATGCCACGCCAGCAAGACGTCGCAGTTGTCGTGGGTGGCGGCCCCCAGCCAGACGCAGTTGCAGCTGACCTCGCAGTTGCACACCTCGAAATAGTCGCCCTCAACAGAAAAGCTCACGTCGCCCCCCTCGCACTGGCCCGGTCCGCCGGGCGGCCAGATACCCTTGCCTTTTAGCACTGCGTCCGCTGACACGCAAGCCCCCTTTGCGCAGGGATGCGTCCGGCGGGCAGCAGTTTCGGGTGACCGATGGCCGGCCAGCCAGCAACCCGCCCGCGCCACCGTCACGGCCCACCGCATCCGGACGGTGAGATCATAAAGCCGCACTACACCGGCGCGGCCCTCGTGATCTGCCAGGCCAACGCGAATTCGCAGATGGCATAACGCATGATCGTGAGGCGGCTGCGCCCGGTAAACAGGGCTACCTGACACCCCGCCCAAGTCACAGCCGATTGGCGGCTGCCACAGTAGGTGCTGTTGCTGCATCGCCTTCAAAGGAGGGGCCATGAGCTACGCCAGGCAGATGCTGGACACCTACCCGCGCGCCGTCAACGTCGACGCAGGCCTGCTGGCGGCCACCATTGACGCGCTCAACGACTGCGCCCAGGCCTGCACCGCCGATACTGACGCCGACTTGAGCGAGCAGAACGTGACCGAGATGGTCAAGTGCATCCGGCTGTGCCTGAACTGCGTCGATGTCTGCACCGCCACCGCCGGGGTCACCAGCCGCCAGGCAGAGTACGACGCTAACGTCAGCCGGCCGTTGCTGGAGGCCTGCGTGGCCATCTGCAAGAGCTGCGGCGACGAGTGCGCGCGGCATGCCCGGATGCACGAGCACTGCCGGGTCTGCGCCGAGGCCTGCCGACGCTGCGAGCGGGCCTGCCAGGAGCTCCTGAACGCCATGAAATAGCAGACCGGCCATTCCGGCAGGCGCTGGCGCCGCACCCGGGCTGGGCGTCAGCAGTGCCTATGGCGACAGTCGCTGGGAGTCACCGACCTGGGCAAAGAACCATCGGCAGACGATACGCGAACCTGAATAAACGGTGACACCCGCCTCCAGCAGACCTCGATGATGACTCAAAGGGCATCGAGTAAGCCACGGGTTACGTGCACCCAGAATCGGATGATCTGCGCGTTCTCCCCCGCAGGGGCCCGAGTAGTTGCAAGCCGCGCCGAGTCGGCAGGGAGAGTGTGGGTTGTGCTTCTGGCGCGGCTTCCCCGACGATGATCTGGCGGGGGCGTAGGGTCAGGGGCCTGGGTCCCGGCCTGACCTCCGAGTCGGCTGACGCCGTATCGGGCTGTCTTGCGAAACGATCTGCCGGCCGGGCCCCAGTTTTTCTGGCACCTGCCGGCGGTGTCGGCCTGATCTGCCCGTCCTGGACAAGAGGCCGGGGTTCACAGGTCCGACGGCCAGCGGGTGCGTGCCATCCCTTCAACCTCGGAAAAGAGATGGCATTGCCCATCGTAGAGTCACGCGCAATTACCGGTGGTGCAGACACTCATGCTGACGTGCATGCCGCCGCCGCGCTCGATCCCATCGGAGGGCTGCCCGGCGTCAGGGAGTTCCCGGCCAGCCCGGCCGGCTACGCCCGCCTCCTGGAGTGGCTGGGCGGGTTCGGGACCGTCTGCCTGGCCGGGATCGAAGGCACCGGCAGCTACGGCGCCGGCCTGGCCCGCCACGTCACCACCGCCGGTGTCCGGGTCGCCGGGGTCGACCGCTCCGGCCGCCAGGACCGCCGCCGGCAGGGCAAGTCCGGCCCGCTGGACGCCGTCAGCGCCGCCCGCGCCGCCCAGTCCGGCCGGGCCCGCGGCGCACCCAAGGGACGCGACGGTTCCGTGGAGGCGATCCGTGCGCTGATGGTCGCCAGGCGCAGCGCCGCAGCAGAACGCACCCAGACGATCAACCAGGCCAGGGCCCCTGATCGTGACCGGCCCAGATGACCTGCGAGCCCGCTTCGCCAAGCACACCCCAGCTGCCCTGGTCGCCGGGCTGGCGTCGCTACGTCCCCGTCCCGGCAGCACCGTCGGCTACGCCACCCGCCTCCGCTGCGCGAGCTGGGACGGCGCGCCGAGTTCTTCGATGCCCAGCTCGAGCGCCCCGGCGAGCTCATCGTCCCCCTCGTGACAGCGCACGCTCCCGGCCTTCTCGCCCTCTACGGGGTCGGCCCGCACACCGCGGCGCTCTTGCTCATCGCGGCGGGGATCACCCTGAGCGGCTGCGCAGCGAGGCCGCCTGCGCGCACATGTGCGCCGCCGCCCCCATCCCGGCATCATCAGGCAAGACCGTCCGCACCGGCTCAACCCTGGCGGCAACCGCCAGGCCGGCCACGCCCTGTGGCGCATCGTATTCACCCGCATGGGCTCTCACCCGGCCACCCGCGCCTACGTCGAGCACTGCACGGGCGAAGGAAAATCCAAGCCGGAGATCATCCGCTGCCTCAAGCGCTACGTCGCCCGCGAGATCTACCCCCACCTGCGCACCGCCGCGGGCTGACGCACACTCCCGGGGGCGGCCTGGCCCGCTAATCGGCTGCCGCATCCTGCTGGCCTTCGAACGATTCGCCGGCCGCTCCCGGGCACATCCGACCTGCTGGGGCGTGACCTCATAAGAGCTTGCCCTCCCACCCGGAGCGGCCCTTCCCTGTCTTGTCCGCAGCCCCAGCCACCCAGCGCAGAAAACCATTACCAGCCCCCAGAATTGAGGCCGACAAACGTATGGGCCCCTTGACAAACATAGGAGCATCGATCTGTCCGCCGCTGAGGACTTGGCGCGCGACCATTATGCTCACTTTAAGTAGTCAGCAGGATTGCGTGCCAGATGCTGCCCAGGCAGGTCGCGATGACCGCTCCCGAGCAGGACAGCCGCCACCCGCCGGTCCTGGCTGGCTGCTGTCATCCCCGCCACCAGCGCCGTGAATCGACGCTCCCGTCAGCCGCCTACCGTGCGTACCTGCCCGGGCCGGAGCAGCGCTTCCCACGCCGGCCCGCGCCCAGCGGCCCAGCGGCCCAGCGGCGCGTCCCGGCTGCGCCGACTTGCGCCGCGGCGCAGCCCAGGCGCGCCTCGGTGACGAACTGGCCGTGGCGCGGCCGCGGCACCGTGCCTGCCCCGCAGGCTCAGCCCCCGGCGCGCCGGGCCGCCCCGGCGCACCGGCACCTTTTCGGGCACCGCCGCACAGCACGATCCCGGCGCTCCGCGCGGCCGGAGCGGACAAGCCACCACATGCGCGTAACACCAGCACCGGTGACCGGCACGCCCGCCGACGAACAGCATGACCAGCCCAGGCTTGACCTTCGGGACCGGCGGCAAGAGTCAGTGTCACCGGACGGGTGAAGGAGCATTCATCCAGGTCACAGGGCTCGAAGCTGCGCTCGGCGTCCGGGATCCGCAGGCCATGCCAGCAGCCGTCGCCGGCGGCGGGAGGCTCGATCCGAACGGGTGTGCGGCACCTCAGGCGATTGCCGTTGCGGTACTTTACTGCTGTACTCATCCCTGAACGCTGGGCTCAGGTTTTCGATTTAGTCCTCTGACCTGTGGAGCTATGGGGATTCGAACCCCAGACCTCTTGCATGCCATCCAGCGGCAACCCGTCCACCGCCGTCCATCCGCGCAGGTCACCATCCCAGAGCGTCCGTTCGCGTCCCCGCAGATCCGCACCTGTTGCGGTACTTCCGTGCTGTACTGCCCGGCATATCCATCAGCGTCCGTGCCTGTTGCGGTACTTCCCTGCTGTGCCGGCCGGCCGGGCCGGTCGTAGGCGTGCGACCAGCCTGCACCACCCAGAACCCTACTGTGGCGCTTGCCTGGGGGAACAGGCGTCACGATCCCGCCGTAAGGCCATCAAGACCCAGGAACCTGCCCGGTCCTGGCGCAACCGCGGCCTCTCCCGCACAGTCGCGCACTGAGCGTTCCGCAGGTCGGCCAAGTCCAAGCTCCCGAGGTCGCCGAAGTCCGCGTGTTTCCCAGCCCTCGGCTAAGCGCCCGATTCTGCATGATGAGCGGACGCGGTAGCCACGGCGTAGACGCTGGAAGACTCCAGTGGCCTCGTGAGGGATAGCCGTGACAGTACTGACATCGTCTGCCTGCCACTTACGTAGAGCGAGTGCAGGTGGTGATGTATCAGGGGAACGCAAGATGACTCTTTCTCATAGTGGCCCGGCGAGTCGTGCCGAGATTCAAGATCGTCACGAGATCAGGGTCTGGCGTGGCTGATGGTCACCGCGTCGATGTCTACTGGGGGAGGGAACCATGCCACGATTGACTACTGACACGTTTAGGCGCCCGGTCAACATGGATAACAATGACGACCCGGCGGTTCTCTATGTTCGATCCTATCTGCTGATCCGAACAGTGGTCGGCTTCATAGGCATACTGCTACCGATTGTTCTCATCATTGGTGAAGCATACTTCCTCAAGGGCGGTGTCCACGTTCGGGGCTCACTTAGCGCCTATTACCATACCTCAATGCAGAATATATTTGTGGGTAGTTTGTGCGTAACGGGCTTCCTTCTCATCACTTACATGGCGGGCATGCCAAGGACTTGGGACTTCTGGCTCAGCCTCATCGCGGGCGTTGCCGTACTGGCAGTTGTCTTCTTTCCAACGTGGCGTCCGAACGTACCCACTGGGGCGCCACTCTGCGGCAGCAATCCGTCACCCCCAGGATGCTCGCCCCTTGAGCAGGCGCTGGGCGAGGCACTCACCGCTAGAATTCATGCGGCAGCTGCAGCCGTGTTCATCCTTTGCCTTGCGGCGATCAGCTTCCTGTTCGCCCGCCGAGAGAAGACACACAACCACAATGATTCCAGGAAGAGATTTCATATCTTCTGCGGAGCAGTGATCTTGATAGCGGCCGCCTGGGCAGTAATCGGCGGGGCACTCAAAATTGACATCGGGGAGCTGACTCCTCTCTATGTGGGAGAAATCATCTCAGTGTGGGCATTTGGCGCGTCATGGCTCGCGAAGGGTAAGGATCTTCGAGGCATACTGCGTCTGCCAATCCGGCCGGAGCAAGTTGATCCTCCCAGCGATTTGCTGGCTAACGCCGGCAGGTAACTTCGCCCGCAGCGATTTGGACTGACGTTCCCTGAGTACCTGCCAACCGTCGCCAGTGGGCCTGCAACGACCCTGTGGGTACCGGAAACCGGGCTATCCGCGCCTGAGCTGGGATTCCTGCTCCCCGACCGGTCTCAGCTAACCACCAGCGGGGCCACTCCGACCCAGGCACGATCACCTCTCGTGACCTTCCGCCTGCTTTACCTGATCTTCGCGCGGCCGTGCGGCTGGCTGGCCCTGCTGCCCCGCTCCGACAACGCCAAGAACACCGAGATCCTAGTGCTGCGCCACCAGATCGCCATCCTGCAACGGCAGGTCAGATCACTCGGCTGACCTGGGGCGACCGGGCGATCCTGGCCGCCCTCACCCGGCAGCTTTCCACCGCGCACCGCCGCCAGCTGTCCCTGATCATCACCCCTCGCACCCTTCTGCGCTGGCACGCCGATCTGGTTAAGCGCCGCTGGACCTATCCGCGGCGGACACCAGGACGGCCGCGCACCGGCCCGACGATCCGCCGGCTCGTGCTGGAGATGGCCGGCGACAACCCGACCTGGGGCTACCGGCGAATCTGCGGCGAACTCTCGGGTCTCGGGCACAAGATTGCGCCCTCCACCATCTGGGAGATCCTCAAGGCCGCCGGCATCGACCCTGCGCCGCGGCGTGCAGCCGACGGCTGGAAGCAGTTCTTGTCCGCCCAGGTCAAGACGGTCGCAGTGGTCGACTTCTTCCACGTCGACACGGTCTTTCTCCGTCGGCTTTATGTGCTGTTCTTCATCGAGCACCACCATCGCGGCGTCCACCTGGCCGGCGTCACCGCCCACCCCTCCGCCGCATGGACGGTACAGCAGGCCCGGAACACGCTCATGGACTTCGGCGAGCGCACCGACGGCTTGGAGTTCCTGATCAGAGACCGGGACGCCAAGTACACCGACGCGGTCTTCAACGCGACCGGCATGCGGATCATCACCACGCCTGTCCAGGCACCGCGCGCGAACGCGATCTGCGAGCGCTGGGTCGCCAGCGCCTGGCGCGAGTGCACCGACCGCATCCTCATCACCGGCCGGCGACATCTCCATCACATCCTCAGCGAATACATCGATCACTACAACACCCACCGGCCGCACTGGACCCTCAACAGAAACCACCGGACGGAAGGACCCTCGCCGCGCCTGCCGACGGCAACATCCGCGTTCGGAGACGCGGTCGGCTTGGTGGCCTCCTCCGCGAGTATTCGCAGGGTCGCATGAGGTGACGGCATTGTCGGCACCCACAGGCTCAGCAGCCCCAGATCGCTGACCACATCCTCGGCGGCCGTCAGGATGCCCTGCGGGTCGTCGCGTGCGATAGCGATCGCGGTCCGTGCATCGGCCAGCTCCGGCGCTCCCCCATTGCGGGACGCCGCCTCGAGGTGCCTGCTGGCGGCAAGCCACTGACTACGGCCGGCCGCGACGTGCACTGCGAGGAGATGGGCCCGCGCCAGCAGCCAGCCCTAACCGAGGTCGTCGATCAGGGTCACCAGCCGTTCGTTCGGCCGCGGCCTGATCCCAGTTTCCGTTGTGATAGCTGACAAGGACCCTGAGCAGCCGCGTGTCAAGCAGGTGCGCCATCGGCGGCTGCCGCCATCGCCCGCTTCGATGGCCGCGTTGAGGTTGCCGGAACGGTGCTTTTAGTGCCTGGGCCAAGAAAAAAAGCCGTCGATTTCACCTGCTTCACCGGACTGGCGGAGCAGGGCCAGACAGCGGCAACAGTTGTCCAAAACCGGGATCTCAACTTGTCGTTGCCTGTTCTTGAGCAGAATCCAGATGCGGAGTCGGCACTAGCAGATGCACCTTTGTACGCCGAGAAAATAGCCGGGAAGTATCAGGCACCGGATGGCCTTGTTCGCCCCGGCCACGGCTGCGGCGGCGCGGGCGATCATGGAGTACACGAACCCGGGCGAGGGCTCGGCGCCGGTCAGCGCCTCGATCAGCTCCGCGCAGCGGTGCACCGGGATGGCGTGCGCCGCGATCAGGTACACGCACCACGCCTGCAGGGCCAGGCCGTAGGTGACCGTCCCGGCGACGCCGGCCCCTGCCGGGGCCAGAGCCCGGTGCACCCGGCCGCACCGGCAGGCCACCTCGTGCACGTCATGCTGAGTCACCGTCGCGGTCTCCGGCGGGATGTCCACGATCTGGTGCGAAGCGGCCACGCCTAGGTCAGCCGCAGCGGCCAGGTCCGCGCCGCACGCGCACGGCCCCCACGGGAAGTGCGGCACCGTGCCGTCCGGGCTGGCGGACCAGGCCAGGTGCGATCCCGGGGCGCCTGGCTGCTTGCCGGGCTGGCGCCCGCCCTTGCCGCGTTCAGGCTTCGCCGGCGGCGGCATGCGGCCTGGCAGGTCATCAGCCGAGGGGGCCATCGAGGAATTGCCGCTATTGCGGCCCAGCCGGCGCCGCAGCTCCCGGACCTCCGCCGCGAGCGCCACCACGTCGGCCCGCAGCTCCCCGATCGCGGCAGCCTGCTCCTCCAGCACGCGGGCCTGCTCGGCGATCACCGCATCCCGGGCAGCGCACGACGCGCAACCCGGCGCAGGAGGCGGCAGAACGGCCATAACCGGCCATCATCATCGCCGGCCCTCAGTAATCAACACGACACGCCAGGCCGACTCCAGGAAGATCGGCTCACGGTCAGCCTGGCACGGCCACGTCACCAGACTCCCCGCCAAGCCGACAGTAAGCCGACGGTAGGAACGTGCATGTTTACCCCGCTGAGGCCGTTGCTAACTGCCAGTGCGAGGTATGCGCAGGCTGCCGACCTGGCTATGACTGCGATCGCGATATCCCGGATCCTGCCCAGGCGGTCTCTTCGCCCAGTGAGCCGGGCAGCAACGTGATCTTCCCGCCACTGTCGAGTAGCAGCGCATTGCAGTAGCCGACGAGAATTTGCTGGCCGTCGGGCGAGGAGTCGATCGTCGCGCTGCCGCAGCCAGGCTGCAGGCCGGGAAGCCGGATGGCCGACCCTGTCGACGTGCCCGTGCTCGGGTCGGCAGGCTGGAACATCACCTTGGCGCCTTTGAGCGCAAAGTCGCACTCCTCCACCGCGGCAAAGCGCCCGGTGCTGCCGAGCCAGCCGCCAGCGTCCGGCTGACACTGCTGGCCCTTACCGCTAGGCCAGCCCGTGTCCACCGGAGCCACATCACCTGGCGCTGCCGTGTCGAGCGTTGACGGCGCGCCCCCGATCCCGGCCCCGGTCTGAAGGCCGGCTGCGTAGGTGAGGTTCTGGCCGCCCGGCGCCCAGGACAGGTCCTTGGCGAAGTTCACGTTGCTGCCGCGGGGGAACGTCCAGGTCCGCGTGGCGGAATCGTAGCCAGGCATCGGCATGACCGTGATGACCGCTGAGCCAAGGCCGCCCGACTCTATTTGGACCACGAGGGCAAGACGGCTGCCGTCAGGGCTGACCGCCACCGAGACGACCGCCTTCTTGCCGCCGACGAAGGCGGGGCCAAACGGCTGGATGGCGCCTGATGCGGTCACCGTGGCCAGCCGGGCGGGCTGCTCGCCGTAGGGAGCGCGCGGGTTGGTCGAGTAGGTGACCACCCAGCCGCCGGCCGGGTTGGTGGCTATCTGCAACGGGCCGCCGGCGATGTTGGGCAGGCCGGGCACCGGAACCGGAGCTGCGGTGCTGCCGATCCGGGTCATGACGATGCGATTGCTCGCGTCCAGCCCGAGAATGAGCGGGCCGGAACCGGCGGGCGGCAGGACGGGTCCGGGCGAGCTGGTTACGGTCGGGCTCGGCGAGCTGCTGGGCGGGGAGACTGGCTGACCGCGGCCAGTTCCAGGGCCCGCGAGCTGGTGCGCGCCCAGGGCGGCTGCGGCGATCAGGACTGCCGCCGACGCTGACGCGCCGATCCTGGCGCGGCGGCGGCGCTGCCGGCCTCGAGCCACGACTGCGCTGGCCGAAGGCGCGGGCAGCGGAGCGTCGGCCAGCTTGCCGAATAGCCGCTCGACCTTGTCTGCGGGCACTCGGTCTTCAGGCATTGGGTCTTCAGGCATGAGGTATCTCCGGACTCGGCTGGCCGTCAGTGCTGCCGTCCTCGCGAACCGCCGCCGCCAGGGCCGTGCGGCCGCGCGCCAATAGCGACTTGACGGTGCCGGCGGAACAGCTCAGTTCCGCCGCCACCTGCTCCACTGGCAGGTCAGCCAGGTAATACAGCACCAGCACGGTGCGCTGGCGCTTGGTCAGCGTGCGCAGGCCGGTCACCAGTGCCACATTGTCTGCGTTGACCTCGGGCGCGTGCGCTCCGACGGCCAGCTTGCGGGTGGCCGCCGTGGCGGTCCTGGCCCGCCGCCAGCGGCTGACTGCCAGGTTGGTGGCGACCCGCCGTGCCCAGGCCTCCGGCGAGTCGCACGTGCTGACCGTTGACCAGCGCTGCCAGGCGCGTGCGAAGGTCTCCTGAGCGATGTCCTGCGCCTCGGCCAGATCGCCGGTCAGCGCGTAGGCCTGCCGGATTATCCGGGTCGCGGTGCCCGCATAGAAGTCATCGAAGCCCGCGGTCTCGGCGGGCGGCTCAGCGGCTGAGGTTCGGGTCGCCCGTCTCAGCGCATTCGCCCCGTGCCCGGCGGCAGTTATGGCAGAAGCACTGTCAGCCCCGCCTGGAGGTTCCTGGCTCACAGACTGATGACGCGTGACGAGGGCAGTAGGTAACGCCCATTCTCTGCCTTTCTCAGCGGATCTTGCTGACGCCGCCGAGTCCTACCCGGATGCGCACTGGCCCATCCAGATCACCCAGGCACTGCAGGGACTGATCCACGCCGCGAGCACCGCCTGCGCCGAGGACCTGCCCGCGGTGCCCGATGAGATCGCCGCACCGCTGGTGCACACGTTCCCGCACGGCGTCATCCTCGGCCTTTCCCGGGTGCCGAAGGTGGCGGGCCGCAAGCAGAGTCCCTGCCGCGACCTGCTGGAATGCCTGCGTGACCGACACGACGACGTGCTGCGGTTCGCCTTTGACCTGCGGATCCCGCCCACCTCGAACCAGGCGGATTATGCCGAGTTCGGGGTTATGCGGTGCTGGCGCTGGAAGCCTTGCCGTGCGGGCATCAGCGGGCTGGCCAGCGCGGCATAAATGGTCTGATCAGAGGTTTTCGAGGAAGGCCAGGAGCGGGTCGGAGGGCTGGTAGCGGCCGGCGGGGACGTCGGGTGGGGTGGTGAGCGCGAGGGCGCGTTCCTTGGTTTCCAGGTCGGCGTGGACGTATGCCTGGGTTGACCTGATGTCAGCGTGGCCGAGCCAGAGCGCGAGGACGGCGATGTCGACGCCGGCGTGCCGCAATTCCATAGCGCAGGAGTGTCGGAGGGTGTGCGGGGAGACGGTTTTGCCTGCCAGGGACGGGCAGGTCTGGCTGGCGCTCGCGTGGTATCGGGTGATCCGGGCGGCGACACCGTCGCGTGACAGGTGTCCGCCGTGCCTGCTGGGGAACAGCGGGTCGCCGTCGTTGCCGCTGGTTGCGGCGAGCCAGTCGCGGAGTACGGAGGTGGTTTGCTCGTCCAGCGGGGTGCAGCGTTCCTTGCGTCCTTTGCCGGTGCAGCGGATGTGCGCGCCGGTGCCCAGGTGGACGTCGCCACGGGTGAGCTGGGTCAGTTCTGATACCCGCAGCCCGGTGCGCAGCAGGACCAGCAGCATCGCGTGGTCGCGGCGGCCGGTCCAGGTGCCGCGGTCGGTGGCGTCGAGCAGGACGGCAGCTTCGGCCGCGGTAAGCCAGGTGATGATGGTCGTGGTGGTGCGGCTGCCGTCGATGGCCAGGACCTGCTGGATGACCTCGGCGTCCTCGGGTGCGCGTAGGGCTGCGTACCGGTAGAGGGCGCGGATCGCGGCCAGGCGGGCGTTGCGGGTCCGGGCGCTGTTGTGCCGCTGGTGCTGCAGGTGCTGCAGGAAGCCGGTGATCAGCGCGGCGTCGAGCTGCTGCAGCTCCAGCTTCCACGGCGGGGTGCCGGTGGCCTGCTGGGCGTGGCTGAGCAGCAGCCTCCAAGTGTCCCGGTAGGCGGCGATGGTGTGCTCGCTGGCATGTTTCTGGGTGATCATCCGGTCGGTGAAGAACCGCTGCAGGATCGGGGCGAGGCTGGCCATCACGGATCCGCGGGCCAGTTGGCGGGGTGCTGCCTGCGGGCGCTGGCCATTCTCCCGGCGGCCAGAGCCAGCAGTGCTGGATCCGCCGAGATGTACCAGTTATTCCGACATCGGAATAACTGGTATTACTCCGATTCCCGGGTTATTCCGATACCCGTTCCCTTGCACGCGTGATGGGCCTGTGGCCTGGGATGACGCGCTCTCGCGACTGTCGCCTGCCGGGATAATCCGATGTCACTCCTTGAGCCCGCACAGGC